>PVMK01121515.1_pt1 | contig 25963 bp, 24 predicted proteins | sample 1853481 | NCBI WGS metagenome assembly PVMK01 (sample SAMN08533507, study PRJNA380276) | Marine sediment metagenome, whole genome shotgun sequencing project.
TCGGACGACTGGATTCCGATCTACGACAGGTCGGACCTGCCGGGCTTTTATATGGCCATCGGCACCAGCGGTAATCAGTTCAAGAACGCTCCGGTGGCCGGCCTGCTCATGGCCGAGTTGATCGCGGCCTGCGAGGGCGGCCGGGATCACGACGCCGATCCGCTCCAGATCCATATGAAAAACACGGACCGCAATCTAGACATCGGCTTCTATTCCCGCCGGCGCGAGATCAACGAGGAATCGAGCTTCTCGGTGCTGGGTTAGGTCGATCGACGCCGCCGCTTGCCGGGCTGCGGCTCGAACGGGCGTTCGTGACTGCGTGCTTCCTCCAGCAGCCAGGCCTTGAACAGCTGCACCTCGCGGCGGTCGATGGCTTCCTCCGGCGTCACCACGAAATGGGAGTCGCGGGCGGGAATCGTGATCTCGAACGGCGCCACCAGGCGGCCGTCGGCGAGTGCGTCGTCGACGAAGGGCGATAGCCCGAGCGCCACGCCGATGCCCTCGATGGCGGCGCGGGTCGCCATCATGTGCAGGTCGAACTGCAGGCCGCCGCCGACAGACAGGCCGGAGACCCCGGCGGCGTTGAGCCACATCTGCCAGTTCTCCGGTTCGCCGATCATGTGGATCATGGTGTGATCGGCGAGATCCTCGGGCCGGTCGAGCGCGACGGAGCCTTTCAAGAGCGCCGAGCTGCACACGGGGAAAAGGATCTCCCAGAACAGCCGCTCGGAGCGGAACCCCGGCCAGTTGCCGTCGCCGTAGCGGATCTCCAGGTCCGCGTCCGCCTGCCCGAAGGCCTGTCCGTCGACGGTGGTGGTGAGCCTGAGGGTTATGTCCGGGTGCTTTTTGAAAAAGCGCGCGAGGCGCGGCACCAGCCAGATATAAGTGAGCGAGGTGCTGACGCGGACCGCGACAGGTCCGCCGCGCTCGCTGCCGAACAGGTCCTGAGTGCCCGCGGCCAAGTGGTCGAAGGCCTGGCGGACGATCGGCAGGTAGCCGTGGCCGGCGTCGGTCAGGCTCAGCGAGCGCGGCAGCCGGGTGAACAGGGCGGTGCCCAGCCACTCCTCGAGCTGCTTGACCTGCTGGCTGATCGCGGCCGGGGTGACGTTCAGTTCCTTCGCCGCTTCGGCGAAGCTGGTGTGGCGGGCGGCGGCCTCGAAGGCGCGCAGCCAGTTCAGCGACGGCAGTCGACGGCGCATGGCGCGGCTCTCTTTTCTCTGGCCCTGAGGGGGCAGCTTATATCAAGGACCTTTGGTAATACTTGCTCATTGTGGCCGGGCTTGGCCGCTACCATCAAGAGTCATCAAGAGCCACGGGCAGGCGTTTCAGCCGCGGCCGCCGGCGAGCTTGGCGGCGTCCGGGTGCCGGCGCAGACGCCACATGGCGAGAACCCCCACATAAGGCCCGATGGCGAGGAACGCAAAAGCGTAAGACCAGCCGAATTCCGCCACTAGTAGCGGCACCAGATGGATGGTGAGAAGGGTCAGCAGGAAACCCATGCTGGTTTGGATCGTCAACATGGTGCCGACCAGCGAACGGTCGGCCAGCTCGGCGACGCTGGCGGAGAACTGAGCGGAATCCGCAACTATGGCGAAACCCCAGACGAGGCAGACGACGACCAGCAGGACCGGCTCGCCGCCGAACAGGAAGCCGATCAGCAGGGCGCAACTGCCACTCAACGCCATCGCGAGCATGGTGAGGGTGGTGCGGCCCCAGCGGTCGGCGAAGGCGCCGCCGAGGATGCAGCCAAGCGCGCCGACGCCGATGGTCGCGAAGGTGACGATGGCGGCGGCCATCGCCGCCGTCGACTCCTCGGCGAAACTGATCTGGAAGCTGGCGTGGAGAAACAGGCCGATCCAGGCCCACATGGCATAGAGCTCCCACATGTGGCCCAGGTATCCGAGATTGGCGAGCCGAAGCGACGGCGAGGTCCAGGCGGCGAGCGCGAGGCGCGGGTTGAAGGGCGGCGATTGGCCGACATTGGGGCCGATCCCGGAGATCCTGATGGTCAGGGCGGCGATCAGGGCGGCGACGCTGCCCGTGGCTAGGGTCAGTTGCCAATCGATCCCACCCAGAGCGTTGAAAAGGTGGGGCGCCGCCGACCCGAGGGTCAAGGCGCCGACCAGCAGACCCAGAAGCATCCCCATATCCCCCTTCGCCCAGGTGGAGGCGAGCTTCATGCCGACCGGATAGATTCCCGCCATGCACACTCCCGTTGCGAAGCGTAAAGCGATGACCGGCGCGGAGCTTGGATCCAATAGCAGGATCGTGCCGTTGGCGACGGCCGCCACAAGGGCCGACCACATGAACAGCCGCCGCGGGTCCCAGCGGTCGGCAAGGCCCAGAAAGGCGCTCACCAAGGTGCCCACGACGAAGCCGAGCTGGACGGCGCTGGTGAAAAGCGAGGCCGTGGTCGAATCGAGCCCATGTTCGGCCTGCAGCGCGGGTATGATCGCCGTGGCCGAGAACCACAGGGTCATGGCCGCCACCTGGCTCGCCGCGATGACCGTTATCGAGAGCGTGCGCCCTGCTGGCATGGTGAATGGCTCTCCGACCGCTCGAGGGTCAGGGGCCGAGTTCGACCGGCTCGCCGTGTGGGGTGCTGGCGTAGGCATCCGCCCAGGCGGCCTTGCGGGCCTCGACGTCTCCCTCGCTCGCGATGTTCTTCACGCTGAGGATGCTGCGCAGGGCGGCGAGCCAGTGCTGGTAGTAGGTGCTGCCGTCGTCCGGGTCGCCGCGGGCCTGGGCCGCCTTGATCTCCCGGCCCAGGGTCTCGGCCCACTCGTCCCAGCTGAAATGCCCCGCGTCGTGGAGTTGAACGGCAAGTGCGAAGGCCTGCGCCTGCCAGGGTTCGGCGAAGACCGGCTCTCCTTCCGCCCGGGGCGGCAAGGGCGGCGGGAGGTCGCCGGGCCCGGGATCATGCCGCGGGTCATGCCGGGTGTCACGCCGGGTCAAGGTGATCGTCCCAGAGATCCAGGTAGACGCCGTCGCGGGGCGCCGCCGACTCGCCCCAAAGCTCGCGCGCCGCGAAGCGCACGCTGTAGACGTGCTGCGGGTTCTCGCCGCGGCCGTGGGCATTGGTGTCGGCAAACACGAAGATGCCGTGGTCCCGGTCGATGACGCCACGCTTGCCGCGGGCATAGCGGGGCAGGCGGGTATGGCCGGTCGGGCTGATGGTCCGCGCGACCACGGCATCGCCGGGCTGGAAACGTGGGGTCTTACCGTCCTCTCGTCTCGCGGTGTCTTCGCGGCCCGCCACCCGGGCGACGTCCTCGATGCGGATCTTGGGCTCGTGCTTCGGCGCGCCGGCGTCCGGTCGGCCGTTCGCCAGCTCCGACTCGCTCACCAATCCGGCCTCGAGAAACAGCCGCAAGAAGTTCATCAGCCACTGCTCGTAGTAGGGCTTCGTCAGGTAGTCGGCTGGCGTGATCGTCTCCCGCAGGTAGCGGAAACGGTCGACGGTCCAGTTGCCCCAAGGCCCCATGGTATCGCCCAGCGCCACCACGCGGCCTTCCCAGGCGGCGTGGAACACAGGCCCATCCGGCTCGATTTCGATTGGGCCGAGCCCGTGCATGCCGCCCATGTCGTGGATGCCGTTCACGCCGGGGCCTCTTCCGCGGCGGCCCCGGGGGTCCGTGCCAGGCCGGTGCCGATCATGGAATCCCGGGTCACCAGGGCCGCCAGGGCGTCTTCGCTCAAACCGTCGCTACCGACCGGGCGTTGCGGGACCACGAGGTAGCGAAGTTCGGCCGTAGAGTCCCAGACGCGGATTTCCACCTCCTCGGGCAACGCGACGCCGAACTCGCCCAGGACGCCGCGTGGGTCGATGACGGCGCGCGAGCGAAAGGGGCCCGACTTGTACCACGTGGGCGGCAGGCCCAACACCGACCAGGGATAGCAGGAGCACAGCGTGCAGACGACCAGGTTATGGACACTGGGCGTGTTCTCCAGGGCGATCAGGTTGGCGCTGCGCCATCCGGTGATGCCGAGTTCCGCCAGCGCGGACTTTGCGTCCGTCAGGAGTGCGTCCTTGAAATCCGGGTTCAGCCAGGCATTGGCCACCACCCGCGCGCCGACGTGGGGCCCGATCTTGTTCTCATAGGCATCGACCAGGGCGTCGAGCGCGGCCGGATCGACATATCCCTTTTCGACCAGCAGCGATTCCAAGGCCTTGACCTGGAGCGCCGGGTCGGATGGTTGGTCGTGCGAGTGATCTTGGCTCATCTGGAATTTCCGATTTTCCGAAGTATAGAGGCGGCCTTCAGCCTTGTCATGAATCGCCGGCTCTCAGGATTTTCCCGCCCTCACGTTTTGCCGGGGCCGAGGTAGCCAGGCAGAATCTCCTCGACGGCGGCTGGCTCGAGGCCGAGCTCGGCGAAGCCGGGCAGCTCCGGATCCGCCACGTTGTCTTTGCGCATCAAGGCGATCTGGTCGCGGGTGATCGGCGGTCTAGGGAGACGGCCGAGCAGGCTCGCCTGGGCCTGCCAGACGGCGAAGGGCAGGGGCAGGAGCGGCCGCCTGATCCCGATCTGCCGCAGGAGAAGCTCGATCAGCGCGCGGTAGCTGTAGCTCTGCTTGCCGCCCAGCTCGTAAACCCGGCCTCGGGCCTCCGGCAGCGACAAGGAGCGGGCGACGGCGGCGGCCACGTCCTCGACGTAGACCGGCTGCAATAGGGTGCGGCCGTCGCCGAACAAAGGAAAAGCCGGCAGCAGGCGGGCGATCCGCGCCAAGCTGTTGAAGAAGGCGTCCTCGGGGCCGAAGAGGACGCCGGGTCGCAGGATCGTGGCCCGAGGGAAGGCCTCGCGGACCGCGATCTCACCGGCGGCGCGGGCCCGGACGTAGCTGGACTCCGAAGCGAGATCGGCGCCGATGCCGGAGATATGCACCAGGGCTTGCGCCGCGCCGCGGGCCGCCGCCGCCGCCACCGCCATCGCCACCGTGCGAGCGCCCTCGACATGGACGGCCTGGAAGGTCTCGCCGCGGTTTTCGTGGTAGAGCCCGACCGCGTTGACCACCCAGTCGGCGTCCGCCACCGCCCGGGCGACCGAGGCCGCATCGCGCAGATCCGCGGCCATCGCCTCCACGCCGGCCGGCCGGGCGCCGGCATCGGGGTGGCGTACGGCGATTCGCACCCTGGCTCCCTCGGCGTCGAGGCGCGCGACGACCGCCCGTCCGAGGAACCCGGTTCCGCCGAACACGGTGGCACGTTTCTCACCTGTGGAGGCTTCCATGACCTGAATCTTCACCTTATGAGAAGTATTGCAATGCCGCCCTGCTGGGCGGTCAAGGCGGCCGGACGTAGCGGCGATCAAAATTCGATTGAAACCGGTCTTGGAATTGGCTTTTCTCATGGAAATCGTGCGAGTCGAGGACCGCTGTCATGAACGCTGAACCGGGACGCCGCCGGATTGCCGACTTGGTTGAGCTCGACCGCTACCCGATCGACGCGCCGGGAAGCGAGGCCTATGGGGCTCTGGTGGCCCGTTGCCGGGACCAGCTCAAGGACGTGGGATGCGCGGTCTTGCCCGGCTTTCTGACGGATGTCGGACTTCGGTCCCTGCGAGACGAGTCAGATGCCGTGGCCGTCTCAGCCTACTACAGCCGGCAGCACACCAACGTCTACTTCAGCGCCGACGACGAAAGCCTGCCCGAGGACCATCCCAAGCGCATGTTCTTCGACCGGACCAGCGCCTTCGTGCCGGCCGACGCCTTTCCCGGTTCCTCCGTGATTCGGCGCATCTACGACTGGCCGGCCCTGATGCCGTTTTTCCAGGGCTGCCTCGAAGAGCCGGTGCTGCACAGGTATGCCGACCCGCTGGCCGACGTCATCCTCAATGTCTTGAATCCCGGCGAGGAGTTCCCCTGGCATTTCGATACCAACGAGTTCTCCATTTCGATCATGACCCAAAGGGCCGAAGGCGGCGGTCTGTTCGAGTTCTGCCCGAGTTTGCGCGACCCGAAGGACGAGAACTATCCGGGCGTCCGCACCGTGCTCGAGGGCGGGCGCGAGCCCGTGCAGACACTCGACATTGCGCCCGGCGACCTGCAGATCTTCAAGGGCCGTTATTCCATGCACCGGGTGACGCGGGTGATGGGCGAGACCTCCCGCTACATGGCGATCTACGCCTATGCGCGCGAACCTGACATGGTGGGGCGATTGGAGCGCACCCGGCAGCTCTACGGCAAAGTCCTGGCGGTCCACTTGGACGCCGAAGCCCGGCGCCGCGCCGACGGCCTGGTCGATTAGGATACCTCCATCGCGGCCGATCTTGCTTGATTTGAGCGAGGATCAACAGGTGGGCGCGCAGCGGCGGCGGTAGACGTCGAACCCGACTTCTTCGGCAACCCAGACATAGTTCGACCAGATGCGCGCAAACCGCGGGTCTTCCCCGAAATAGGCGAGATAGTCGAATGGGCACGGCGCCGAAATAGGATTTTTTCTCGCGATCGTCGACGATGATCACGTCTGGGGGTTGGGCGGACAGGTCCGCCACCACGGACTCGCGGGTAAAGCTCTCTATTTCGTCGAGCAAGGCGGGATTGGCAGCTTCGCCGCTCATGCGTTTCTGGATGGTGCCGGGCAGCAGCCAGAGCGTTGGGAAGCGCGACGACCAGCCGACCCCGCTGTAGTTGACCAAGGGGAAAGCCGGGCCAGACGTTGGACCCCAGGATGGCGATCGAGCCGTTCGCGGCGTAGCGCTCGACATAGGGCGCCATAATGTCCGTGAAGCGGTTCTTGTAACCGAGATGGGCGGCATCGTTGCCCGCCAGGATGGCGATGACGACCAGGGAGGCGGCCGCTATGCCCCGGGTGAGACTCCTCGGCACCGGCGCGGCCGCTTCGCCGCGAGGGGCCGTCAGGTGGTTCAGGAACAGCGCCCCATACCCCAGAATGAGGCAGGTCGAGGCGGGGTAGAGGTGATAGCTCCATCCCTTCATCTGCGCTACATAGGCGATGAAGAAGACCGACGAGGCGATCATGAACACATCGCCCAACTCAGGCACTTGCTGATTGCGCCGGGTGGCGAAGTGAACGATGCAGCCTACCGGAAGCATGACCGTTTCGATCCGCCAGAGGACGACCCACAAGGGGTTCCGATAGGCCTGGTTATAGACCTCCAGGGCGTAGGGCAGGATCCGCGACAGATATTCCGGCGTGACCCACACCACGACGGCCGCGTAAATGGCCACCGTAGCAGCCAGGCCCAGGGTTTCCGGACGCAGCAGAGTCTGCCATCGGCGCGTGGCGGCGAAGCGGTAGGCTTCGAGCGCGAGAGGGACCAGCAGGTAATGCGGCTTGAGGGCGAAGCCGAGCCCGGCGGCGAGGCCGAGACCCATCGCGGCGGCCCAGGAAAGGCGAAGGCCCCTGGCGGTCAGAACGGCGAGCACGAGGTAGGGCAGCACCAGGACCATCAGGAAGTGTTCGCGTTGGCCGAACTGGTCGGCCGGGCAGATCGTCATGATGACCGTGGCCAAAATCAGAAGGCCGCGGCGGCTGGCTGGGGCCAGGTCGTGGTCGGCGCTCAGCAGCCGCCATGTCACGAGCAGGGAGACGACGATCAAGCCGTAGAAGTAGACGACGAAGAGATCGACGGCGAAGAGTCCGGAAAGGCGCGCCAGGATCACCGGCGGCAGGGCCAGGAAGAACCCCAGCGGCGGATTGACCTCGACGAAGACGTCGCGGTAGAGCTCACCACCTTCGAGGTATTGCGCACCGGCGTGCAGGTACCAGGCCGTATCGTGATTGATGAACGATAGCAGCTGGTTGATGAAGGTTCCGATCAGCAGCGCCAAGGTGATGGCCAGGGCCATGCGGTCGTCTCGCAGCAGGCGTCCGCTGCACCCGATGATCCAGCCCGGCCAGTCGAATGCGTCGCTCTTTCCCGTCGCCGTTGGTGCTGGCGAATTGTTGGTGGTGGAAATTGTAATCTCCTCCGGTCCGCGCCAGACCGCATGGTCGACGCTGGCCGACGCTGGCCGACTGCGGTCACGGACCGCAAAATCCCTTATCTTTCTAAGGGTTGGAGCCTTAACAAAATCCTAAAGGCTTGCTTTCTATAAATCTTGGAGGCGGTGGTTCATGCGCCGCCAGCGCAAACGCTGGGAAGAGCGCCTTTATGCACTTTGAAACCGACCAGCAAAGCCTCGGTCGTCTTGCCCGGTTTATCGACCTGCGCGTTCTCAATCGACCCAGGGCGAAACGATTCATCCTGGGGGCGGCGGTGCTGTTCCTTTTGGTGGGCATCGCCATATCGCTCGACCGGAATCCGCAGTTGCTGAACAACCTCAACTGGCGCCCGGCGCTTTTTTTGGTGCTCGTCGCCGTGCCGGTCACGATCATGCTCAACGCCTACGAGTTCGTGTTGACCGGCCGCTTGGTCGGATGCGAAATCCGATTCGCCCCGGCGATCGAGATCTCCATTCTTGGTACGGCGGCCAACCTGCTGCCGCTGCCCGGCGCCACCATGGTGCGGGTGGCAGCGTTGAAGGCCGCCGGGGCCGGTTACGGCGAGGGAACAAAGGCGACGCTTTTGGTCGCCGGTCTCTGGGCCGGCATTGCGTTTGTCTTCGCCGGGGCGTGGATGGTTCGGCTCGGCGTGGGCCCGGTCGCCGTGCTGTTTGTCGTGATGGGGCTTGTAGTCTGGCTGGGGTGTTTCGGCTATGGGGTATGGCGATGCCAGGGCGCCACGCTGCCAGTCTCACTTTCGCTGGCCAAGGTCGCGCTGGTGACAACCGATGCCCTGCGCATGTTTATTTGCTTCAGTGCCTTGGGCTTGACTGTTGTGTTCGACCAGGCCGGTGCGCTGGCCGTAGCCGGGTTCCTTGGCAATGCGGTCTCGATCGTTCCTGCCGGCCTGGGGATTCGCGAAGCCGTATCTGCCGGGCTGGCGCCACTGGTCGGCCTGGGCGCGAGCATGGCTTTCCTGGCGGCCGCCCTCAACCGTCTACTGGGCCTGATCACCGTGGTGCCGCTCGCCATTGGCATTCTGCTGAGCCGGCGCGGGCGGGTCGTTGGCGAGGACACGGCGGCGTAATGGACACGTCCAAGCACATGGTGATCATTGCCTCGGCCGGCCGTACCGGGACGCGGTTTTTCGGCGACCTCTTGTCGTCGATGATTCCCGGGTCCTATTCGGTCCACGAACCCGATGTGCTGGAAGGCTTGACCTGGCGGACTTGGGAGCGGATCAGGACTTTCGGCGTCTACCACATGCTGCTCGGCCGCGTGCTGGGGCGGACCGGCATCCGGAACCTGTCGCAGCAATTCATTGCCGGGCGCATCGGCCGCCAGCAGCTGATTGCCTACTTGCGCCGGCAAAGATCGGCCTACTATCGGGACATCCCCGGTGAGCCAATCATCGAATCCTATTATCAGTGGTACGGAATCCTGCCGGCGGCGCCGGAGGTTTTCGAGCACTATCGGGTGGTCGCGCTGGTGCGCGACCCGCGGACCTGGGTCGCTTCCTGGATGAATTTCGGGGCCCATTTCGGGTCTCGGGATCTGGTATCGCGTTTCGGCTTTCGACGGCTCGATCCGATCATGGCCGGAGATGCGGACTATGCGGAGCTCTGGGCGGACATGTCGCCGTTCGAGCGGCTCTGCTGGACTTGGGGCGCCGTGAACGGGCGTCTCCTGGACTTTGCACGGACCGACCCGCACACCCGCGTCTACCGCTATGAAGATCTCTTCCTAAGCCAGGACCGCGGGCGGCGCCTCGCGGATCTTCTGCAGTTCATCACCAGCTTCTCTGACCGTCGCTTCCCGTCCGCCTTCGAGGAAGGCCTTTTGCGGGAGCGCCGCCATGCCAGTACCCGTCAGGCTTTTCCCGATTGGCCGCATTGGACCTCGGACCAGGCCTGCCGTCTGGAGAAGATCTGCGGTCCGCTGATGCGGGAGCTCGGTTACGGCGAGGAGGCGGACTGGGCGCTGAAAATCACTCAGCCCCCGGAGGACTCGGGGGCAGCCCTGGAGGCCCACTCGGATTCGCCAGAGACACCCTCGATGCGGTCCAGCACCGTGCCGGCGGGGAGGCCCTCGGGCGACTCGAGCAGGGCCGCAAGGATGACCTTGGAAGGTTCTTGATTGGGTGTCCGGTCGCCGCGCCGGCGCTCGAGGACTCGCGCTATGTCTGGGTCGCGGACAAAGCGGTTGAGTCCTTCCGCCTTGAACGCGGCCAGCTCTCCCGAGGAATCCTCGCCGGACGTGCCGCCAAATCGGTAACGACGCTCCCAGTAGCTTTTCGAACTCCGGAAACTCGGCAGGAGAATGGCTTGCCGGATTATGTGACCGAGCTGTCGCTTCTTATCGCCTCGCTGTTCTCCAACTCTCTGGTCCAGTACTGCCGCAAGACGAGCGCCGAGAGCGCGGCGGCTTGCTCCTGACCTTCGCAGACGCGCCGCGCAGGAGTCCTTCGAACAGGTTGGAGAAGGAGTCGGCGCTGGCTTGGCGCGTGAAGCGTCGTTGGGCCATGTGTCGGGCGTCGACAGCGAGCCGGGCGGCCAGGTTGGGCTCGCCGACAAGACGCTCGACAGCGGCAGCTATCTGCTCTGGGACCTGTTCGTCAACCAACAGGCCCGTCTCTTCGTGCCGCACCGTGTCCACAATGCCTCCGATTTCCGTCGCGATGACCGGTGTGCCCGCCAGCATGGCCTCGGCGAAGGTCAGGCCCTGGGCCTCCGTCGTCCCGTCCTGGCCGCGGCGCGACGGGCCGACGTAGATATCGGCCGCCGCCATTATCGAAGGGATCTCATCGGCCGCCGCCCAGCCGGCGAAAACGACCCGTTCGGAAAGCCCTAACTCCTGCGCCAGCGTCTGCATGGCCGGACTTTCCTGGCCCTCGCCGACGATGACGGCCGTCAGGTCAGGATACCTGGGCGCCAGCAGATGGACCGCGCGCAGCAAATCGGCGATGCCCTTTTCTTCGACTATCCGGCCGACAAGAAGCAGGAGCGGCCCTTTCCACGGCGATGGCGTTCGCGAAAGTCTGCGACCGCCGCCTGATCGGGATCGCGCTCCGTCACGCCCATGGGAATGCGCTCGAGACGAGGCAGTTCGGGAACGAGGTCGCGGACCGCCTCTTGCGTGGCGCTGCTGTTCACGGTGACAGCTGTCGCCCCTTTGAGGGCGAGACGCTTGCAACGCGCCAGGAAGCTCCCCCGCAGGGCGAAGACGTCGCTGCCGTGCACTGTCGCGACATGGGGGATGGCAAGCGGCCAGGCTGCGAGACTGGCGACGAAGCCCTGTGGCAGCAGCCAATGGGAATGGACCAAATCATAGGAGCCGCGCAGAAGCCGGCTGACGACGGCCAGGCTTTGGGCCCCGACCAGGGCCGGCAGCTTCGAATATTCGCGCGGCCGTCGCCGAAGGTTGACCAAGGCGCCGCCTTGGTAGCAGACGGTTTCCAGAGTTTCCGGCCAAAGGTAGCGGTAGCGGTTCACCGAAACGCCCATGAGGCATTCGTGCAGGGCGGCGCCCGGGGCGTGGGGCGCCAAGACCTCGACCTGCCAGCCCAGCGACTGTAGGTCTTGGGCGAGGTTGAGAATGAAGGGCGTTGTGCTGTCGCCGGCCCAGCGGGGAAAGTTCGACGTGGTGAGCAGAATGCGGCCCCGTGCAAGCGAGTAGAGACCGAGGTCTTGGGCGCGGCGACTTCTTTGAGGTTGAGTTGGCTCGCTCATCCAGGTGTCTCTCGACCGTTAGGCGGACTGGCGGCGGTCAGGAGTTTCCCTACCTCGACCAACAGGGCCAGGGGACTCGGCCAGAGTGCGCTTCAGCTCCTCCTGCGTCAGCTCCATGCGCCGCACCTTCTCCAGCGTCATTTCGATCAGTTGGCGGTTGAAGCCGATCAAATCGGCGACCAAGCCGATGAGGAAAGTGGTCAGTCCGATCATCAGCATGACGCTACCCAGCACCAGCGACTGCACGTGGCCTTGCCCGCCGTCGAGGGCGTAAAAGTAGAGGAAGCGCGTGATGGGGAACAGGCCGACGAGCGAGAGCGCGCCGCCGATCAGCATGAAGGTCTTGAGCGGTTGGTACATCGAGTACATGCGCAGCATGGTCGAGACCGAACGCTGCACGAAGTCGGGGATGCTCTTGAACAGCCTGGAATCGCGCGTCGGGGCGTTGGTATCGATGGGAACCGACGTGATCGCCATATTCTTGCGGCCGGCCTGAATCAGCATCTCGATGGTGTAGCTGAACGGCGAGACGATGTTGATCTGCATCGCCGCCTCGCGCGAGATAGCGCGAAAGCCGCTCACGGCATCGGGGACCTGGGTTCCGGAAAGCAATCGCACGGCGGCGCTTCCGAAATTCTGCAGGCGCTTCTTGAACGGCGAAAAGTGCTCGACCGCATGGGTCTGGCGGTCACCCACGACGATGTCCGCCGTACCGTCGAGGATCGGGCGTATCAGTTTCGGGATGTCCTGGCCGGCGTACTGATTGTCGCCGTCGGTGTTGACGATGATGTCGGCGCCCAGTGACAGGCAGGTCTCGATACCGGTCCGAAATGCTCTCGCGAGGCCCTTGTTATTCTTGTGCTGGATGATGTGGTCGACGCCGATCTGCAGGGCCAGGGGCACGGTGCGGTCGGACGAGCCGTCATCGATGATGAGGATCTCGACCGCGTCGACCCCGTCGATCGCGCGCGGAATGTCCGCGACGGTCTGACGCAGCGTGGCTTCCTCGTTGTAGCAAGGAATCTGTACGATCAGCTTCATTATGGCCGTTCCGAACTTCAAAACGACGCTAGCAAGCCAAGGTTAACAAGCTGTTGCGCATCAACTCGGGCGCCAGGAGCTTGTATTTGTCCCGGCCATCGGCCGCGATCCGAAACGATCCTATTTTGGTAAAGAATTGCTTTAGGCCGAGTCGCTGCTGTCAATCACCTGCCTTGATGCCACTTTGGTTTACCAAATCATAACGACGCCCATGCCAGCTTCGCGTGAGCCGACAAATCGGACCTGAGTCTTGCCGGAGCGGACATGCCGTGAATGCCAAGAGTTCCACATCCAGGCCCGACGGCCGAGGCAAGATCGCCGTTCTGGCCCTGTTGGCCATCGCTACGCTGGCCTTTTCGCTGTTCCTGAGTGAGCCCGGCCACATCATCGGCGACGAGAGCGTCTATCACCTGATGACGCGCAGCTTTGCGGAGTCCGGCAGTCTCGCCCTGTTAAACGGTTACGAGGAGTTCCCCTCGCGAGAGCTGGTGTTCCCGGTCGCCCGTCCCCATGACGGCTTGCTGTTTCCTCAATATCCCTATCTCTATCCGGTCCTAGCCGCCCCTTTCTATTTGGCTCTCGGTTATCAGGGATTGTTCCTCCTGAATGCGATCGCCTTCCTCGGAGTCGTCTGGCTCTGTTACGGGACCTGCCAGCTTCTCTTCAAGGACCGCGACCTTTCGCTCAACGCCTGTTTGGTCTTGGTCCTGGCGACCTATGCCTGGGAATATTCCCAGGCGGCCTGGCCCCACGCGGTCTCGATGCTGTGCATCGCCGGCGCGTTCTATCTCACGGTTTCGGCCCTGCAGGCGGCCGCGGTGGCGCGGGCCCTGGCGCTGGCCTTTGCGGCGGGTCTTGTGGTGGGGTTTGGCGCCGGCGTCAGAATGGAAGTGATCTTCACCGCGCCGGCCCTCGATCCTGCCGTTTCTCTTTGCGTCGCCGACGCGGCTCTGGCCGTCCGTTGCGGCGGGTCTGGGCACTATTGCCGGGTCTGGCCGTTTTGGGCGCGACCAACTATGTCAAGTTCGGGGCTTTCTCACCCTTTTCGTACGGATCGAAGCCCGCCGGTTCGGCCTCGGACGCGGCTGCCTATCTGCCGGTCGTTGTCTTGGGGGGCTCGGTTCTCCTGGCCTTATGGCTGCTGACCCGCCCCCGCATTCGCTCGCTCGTGAACGCCCATCCCTGGCGGTTCGTGGCGGGCCTCGTGGCGGTGGCCGCGGCGGCCCTTTTGGTGCCCGACGTTTGGGCGGCTCTGTCGCGGCTTGCGCACGGCGTCTATCAGCTCGTCGTCGATCTTCGCATCCGGGACCTGGCCATTCTCGAGGGCGCCTTTGAGCCGGGGACCCGGCGGCGGCATGATCTATTTGGGCGCGTTGAAGAAATCGCTGCTGCAAAGCTGCCCGTACCTCGTCGTGCTTCTGGTGGTCTTGCTGCAGCTGCTGCGCTCCCGCAAGGATGCCGCGGCGCTCAGCCTTCTCTTGCTCGTGCCGGCAACCTTCATTGCCGTGTACGGCTATTTCGCCTGGCACGGGGGCCTGCGCTGAACCTGCGCTATTTTCCTTCCCATGCTTCCCTTCACGTCGATTCTCGCCGGCTATGTCTGGCGGGAGATCGCCGGGCAGTCCGGGCCCTCGCCCTGGGGGATCCGGGCCGGCATGCTCGTCGCCGGCGCTCTGGTCGTGGCCGGCGTCATCGTGGCGCCGCTCAATGGCCTTTCCATCGCGGTCCTCGAGCCGGTTCTCTTGACCCTGCCGCTGGTGCTTGGCGGCGGGCTTCTCCTGCTCCTCCTTGCGCAGGCAATTTCGCCGCGCCATGGCGCGTCGCGCTCGCCAACGCCAGCCTCGCGGGCCTGGTCGTGAGTTTCGTGTGGGCCGGCACGGTCGCCTTCACCTACGATTACCCGCGCGCCTGGGCGATCACGGGCGGCCAGGCACGCGCTCACCAACGAGATCGCGGCGCTGGTATCGCCGGATTCGATCGCCTTCGTATGGTCCGCCACGCCCCTGTCGGGGCTCTATGAGCTGGACCGCGTCCGCGTGGCGCAGACCACCCGGGACCAATTTCGAGGGGCTTCCGGCCCCTGCTCGACTATCACCTCGAAGCCGGGGCGGCCGATCTATGGCTGGTTCCAGCCCGAGCTGTGGGACGAAATGGCCGAGAATGGCCATCTCGCCGGCCTGCGGACCATTCCCCTGCACGAGGCCGGGGGCCTGCGCTTCGCCCGGATCGTCGAACGCGCCTCGTCGGTCGCCGAAGCCGGCGAGCGGGCGGATTAGGCGCGGCCCGGCTCTGCCCCGGCGGCAAATTTAGGCCCCAGAAAGCTCATTCCGGCCCCGGCGCGCTCCTCCCGGGCGTCGAAAATCGGCTTTTCTATTGCCGCTTGGGGTCAGGTTTGAAAACATGCACGCCAACAAGCAAAAGGAAGGCCGCCTGACCTTCCGGGCATGGCACGTTTCGCAGGGAGGCTCTCATGACGGATACGACCCCCGCACCGCCGCGGTGCGCTGTTCTCATCGGCCCTTATCTCAGCGGTAAGACGACACTCCTCGAGGCGCTGCTGTTCTCGGCCGGGGCGATACATCGCAAAGGCAGCATCACCGAGGGCAATACGGTCGGCGATTCGTCACCGGAAGCACGGGCCCGTGAGATGTCCGTCGAGCCCAATTTCGCGCATGGCGAATATTTGGGGGAAAGCTGGTCCTTCATCGATTGTCCGGGTTCGGTGGAACTCAGTCAGGATTCCCGCAACGCCCTCATGGCGGCGGACGTCGCGGTCTTGGTGACAGAGCCCGAGCCCGAACGGGCCCTCACTCTGGCGCCGATCTTTCACTTCCTCGACGACCACCAGATTCCGCACATGCTGTTCGTGAACAAGATCGAAAAGGCCAACGTGCATGTTCAGGATTTGCTGCAGAGCCTGCAGGCGGTCTCGCAGAAGCCTTTGGTGCTTCGCCAGGTGCCGATCCGGGATGGTGACGACATCACGGGATTTGTCGATCTCGCGAGCGAGCGTGCCTGGCGCTACAACAAGGATCAGCCCTCCGAGCAAATCGAGATACCGGATGCCATCAAGGCCCGCGAGGGCGAAGCGCGCCAACAGATGTTGGAATTCCTCGCGGACTACGACGACGAGCTGCTCGAGCAATTGCTCGAGGACCAGGTTCCGGAACCGGCGGAGATCTATGCGCAGCTCGCCAAGGATCTGCAAGCTGAGCTGATCGTGCCGGTCCTTCTTGGCTCGGCCGAAAACGGATATGGCATCCGGCGCTTGTGGAAGGCGCTGCGCCATGAAGTCTCGGGACCCTCGGTGGCGGCGGAGCGTCAGAAGATTCCCGAGGGCGAGGGTTTCACGGCGGCGGTCATCAAGACCTTGCACGCGGCCCATACCGGCAAGCTGACGATGGCTCGGGTTTGGCGCGGCAGTCTCAAGGAAGGTACCCCCCTTGGTGGCGAACGCCCATCGGGCCTCTATGCCATGATGGGCGGCGAAGCCCAAAAGATCGCCACGGCCAACGCGGGCGATCTGGTGGCCTTCGGGCGCCTGGAGGAGGTTTCGACGGGCGACCTGCTGACCGAGGCGGGAGGCGACAGCGAGTCGGGCATCCTCTGGCCGGCGGTGAAATCGCCGGTCTTTGCCCTCGGGGTCGCACCCGTGAACCGCCAGGACGAAGTGAAGCTGAGCTCGGCGGTTCAGCGCCTGATCGAGGAGGACCCCTCGCTGGCGGTGGAGCACAACGCGAGCACTCATCAGATGCTGCTCTGGGGGCAGGGAGAGATCCATCTCAAGCTTGCCGTAGAGCGCATGAAGAGCAAGTACAACGTCGACGTCGAGGTCGAACGGCCCTTGACCGCCTACAAGGAGACCATCCGCAAGGGGATCCAGCAACATGCCCGCTTCAAGCGGCAAACCGGCGGTCACGGGCAATTCGGCGACGTGCATCTCGAAATCAAGCCGCTGCCGCGCAGTGGCGGGTTCGAGTTCATCGACAAGATCGTAGGCGGCGCGGTTCCACGGAACTACATTCCGGCGGTCGAGAAGGGCATCAAGGACTATATGAGCACGGGGCCGCTCGGCTTTCCGGTGGTCGACATCTCGGCCAAGCTCTACGACGGGCAATACCATAATGTGGACAGCTCGGATCAAGCCTTCCAAATCGCCGGCCGCATGGCCATGAGCGAGGGCATGCCCAAATGCGACCCCGTGCTGCTGGAGCCGATCTGTGAGGTGACCATCTCCGTGCCGCAGAACTTCACCAACAAAATCCACGGCCTGGTCAGTGGCCGGCGCGGCCAAATTCTCGGTTTCGAGGCCAGGGAGGGCTGGACCGGCTGGGATCAGCTCAAATGCTATATGCCGCAGGCCGAACTCCATGACTTGGTGATCGAGCTGCGCTCACTGACCCTGGGTGTCGGCAGTTTCGATTGGAACTTCGACCACCTCCAGGAGTTGACCGGTAAGCCGGCCGAAAAGGTGATCGCGGCCCGCAAGGAAGCCGACGCCGCCTAAACGCCGGTCCTGTGGTTTTCTGGCGTCGCCACGAAATGGCTTAACGCGGCTCGCGATTCCTTGATTTGAAGCGGGCCGGGAGGGAGTCTAAGTCTAGGCTGTCGGATTCGCGGTCGAGAGAGTGCCATGCTGATCAAGATTAGACGCGGTTGGGAGCTGCCGGAATCGGCGGCGACGCCCGAGGCGGTGTTTCACGATCGCCGCCGGTTGATCAAGGCGTTTGCCGCGGGGCCTATCGTGCTTTCGGCATCGGCCTTGCTCGCGGCCTGTGACGAAGGCCAAGCGGATGGCGGTGCCGACGGTAGCGTCGACAGCGCGACCCAGATCGCGGCGGCGGTGGAGGAAGATCCCTCGGCCGGGCTCTATCCGGTACAGCGCAACCTGCGCTATCGCCTCGAGCGCGAGGTGACGCAGGAGATCTTGGCGACGACCTACAACAATTACTATGAGTTCGGTTCCTCCAAGAACATCCACCAGAAGGCCCAGGCGCTGCCGATCAGGCCGTGGGAGATCGCCATCGAAGGCATGGTGGAAAAACCCATTACCATCGGGATCGACGATCTTCTCGCCAAGATGCCGCTGGAGGAGCGCCTTTACCGTCATCGCTGCGTCGAGGCCTGGTCCATGGCCGTGCCCTGGTCGGGCTTTGCCATGAAGTCGCTGGTCGACCTGGCCCAACCGCTCGCCGCAGCCAAATACGTGAAGATGGTGAGCTTCCTGAATCCGGAGCTGGCCACCGGGCAGAAGGCGAGCTGGTATCCCTGGCCCTATATCGAAGGGCTGACCATGGCAGAAGCGACCAACGAACTGGCTTTCATGGTGACCGGCCTCTACGGCAAGCCGGTGCCGAAGCAGAATGGCGCGCCGCTGAGGCTGGCGGTGCCCTGGAAGTACGGTTTCAAGTCGACCAAGGGCATCGTGCGCTTCGAGTTCACCGATCAGCGGCCGAAGAGCTTTTGGGAGGAGATTCAGGGCCGAGAGTACGGCTTCTGGGCCAACGTCAATCCCGAGGTCCCGCATCCGCGCTGGAGCCAGGCAAGCGAACGGGTGCTGGGTCAGGACGGGCGGGTGCCGACCCAGCTCTACAACGGCTATGGCGAGTTCGTTGCCGGGCTCTACGAGGGTCTCGAGGGCGAACGCCTGTTCATGTAAGCGCCGACGCGGCCACGCTCTACACGTCAATCCTATCGCTGACGTCAACAAGACGCTTCCAACGGGGCGGGCTGGGTCTATTATGGGATTGCAAGACTGTCTTCGCAGAGAAAAAGCAGAGAATTGAAGGGGTCGAAACGTGAGTGTGTCGGTCGCGATGCAGGCCATCCACCTGAGCCTCGAGCCGCTGTTCAAGGAGGCCGAGGAGAAGGATCTGTGGTTCTTCCACGAGTCCAACGAGGTCGGGGAAATCTGGTTCTCGCCGGAATACCTGCGTCTTAAGCAGTCCCAAGGCGAATACGTCTGGGCGCCCGAGCATTGGGAACTGCGCAGCCCGCGCGGCTATTTGAACAACTTGCGCGCGCAGGCTGAGGGTGTCGTCAAGGAATTCAACGGCTTGGCATCCCGGTTGGGCCATGAAAAGGCGTTGAAGCTGAGCGAGGTGGCCGGTTCGCCGAAGGGGGAGGTAAACTGCTGACCGTCGGCGCCGGCATGGGTCCGCGAGGTTGTTCAGCGAGCTTGAACGCGCCGGCGCCGCCGGCGGGGCTGGGCCGGGCGCTCGAAGCGCTGTGGTGCGAGGCGAACGGCGAGTGGGACAGGGCGCACCGTCTGATCCAGAGTGAAGACAACGAGGACGGCGCCTGGGTGCACGCCTATCTTCACCGGGTGGAGGGCGATCGGCCAACGCCGCTTACTGGTATCGCCGCGCGCAGCGTCCCGTTGCGGTGGTTCCGGCGCGCGAAGAATGGGCGGCGATCGTGCGGGCGTTTCTAGCCAAGACCACGGGAGAAGGCTGAATTTCGGCGGCGTGGGCTGGTTCCGATCAAGACGGAGCCATTCTTTCTGGCTCCGGCCACTCCACCATCCAGCTTAAAAACACTCTTAATAGACGCTGTGGGCGCACAGCGCGATTTTCATATTTGAAAAGTCGTCGATTTACCCGGGAAAAAAAAAAAAAAAAGGCCGGGGCACGAGGCCCCGGCAAGTCGAACAGGGAGGCTTTACGTCTGGGAGACGTAGGATCCGAAGACCCTGTGTGGCCGGGCCGGAGGCCCAACCACGCTTCCGCCGACTAACCGTCGGAAGCCGTGCGATGTTGCAATGCAACATCCACACTGAAAAAATAGGATCAGAGTCGTGCGTTGACAAGCGGAATCGTGCCTGAAAGCCATGCATTTGACGCATACCGGCTCTGTTTGTCAGGCCTGTGGCTTATTTACAACAGTGCGGATCAGAAGCGGGCCTCGGCCACCTTGCGCAACAAGAAGTCGCGGAAAACCGCGATTCGCTTGGAGGTGCGCAGTTCCTCGGGATAGACGAAATAGGCGTCGATCCTGGGCCCGTCCACGTCGGGAAGCACCCGCACCAGCTCGTTATCGTTTTGTGCCATGAATTCCGGCAGCGCGCCGAGGCCGGCGCCGCTCTGGACTGCGCGCATGATGGCGTAAACGTTGTTGACGGTAAGCGAAGGCGTGCGCAGGTCGTTCGACTTGCGGCCGATCCGCAGGAGCCAGTTCACGTCGGGTACCGGCGGACTGGTGTCATGGCCGTAGACGATGAGGCGGTGATCGTCCAGCTCCTCGGTCGTTGAGGGCATGCCGTGGCGCTTGATGTAGCCCCCCGAGGCGAAGATGTGGATATGAACGGTGAGCAGGTGGCGTTGTATCAACTCGGCCTGGGTCGGCGGTGTCAGGCGGATGGCCAGGTCGGCCTCCCGTACCGTGAGGTCCAACGAGCGGTCGGAGAGGATGAGATGGACCTCGATCTCCGGATAGGTATCGAGGAACTCTGTCAGGCGCGGGGCCAGCCAGGTCGAACCGAAGGCCACGGTCGTGTTGATCCTGAGCTCGCCGCGTGGCCGTTCCTTGCTATCGGTGAGCATGGCTTCGGTCATGGCGAGCTTGCCGAACACTTCGTGCGCCGTGCGGTAGAGCACGTCGCCTTGTTCGGTCAGGATAAGCCCGCGCGCATGCCGGTGGAAAAGCGGCACCTTCAGGCTGCCTTCAAGCGCGCTGATCTGACGGCTCACGGCCGACTGGCTCAGGTTCAGCTTTTCGCCGGCATGGGTGAAGCTGCCGGCTTCCGCGACGGCGTGAAAGATCCGCAGTTTATCCCAATCCATGCTCTTGCGCTCCCATCGGCCTCCGCGCGCCGCCGCAGGGTCATAACCGCGGGCGGCGCCAAGCCAAGGATACCCATCGCAATGCATGAAAATCGGTGGATAGGCAAGCGTGGCGTCGAGGTCCACTTCACCTCTTGCGTGGCCTATTGGGCGGCTTGCGCCTCCGTGGACTCCAACTCGGCCAGGTACTTTTCCGCCTCCAGGGCAGCCATGCAGCCCATGCCGGCAGCCGTCACGGCCTGGCGATAGACCTTGTCGCGGACGTCACCGTCGGCATAGACGCCGGGAACCGCGGTTGCGGTCGAATCCGGCCGCGTGAGGATGTAGCCCTCGGAGTCCATCTCCATTTTGCCGCGGAACAGATGGGTCGCGGGGTCGTGGCCTATGGCGATGAACAGGCCGTCCGCGCTCAAGTCTTGGAGATCGCCGCTCTTCACGTTGCGCAGCCGCACGCCGGTGACGCCGAGCGGTTCGTCCACGCCCAACACATCATCCAACACATGATCCCAGAGAACCTCGATCTTGGCGTTCTGGAACAGCCGGTCCTGCAATATCCTCTCCGCCCGTAAGGCGTCGCGGCGGTGGATCAGCGTGACCTTGCTGGCAAAGTTGGTCAGGAAGATGGCTTCCTCGACGGCCGTGTTGCCGCCGCCGACGACGGCAACCTCCTTGCCGCGATAAAAGAAGCCGTCGCAGGTGGCGCAGGCCGACACGCCGAAGCCGCGGAACTTCGTCTCGCCCGGAAGCCCGAGCCAACGCGCCTGGGCGCCGGTGGCGATGATCAAGGCATCGCCCGTATAGACGGCGCCGGAATCTCCCACGCAGCGGATTGGCCGCTCGTCGAGATCGACTTCGACGATCAGATCGGTGATCAATTGGGTGCCGACGTGCGCCGCTTGGCCCTTCATCTGTTCCATTAGCCAAGGGCCTTGGATAACCTCGGCGAACCCGGGATAGTTTTCGACGTCCGTCGTAATGGACAGCTGGCCGCCCTCCTCCATGCCGGAAATCAGCATGGGCTCGAGATTGGCGCGGGCGGCGTAGATGGCGGCCGTGTAGCCAGCGGGTCCCGAGCCGAGGATCAGGACCTTGCTGTGATGTGTCTGAGGCATCGCGATGGGGCTTTCGGAGATGGGGGGAGCAACTTGGGCGCTTACTCCTAAATACGGCGAGGCGAGCGCAGCTTCAAGCTTCCCGAAGGTCAATTGCTAGGCAATTGTGCGTCCGGACCGCCTCCCGGCTGGCATTAATGCGCATGCTCTTGGCGGCGCTATGGTGGGTGGGTAATATCATTACTCAAATCGCCATCGGACCGTCACGAACCTAATACCAAAGGCCAGCCATGCGCCGCGTCAAGCTGGACAAGATCGACCTCAAGATTCTGCGCGATCTGCAGGATGAAGGGCGAATGACCAATGTGACCTTAGCGCAGCGCGCCGGCATATCGGCGCCCCCCTGCCTGCGGCGGGTGCGCGCGCTCGAGGAGGCCGGCTTCATCCGGGGCTACCACGCTGACCTCGACGGCGAGCGTATCGGATTCGAAGTCACCTTCTTCGCCTTGGTCGGCCTGGATAGTCAGTCGGAAAGCGTGTTGAGCGCGTTCGAAAACGATATGGCGGACTGGCCCGAGGTGCGGGAGTGCCACATGGCCCGCGGGCCGCACGATTTCGTGCTCAGGATCGTGGCGCGCAACACCGCGCACGAAAACGAGCTGACCACGCGGCTGACCGCGGCGCCACACGTCGTGACCGTACAGACGATCCAGGTGATCAGAACGTCCAAACGGCGCCCCGGCGTGCCGATCGACCCCGAGCGGGCCGCGCCCGAGTCGTAGCCGCGCGAGGTGTCCGGGAAGAGCGCCCGGATCTCCGGAGTCGCAAGTTGGGGTTGGTTCCGATCGGCCGGGCCGCTCGTTCGCTCAGTCGAACTTGACCTTCAGGACCTCGTACATCTTGTCGCCCTTCGGGGTCATGACATCCACCGAATCGCCGATGCTCTTGCCGATCAAGGCGCGCGCCAAGGGCGAGTTGATCGCCAAGCGTCCGGCCTTGACATCGGCCTCGGCCTCGCCGACGAGCTGGTAGGTCAGCTTCTCCTCGGTGTCCTCGTCGACGATGGTCACCGTGGCGCCGAACATCACGGTTTTGCCGGACAGCGTTGTGACGTCGATGACCTCGGAACGGGCGATCTTGTCTTCCAGCTCGGCCAGCCGGCCTTCGATAAAGCTCTGCTTTTCGCGGGCGGCGTGATATTCGGCGTTCTCCGACAGATCGCCATGCTCGCGGGCCTGGGCAATCGCGCGGATCACCTCGGGGCGGGCCACGGACTTGAGCTGTTTCAGTTCCTCTTCCATATGGGAGAGGCCCTGCTTGGTGATGGGCATTCTCTGGGTCATGCGCGCAATCTCAATTCAGGCAACACAAACTACCCTTCGCCGGACGCGGGGGCCCAGCGGTCAGGATATCACGCCGTGCTAAAACGAACCCCTAAAATAAGACTGTAGGGGCGCGACTTCAAGCTGACCGCTGCGTAGCGCCGAGATCGCCTGCACGGCCGCCGTCGCGCCGGAAAGGGTAGTGTAGTAGGGAATCTGATGGATCAGCGCAGTCCGCCGGAGCGAAAAGCTGTCGGCGATGGCCTTGGTGCCTTCGGTCGTGTTGAAGACTAGATCGATTGTCCCCGAGATCATGGCGTCGACGATATTGGGCCGGCCTTGGTAGACCTTCTTTATATGTTCGACCGTGATACCGGCGGCGGCTAGGTGCCGGGCCGTGCCGGTGGTGGCAAGGAGTTCGAAGCCCATTTCGATCAAGGCCTGCGCTAGCGAGGCGATCGCCTGTTTGTCACGGTCGCGGACCGAGATAAAGACCCGCCCCGAACGGGGCAGGTTGACGCCGGCGCCCATTTGCGACTTCAGGAAGGCCCGGGCGAAATCCTGGTCTAGGCCCATCACCTCGCCGGTCGATCTCATCTCCGGACCGAGCATGACATCGACGCCGGGGAAGCGGGCGAAGGGGAACACGGCCTCCTTGACGGCGACGTGACCCTTGCAGCTCTGTTGCAGGTCGAAGGTCGAGAGCTTGGCCCCAACCATGACGCGGGCGGCGATCTTGGCGATGGGAATGCCGGTCGCCTTGGCCACGAAAGGGACCGTCCGGCTGGCCCGAGGATTGACCTCCAGTATGTAGATGTCGCCGTTCTGCACGGCGAACTGGATGTTCATCAGCCCGACGACGCCGAGCGCCTTGGCCAACATTTCGGTTTGCGCGCCGATCTTGTCGATAATGTCCTGCGACAGGCTATGCGGCGGCAAGGCGCAGGCCGAATCGCCGGAGTGAATCCCCGCCTCTTCGATGTGCTCCATGACGCCGGCGATATGCACCTGCTCGCCATCGCACACGGCGTCCACGTCGACCTCGATTGCATCGCGCAGGTAACTGTCGATCAACACGGGGTTCTTGCCCGACACCTCCACCGCGCTGGCGATATAGCGGTCGAGCTGCTCGGCATCGTGGACGATTTCCATGGCGCGGCCGCCCAGCACGTAAGACGGCCGGATCAAGACCGGATAGCCGATACGCTCGGCCGCCGCCCGTGCTTCATCCGCGGAGGTTGCCGTGCCGTTGTTCGGCTGCAGCAGACCAAGCTCGGTGAGCAGCCGTTGAAAGCGCCGTCGATCCTCCGCCAGGTCGATGGCATCGGGAGATGTGCCCAGAATGGGAATCCCGGCGGCTTCGAGTGTATGGGAGAGCTTTAGAGGCGTTTGCCCGCCGAACTGTACGATCACGCCCAACAGCCGGCCCTCGGTCGCCTCGGCCCGGGCGATCTCGATGACATCCTCGCCCGTCAAGGGTTCGAAGTAGAGCCGGTCGGAGGTGTCGTAGTCGGTCGAGACCGTCTCCGGATTGCAGTTGACCATGATGGTCTCGATGCCGGCCTCCGACAGGGCGTAAGCGGCGTGGACGCAGCAGTAGTCGAATTCGATGCCTTGGCCGATGCGATTGGGCCCGCCCCCCAGGATGATCACCTTGTCTCGATCGCTCGGGTCGGCCTCGCAACTCACGGCGGCACCGGAGCCCGCCGCGGCATAGCCGGTCTCGTAGGTGGAATAGAGATAGGGCGTGAGCGAGGGAAACTCGGCGGCGCAGGTGTCGATGCGTTTGTAGGCGGGCGCGAGGCGCGCGCGCTGGCGTTGTGCGGCGACCGCGGATTCTTCGAGGCCGATCAGCTCCGCCAGGCGGGCGTCGGAGAACCCCTGCATCTTGAGCCGCCGGAACTGGTAAGCGTCGTCCGGAAGACCGTGGCGCCGCAACTGTTCCTCGGTCGCCACCAGATCGGCGATCTGCCGCAGGAACCAGGGATCGATTTTGGTGGCCGCGGCAATCTCCTCGAGACTCGCGCCAAGGCGCAGCGCTTGCGCGACGGCGAGAAGCCGATCCGGCCTGGGCTCACCCAATCGGATCAGGAGTTCCTCGCGGTCGACCGCGCCGTCCTTTCCGACCACGCCCGGCAGATGCACCTCGTTGAGCCCGGTCAAGCCCGTCTCCATGGACCTGAGGGCTTTTTGCAGCGATTCGGCGAATGAGCGGCCGATCGACATGGCCTCGCCCACCGACTTCATGGCGGTGGTCAGCGTCGGCTCCGCCCCGGGGAACTTCTCGAAGGTGAAACGCGGCATCTTGGTGACCACGTAATCGATGGTCGGCTCAAAGGAGGCGGGCGTGACGCCGGTGATATCGTTGTCGAGTTCGTCGAGGGTGTAGCCCACCGCGAGTTTTGCGGCGATCTTGGCGATCGGGAATCCGGTGGCCTTGGACGCCAGCGCCGAGGAGCGCGAGACCCTGGGATTCATCTCGATGATGACCATTTCCCCGGTCTCGGGATTGACCGCGAACTGCACGTTGGAGCCACCGGTATCGACGCCGATCTCGCGCAGACAGGCAATTGAGGCGTCGCGCATCAACTGGTATTCCTTGTCGCTCAGCGTTAGCGCCGGCGCCACGGTGACCGAGTCTCCGGTGTGGATGCCCATGGGGTCCACGTTCTCGATGGAGCAGACACCTTGTCTCGATCGCTCGGGTCGGCCTCGCAATTCACGGCGGCGCCAGAGCCCGCCGCGGCATAGCCGGTCTCGTAGGCGGAATAGAGGTAGGGCGTGAGCGAGGGAAACTCGGCGGCGCAGGTGTCGATGCGTTTGTAGGCGGGCGCGAGGCGCGCGCGCTGGCGCTGGGCGGCGACCGCGGATTCCTCGAGGCCGATCAGCTCCGCCAGGCGGGCGTCGGAGAACCCCTGCTGCTTGAGCCGCCGGAACTGGTAAGCGTCGTCCGGGAGACCGTGGCGCCGCACCTGTTCCTCGGTCGCCACCAGGTCCTCGATCTGCCGCAGGAACCAGGGATCGATTTTGGTGGCCGCGGCAATCTCCTCGAGACTCGCGCCAAGGCGCAGCGCTTGCGCGACGGCGAGAA
>PVMK01123017.1_pt1 | contig 25962 bp, 23 predicted proteins | sample 1853481 | NCBI WGS metagenome assembly PVMK01 (sample SAMN08533507, study PRJNA380276) | Marine sediment metagenome, whole genome shotgun sequencing project.
AGGATGCCTGTGCAACCAGGGACCTGGAGTTCCAGGGTGAGAAGGTGCTGGCGGGGGATGTACATGCTTCGTTTATGGCCGCCCTTTCCGCGCCCTATGCGAATGTTATTCCCTGTGCCGGATTCGACCTGGACTCGCACACGAGGAGTTGATAAACATGTCGGATATGGATACTTCAAATAAATCCAACTATCAACTGGTGCATCAGCTGACCACGGTCATTGCCGGGTGGAACCTGTTTGTTGTGGTGACATACGCCGGCCTGATCGGGCTATCTGCAATGCTGAATTTTATTCTGGGCCAGATGCTGGCCGTGGCGGTCATATTCTGGGCAAGTGTAATTATTGCCGCTAGCGCAGGCGTCGTTTCGGGATACTTTGGCGCGAGGCGGTTATATCGGTATTTTTCAGGCTTCCAGATGATTGGCAGTTATGTCTGGCTGACCGTAATGCTATATCTTGCCATGAGAACCTTTCCAACCCAGTTATTTTTCGCGACGGGTGCCGCCTGATTGATTTTCGCAACTCCGTTGGGGCTGGGCCGCGATAGTCCCTGGTGCTTATAGATGATTGAACTTGTGGTCGGCGGTGCACGAAGCGGCAAGAGTCGCTATGCACTGAACTCGGCTCTTGCCAGGCCGGGCCCCCATGTTTTCATTGCCACGGCCGAAGCCGGAGACCAGTCCATGGCAGACAGGATAGCCAGTCATCAACAGGAAAGGGGGCAGGAATGGGCCCTGGTAGAAGAATCCCGATTTCTTTCCAGGGTGATTGCCGATTTTAGTGACGGTGACATTGTGGTAGTAGACTGCCTGACATTGTGGCTGTGAAACTGGCTGTGCGGCGAACAGCCAGACGGCTGGAGTGAAGAGAAATCGGCATTTTTGCAATCCCTCGAAAGAACCGAAGCCCACATCATACTTGTCTCAAATGAAACAGGAATGGGAGTTGTCCCAATGGGTGAATTGAGCAGGAAATTCGTCGATGAAAGCGGCTGGATGCACCAGGAAATCGCGGCACATGCAGACCGTGTAATTATGATGATGCTGGGGATTCCCCAACTGCTAAAGCCCTGAATCAACACAAGCTGAGAGAACTAAAATTGAACGAATGGTATTTGGGCCCGATCAGTGAAATTGACAACGATTCCAGACAGGCGGCGCTGGATCGCCAGCTTAACCTGACCAAACCACCAGGATCACTGGGCCGACTTGAAGGTATTGCGATAGAGCTGTCCGCCATGCAGGGAACCATTACACCTGGAGCAGACCGGGTTGAAATCGCCGTTTTTGCGGGAGATCATGGTGTCGCTGCAGAAGGGGTGAGCGTCTTTCCCCAGGTGGTGACCACAGAAATGGTCAAGAACTTCATTCGCGGCGGCGCGGCTATCAGTGTCATGTCGCGCCAGCTAGGGGCCGGGTTGACCGTGGTCAATGCCGGAACTGTGGCTCCCGATGTTTTTGACTCGCCGGTAGTAGACAGGCCAGTGGGGCAGGGTACCGGAAACATCGCCACCGAACCGGCGATGACGAAGCTGCAGTGCCTGGAGGCGCTCAAACTGGGTGCCGAAATTGTAGACGGCTATGATCCGCAGACCCAGGTTACCATTGGCGGTGATATGGGAATTGCCAATACCACATCGGCCACGGCACTGGCTGCGGGGCTGGGGGTCGCCGACCCGGCCAGCCTGGTTGGCCCGGGAACCGGGCTTGACAATGACGGTGTTGCCCACAAGCTGTCTGTTGTGGAACGGGCACTGGTTCGCGCCGGCCCGGATTCTGAACCGCTTCGGTTACTGGGCGAACTGGGTGGATTTGAAATTGTCGCACTGGCTGGCTACTTCATCCGTGCCGCCCAGCGAGGCTTTACCATACTGGTCGATGGTTTTATCTGCTCGGCAGCTGCTTTAGCGGCCTGCAGCATCAATTCTGGTGTGCGGCAGTGGATGCTGTTTTCACACGTGTCGGCGGAGCCAGGGCACCGCTTGATCATGGATTCCATGCAGGCAGAACCATTGCTTGATCTTGGAATGCGTCTGGGCGAAGGCAGCGGTGCTGCAATCGCCTTGCCCCTGCTGAGGTCTGCCTGCGCGTTGCAAAACCAGATGGCGACATTCGCCGAAGCCGGGGTTTCGGAAGGTGACTGAGTCTGCAGTAGCCAGCCATACGCTTGTGGATATTCTGCGTCATGGCGAGCATGCCCTGGGGGATGTCATCTGCGGGGTTACTGATCCACCGCTTTCAGATCATGGTTGGCAGCAGCTGCAATCACAGTGCGATCGCCTGCAGGCAGAGGGCAGCGAGTGGGATGTCTGTATTTCGTCTCCACGCCGTAGATGTGTTGAATTTGCAAGGGCAATCAGTGAAAATATAGGGATTGAACTGGTGGAATCTCCGGGCTTTGCAGAAGTGGATTTTGGCAGCTGGGAGGCGTTGTCAATTGACCAGATCAGTAGCCGTTTTCCCGGGCAGTGGAAGGACTGGCTGGGTAACCCCGATTTTCCTGCTCCTCATGGCGGTGAAAACTATGGTAATTTCCTGAGACGGGTTGACCGAGCGGTGCTGGAGCTGGTAGCACAGTACGCTGGAAAGCGAATCCTGCTGTTCGCCCACGGCGGTGTAGTACGGGCCATTTTCTATAGCGTGCTGGGATTGCGCGCCGGATCACTTTCGCGGTTCAGCGTACCTCATGCCTGTCACAGCAGGATCATGGCCTACCATGCTGAAGGCCAGAACGACTGGTACCAGCTCGACCGGCACAACTACCTTCCCGGCAATATGAATGAATTCAAACAGGCGCTGGGGTTCCTGACCCGGATTCCTCCAGGCAGAAACTTCCGGCACGAAGCGGATCTCGCCGGCCCCGCAGTGGCGTGGTACGGTCCTGTCGGGGCGTTGATCGGGGTGATTCTTGTGGTCCTGGCGATTTTTGTGACCTCGTTGTTGAATATTCACCTGGCAGTTTGTGCCGGGCTGGTTATCGCAGCCTGGATTGGAATCACCGGGGCCCTGCACCTTGACGGCCTGGGCGACTGCGCCGATGGCCTCATGGGTGGATTCAGTCGTGAACGAATAATGGAAATCATGGCTGATACCGATTCAGGGGTGGGGGCGATTTCCGCCATCGTGGTGATTCTGGGTATCAAGCTGGTATCGTTGTCCCTGCTATTCGAACAGGCTCAATTTCTGGCAGTCCTGTTTGCGCCCGTGCTGGCAAGGATAACTCTTACCGTGGCTATTGCCAGGTTCCCCTATGTTCGTGCTGATGGACTGGGGTCGACCATTCATGACACCCTCGATCTGCGGCTGATTACACTGTACGGCGCAGGCCTGGTACTCATACTGGCTGTTATCTCGCCCCAGGCCCTGGTTGCAGGCGTAATCGGATGTGCATTGCGTTCGCCCTGGTCTGGGTACTGGTGGTTCGTAAAATCCGGGGTTTTACCGGCGATGTATACGGGGCTCTCGTGGAGGTTTGTGAATGCGCAGTCGTAGTCTCACTAACCACGCTTCTGTAGCATTGCCGTTAATCTTCTGAGTGCCGGAATTGCTGCACAAGTGATGGTCGAAACGGATTCGAATACTCTTCCCGGTCATGCCTCAATTGTTGTAATTGGCGGCGGAATCATGGGCTGCTCGACACTTTATCACCTTGCGAAATATGGCGCTGGTGATGCGATACTGCTGGAACGCAACCAGCTCACTTCGGGGACAACCTGGCACTCAGCCGCCCAGGTCAGGGCGTTGCGATCGAGCCGCAATCTCACTGACCTGATCAGGTATTCGATTTCTCTGTACTCGACACTGGAGCAGGAAACCGGCCAGCACACAGGCTGGATCAACGCCGGTTCATTGTCCATTGCCACCAATGCGGACAGGATGACCCACATCCGGCGCCAGGAAGCGCTGGCCCACTCGTTTGGAGTCAGGGCAAATTCAATCAGTCCCGCCGAGGCCAGGGAGCACTGGCCGTTGATGAATGTTGATGATGTGGTCGGGGCGGTATGGTCTCCGGATGATGGCCGGGTCAGCCCTTCCGATTTATGTGCCGCCCTGGTAAAGGGAGCAAAATCCCGGGGCGCGAAAATTTTCGAAGAGACACCGGTCCAGGGAATAGTGACAGAAGGGGGCCGGGTTGTTGCCGTGGAAACTGAAGCTGGGGCCATTCGCTGTGATGCGGTCGCCCTCTGTACCGGACTATGGAGCCGGGAAAATGCCGCAATGGCCGGCGTCAATGTACCAGTCTGGCCCTGCGAACACTTCTACCTGTTGACCAGGCCGGTTGCGGAAATTTCCGGAAACCTGCCTTCGCTGTCAGACCATGATTCACATCTTTATATCCGCGATGACTCCGGCGGTTTGCTGGTAGGGTGTTTTGAGCCCATGGGCAAACCCATCTCGCCGGAGAAGCTCGGCCATGATTTCGCGTTCCAGCTGCTTGACGAAGACTGGGATCATTTTGAGCCGATGATGATAAATGCACTGCATCGTTTGCCAGTGCTTGAGCAGGTTGAGGTAAAGATGCTCCTCAATGGACCCGAGAGTTTTACCCCTGATGGCAATTTCCTGCTCGGTGAAAGTGCAGAGACCCGTGGTTTTTTCCTGGGCTGTGGCATGAACTCGGTCGGCATGGCAACCGGCGGCGGGGCCGGTATGGCCTTGGCGCGCTGTATCATCGATGGCCGCCTGCCCATGGACCTGCACGAAGCCGATCCGAAGCGTTTCCCGGATTGTTTCAACTCGATTGCGGCATTGAGCGCGCGGGTTCCAGAGGTGCTGGGCAAACACTATGAAATCACCTATCCGGGGCGGCAGATGATGACTGCCCGCAACCTGCGCCGGGGGCCCCTGGCGGCAAAGTGGGAACAGAACAGTGCCTGCTTCAACCAGGTGTATGGCTGGGAAAGGCCCATGTTTTTCGGGTCTAGCGGCGATCCGGTGCTGACATTCGGTAAAGCACCCTGGTTTGATAACGTGGCGAAGGAGGTCGGGTTCGCCCATACCGGGGCGGCCATCTTCGACCAGTCGACCTTCGGGAAAATCAGCGTAGTGGGGGCAGATGCCGAGGGCGTACTCAATCGTATTTGCACCAACAACATGAAGCGATCCCCGGGTGCCGTGATTTACACGGGCATGCTGAATGAACAGGGAGGCTATGAAAGCGACCTCACGGCAATGCGTATAAGCGATGAAAAATATGTATTGTTTGTTGGCAGTGCGGCAGTAAAACGGGATATGGCCTGGATTAAAAACCAGTTGCTCAGCGCTGACAGGGTGAAACTGGAAGATGTAACCGAGGACTGGGCGGTGATTGGACTGATGGGACCGGACAGCACACGTATTGCCGATGACCTGGGTGCCCGGGAACTGCTCGATCTCGACTATTTTCGCCATGGTGTCGTAGACATCAAGGGTATTGAGACTCGTGCTGCGAGAATATCCTATGTTGGAGAAATGGGATGGGAATTAACCTGCGCCGGGTCACAGGCAGAGGCGCTGTACGATTTGCTTTTTGCTGCCGGTGCCAGGCCTGCCGGAATGTATGCGCAGACATCGATGCGTATTGAAAAACGCTATCTGTCCTATGGGCATGACCTGGATACGGATACCAATCCGTTGCAGGCGGGGTTGGAGTTTGCCATAGACTGGGAGTCTCCCTTTACCGGCCGGGAGCGCTTGCTGGCGCTTCGAGAGCAGGATTCCGGGAAAGTTGACCACAGTCAGATGGTTTCCATATTGCTGGATGACTGCGAAGCCAATGTGCTCGGTAATGAACCTGTTTACCTCGAAGGGAGAATTGTCGGCCAGACCACGTCAGGCGCTTTCGGTTACCGGGTAAACCGGCCCGTCGCCCTTGCTTACGTCAATCTGGAAAACAGTCCTGCCCTTGATGGGATAAAAGTTGAAGTTGATGTGGCGAGGCAGTTATATTCCGGAACACTCCATACCCGCCCGGTGTTTGATCCTGGCGCAACCCGAATTCGCCAGTCGAATTTCGAAACCCACCTGAGGAAGAAGCAATGAGTCACGTGTTCCCGAGACACACCAGGGCCGACCCGCCGACCGCCGTTAGCGGCAAGGGTTGCTACCTGTATGACAGCAGCGGCAAGCAGTACCTGGACGGGTCCGGGGGTGCAGCGGTTTCCTGCCTCGGCCATGGAGACGAGGAAGTCCTGTCCCGGATCAAGAAGCAGATTGACGCGCTGGCTTTCGCTCATACCGGGTTTTTTACCAGCGAACCTGCGGAGGAACTGGCAGATTTGCTCATTGAGAACGCCCCGGGTGACCTCGGCCGGGTGTATTTCCTTGCCGGCGGCTCAGAAGCAGTGGAAGCGTCGATAAAACTTGCCCGCCAGTACTACCTCGAAAAAGGCGAAACATCCCGCACCCGGGTGATTGCACGGCTGCAGAGCTACCATGGTAACACCCTGGGGGCACTTGGCGCCGGCGGCAACATGTGGCGCAGGGAGCCTTTTGCTCCGCTCATGGTGGAAACCAGCCATATCAGTCCGTGTTACCCCTACCGCGGCCTGCGCGAGGGTGAATCCGAGGAAGAATACGGATTACGTGTTGCCAACGAGCTGGAAGAGAAGATTATCGAACTGGGGCGGGATCAGGTGATGGCTTTTATCGCCGAACCCGTTGTCGGTGCAACACTGGGTGCGGTACCCGGGGTTGCAGGATACTTCAGGCGGATTCGGGAAATATGCGACAGTTACGGGGTGCTGCTAATCCTTGATGAGGTGATGTGCGGCATGGGTCGAACCGGCACCCTGTATGCCTGTGAACAGGATGAAATAGCACCAGACATCATGGCCATTGCCAAAGGCCTGGGGGCTGGATATCAACCCATTGGCGCCATGCTGTGCAGCAATGAAATCTACCGGACAATCGAACAGGGTAGCGGATTCTTCCAGCACGGCCATACTTACATGGGACATCCTGTTGCCTGTGCCGCGGGCCTGGCCGTGGTCAACGCGTTGATTGAGCGGAAACTGGTAGACAGATGCCGTGACATGGGCAACAGGCTGGACCAGGCATTGCGAGAACGTTTCGAGTCTCACCCCCATGTCGGTGATATCAGGGGCCGGGGGTTGTTCAGGGGCGTGGAGCTTGTCCAGGATAAATATTCAAAGGAACCCTTTGATCCATTCCTGGGGGTCAACAAGAAAGTGAAAAAAGCTGCATTTGAGGCAGGCCTGATCTGTTATCCCATGGGTGGAACCATAGATGGGCATCGCGGAGACCATGTGCTGCTGGCTCCGCCCTTCATTATCGAGGAACAGCAGGTCGACGAGCTGGTCGAGAAGTTGTCTCTCGCTATCGATTCCGCCACGTTCAGCTAGTATTCCATCATACCTGGCTTGTTGGAGTACTAGTCCCCGGCTGCAGGACCGGGACGGGTATGCACACTCTCCGGGTATTTGTACAGCAGATTGTCAGCTGTTAAGTAATTGATTCCACGTTTCCAGCTGTTCAATGCTGACCCCCATGCCCCCGCAAACCACTACCAGGATTTGTTCCTTGCCATGAAGGCAGGGCGGCATGTCGTATGCCGCTGACAATGCCGCGCCGCAAGCCGGTTCTACCAGGATACGGTGATCGTCCAGGAATTTGTAGCAGGCAGACAGGGCCTCGCGGTCATTGATGACATGGCTGGTCACATTGAATTGCAGGGTGGTTTCGAAAGCGGCCTGGGAGACCTGTTTGGCGCCCAGGGTTTGGGCAATTGTGGAGATGGTTTCCAGCTGTACCGGGGCTCCTGCATCCATAGCCGCCTTGAGTGATGCTGCTCCCACGGTTTCAACGGCGACTATGTCAACCTCTTTCAGGCCATTTCTCTCCAGCCCCATGGAGATACCGCACAGCAGGCCGCCGCCGCCCACGGATATGACCACGGCATCGGGATGAATTCCTGCTTCCACCACTTCGTCGACCAGGGTAGCGTGCCCTGGCCATAGTAGCGGATCATCGAAAGGGTGGATGATTTTTGCCTTTCCAACCGCCAGGGACAGGGCATGGTTGTGGGCTTCCATCCACGTGCTGCCCTGGACTATTACCTTGCCACCGAAACCCTCGATAGCGCTGATTGCAATTCGCAGTGCGGATTCCGGTACAACCACGGTGACCGCCACTCCCAGTTTTTCACCGCAATATGCTGTGGCGATACCCGCGTTACCGCCGGATGAGCTGACCAGGTGATCGGCACCGGCACCGACATAATGCTGGCAGGCATGGCCGATGCCGCGGTTCTTGAACGAGCCAGCCGGTTGCAGGGCCTCCAGTTTGAGCCATACTTCGCTGTTACCGGTTGAGAGCGCCTGGGATTTAATCAGGGGCGTGTTGATATGCAGCGGGTTTGTCATCGTTCAGGTGGCAAGGAGGTCGAGCAGCGTATGCATCAGGACATTGGCCCCGGCAATGATATCTTCTTTATCAGTTGCTTCTGCAGGGTTATGGGAAACGCCATTGATTGAAGGGATAAAGACCATGGCGGCAGGGCAGATACGCGACATCATCTGGGCATCATGGCCGGCGCCGGAGGTCATTCTGCGACAGGAATGGTTCAGCCTGGCGGCGTTATTTTCAATGAGTTCTGCAATTGAGTTGTCAAAAATTACCGGGTCAAAGCGGACAAGTTGGCGTGTTTCAATATCGACACCCTCGGATTCTGACAGCGTGCCAAGAAAATCCTGGAGCGCGGATTCGGCATGGGTAAGCTGGTTGTTGTCAGCATTGCGCAGGTCAACCGTTAAGCGCGCTTTGCCAGGCACCACGTTGATGATATTGGGCTGGAGTTCGAGAACGCCAACTGTGCCGACCTGTCCGGCACCCGAATCCCGCGCGAGGTCGTGCACGAAGGTGGTGATGGCGGCTGCGCAGTACCCGGCGTCGTTGCGAAGATGCATCGGAGTTGTACCGGCATGGTTAGACTGCCCGGAAATAGTAATTTCTGTCCAGGATATGCCCTGCAGGTTTTCAACTGCACCGATGGTAATGTTCTCCCGTTCCAGCACCGGACCTTGTTCGATATGAAGTTCAACAAATGCATGAGGCGTGATGCTGCCCGGCTCAATAGCACCGGCGTAGCCAATTCGAGCCAGCTCTTCTCCAAGCACCAAGCCTTCGTCGTCGGTGGCAACAAGCGCTGTTTCAAGGTCCATGCCACCGGCATAAACCAGCGAGCCCATCATGTCTGGCTGGAAACGCGCCCCTTCCTCATTGGTGAACACGCCCACCGCAAGCGGGCGGGATGTTTCGATTGATGCCTGGTTCAGGGATTCAACAATTTCAAGACCGGCGACTACGCCGAGATTGCCGTCCAGGTTTCCACCGTTTGCTACAGTGTCGATGTGTGATCCCGTCATCACCGGCGCAAGGTCCTGGGTACCCGCACGAATGCCGATAATGTTCCCTATGCGGTCGACCTGGACTTCCATTGCCAGTTCCTGCATCCATGCCACAACCAGGTCGCGTGCAGATTTATCTTCTTCAGATAATGCCAGGCGACGTACACCACCATCGGCGGTAGTGCCAATTTTTGCCAGTTGGTCGAGCCGGTGGAACAGTCTCTGGGGTGACAGCTGGGGGTGCCCGGTTTCCGTCAATGTGATTATTCGGTAAATTTTTTCCTATTTTATCACCCTGTGAAACCGGAAAACCGCATTAACTTACCCTGTCAGAGTAAAGAACATGGATTGTGCAGTCTGCCGTTTGTCCGGCAGCCCTATGGCTACGCGGGTCGGGACATCTGGTGGCGATGGGTGACCATGTTTTGATGCAAATGGGAAATGATAGCGCTTCCGGTTTTGACACAGAGGAACGGAAAAATGGCATGTACCAGGCAGGCAACACTTCCAATGGCCATATCGGCGAAGAAGTGCAGGGCGTGGCGCATATGCTGGAAGTAGCTTTCATTGGCGTCTTCAAGGTGTCTGGTAAGCTGGTTTTTCATTTCGACTCTGTTACTTGGTAAGTTTGGAATGACTGTATTGTAGTTTCACCAGGCTGTTGTTGGGTTCCAAATTGTGCCAGTAAATCGTATAATAATGGTACAAAATACTATTAATTATATATTTATTAGAACATGGATAAGAAAGACCTGAAAATACTGGAACTATTGCAGCAAGATGCCACGCTTAACGCAACCCAGATAGCTGACCGGGTCGGATTGAGCAAAACGCCCTGCTGGCGGCGTATCCAGATTCTTGAGAGAGAGGGATATATCCATAAAAGGGTGGCATTGCTGAACCGGGAAAAACTCAACCGTGAAATGGATGTGTTTGTTACCATTCGTACCAACCAGCACAACGCCAGCTGGTTTCGCCGGTTTTCCAGCGTTGTGACATCATTTCCGGAAGTGGTGGAGTTCTACCGTATGAGCGGAGATATTGATTATCTACTCCGGGTCGTGGTCCGCGATATGAAGGCCTATGACCGGTTTTACCAGATGCTCATAGAGAAAATCGATATCAGTGATGTCAGTTCAAATTTCTCCATGGAACAAATCAAGTATACAACCGCAATTCCTCTTGACCGCCGTTAGCAGAACAACAAATGGGGACAGACTCAGACTGTCCCCATTTACAAATTACATTCGTTAACTGATGCCAGAGCCGGGCTCGGTTGCGTTTACCAGGCAAGCCATGTTGCCATAGGGATGCTTGTTTTCGTGCATAAGCTGGTGTGCATGGCCAATCTCATCGAAGCCGAACGTGCCTGACAAACAAGGGTCAACCTTCTTGGCAAGAACCAGCTCATTAACGGCTTCCGCCTGTTCATCGTTCGCCAGATGTGATCCCTGGAGCCGTTTTTGCATCATCCAGTGATAGCGCAAATCCATGGGTGATATTGTAGCCTGTAGTCCCCGCACAAATAACCACCATGCCGCCGACATCACAGACGAATCCGGATGTGGGCAGGGTTGCTTCTCCGGGATGTTCGAACACAATTTTCGGGACTTTTACGCTCGCCCACCGCATCCCATATCGCCTTGCCAAAACCACGGGCACCGCCCATCCAGGCCTTCCATTCATCCGATGTCGTATCGGGCATGGGGTCCCCAGTGATCAAAATCATTACGATTTATTACTCCCACAGCGCCATGATCCAGGCAAAACTGGCGTTTATCTTCATTGGATATTACCCCAACCGGTTTTCCGCCTAATGCAGATACAATCTGCAGAGCCATCGCTCCAAGACCGCCCGCCGCACCCCAGACCAGTACCACATCGTCTTTTTCCACCACGTTTGGCGCCCAGCCCATGAGTTGTCTATAGGCCGTAGAGGCACACAGCATGTAACACCCGCTTTGTTCCCAGGTTAAATGCTTCGGTTTGCGTTTGACCTGGTGAGACTGCGCCCGTGCAAACTGGCAATAGGAACCATAATTTGTCTGGTAACCCCAGATTTTGACGCTCGGCGCCAGCATTGGATCCCTCCCCGACAATACCCACGGATCTTCAGGTTCCCACCAGCCGGAATGAACCACAACTTCATCTCCTACGCCGACATCTTTAACATCATTTCCAATAGCCCAGACAATTCCTGATGCATCCGAGCCCCCGGCGTGGAAATCTTCCGGCTCCCCTTTTTTCTGCCGGTCCGCAATCACATCCACCGGATATCCCAGGCCGGCCCAGACATTGTTGTAGTTGATACCGGTGGCCATGACGTAAACCAGGACGTCTTTGGGTCCGATTTCCGGGGTATTTATGATTTCTCTTTGCCACGCATCTTTGGGTTCGCCAAATCGGTCCTGACGTACACAAAACGCATGCATTTTTTCCGGAATGTCACCCAGTGGGGGCATATCACCGAGGTCGTATATTTCTTTTGTCATTTTATGTTCTATAGTGGAAATAGTGAAATTGAAGTTGTGAAAATCGGCGCCCAGATTGCCCACAATTAGGGTAATTGTCAAGCGAATAGCTAATTTGGAGGTATTGGCAAGTTAACTGTTGACCTGCCAGGAATTCATTACAATTTTCCTTTCAAGCTGCCGTTGCTTCTCTCCAGGACAATGGAATTTCGACTGAAGTGTATTGGGATTGACGGACAATGAAATTAAGCAACGGCGGCCAATTCGGGCGAATTCCGGCCCTTTTTATGATACCTGAAAGGGTCCGCTTTCTCAATTGCTATCAGATGAAGCTGCGAATAAGTATGGAATTTAAAAGATGAAATTCAAACATTTACAAATTATGTTACCAACAGGGTGCGTTTGAGATTGTAAACAGAGTCAATTTTGCTTAATATGCCCGCTGGTTCGGGTGCTCCTGGCAAATTCTATTGCAGGAGTGAAACGGGAAACCGGTGCGTATTGCCTGTTCGATCAGGAAATACAATCCCGGTACTGCCCCCGCAACGGTGAATGAGTCACAACCTGCACAGGATATCGCCTTATTAACTGGCTTATCCTGGCCACTGTATCCATCTGGTATGGGAAGGCGCAGGCTGAAGCAGAGTACTATGTATTGTGTTTCATCGGTTCATGAGTCCGGAGACCGGCCCGGCCTGGGAGTATCACCTGTGGGTGATGCGAATTTGTTTGCACGGGTGAGTGCATAACCCTGAGGAAACCCAGATGAAAAACCCGTCCCTTGCCGGTTTAATCGGCTGTATTCTGCTGCTCGCCAGCATCCATTCAAACGCTGCTCTGGCGGATGATCCTTTAACAATCGTGGTAACAGCATCCCGCGGTGCGGAAACTGTTGACGAGTCCATGGTTCCGGTCACCATTATTGGCCCCGAAGAAATCGAACAAAGCGGTGCATTCAGTGTGGCAGGTGTCCTGCACCGGGTCCCCGGAATAGTGGTATCCAACAATGGCGGTCCCGGAAAAACAACATCCGTGTTCCTGCGGGGTACGGAATCGGATCATACCCTGGTCCTGATTGACGGCGTCAAGGTGGGGTCGGCTTCATTGGGCACCACGGCTTTCCAGGACATTCCGCTCAGTATGATAGAAAAAATCGAAGTGGTACGCGGACCCCGTTCCAGCCTGTACGGCTCGGAAGCCATCGGCGGGGTTATCCAGATTTTTACCAAAAAGGGAACGGCTGGTTATTTCACCCCTTCATTTCGTACGGCGCTGGGAAGCCATAGCAGTTACGATGTCCAGGCTGGGGCATCCTCTGGGGATAGCTCGGGATGGTTTAATGTCAACGCGTCCGCGGCAAGCACTGACGGGATCAACGCATGTCGTGGCGATTTCAGTGCGGGATGTTTTACCATTGAACCGGATAAAGACAGCTATTCAAACGAATCACTGAACCTGCGTGGTGGTGGCCAGGTTTCCGAGCGAGTCAATGTGGAATCCAGTTTGTTCAGTTCCAGCAATAAAAACGAGTACGATGGATCGTTCCAGAATGAAGGGGAAACGGATATCCAGATATTGCAGGTTAAAGGAATATTTGCCGCAACCCAGAACTGGGAAAGCAGCCTGCAAGTTTCAAATACCTCGGATGATTCAGAAAATTTCCTCAATGGCGTTTTCTCTTCCCGATTCGATACCGAACGAAATCAGGTGTCATGGCTGAATGACATGATCGTGGGAAGTGCCCGGGTCATTGCAGGTATTGACTATATTGACGATAAAGTGGACAGCAATACACCTTTTGATGTTTCATCCCGAAATAATGTTGGCTATTTTGCGTCATACAACACCCGCATCGGTGCAACGGACCTGGAAGCCTCGCTGCGCAGTGATGATAACGAGCAGTTTGGTACCAAAACCACCGGGGGAGTTGCTGCAGGCCAGGATATCGGTAGCGGAAAGCGACTGACTGCGTCCTATGGCACCGCGTTCAAGGCACCCACTTTCAATGAGCTTTATTTTCCGGGTTTTGGCAATCCCAATCTTGGCGCGGAAACTTCAGACAGCATTGACCTTGGCCTGTCGAGCTCAACCGGTTCGACCACATGGGCGCTGAATGTGTTTAACACCCGGATCGATGACCTCATTGGCTTTGACCCGGTGACATTTGCTCCAGTAAATATTAATGATGCGGAAATAACCGGGCTCGAAATCAGTGCAACAACTTCCCTGGCCGGCTGGAATGTAAGCGGCAGCCTGACCCTGCAAAATCCGGAAGATACCAGCGGCGGTGTAAATGATGGAAACCTGCTTCCCAGACGGGCCGAGGAAATTCTGTTTATTGATGTCAGCCGGCAGTTTAATAGCTGGAACATAGGCGGTTCGGTGCAGTCCCAGGGCGACAGTTATGATGACCTCGGTAATTTACAAAACTTGACGCATTTACTGTGGTGGATATCCGGGCAGAATACCTGCTTAACCCGGCGTGGGCAGTGAGCGTGCATATCAACAACCTGTTCGACGAAGAGTATGAAACTGCCGCCTTTTCAACCAGGATGGTACAAATGGTACTGTTTCCCTGCGCTATATACCCAGGTAATTTGACCTGAAACCGGAAATGGAACACCGGTGAAAACAATGATTGTGAAGGCACAGGCCAGGTTGCCGTATTTGGTGGCCTGGCTTTTTATTGGGGTATTGCCGGCATCCGGGTATTCAGAAATCACCGTCACCGATGATTTTGACCGTCAAGTGACAGTGCCCGGACCGGCACGCAAAATAATCAGCCTTGCGCCCCACAATACCGAGAACCTCTTCTCTGCGGGCGCGGGCGAGAACATCCGCGGTGTTGTGGAATACAGCGATTACCCACCCCGGGCCCGGGATATCCAGTCGGTTGGCAGTTACATCCAGTTCAACCTCGAAGTGATACTTTCCCTCGATCCGGATTTGATCGTCGCATGGCAAAACGGCAACAATCGCGAGTCTCTTGAAAGACTGGAATCCCTTGGGTTCACGGTTTACTACTCGGAGCCGCGTACCTTCGACGCGATCCTGGAGAATATTGTCGAGCTGGCGACCCTGGCCGGTACCACCGGGAAAATGGAACCGTCAGTGCAGCACATTTCTGCGGAACTGGACGGCCTTGAGAAAAAGTACAGTAACCGTAGCCGGATTGACGTGTTCTACCAGGTCTGGACAGATCCGCTTATGACCCTCAATGGGGATCATTTTATTTCACGGGTCCTGGATCTGTGCGGTGCGGACAATCTGTTTGCGGAACTGCCTATCATCGCACCCAGGGTAAGCATTGAGTCTGTGATCGACGCGAATCCCGATGTCATTGTTACCGGAATGGTTGACGGCATAAAACCGGATATGTCGATATGGGACCAATGGCAGACCATCAAGGCGGTACGCGACAGTAGTTACATTTTTGTGGATTCTGATGTGATGCACAGGCATACACTCAGAATGCTCCGGGGTATCCGCGGATTTTGCGAAAGCATTGACCAGATCCGGAAAAATGTGGATACAGGTTAGTACCCAGTCCAGCAACAAACCCGGGCTCGGGTAGGGAGCAGATATTCAGTCACCGGGAATGGTTTTGCTGAAGCCTCGCGGATTTCGAAAAGTCGCAACTGCGCGCTGCTAATTATGCAACTTCGGTATGATCAGTGGGATGTCGGGGTTTTCGGGGTGGGGCATTATCCAGATATCAAGATCGAAGACATTGCTCAGCGTTTCTTCGGTGAACACTCCGGCAGGCGGCCCGTCGGCCACAAGCCGCCCCTGGTCCAGGATAATGCAGCGGTCGGCAAACTGGGTAGCAAGGTTGAGGTTATGGACGATGCAGATAATTCCGATTCCACGGTCATGGGCAAGCCCGGTAAATATTTTGAGAATGGAATACTGGTGGCTCAGGTCGAGAGCCGATATGGGTTCATCCAGTAACAGGAAGCGATTGAGGTTTTCCTCGTCCTTCCAGACCTGGGCCAGGGCTCGGGCAATTTGTACACGTTGCTGTTCACCCCCTGACAGGTAAGTAAACGCCCGCTCCCTGAGGTGAATGCAATCGCAGATCTCCATTACCTGTTCGGTGATTTCGCGGTTTTCGTCATCGCCGGTGATATGCGGCATGCGCCCCATTTCTACAACATCATATACGGTAAAGGGGAATTCCAGGATTGAAGACTGGGGCAGTACCGCCCTGGTCCTGGCCAGGGGCTTCCGGGGCCAGCTGTTTAGCGGTCGGCGGTTAAAATCAATGCTCCCGGCTGCCGGTAGCAGTTCACCAGTCAATGCGCGCAGCAATGTTGTCTTGCCAGCGCCGTTGGGGCCGACAATCATGCAAAGCTGACCTTCATCCAGGTCCAGTGAAAGCGGGTGCAGGATAGTCTGGTCTCCGATGTCGACCCGAATGTTTTTCAGTGAATACATTACAGCGCCAGTTTCCTGCGGTAACGAATGAGCAGCCAGAGGAAGAACGGGCCGCCCAGTATTGCGGTGATAATTCCTATGGGTATTTCCGCCGGCGCCACCAGTGTTCTCGCCAGGATGTCCGCCAGCACCAGTAGAATGGCGCCGAATACTGCGGAAGCGGGGAGCAGCAATCGATGATCCGGGCCTACCACCATCCTCAACAGATGGGGTACCAGCAATCCGATGAAACCGATGATCCCGCTCATGGCAACAGCAATACCGACGATTATTGCCACCAGGATTATAAGCTTGATCTTGACCTTTTCTATATCGACACCGAGATGCCGGGCTTCATTTTCACCCAGCAAGTTGGCATTAAGTGGCTGGGCGAACCTGATCATTAAAACCAGGGTAGGGGTCACCACAGCGGCGGCGATCAACAGCCTGGTCCAGTCAGTGATTTCAAGGCTGCCCAGGCTCCAGAAAACCAGGTCCCGAAGCTGGGCATCATCGGCAATATAACTTAACAATCCTATCAATGCCCCGGTTATCGAATTTAATGCGACCCCGGCGAGCAGCATGGTGGGAATATCAATTCGGTGATTCGAGCGCGCCAGCCGGTAAACCACCAGCAAGGTCAGCAACCCCCCGGCAAACGCCATAACAGGCAGCACTATACTGCCGTAGGAAAAAAACAATCCGGGCAGGTATTTAAGGCCGAACACGATGGTTGCGACCGCTCCCAGCGCCGCCCCCGAAGATACTCCGAGTAGTCCGGGATCTGCCATGGGGTTTCGGAACAGTGCCTGCATCACGGCGCCTGAAATTGCCAGCCCGGCTCCGACCAGGATGCCCAGTATCAGGCGTGGCAGCCGGATCTGCTGGATTATGAGCACCATTTGCTGGTTTGGTCCGTTATTCGGGGTGATGCCCATTATCGTGCCCAGGGCATTCATGACTTCTGCAATGGAGGTATCAATGGGCCCGGATTTGATGGCCCACAGGGAAACCAGCAGCAACACCCCGGAGAGGATTACCATGACGCGTTTCGAATAGGATGCAGAATAGCTTTGCATGCGAAGTCTAATTTGGATAACTGTTTTCAGGTCAGCACAAGGGGAAGGCCAAGCGGGCAAATTCGGTATAGCAGGCGACGGTCATGATCACCGGTTGCTGCCTCAACCGGCTTGGCATAATGCATGGTTGAACTGTTGTCCCACATTACCACGTCGCCCGGCCGGTAGCTGTGCTGGTAGCAAAATTGCTCCTGGATGCTATGCAGCTTGATATCATGCATCAATGCCCAGGCCGGTTCCGGGTCGAGGCCGTCTATTGCAAACGCAGATCCGGCCGGAGCATAAATTGATTTTCTTTCGGTAATTGAATGGCGGCGAACCAGGGGTCGGCTAACTGGTGCAGGCAAGCCGGCTGCGGTCTCAGCTGAAACCGGGGTTAGACTATGTTCCCAGGATTCCCTGCCGCCGAGTATCTCCCGGGTTCCGGAGTAGCAATGCCATGCGTTGAGGTGCTCAATCCGGGAACGAGCTTCGTCCCCTATTGACAGGTAGGCCGCTTCCATATCGGCGAATCTGGTTTCTCCGCCCGATTCCGGCGCATACACGCAATACAGCATGGTGATCGCATTGGCATCCGGTTCTGCTGCACAGTCAGTGTGCCAGAAACAAGCCCCGTTACGGTATTCCACATCCCTGAAAAGCGTTCCAGTATTGCCCACCATGTTGAGGTCATCAAAGCCCGGCACGTGCATTTCACTAAAACTGTCTATGCGCGTGTGGTCAGCCCATTTTCGGCCAAATTCGGCGTATTGGGCAGGGGTCAGTTCCTGGTTTCTGATCAACAGGACCTTTCGTTCCATGAGTTCCCGCGCCAGAATTTCTGGGATGTCCGGTTCGATCGCCTCGCTGATATCAAAACCGGTCACCTCTGATACAAAGGTCTCGTGCAGGCGGGTAAACCGGATGTCAGTCATGAATTTTTACGACGATTGCAACGGCATGGAACTGGCTGGATCTGCCTGGTTGATCCGGTTCAGTGTTGTGGGTCTCTTTTTGTCCATGTTGTTGGCCTGCTGGTGTTGCAAGGCATCATGAATGGCGTTTATGTAAAGATCAATAGAGTGCTAGCATCTTTATCAACACCGGATCAAGGCATCCCGGGCAAACCAGTCCAGAAGATTGGGTTATTTATGCGCTAAATAATCCTTATTGATGTAGAGGAAATTTTTGCTTACTTGTTGACCTCCAGCCGGTATATTCGGGATCGAATTGATACTGCTGGAGTGGGCTATGCCTGTTCAAGTCCCGAAGGGGTTGATTCCCCTAGATAACATTCTGCCCGATGAACCGTTGTTGATGATGGGGGCCGGACCTGTGCCGATTCCGGCCCGGGTGGCCCAGGCAAATTCCATCGTAATCAACCATCTTGGCGATACCATGGCCCAGATTATCGAGCAGGTTAAAACCATGTCTGGATACGTGTTCCAGACCGATTCCTCGAGAATTCTTGGTGTTGCCGGACCTGGCTCCGCAGCCATGGAGATGGCAATCGTCAATATCGTGGAACCCGGCAGCCCGGTGCTCAGTATCTGTAACGGATTTTTCAGCAACCGCCTTGCAGAAATGGCGGAACGAGTGGATGCCAGGGTGACCCGGATGCATGTCAGGGAGGGGCGAACCGCAGACCCTGAAGAAGTACGCGAATATATCAAGAAGTACAACCCCAGGGTCCTGACCATGGTACAGGGCGAAACATCCAACACGGTGCTGAACCGCCATCTCGAGGAGATCGCCGGTATCGCCCGGGAACATGAATGCAAAATTATTGTAGATGCGGTCTGTACATTAAGCACCATGCCCCTGCAAATGGATGAATGGGGAATTGATGCAGTAATCACCGGGGGGCAGAAAGGACTGGCTTCTATCCCCGGTGTATCGCTGGTGGCATTTTCCAGCAGTGCCTGGCAGGGGATACAGCAACGACCGGATCAACTAAAACACTGGTGCCTGGATGCCATCCTGGCAAACCGGTTCTGGTATGAAAAAGCCTATCACTATACCGCGCCGGTATCAGGTATCCTGGCCTTGCATGAAGCCCTCAGGCTGATTTGCATTGAAACCCTTGAGCAACGATTTGAGCGCCATTTACGCTGCTCAACTGCGTTACAATCCGGCATCGAAAGTATGGGCCTGTCGCTGTTTACCAGCCCGGCAGCGAGGCTCAACTCGGTCGTTGGCATTACCCTTCCCATCGATGTGGATTCGAAAAACCTGTTGGCCCATATGTCGGACAGGTATCGAGTGGAAATTTCCGGGTCCTTCGGATTGAATATAGTAAGAATCGGCCAGATGGGAGAGCAGAGCCGCTCCCACAACATATTCCGGACATTGCATGCGCTCGGTGCCAGCATGTTTGCCCTTGGTGTCAAAGTGAATATACCGGCGGGTGTTGCTGCGCTCGAAAGCACGCTCGATGAATTTATTTTTTAGCTAGAGGTTTAAATCATGCCTGGACTTTTACCAGATGTTGATCCTGATGGATTGCTGGAATACTCCGTTGTCTACACTGACCGTGCGGTCAACCACATGTCCCAGTCATTCCAGCAGGTAATGCGAGACATTTTCAGTACCCTGACCAGGGTATACAACGCGGATGCCGCAGTGGTGGTGCCAGGCAGCGGCACGTTTGGTATGGAGGCGGTGGCGCGTCAGTTTGCCACGGACCGAAAATGCCTGGTGATCAGGAACGGCTGGTTCAGTTTTCGCTGGACCCAGATTTTGGACATGGGAAATATTCCGTCCGAATCCATTGTTCTGAAGGCCCGTAAGGCGGATGACGGAAAACAAACGCCGTTTGCGCCGGCTCCGGTGGATGAGGTGGTTGAGACTATTTTTTCTGAAAAACCCGCGGTGGTTTTCGCCCCCCATGTGGAAACCTCTTCCGGGATAATTCTTCCCGATGACTATATCCGGTCGGTGTCAGATGCCGTGCATGCAACGGGTGGGATTTTCGTACTCGATTGCATCGCTTCGGGAACCGTCTGGGTGGATATGAAGGCCTGTGGTGTCGACGTGCTGGTCAGTGCGCCCCAGAAGGGATGGAGTGGTTCTCCGTGCAGCGGGCTGGTAATGATGAGCGGCCCTGCTCTTGAAGTCATGAAAGGGACTACCAGCAGCAGTTTTGCCTGTGACCTCTCGAAATGGCATGACATCATGCAGGCCTACGTCAATGGCGGCCACGCCTATCACGCCACCCTGCCCACGGATGCCCTGACCCGTTTCAGGGATGTCATGAAGGAAACAGAGGAATATGGCTTCGAGCGGGTACGCGATGAACAGCTGGAACTTGGGCAAAAAGTTCGGTCCATGCTCGAGAGCAAGGGAATTGTCAGCGTTGCCGCGCAAGGTTTCCAGGCCCCGGGAGTGGTTGTCAGTTATACCGACGATGATGGCATGCACAACGGGTCAAAATTTGCTGCCCACGGACTGCAGATCGCTGCCGGGGTACCGCTGCAATGCGATGAACCGGCAGACTACAAGACGTTTCGCCTCGGGCTCTTTGGACTCGATAAACTGCACAACGTCGATCGCACCGTGGCAAACCTCGAGCGGGCCCTGGACCAGGTGCTGGATTCGTGATTCAGGCACCCGGGAGTGTCGCTGTCCCGGGTCGTGTGCAATAAATATTTGTAATTGCTTCCAGTCTCGAGCTGGTTTAGATTACCCGCTGGTTACCGATCCCCAGGTTCCTGTTAACATGGCCACGAATCCGGGCAGGGTTGCCCGGGCCTGATATCCTGTCCAACCTATCGAGAAATTCCTGAAAATGAAATTCCAGGGCACTGCGCAATACATTGCCACCGAAGACCTGCAGATGGCGGTGAATGCCGCGGTTACGCTGCAAAGACCATTGTTGATCAAGGGCGAACCCGGTACCGGCAAAACCATGCTGGCTGAACAGGTGGCCCAGGCGCTGGGTATGCCGCTAATCCAGTGGCATATCAAATCGACGACCCGGGCGCAGCAGGGGCTTTACGAATATGATGCAGTTTCGCGGTTACGGGATTCGCAGCTGGGCGGCGATGTCAGCGATATTTCCCGTTACATTACCCACGGAAAGTTGTGGCAGGCATTTACTTCGGAAAAGAAGTCGGTGTTGCTGATTGACGAAGTTGACAAGGCAGATATCGAGTTTCCCAACGACCTGCTGCTGGAACTGGACAAAATGGAGTTTCATGTCTATGAAACCGGTGAAACAGTACGGGCAAGGCATCGCCCGGTGATCATCATAACCAGTAACAATGAAAAGGAATTGCCGGATGCTTTCCTGCGGCGCTGTTTCTTCCATTTCATCAAGTTCCCTGACATGGAAACCATGAAAGAAATAATCGCTGTCCACTACCCCGACATCAAGTCGAAACTGGTCCAGGATGCTCTCGAGATGTTTTTCGAAGTACGGGAGATTCCCGGCCTCAAAAAAAGGCCGTCAACCAGTGAATTACTGGACTGGTTAAAGCTGCTGATGTCAGATGACATCCCCGACGAAATCCTCCACGGGCGCGACCACAGCAAGGCCATTCCACCGTTATACGGGGCACTGCTGAAAAATGAGCAGGACGTGCAGCTACTCGAACGCCTGGCGTTCATGCATCGCCGCCAGCAGGCCTAGTACTCTGCTCACACTAATTAGATGGATACAGAGTACTGACCTTGCTGGTTAACCTGTTTTTTTGCCTGAAAAAATTCGGCATTCCCGTCTCCATAAGGGAACACGTGGATCTGTTGTCAGCGCTGGATGCGGACCTGGCATTTGCAGACCAGGAACAGTTTTATTTTCTCGCTCGAACGACGTTGGTCAAGGATGAAAAACACTTCGACAAGTTTGACCGTGCCATGCAGGCATTCTGGTCCGGGCTCGATTCCATCGAAGGCATGATCGAAGCCCTGATTCCGGATGACTGGTTGCGCAAGGAATTTGCCAGCCACCTCAGCGATGAGGAGAAAGCAAAGATCGAGAGCCTGGGCGGCCTCGAAGAGCTGATCGAACGGTTCAAGCAGCGCCTCGATGAGCAGAAAGGCCGGCACGCCGGTGGCAGCAAGTGGATTGGGACTGGAGGGACCTCACCATTCGGCCATGGAGGGTATCACCCTTCGGGCATTCGTATTGGCGGCGAGGGCCAGCAGGGGCGGGCGGTCAAGGTGTGGGAGAAACGCGAGTACCGCAATCTCGATGATTCAATTGAGCTGGGTACACGTAATATCAAGGTTGCGCTGCGACGATTGAGAAAATTTGCCCGGGAAGGAGCGGAAGACCAACTCGACCTCGAGGGCACCATTTCTTCCACCGCCCGCAATGCCGGGCTTCTTGATATCAAAATGGTTGCGGAGAAGCACAACGCCGTCAAGGTGCTGATTTTTTTCGATATCGGCGGATCCATGAATCGCCATGTGCAGACCTGCCAGGAACTGTTTTCCGCGGCCCGCACCGAGTTCAAACACCTGGAGTTTTACTACTTCCATAATTTCATCTACGAATCGGTATGGAAGGATAACCGCCGCCGGTTCAGCGAACGCATTCCAACTTACGAGATGATGAATACCTATGGAAGGGACTACAAGGTTATTTTCGTTGGCGACGCATCAATGGCGCCCTGGGAGATCAACTATGCCGGGGGCAGTGTGGAGCACTATAACGAGGAATCGGGGCAGGTGTGGATGGAAAGGGTGATGCAGGGTTATGACAAGCTGGCATGGATCAACCCGGTACCCGAGACGCACTGGAAATATACCCAGTCCACAGAAATGATCCAGGAAATGGTAAAGGAGCACATGTTTCCCCTTACCATCAGGGGCCTGGAAGATACCATGCGCTATCTCGCAAGATAGGCGATGTGGATGAATACGCCACAGCCAGCTGGCCTGATCTGGCGGGGATGAGTGAATGCTCGATTCGATTTACGCCCTGATTCCAGTATTCCTGGTGATCTCCCTGGGACTGCTGGTTCGGCGAATTCACTATATTCCCGACACTGTCTGGCCCGCGCTGGACCAGGTGTGCTGGCATCTGCTGTTTCCGATCCTGATTATCCGGACCCTGTCCAAGGCTGACCTTGGGGCAATACCGATTGGGGGGCTGTCGGGCGCGCTGATAATCGCAGCATGCAGCATGGTAGCCCTGTTATTCCTGTTGAAACCGCTATTGCACAAATTCCTTGGAATGACTGATCCGGGCTACACCAGTTTTTTCCAGGGGACAAGCCGCTGGAATGGTTTTGCTGCACTGGCCATCATAAAGGCGCTTTACGGTGATGCCGGCCTGGTTCTCGGGGCGCTCTGTTTTGCAATACTGGTGCCCATATTGCAATCCGTCAATGTACTTGTCCTGACACTTTATGGAGAATCAAAAGAGGGAGAAGATTCGGTATTCTCATTAAAGAAACTGGCGGCCCAGTTGTGCAGGAATCCCATGCTGGTGTCCATAGCCATTGGATTGCTCCTCAATTTCCTCGATCTCGAACCCGGCGTCGTGATAACCACAACCCTTGACCTGGTTGCCGGCAGTGCCCTTGGGCTTTCATTGATGGCGGTGGGAGCGGGGCTGAATTTTGATGTGTTAAACCGCATGAAAGCGACAGTTGTCCTGTCCTCGGTGCTGAAACTGGTGGTGATGCCATTGATGATTGTTGCGGCCTGCATTTTGCTGAATGTGACCGGGCTGTCCCGGGAGGTGGCGGTGGTTTGTGGTGCGGCGCCTACGGCCGGTACGGTCTATATGATGGCCAGGCAGATGGGGGGAGATGCAGATATGGCGGCAGCGATAATTACCTTCCAGACCCTGGCAGCCGTGGTGACGCTTCCATTGATACTGTATTACTTCGGCTGATCCGGATTTTCCTCCCAGCGCTCCGCGAGAAAGACTTGTCGCGAAACAGACTGAATTGTCATTTTTTGACGGGCTTTCTTTTACCCTGGCTGGCGCTGTTGCCCTGTTTATTTTTGATTCGTTTCGCAGGTCCTGGTCCTGGCCCTGGTCTGTGGCTTCCGTGACTGGCACCGGAGCCTGATTTGTTTGCGGATCGGGGTTTTCCCGATGTTGGTTTTCTCGATCCCGCGTTATCCCTTTTGCCATGCTGTTTGCGGGATTCGCCGGCTGTGCCAGCGATCCGGGTAATGTTTAGCTTCTGTCCGCTCACCCACACTTTCTTGAGCAGTTTCAAGATTGCTTTGGGCATGCCTTCGGGCAGGTCTATGAGGCTGTAGTCATTGAAAATATCGATTTTGCCAATATACTGGGAATCGATACCGGATTCGTTGGCGATCGCCCCGACAATGTTGGAAGGGGCTACGTCGTGATCCGACCCGACTTCGATGCGGTATCTTTCCATCCCCTCTTCTCGCCTGCCGCCTTGCGTTTTTCCCGGCCCGCCCTTTTCATGGCGCGGTTTGTGGACGGGCTTTTCTTTTCTTGCTGACTCGTCCTTGCGATTCGGTCCTTTTCGATGCTGCTTTCCATCCAATTCGCGCTGCTGCTGTCGGGCGGATTTTTTCTGCAGCAGGAATGGTGCACTGCCCTGCAGTAACTGGGCCAGCGCTGCGGCGACCCTGGTGGAATCGACCTCCTGTTCCTCCTGGTAATCCTCGACCAGTTTGACGAAAAGGTTCAGGTCTTCATTTTCCAGCGTATGGGTAATTCGCTCCTTGAAACGGGAAATTCGTCTTTCATTGATAAGGTCATTGGATGGCAGTTCCATCAGGTCAATTTTCTGTCGCGTCGCCTTTTCTATGGCGTGCAACATGCGCTTTTCCCGTGGAGCAACGAACAGGATAGCGTCGCCCACTCGTCCGGCCCGGCCGGTTCTGCCGACACGATGCACATAGGCTTCGGTGTCATAGGGAATATCGTAATTAATAACATGGCTTATGCGCTCGACATCGAGGCCGCGGGCAGCGACATCTGTCGCAACAAGAATATCCAGCTTTCCCGCTTTCAGTTGCTTGATGGTTCGTTCTCTCTGGGCCTGGGGAATTTCACCGTTCAGGGCTGAGGACGCATAACCCCGGGCCTCCAGCTTTTCAGCGAGTTCGGCAGTCTGGGTCCTGGTTCTCACGAACACCAGCATGGCGTCGAAGGTTTCAACCTCGAGAATACGGGTCAGCGCGTCCAGTTTCTGGTTGCCGGACACCGGCCAATAGCGTTGACGAATAGTATCTGCAGTGGTGGTTTTGACCTTGATGGTGATTTCTGAAGGCGAATTAAGGTAGTTTTTTGCGATGCGCCGGATGGGTTGAGGCATGGTGGCCGAGAACAGCGCAATCTGCCGTTTTTTCGGCAGTTGTTCGAGAACCCACTCAACATCGTCGATAAAACCCATGCGAAGCATTTCATCGGCTTCATCAAGCACCAGCGTGGTTAGATCTGAAAGATCCAGGGTGCCCCTGCGCATATGGTCCATGACCCGGCCCGGGGTCCCCACTACGACATGGACGCCGCGTTTCAGTGCACGTATCTGGCTGCGGTAATCCTGGCCGCCGTAAACCGGCAGGACGTGAAAGCCTTTAATCTTCGAGGCATAGGTTTTAAAGGCTTCCGCTACCTGGATTGCCAGTTCCCGGGTGGGGGTCAGTACCAGCACCTGGGGATTTTTAACCTTGAGATCGAGCCGCGTAAGTATCGGCAGGGCGAAGGCAGCGGTTTTCCCTGTGCCAGT
>PVMK01185360.1_pt1 | contig 25958 bp, 28 predicted proteins | sample 1853481 | NCBI WGS metagenome assembly PVMK01 (sample SAMN08533507, study PRJNA380276) | Marine sediment metagenome, whole genome shotgun sequencing project.
TATGACTGATGCGCAAGTGCCGTTGCTCACGCTTGCGGTCCAGATCGGGTTCGTTGTCGGAGCGCTGCTGTCTGCGTTCTTGAATCTCGCAGATCGGGTCAGGGCCCGATACCTGTTTGCGGTGTCGGCCGTCGGCGGTGGATTGGTGAACGCTGGCCTCATCTTCCTCGGCGACGGTGATTTCGCCGTTGTCATTGTGATCCGGTTCGTCACGGGCGTCGCTCTCGCAGGTGTGTATCCAAGTGGGATGAAGGCGATTGCGGGCTGGTTCAAGGAGGGGAGAGGAACAGCGCTTGGGATTCTGATCGGCGCTTTGACTGTTGGGAGCGCGCTGCCACATCTTGTGCGCGGACTCGGTCTCGATTGGCAGGTCGTGCTCCTATCAGCGTCCGGGCTAGCTCTTCTGGCTGGCGCCATGATGCTGTCAGCTGGCGACGGACCTTTCGATACCGCTACGTCGGCGTTCTCGTGGCATCACATCCGTTCCATTGCGTCGAACCGGGGGTTCAGGCTGGCAACGGTCGGCTATCTGGGACACATGTGGGAGCTCTACGCGATGTGGACTTGGGTCGCGTTCTATATCGCAGCGACGGATTTCAGGGGCTCGACCTCGATGGTCGCGTTCGCGGTGATCGCTGTCGGCGGAGTCGGTGCGTGGCTTGCGGGGCGTCTGGCGGACCGACGCGGAAGGACGCTTGTCGCAGGTGGTTCAATGGCGATCTCTGGTACCGCAGCTGCACTCACGGCCGTCGTGTTCAACGCCCCTTCGTGGGTCACAATCGCTCTGCTTCTCATATGGGGCTTGACGGTGGTTTCGGACTCTGCCCAGTTCTCTGCGATCGTCACCGAGGTCGTGGAAGATGAGGTGCGGGGTACCGCGCTCGCACTGCAAACTGCACTCGGTTTTATGCTCACGCTGGTGACGATCCTCGTCGTACCACTCATTGCTGATCGGAGCTCATGGCAGTGGGCATTCCTGATCCTCGTGCCCGGGCCGATCATCGGAACGATCGCGATGGTCCGCCTCAAACGAAGCGAGTGGGCGCTGAGGATCGCGGGCGGTCGGGGGTAGGCCCAGCGCTCGGCTCTGTATGATCGCCTGATGGCGAGCATCCAGGTATGGCCGGACGAGATCGACGTGGAGTTTGATCCTGAGGCGAATTTGCTGACGACGCTGGTCGACGCAGGCATTCCGATCGATCATCTCTGCGGAGGACGCGCCCGGTGCTCGACGTGCAGAGTGTTCGTCGGCGAGGGGTTGGATCGTCTGTCGGATCGGAACTCCGCCGAATCCGCGATGTCGGAAAGGCTCGATCTTCCCGATGCGGTACGACTGGCGTGCCAAACAACATTGCTGGGTTCCGTGAGCGTGCGAAGACTCGTGCTCGACAAGACCGACGAGAAACTTGTCTCCCAGCTTGGGAAACCCAAACTGTCGGGTCCGGTTGGAAGAGAAGTGTCGGTCGCTGTGCTGTTCATCGATGTCGTCGGGTACACCAAGATGGCGGCGGCACTGCCTCCCTATGACGTCCTTCACCTGTTGAATCGGTTCTTCAGTCGGACCGGAGATGTTGTCGAGCAGAACGCGGGAGTTATCGACAACTACATGGGTGATGCCGTTCTGGCGCTCTTTGGACTCCACGACGAGCCCGATCCGGTGCTGTCAGCAGTGCGAGCAGGCGTCGGTGCGCTCGAAGCGGCCCGCAACCTTTCCGAGCACATCGAGAGGGTGTATCGAATGAGTTTCAGAGTGCGCGTTGGTGTCGATTACGGAGAAGCGATCTTCGGTCTTGTTGGCACCGGAACCTCTGCTCGCGAGACAGTCATCGGTGACGTCGTCAACGTGGCCAGCAGACTTGAGTCTGCAAACAAAGAGACAGGCACCGACATGCTGGTGAGCGATTCTGTACATGGGCTGACCCTCGGCCAAATCGAATATGGTCGCCGGTTCGAGTTGGACCTTCGAGGCAAGGCCGGTCGAGTTGTAGCCCATGAACTGCCCCATCCGGAATCGCCCTAACTCGTCGGTGTCGCCGCCGAACCTTTCGTGTCACATCCGCGATGTACGTTGTGGGTATGTACGGGAACGCCTTCGGCGTTCCTTGGGAGTTGCTTCGCAACTCCATCCTGTTCAGCGAGCGGGTGCAGGCACAGATTTCGCAGTTGCGGTGTCGTCAGCATGTGTTGGTTGGTGAGCTTGACGATGCGCAGGCTCCTCAGACTGATGGCGGGAACGCCTTCGGTGTTCCTTGGGAGCTGCTTCGCAGCTCCATCATCGTTATCGGAGTGGGTGCAAGCCCATCTAGACATCAAGACTGACACTGCGAAGGATTTGGTGTTCGCGGCTCGGAACTTTGTGATGGATGGGAACGCCTCCGGCGTTCCTTAGGAGCTGCTCCGCAGCTCCCATGAACCGTATCTATGACCAGATGTTGGACCATGGTGCAACGTTTGATCGCACGATTGCTGCGGTGAAGCTGGCTGATGCTGGTGCAAGTCGCCAGGAAGTCGTTGAGTCCTATGGTCGTGACCTGTCTGGTGTCGCCCGTCTGATTGCACGACGTAGGCATGTGACCCGTGTTGATGAACGGAAAGCTTTTGCTGACCGGTTTTTCACGATCCAACCGAATCTGGATGAGTCTTCCTATCGCATGTGGGGCGAAGCACCTGGTGTTGTCGGTCGTACGATCGACAAAGCAATCTGTGACCGCGCCGATCAACTCGAAACCATCGCTGGTGACCTGCCAACGTCACGCGGCCAACGCCAGTTGGATGCGTTGACAGCTATGGCACAGGATTCGTTGGACGGGAATACCCCTGAGGGATCCTCGACCGGTCAGGTAACGGTGTTTGTAGACGCACGACATGACAATCCGCTGGAAACCACAGCTGAGGTCGAATACGGACCAAGAGTCGGACCAGATGCTGTCGAAGCACTGGTGTGTGGCGGAAGGGTTCAGATTGTTGGCCTCGACAACGGCATCCCTGTCACTACCTCACCGGCCACACGTGCAATCCCACCAGCCCTGCGGCAGCTCATTGCTCATCGTGACGGAGGCTGCGTCATAGACGGCTGTCACAGCCGCTACAGGCTCCAACCCCACCACATCACACGATTCGCCGACGGCGGCTCACACCACCCAGACAACCTCGCAACCCTCTGCTGGTACCACCACCACGTCACAATTCATGGTGAGGGGTACCGCATCGATTCAGAATCTCCACCGCTCCGAAGGCGACTCGCTCGAGGATCACCGCCGGGGCGAAGCCCGCCCTGATTGCTCGCCGACCACCCGCGACGCCACTGCCGTACCCATGGCCTCCGTACCTATGAATTCACCACCACCAGCGATGTCCGCTGTTCTCAAACCGTCCGCAAGGACGTGATCGACCGCGTCTTCAATCGCGTCCGCCTCGAGTTCAAGGCTGAGTGAGTGCCGCAGTGCCATGGCTGATGCGAGGATCGTGGCAAGGGGGTTGGCGATTCCCTGTCCTGCAATATCGGGCGCTGATCCGTGGATCGGTTCGTATACGCCGACTCCGCTATCGCCGAGCGACGCTGAAGGCAGCAGGCCAAGAGAACCGGGAAGCATCGAGGCCTCGTCGGTGAGAATGTCTCCGAAGAGGTTTCCGGTCACGACGACATCGAATTCCGTGGGGCGTGAGAGTAGGTGCATGGCCATGGCATCCACGAGGACTGTCTCGAGCTCCACATCGGGGAACTCGTCCGCCATGACACGCTCCGTTGTCCGGCGCCACAAGCGTGACACCTCGAGAACGTTGGCCTTGTCGACAGAAGTTAACTTGCCGGACCGCTCGCGTGCAGCACGACCTGCCATACGAACGATCCGTTCGATCTCGTGAACGGTGTAACGCATATGGTCGGACACCTCGGTGCCATCGTCGGACACCGTCCACCCACCGAAGTAGATACCGCCGGTGAGCTCTCTGAGGAACAGAATGTCCGTGCCGTCGACGATCTCTCTTCTCAGTGGGGAGGCATCGACCAATGCATCGAAGGTCTTGACGGGTCGCAAGTTTGCGTACAGGCCGAGCTCCTTGCGGAGTGCCAGGAGGCCAGCCTCGGGGCGCGTCTTGGCCTCAGGATCGCTCCACTTCGGTCCACCGACAGCGCCGAGGATGACGGCATCAGACGTCCGGGTCGCCTCAAGCGTTGCTGTTGGGAGTGGGTCTCCGGTTTCGTCGATCGCACACCCACCCATGAGGTGTTCGCCGTATGTGAACACATGGCCAAATCGGTTCGCAACGGCGTCGAGGACCACCCGCGCCTGGGCAACGATCTCCGGCCCGATTCCATCACCGGGAAGGAGCGCGAAATGAGCGTTCACGCTTCGTTTTCTCCCTGGCTCTCCGTCACGCCCCTGTCAAAGGCAGCCTTGTTCATGGCTGACACTATTGCGCGCGCCGATCCTTCAACGACATCAGTCGACACACCCCTGCCAGAGAACGTTGACGAACCGACCTTGATGATCACACTGACCTCAGCCATGGCGTCGGCACCCGAGGTGATTGGCGAGACCCGGTAGTCCAGCAACCGAGCTGGGATTTCGTAGGCATCCTGCACCGCGACGAAGGTCGCGTTGACCATGCCATCACCCTCGGCAGTCTTGCTGACCGTATCGCCGTTCTTCGAGAGCGTCACGGTCGCCACAGGGACCTCATTGGAGCCGCCCGAAACGTGAATGGCCTCGAAGTGCATCTCCTCAAGATCTGCTCCCGTCTCCTGGGCAACGATCGCCCTGATGCCCTCTTCGGAGATCTCGCCCTTGCGATCAGCCAACTCCTTGAACCGATCAAAGGTGCTCTGGAAGTCCACGTCTTCGAGGGAGATCCCCAGTTTCGTGAGCGCATCCTTGAAGGCGGCTCGACCAGAGTGTTTTCCCAGGACGAGTGTCGACACCGCCCCAACCGTCCTCGGATCCATGATCTCGTACGTCTCACGGTTGCGCAGCACACCGTGCTGGTGGATCCCAGACTCGTGCGCGAATGCGTTCCGACCGACAACAGCCTTGTTGTATTGGATCGGATATCCGGTGAGGCTCGATACGAGACGTGACGTTTCGAAGATCTCGGTCGTGTCCGCGCCGATCTCGACCTCGAAGTAGTCCGAGCGCGTGCTGAGCGCCATGATGATCTCTTCTGTGGACGTGTTCCCTGCTCTCTCACCGATTCCGTTGATCGCGCCCTCGATCTGGCGGGCACCTGCGTGAACTGCTGAGAGAGAGTTAGCGACAGCCATTCCGAGGTCGTTGTGGCAGTGCGTTGAGATGACGATGTCTTCGTTGCCGCCGCGCACGTCATCGAACACTCGGGTCAGTAGTTCGACGAAGTCCTCTGGCATGGCGTACCCAACGGTGTCAGGGATGTTGATGGTCGTCGCCCCGGCCGCCACCGCTGCCCTGCAGACCTCAACGATGAAGTCGGGATCTGACCGGGTAGCGTCCTGCGGAGAGAATTCGATGTCGTCGACGTAGAGCTTGGCACGCTTTACGCCCTCTTTGACGGATCGCAGCACCTCGCGGGGCGACATCCTCAGCATCTGTTCCATATGGATCGGCGACGTCGACATGAAGACATGGATACGCTTGCTCTCCGCTGCTTTGAGGGCGTCTGCGGCCTGGTCAATGTCGTCGGGATGCGTGCGTGCCAGCGACGTGATAGTCGGGCCCTTCACCTCAGCTGCAATCCTCGATACCGACTGGAAATCGCCCGGACTTGAAGCGGCGAATCCTGCCTCGATCACATCGACCTTGAGCTTTGCGAGCTGTTTTGCGATCGCAACCTTGTCATCAGGTGACAGAGCGATGCCAGGTGCCTGCTCGCCGTCGCGAAGCGTCGTGTCGAAGATGATGAGGCGATCGTTCATACGTCGTCTGCGGGGGTCTTCGGAACCATAAACGTCATCATGTCGCGCAACTCCCTGCCGGTCTTCTCGACAGGGTGCTCGGCGATTGCCTTACGGGCTGCGTTGAGATTGACAGATCCGGACTCGTACTCGGCCATCCACTCCCTGGCGAACTCGCCGGACTGGATCTCGGCAAGGATCTTCCGCATTTCGACCTTTGTCTCTGCGGTCACGATCCTCGGTCCCCGCGTAATGTCGCCATACTCAGCGGTATCGGAGACCGAGTGCCGCATCCACTCGATACCTCCCTCCCAGAGAAGGTCGACGATCAGTTTGAGTTCGTGGAGAACCTCGAAGTACGCCATTTCCGGTTCGTAGCCGGCCTCGGTCAGTGTCTCGAATGACGCCTGGATGAGCGAGTCAACACCTCCACACAAGATCACCTGTTCACCGAACAGGTCGGTCTCCGTCTCATCCTTGAACGTGGTCTCGATGACTCCAGCCCGCGTGCCGCCGATGCCATGGGCGTATGACAACGCGAGTGCGAACGAATCGCCTGAAGAATCCTGATGTACAGCAACAAGCGTTGGCACACCTGAACCCTCCACATACTGCCGTCGAACGAGGTGACCGGGTCCCTTCGGAGCGACCATTGCGACGTCGACGTACTTCGGCGGTGAGATGAAGCCGAAATGGATCGAGAATCCGTGCGCAAAGAACAGAGCATCGCCCGGAGAGAGCCGTGGAGCGACCACGTCCTCATAAAAACTCTTCTGCACCTGATCAGGTACGAGCACCATGATGAGGTCAGCCCACTCAGCTGCCGTCTCCGGATCAACAACCTTGAGCCCTGCATCCGATGCCGCTTGGGTCCGTGGCGACCCATCGCGCAATCCAACAATTACGTCTACGCCAGATTCCTTGAGGTTGAGCGCGTGGGCGTGGCCCTGGCTTCCGAAGCCCATTACGGCAACCTTGCGGCGCGTGATCAATCCTGGATCGGCGTCGGCTTCGTAGTACATCGTTGTCATGTGATTGGCTCCTAGGCCGACTGTCTATGTTTGCGTGACTGAGACTTGGAATCCTTGGCGAGCGCGATGCGTCCTGACTTGACCAGGCTCACGATGCCGTACGTCCTCATGAACTCAAGGAAGTCTGAGAGCCGCGACGGCTCGCCGACAACCTCGAAGGCGATGGTGTTCGTACCGACATCGACCGCCGTGGCCTCGAAGATGTTCGCTGCATCGAGAATCTCACTCCGGCGCTTCGGGTCAGCATTGATCCGCACCAGCATGATCTCGCGTTCGACAGCTTCTCCCGGAGCGTGCTCGGTGACCTTGATCGTGTGTATGAGCTTGTACAGCTGCTTGACGATCTGCTCCATCTCGGGTCCGTCGACGACCATGGTGACCTTGGATCGTTTTGGATCCTCTGTCGGGCCGACGGCGAGGGAGTGGATGTTGAAGTCCCTGCGGGCGAACATCGAAGCGATGCGTGCGAGAACGCCTGGCTTGTTCTCCACGGTCACGGTGATCAGGTGCTGGCTCATTGCAGGTCCTCCGGTCCCATGTGAACTTCGTCATTGTTTCCGCCTGCCACGACCATCGGGAAGACCATGGCGTCGGGATCGCAGACGAACTCCATTACAACCGGTCTGTCCGTGATGGCGAGTCCCTTCTCGATCGTTGGGATGACATCCTGGGGCGTCTCAGCCCTGAACCCTGCGCAGCCCATTGCCTCGGCGAGCATTGGGATGTTCGGGTTCGTGTACGAAAGTTCAGTCGCCGAGAAGCGGTCGTTATAGAACAGCTTCTGCCACTGGCGGACCATGCCGAGATTGGCATTGTTCAGTACTGCGATCTTGACAGGGATGTTCTCCTCTGCTGCGGTGATCAGCTCCTGGAATGTCATCTGGAAACAGCCATCCCCGTCGATGGCGATGACCGTTGTGTCAGGCATTCCCGCCTTCGCTCCGATCGCGGCAGGTACCGCGTATCCCATCGTTCCGAGACCGCCAGAGTTGATCCACGTGTTGGGTTTCTCGAATGTCCAGAACTGTGATGCCCACATCTGGTGTTGCCCAACTCCGGCGACGGCAATGGTGGACTCATCAGCGCGTTTGCAGATCTCGTCGATGACGTACTGCTGCTGGATGAGGCCGTCAGGATCCTGTTCGTATGCGAGGGGGAAGTCGCGCAGCCAGCCCTCAAGCGTCGCGTTCCACTCCGCTCGTGCTGTTGTCTGTTCGGGGATTCCGAGCATTTCGCCTTCATCGATGAGCTGGCGGAGTACAGCCTTTGCGTCTCCGACGATCGGAATGTCGGCCTTCCTGATCTTGCTGATCTCCGCAGGGTCGACGTCAACATGGATGATCGTTGCGTGGGGAGCGAAAAACTCGGGGTCGCCAGTCACTCGGTCGTCGAAACGTGCCCCGATGGTGAAAAGGAGATCCGATTGTTGGATGGCCGTTGTTGCGGTGTAGTTGCCGTGCATGCCGCTCATGCCGAGCGTCAACGGATGCGAGTCAGGGATCGCGCCCCGCGCCATAAGCGTTGTGACCACATGAAGATCCTGTTGTTCAGCGAAGGCTTTGAGTTCCTCGCTTGCGCCTGCACGGATGATTCCACCGCCCACATACAGCACAGGCCGCTCTGCTTCGGCAAGCGCGTTGATCGCAGCTGTGACCTGGCGCGGATGGCCCTTGACGGATGGTCGGTACCCCGGCAGATCTATCTCGGCAGGACCATGCCACACCATCGAGTCGGCAAGTGCGTCCTTCGTGATGTCGACGAGCACCGGCCCCGGCCTACCTGTCGACGCGACATGGAACGCCTCGCGAATGGTCGATGAGATCTCGTCGATCTTGGTGATCAGATAGTTGTGTTTGGTGACAGGCATCGAGATGCCCCACGTGTGGGTCTCCTGGAAGGCATCGAGGCCGATCGACCGCGAACCAACCTGGGCGGTGATCGCGACGACCGGTATGGAGTCCATGTACGCGTCAGCGAGCGGGGTGATGAGGTTCGTGGCACCCGGTCCCGATGTGGCGAATGTGACACCGACCCGACCCGTAGCGTGCGCATAGCCCGAAGCCATGTGGCCTCCACCCTGCTCATGGCGGGCGAGGATGTGGCGCATCGAACTGGAGTACAGCTCGTCGTACGCCTTGAGGATCGCTCCTCCTGGCACGCCGAAGATGGTCTCGACGTTCTCATGTTCGAGCGATCGGATGAGGATCGCTGCGCCGTTCAGTTGTTCTGCCATGGTGTTCTCCGGGTACGAAAGAACCCTCCGGGTACGGAGGGTTGGGCGCATCACGGGTTCGATGCGCCTATATAAGAATGCGTACCAGTTCTTTGTGGTTGGCCATGTGGATTCGTTTCGTTGTTTGTTTGTGTGAAGTGCGAGTATGGCACCATGGAATCGCATGTCAAGATGAGCGCTGGTCGGTCCGATTCGGCGCATGAGTCTGGAAGTGAATGACAATGGATGTGACCATGGATAGGCATGCCATTGCCGTGCTCCAGCCGGTCATCATCTGTGCACGAAGCGTGCTTGCCGATATGGAATTCGACGACGTTCCTGTCGCCCTCAGGAAGATCGCAAGGAGCTCAGCGCGTACGCTCCCGCCGCCCTTTGCCAAGTCGGTGATCAGGGAGCTGACAACGAACGAATCCTTCCGTGCCGATGTCCTGGAGCAGTACGAGGCGGGGACGCGCATCGACGAGGACCTCGTCACCTTTCTCAACGATCCTGACGTCGGATTCGCAAGGATCGAGGCACGAGCAGATGCATCGAGGGATGTCGGTCAGGAAGCTGCCCTTGCATCAGCGCGTGCGCGAATTTCTGAGCTCGACGATCAACTTGCTGAGTCCAAGCGGAGGTTCTCGGATTTCAGAGCCCAACATGAAAAGGAGATCGTCGATGCGAAATCCTCGGTGTCCGAGAGCCAACGTCGGGCGGAGGCTCGGATACAGGCGCTCAACCGCAGGGTTACGAAGGACCGCGCCGAGGTGCAAACACTCACGGAGCAGATCCAAGTCCTCACCGACGAGCTTGCAGAAGTGAAGGGCAGACTTGCTGGCACCGCAGAGAGGCTTCGCCGACGCGACGCTTCTCCGTCTCCCGCCTCACGCATTCGAACAGACGAGACGACATCAGACCCCATTGAGCTTGCTCGATGGCTGGATGACGTAGAGCATCGGGTCAGACCCTTCAGGGAGATAAGCCCAACCGCGGGAGGCAAACACCTGAGAGAGCCTCTCACCATCGGGTCCGGTATCTCCCCTGACTCCGGCGAAGCGTTGCAGTCACTTATCGTCCAGGATCCCCTCAGAATCATCCTTGATGGCTACAACATCGGGGGAGAGATTGATGACTCGAATTTCTCGACACGCCCGGCGCGTGACGATGTGATCCGCAGGGCGGAGATCCTTTCAAGGGCCACTGAGGCCGAAGTTGTCATTGTGTTCGACGGGCAGGATGACAACGGGCGATCTGGGTTCCGCTCGGCGGAGGGTGTCTCTGTTCGGTTCTCGAAGGGGGAGAAGGCTGATGATGTGATCGCTGCCCTTGTCGAGCAGGACTCTGACCGAGTGGTCGTGGTAACCAACGACAGGGATCTCAGGGGTCGGTGCGCTGTGGGCGGCTGTGTCCAGATCTGGTCAACCGCCTTCCTCGACTGGTTGTAGCGACAGATTCCTCAACACGGCAGGGTTCCATGCCGATATGCATTCCAGCGACCCAATGGAGCTGTTGTGACCGCGACTCTCCCGCGCACACATCTACAAACGAACATGAGCGCAGAGCCGAAGCGAAGTGCGATCACGAGGCGATGGCACCTCTATCGCAGACTCACAGGCTCGATCGCCGCGATCCTTGGGCTTGTTGCGGCTTTGACCCTGGCGTGGCCCGAGATGTACCTGGTTGCGCTCATGGGCTTCGGCGCGACCATCGACGCAACCTTGGCTCTGAGACACGAACGGTCGCGATCGAGTGGGACCATCGTCGCTGACATCTTCATCACCGGTGCGGCAATGATGGTCATCGGAGTCCCTGGACCGGCCGTCGGAGTTGTCATTGCCTACTTCATCCTTGTTGTTGCCGTACTCGGTGATTCGGAGAGAGCGTGGGTAATCGGACTCTCTGCGATAGTCATGGGATTCATCGCGACGTTCGTCCCCCACGTCGTGGGCCTCCATGATCAGCCGCTGGAACGAACCCTGGTCGCTGGCGTCGTGGTCGTCGCCGTATTCGGCGTCTCAACGATCGGCATCGCCAACGAATTCGTCAGGGCGAACCGCCTTCGGGCGCGTACGTTCGGTCGGAAGGTCGAAGTTGCGAACGCGATCGCCGCGGCATCTCGCGCACTCGTCGCGAGAGACGACATCGGCGCCATGGCGAGCGCACTCGACGCGATTCGTGAAGCAATGGCGACATCTGTTGTCTTCACAGAGCGGAACGTGCAAGTCAAGTCCCTCGGGTTGTGCGCGGTCGTCGATGAACGATCCATCGATCGGGGGCACGAGCATTCATCATTCGACCGATCCGCTTCGATGCCATGGTCCGCAATGCCAGAGGGTCGGTCACATCTCGAAGGTGGTGCCCCATTCTTTTATCGGGTCGAAGAAGCCCGAGGTACCGCCTACGATCGAGGTGGAGACTCTGGCATCCAGGTTGAGGTCGATGTCCCGATCATCGTGGAAGGGGTATGGGTTGGTGTCATTGGCGCAGCGGACAGCGATCCCGATCGTCTGTGGCAGACCGACGACTTGATCCTTCTGCGAACGATGGCGGACCTCACTGCCGCAGTGTGGGAACGCACCGAGGGATCGCGGGTCCGCGAGTCCTTGATCGGGAAGCTCGATGGACGTCTGCAATACGAGGAGGCGATCGCGACCTCGTCGCGGGCACTACTCGGTGAGCAGTCATCCGATCTCACTCCGGCACTCGCGGCCGTCGGGATCGCTGCGAACGTCAACGAAGTGAGTGTCGCAGAAACTGTGCCCGCTGATGGTGGTGTGCCAATCGGCCGTGTGTCGGCCGTGTGGTGTGCGCCAGGTGTGATGCCGGCCCATCCTGTTTCTGACCTTGTGCCGTACATTGACGAGCCAGACGTTCGCAGCGCAATGCAGAGCGATGAAGTCGCCTACTGGGGCGATGGCGAGACTCAACGCGTCATCGTCGCTCTCAACGTAGGCGGTGCCTGGTTCGGGACCGTTTCGTTTGCCCGCGGTGGCGGTCGCGGAGAGTGGACCGAACGCGACGTGACATTCTGTCGAACCATCGCAGATATCCTGAGCGCTTTCTATGAGCGTGCGCAGAACCGTGCAAGGCTCGAAGCCTCCCTGTCGTCCAAGGATCAGTTGATAGCGTCGGTCAGCCATGAGCTCCGCACGCCGCTCACTGCGGTGGTCGGGCTTGTCGAGGAACTCATCACGGCAGGCGACCACATCGATACTGAGGAGCGGACCCAGCTGATGGAGATCGTTGCTGAATCTTCGCGTGAGATGGCAGATCTGGTTGAGGACCTCCTTGTTGCGGCACGCTCGGAGGATGGAACATTGCCGGTGTTCCCTGACAGAATCGACCTCTCGCTGCTTGCACAGTCTGTTCTCTCCCAGATCACGGTTCCCGAGGGTGTCGAAGTCCTGATCGAAGATTCAGACTCGGTCGCGTTCGGCGACCCGGTACGTGTGCGCCAGATCATTCGAAACCTCCTCACGAACGCCTTCCGGTACGGCTCGTCACCGATCACCGTGTCTGTTTCTCGAACAGACGATGTCGCATCGCTCGACGTACACGACTCGGGAATCGGCATCCCTACTGCGGATCGCGTCAGGATCTTCGAGCCATATGGCAGGGCGGAGTCTTCGCAGACCGTCAAGGCGTCGGTCGGTCTCGGGTTGGCGCTCTCGCGCAGGCTGGCAGAGCTGATGGACGGAAGTCTGACCTATGTCGAGGCCGAAGGCGCAACCTTCCGACTCACCCTCCCCCTCCCGAATCCTGAACCGCTCGCGTAGCTGTTCCCCTGAGTCCGGACGTGGTGTGTTCAAAGAACCAGCTCGGCCATTACACGTAGCGTCGCGACATCCGAAGTGCTGAGAATCATCGTTGTGACACCAGCGTCGCGCCAGGCGTCGAGGCGGTCGGCGATCCGTTCCTTGGTCCCGACCAGGGCCAACTCGTCCACGAGGGCATCAGGCACGGCCATCGTGGCTTCCATCTTCTTGCCTGCGAGGTACAGATTCTGAATCGTCTCGGCTTCGGCTTCATACCCGTACCGGCAGGCGAGATCATTGTAGAAGTTCCGACCCTTGGCACCCATACCTCCGATGTAGAGGGCAAGGAATGGCTTGACCGAGAGTCGACCACGTTCAAGGTCATCGGTCACCACCGCAGTCAGTGTTGGGGCGACATCGAACCGATCTGCTTTGTGATCCTCCTGTGATCGTTCGAAGCCAGCAGCCAGATGGGAGCCGTAGATGTCCGACATCCGTTCCGGCGAGAGAAAGACCGGAAGCCACCCGTCAGCGATCTCGGCGGTCAGCGCGACATTTTTCGGTCCGATTGCGGCGATGTAGATCGGGAGGTTCGGGTTCTTCGGACGATGCATGAGCTTGAGCGGCTTGCCGAGGCCTGTCGCTCCCTCACCGGTGTATGGGAGCTGATAGTGCGAACCATCGAACGCGACCGGCTCGTCACGGGCGAGCATCTTGCGCACGATCGCCACATACTCGCGGGTGACACCGAGCGGCTTCCCGTATGGGCGACCATGCCAACCTTCAACGACTTGTGGTCCAGAGACTCCGAGTCCGAGAAGGAAGCGGCCGTTGGACATGATGTCAATGGTCGATGCTGTCATGGCTGTCATGCCAGGGGTCCTCGCCGGCATCTGGAACACCGCGGATCCCACCTTGATCCGCTCAGTCCTTGCGGCGATCCATGCGAGCGGCGTGAGTGCGTCCGCGCCGTAGGCCTCTGCTGTCCAGACGCTGTCGAAGCCGAGCTCTTCAGCGGTCGAGATCAGCGTGAAGTCGTCAGCGATCGCCGTCCCGAAGTATCCAATGTTGAGTCCAAGTCGCATCGGCGTGACGATAGGCCGATCGAAGGGCGGACGGACCGCCCGTTTCCTGTCATACCCGATTCGTATGGTTCTTAGTACAAGGAGGTCATCGTGATCATTGATTGTCAGACATGCGACATGCGAGAAACACATGCCTGCGACGACTGCGTCGTGTCGGCATTGGTAGGGGAGGATGGAATCCTCGAATTGGTCGATGCAGAGCGGTCGGCCATCGAGTCGATGAGTAGAGTTGGGCTCGTTTCACCGATCAGGCTCGTGAACTCACAGCCTTCGCTGAAGGAACAACCCGGTCTCTGAGAACTCAGAGCGACCACAGCTTCGTGCCCCCATTCTTCCGGCCCCTATTGTTCTGCCATGGAATTTCTTGCGGCTCTCACCGCTATCGAGGAGCGAACGTCTTCGGCCATCGGCGTTACCGATACGAGTCCCTTTCCGGACGAAGAGGAGCGAATCCTCAGTCGAGTCGCCGAGGGCCTCCATGGCGGGCTCTCGTTCACATACGCCCATCCCGAAACGGCGTCGAAACCGGCGGAATCATTCCCCTGGGCATCGTCGATCATCGTCGCAGCGGTGCCGTATCTCAGGGAGGGCGATGGCGAACGTGATGACCGGACGGTCGCTCGCTTTGCCGATGGCGACAGGTATGACCGCCTGCGCGACGTGCTCGATCAGATCGCGGACGAACTCACACGTCGCGGGCATCGTATCGAGATCGTGTTCGACGACAATCGTCTTCTCGATCGACCGCTCGCGGTGCGAGCAGGAGTGGCATGGTCGGGGAAGTCGACGATGGCGCTCACGCCCGGGGCCGGTCCGTGGATCCTGCTCGGCTCTGTCGTATCCGATGCTGAGCTGCCGGTGTCTGAGCCAATGCTGCGGTCGTGTGGCACGTGTGACGCATGTATGCCCGCATGTCCGACTGATGCCATCATCGCGCCGGGTGTTCTCGACGCTCGACGATGCATCTCTGCTGTGCTGCAGAGACGCGGGAGCATCGATCCATCACTGCGTCAAGCGATCGGCTCAAGAATCTACGGCTGTGATGACTGCCTCGTCGCGTGTCCACCGGGTCAACCGGCGTTGCGACGGCGCTCTCCGGCGCCAACCGTACTCACTCCGGAGCATGTGCTCACAGCTGACGATGACGAGCTTGAGCGAATCGTAGACCGATGGTATGTGCCTTCCCGTCGAATGCGATTCGTGCGGCGTAACGCACTTGTCGCTCTCGGCAATTCTGGAGATGAGTCTTCGCTTGCACTTCTCTCAGAGTTCCTCGTCGACGATGACGAGCTGCTCGCGAGTCATGCGGCATGGGCGATCGGACACATCGCTGGACCGACCGCGACTTCGATACTCCAATCGGCGCTTCGAAACACCAATAGTGACCTTGTGCGTGATGAACTCGTCCCGGCCATCACCGCCTCTGAACGTGGAGGTGTCTACGCTGATGTTTCGTTCGCACGTCGGTAGAACACCCACGAATCGGCAAGCTCTCGGGAGGCAGCCAATTGACAGCACTCTTCGGTATTCCGCTGCTCATCGGCATTGTTCTCATGCTGGCCTGGATCGCTGCCACAGCGGTGGCAGGCACAGTCGATGGTTGGGACAGCGTTGATCCGGAACTACGTTTCGGACGGATTGGTCGCTTCGCACTCGCAGGCACCATCGGCTTCGGCATGGCTGGGATCTCGGCCCTTTACGCCGGGTGGCCTTCTCTTCTTGCGTTCGGCGCAGGGCTCGCCGGAATAGTCGGACTCATCGGCGTATCGATCTGGTTGGGTCCCGAGCCGGAGCACTGACCCTTGCTCGTCGTATCGGATATCCACGGCGCGGCTGAGGCCCTTCGAAAGGTCGCCGATAGTGATGAGCCGCTCCTCGTGCTTGGTGACCTCGTCAATCTCATCGATTACAGAACGAGCGAGGGCATTGTTGCCGATGTAGTCGGTATCGATCTCGTCAGGCGAGTCTCTGTGTTGCGTTCCCAACGGCAACGGTCCGAAGCGAATGACATATGGCGCGCCGCAACGGCAGGGCGTATGGATGAGATCAATGCTGCCATCGGCGACCTGATGGCGGAGGAGTATCGATCGGTATGCGGCGCGCTTGAAGGGGCTGACTCGTACGTGACGTACGGCAACGTCGATCGACCGGACATGCTCCGAGAGCACCTGCCTTCGTCGGCTCGGTATGTGGATGGCGAGGCGTTGGATATCGAGGGAGTGTCTGTGGGGTTCGCCGGCGGGGGAATCCCACGGATCGGCTCAGCGGGGGAGGTGGATCCAACCGACATGGCAGAGAAGCTCGATCGATTGGGACCCGTCGACATCCTGTGCACACACGTTCCGCCCGACATCGCACCGCTTGCGTCTGACGTTGTTGGCCGCACCCGAAAGGCATCCAAGGAGATTCTCGAATACCTCAAGGAGCATCGGCCAGCGTTCCATTTTTTTGGTGACATCCACCAGCCACAGGCAACAACGTGGCGAGTCGGCGCCACGACGTGCGTCAACGTTGGGTACTTCAGGGCCACAGGCCTCGCCCACAGGCACGTCACATAGGCATGGCAGACGGACACATGGAGCGTGTCGATCTCGATCATCTTGCCGACGCCTACCGGTTGCGGCCGATGTCTGCCCACGCACGAGGCCGCTCCATCATCTCGGCGCAAGGATGTACCGGATGGCTTCTCGATGTCGGCGGTGGTTCAGGTTCGCACGCGGCAACCTGGATGGAGGCGATGAGAGCGGATGACATCCATCCAGTCGTTGTCGACCCTTCACCCGCAATGCTCGGCAACGCCAGTGACGAGCCAGGGCTGGCCCTCGTCCGGGCAGAAGCACAGCGCCTACCCCTGCGCGACAGCACCTGTGGCCTCGCCTACTTCCATCTCTCGATCCACTACGGAGACTGGCCAAAGGCAATCGACGAGGCGTTCAGGGTGGTAGCGCCCGGTGGCCGCATCGAGGTGTGGACAATTGCTCCTGCTGCGATCGAGCGTTCATCTCTTGGTCGGTGGTTTCCGAGAGTGATCGAGATCGACACGGCTCGTTTCCCCGATCCCGCCGATATTGCACGCCACTGCGAGTCACGAGGCGGAGCGGTCTCGGTCTCATCGGTGAACGAGCCGATCGTCCGAAGGGTCGGTGATTGGAGGGAGGCTGTCCGTGGCCGATTCGTGAGCACGCTGCAATTCCTCGACGATGAACAGATTGAGCTTGGTCTGGCCAAGTTTACCGAAGAGTTCCCTGACGAGGAAGCAGAATATCCGTACCACCTGGAACTCACGAGGATCAGCACGGTCGTCTGACCGCTACGCTGACACGGTTGGCACCGTAAAGGAGAAACGATGGTCGAGGGCACCGTACAAAAGGTCGAGATAGACGCCACTCCACAGCATGTGTATGAGGTGGCCCTTGACCTCGAGGCCTACACCGAGTGGGCCGATGGTGTGAAATCGGTCAATGTCACCTCTGAGGATGACCACGGACGTCCCGCAACGGCCGATTTCGTTATCGACGCGATGGTGAAGGTGATTTCATACACCCTCGAATACGATTACGGGTACGACAATGGATTTGCGTGGAGCGCAATTCCGAACGAGGACCTCAAGTCACTGCAAGGACGTTACGAGTTCAATGAAATCGATGGAGGGTGCGAGGTTGTCTACGCACTGAAGGTCGATCCTGCGTTCACCGTGCCAGGCTTCCTCCGACGTCAGGCCGAGAAGCAGATCGTCGGAACGGCACTGCGTGGGCTGAAGAAGCGGGCCGAAGAGAGCGCCTGATGCGCATCATCCTCGTGACCGGCAAAGGTGGCGTTGGAAAAACCACCGTTTCGGCTGCGACAGCGATCAAGTCTGCGGACCTGGGCTACAAGACCCTCGTCATGTCAACAGATCCTGCGCACTCGCTTGCCGATGCGTTCGACGTCCCGCTGGGAGACGATCCAACGAACGTCGTGCCGAACCTCGACGCACAACAGATCGATAGTCAGCAACGCCTTGAGGATTCATGGGGCGAAGTACGCGATCACCTCACGGAACTCTTTGACTGGTCCGGGCTCAAGGGTATTGAAGCCGAGGAACTCACGGTCTTCCCCGGCATGGATGAACTTTTCTCTCTCGCCACCGTACGCGATCACGCCCGCGCGGCGGAGTACGACGTGATTGTCGTCGATTGTGCACCGACGGCCGAGACGCTCAGGCTGCTGAGTCTTCCGGAAGTGATGTCCTGGTATATGGACAAGATGTTCCCGATCGGGAGGCGGGTCGCAAAGGTCGTTCGGCCCGTCATGTCAAAGGTTTCAACGATCCCGATCGCCGATGAGGCCGTCTTCGATGCCGTGGCGAGGTTCTACGACCGCCTTGACGGAATCCGAGAAATCCTCTCCGACAGCGAGGTGACCACCGCGAGGCTCGTCATGAATCCAGAGAAGATGGTGATCGCGGAAGCCAAGCGGACGTACACCTACCTCGGCCTGTTCGGCTACTCAGTTGATTCAGCCATCGTGAACCGGATTCTGCCTGACGACGTCTCCGATCCGTACTTCGACCGGTGGCACGAGATACAGAAGGCACACCTCGTCGACGTGCAGGATGGTTTCGCAGATACCGATGTTCGGATGCTTCGGCTCTTTGAGGAGGAGATGGTTGGTGTTGATCTCCTCAGGATTGTCGCAGACGAGTTGTACAAAGACACGGACCCGACGAAGCGACTGTCACAGGGCCAAGCAATGCGGATCGTAGACAGCGAAGGCGGCAAGGATGTCGAACTTGTCATGAGTGTGCCGTTCACCGAGCGGGGCGATGTGGACCTGATGCGTCACGGGGATGAGATCTTCGTGACTGTTGGGTCATATCGACGATCGGTCATGCTTCCCGACTCGCTGCGGCGCCGTACCATCAGGGGCGCAAAGATCCACGAGGGCGAACTGCGAATCGTCTTCACTCTGGAGGACTCGTGACAGAGCAACGAGGAACCGAACCACTCGTTTCGGGACTCAAGAAGGCCGCTGTGCACTTCTCGAAGGCTGCCATCGAAGTTGCTTCTGGGGTCGGTGATCTTGTGATGGGCATCGCAGGTACGGTGCGTCCGGCCGCAGACAACGCAGATGGCGATGCCGATGGTCCTCAGAAGATCGACATCGAATGATCTCCGTCGGCGTCGATATCGGGGGCACAAAAGCACTCGCCGTCAGACTCGACGGGTCTCAGATCGTCGAAGAGTCACGTTTCGAGGTCGAACGCACTGCTGAGACCATCGACGCGATCATGCAATCCGTGGAGTCAGTATTTGACGACACCGTCCAAACGGTTGGCGTGGGTGTGGCTGGCCTCGTCAGACCAGACGATGGGGTGCTCGTGTGGGGTCCCCACGTTCCGGGCACCAACCTCAATATTCGATCGGCCGTGGAAGAGCGATTCGGAACTCGTGCGTACGTCGATAACGATGCAAATGCAGCGGCGTTCGCCGAACTCACGATCGGGGCTGCACGCGAGTACAACAATGTGCTGTTCGTCACGCTCGGAACCGGTATCGGCGGAGCGGTCATCATCGAAGGATCGCTGTACCGCGGGGGTGGGTTCGCCGGAGAGTGGGGCCACGTGCAAGCCGATGTCAATGGCGTGCTGTGCGACTGCGGCAAGCGTGGTTGCTGGGAGACGAGGGCGTCGGGTCCTGCTCTTGTTCGCCTTGCCAATGAAGTTGTGAACCGGAACCCCGACAGTTCGTTTGCTCGCATACTCGGAGCTGGTGCCATCACGGGCGAATCCGTCGTCGCTGCGGCAGATGCGGGTGACGAAACCGCTCGCGCTCTCGTGACGGAGGTCGGGAGGTCGTTCGGGCAGGGTCTCGCAGGACTTGTTGCAGTTTTTGATCCAGAACTGGTGCTCGTGGGTGGCGGTCTTGGCTCCATAGGGGAGTCGATCATCGGCCCGGCACGGAGAGTGCTCGTGGATTCGCTCCACGGTGGCATGCTTCGGGTTCCACCCGCGGTGCAGGTTGCGACGCTCGGTCCGAGCGCCGGTGCCGTCGGTGCAGCTCTGCTGGCCGCTCGGGACGGGGCATGACCGGGGATCGGAGCGACCAGGAATTGGCCGCAATTGACGACTCCGTTCCTGCTCTGGCTCGGTCGCGACAGGAACTCGCCCTTGAAGCCGTGATGCTCCTCCCGAATGTCGTGAAGCTGCTCTCGCGATTGTTGCGAGACCGACGAGTGCCGATCCGACGGAAGATATTCATCGCAGCGGTGGCTGGCTACGTGTTGTCGCCCGTCGATCTGATTCCGGACTTCGTGATCGGGATAGGGAAGCTCGATGACATTGTTCTCGTCTCACTGGCGATCGACCACTTGATGTCCGGTGTTGACGAGGAGGTTGTGCGGGAGCATTGGGACGGGACAGAGGATGGTCTCGACCTCATCCGGTCGGTGTTCGCATGGGGCGCAGCGATCATCTCTGACGGTGTGCGCCGTCTGCTCCCAGACTCCGATTCCGCGAAGGGCAACTAGGGTTTTCGCCATGCAGTTTCGACGGATAGACAATCTCCCTCCATACGTATTCGCCGAAATCAACCAACGAAAGACCGAGACGCGCCGTGCAGGCGTCGACGTGATCGACCTCGGCTTCGGCAATCCGGACATTCCCTCACCGCCGGGTGTTGTTGACAAGCTCGTCGAGGCAGCAACCCAGGACAAGAATCACCGGTATTCGGCGTCACGCGGCATCCCCAATCTCCGCAAGGCCGTGGCAGACCGGTACAAGAGGGCGTACAACGTTGACCTCGATCCAGAGACCGAAGTGATCAACACGATTGGGGCGAAGGAGGGGCTGTCCCACCTGATGTGGGCACTCGTGCAGCCTGGGGATGTTGCGCTCGTGCCTGAGCCGTCGTATCCGATCCACATTTATGCGGCTGTTCTCGCCGGCGCCGATGTTCGCAGAGTCCACCTATCCACCGATGCTGATTTCTTTGAGAGGCTTACTGCGGCGTTCAGGACGTCATGGCCCAAGCCGAGAGTCATCGTCACTTCGTTTCCCCACAACCCGACCACGGTGACGGTCGATGTCGACTTCTTCAAACGGCTTGTCGACTTCGCCCATCGCAACGACGTGATGCTCGTCCATGACTTCGCCTATGCGGATATCAGCTTCGACCAGTACAAACCACCTTCGATTCTCCAGGTCGATGGTGCCAAAGAGGTGGCAGTCGAGCTGTACACGCTGTCCAAGTCGCACTCGATGGCTGGTTGGCGTGTCGGTTTCGTCGTCGGCAATGCCGAGATGGTTGGCGCACTGCAACAGCTGAAGTCGTATCTCGACTATGGAACGTTCCAGCCGATCCAGATCGCATCGATCATCGCGCTCAATGAGAACGACGCCTACATCGATGAGGTTGTCGACATATACAAGGTCCGCAGAGACACGCTCATCGCGGGTCTGGCACGCGCAGGGTGGGAGATCGATGCCCCCACGCGACGATGTTCGTCTGGGCACGGATTCCTGAGCAGTTCAGACACATGGGGAGCCTTGCCTTCGCACTCGATCTGCTCGACAAGGCGGCAGTAGCGGTGAGTCCCGGCATCGGCTTCGGTCCGTCGGGTGATGAACACGTACGATTCGCACTGGTCGAAAATGAGCATCGGATCACCCAAGCGGTCCGCAGCATCCGAAAGTACTTGAATGCTGAGGTCGAAGGGGCCGGACCGGAAGCAGAAGACGCAACGCCAGAATCATGAAACGGGCGTGATCCTTCTCGGGTCGGAGCACTGACAACCGAACAACTGGAACGAATGAACTACGCAATTCTCTTTCCCGGGCAGGGAGCACAAGAGGTCGGCATGTGTGCCGATGCTCGTGCTGCCTTTCCAGACCTCTGTGGTCAAGCCGCCGATGATGCACTCGGCTGGGCCCTCGATCCGTTGATCACCGAAGGGCCGATTGAGCGCCTGACTGAGACACAACACGCACAGCCTGCGCTGTACGCCGTCTCGTTCGCCCTGTGGACTGAGTTCTCCGCGAATGTCGCGGTTCGACCAAGCGCAGCAGCGGGGCACAGCCTCGGTGAGTACACAGCGTTGGCAGCCTCTGGATCCCTCGGCTACTTCGATGGTCTCAGGCTGGTTGCCAGACGGGGCGAGGCGATGGCTGCTGCGGCGCGGGCCGTTGACACGGGTATGGCGGCGCTGTTGGGCGCTGACGTGGAAAAGGCTGAGGAAGTTGTCGCTGCCAGGGAGCGCCTCGGTGGCAACCTGACGGTCGCAAATATCAACGCGCCGGGCCAGGTCGTGGTCGCGGGAGACATGGATGACCTCGACTGGCTCGAGGAGAGTGCGCGAGACCTCGGCGTGCGCCGCGCCATCAGACTCAACGTCGCGGGAGCGTTCCACTCACCATTCATGCAGCCAGCGGCCGATGCGCTTGGTGAAGCCGTCGGGGCTGTCTCCTTCGCCGCGTTGGCCTTCCCTGTATATGCCACGCCACGGCCGTTCCCACGCCGGATCCGGCTTCGACACTCGTAGCCCAGTTGACGGCACCCGTGCGGTTCGCCGAATCCTTGAATCGATCGCTGCTGACGGTGTCGACACATTCGTGCACATCGGCCCAGGCGACGTGACAGCCGGCCTCGTGAAGCGCACAGTGAAGGGGGTAGATGTGAAGGTTGTCTCATCCATCGAACAAGCCCGCACGGTGGCGGGGGAGCTCTCCGTACAATGATGGTCGACAGGGAAGGAACGGAATGAAGAATGCCACCATCACCGGCTGGGGAAAATGTATACCCCAAGGCGTTGTGACGAATGACGATCTCGCAACCGTTATCGAAACCAGCGACGAATGGATCACTTCCCGATCGGGTATCCGGGAACGCCACGTCTCGCATGTCAATAACTCAGACATGGCGACGCTCGCCGGAAAACGAGCCCTCGCCGCGGCAGGCCTGCAGCCGACCGACGTCGACTACGTGATCGTGGCGACCTGTACCCCTGACCGCCAGATCCCCTCATCGGCTGCGTACGTGCAGTCAAAGATCGGTGCTGTAAACGCTGCTGCTACCGATATCAACGCTGGCTGTACCGGATTCATCTACGGGCTATCGATTGCTCACGGACTCATAGCAACGGGTGTCGCAAACCGTGTGCTCCTGATCGGGTCAGAGCGAATCACTTCCTACCTGAACCTCGAGAAACGTACGACCGCTGTCCTCTTCGGGGATGGTGCAGGTGCTGTTGTTGTCGAAGCCTCAGTTGATGACTCCGGTATCAAGTCGATGGCGGTCGGCGCGGATGGCAACGGAGCGGAGTACCTTACGGCCACAGGCCTTGGGACAGAATTCATCGATCAGGACTCAGAGATAGCGATCGTTATGGATGGCGCGGAGATCTTCAAGGGCGCCGTCGTCAAGATGGGTGATGGCACCGTGTCAGCCGCCAAGGACGCAGGATGGGAACTCGACGACATTGACCTTGTGATACCGCATCAGGCGAACCTCAGGATCATCGATGCAGTCCGCAGGAGAATCAAGGCGGACGAGTCCAAGGTGTTCGTCAACATTCACAAGTACGGAAATACGTCTGCAGCCACGATCCCATCGCCCTGTGTGAGGCACTTGAAGAGGGCAGGATCACATCTGGGAGCAAACTGGTGTTCGTTGCCTACGGCGCCGGCGTCACATGGGGCTCGGCAGCGTTCCAGTGGGGCGACCGAACCGAGCCGCTCGCGACGATTGATGATGAACTTCCCGAGCCGGACAAGACCGGCCTTGAGATCCTCATGGCCAAGCAGAAGGCTTTCAGCCGATGACAGACGTTGCCCTCGTTACGGGCGCCTCTCGAGGAATCGGTCGCGCAATCGCTCTCCAACTCGCCGCAGACGGATATGCAGTGGCTGTGAACTATGCGTCGAATTCAGCGAAGGCTGAGGCTGTGGTCAGCGAAATCGTTGCTGGCGGCGGAAGTGCAATCGCCGTGCAAGCCGATGTATCGGACGCCGACGCTGTGGCCGCGATGTTCTCCGCCGTTACCGATGAGCTCGGACCGGTCACAGTTCTCGTGAACAACGCCGGCATTACCGATGATGGACTGTTGCTTCGGATGTCGGTGGAACAGTGGGACAACGTGCTCAGCACGGATCTGCGATCAGTGTTCCTGTGCACCAAAGCGGCACTCCGTGCAATGCTGAGGGCAAAGACTGGACGGATCATCAGCATCAGCTCAGTTTCTGGAATCTCGGGAAATCCAGGTCAGGGCAATTACGCAGCAGCGAAGGCCGGAGTGATCGGGTTCACGAAATCGATCGCGAAGGAAGTCGGATCCCGCGGGATTACCGTCAATGCCATCGCTCCGGATTCATCCACACAGACATGACTGAATCGCTTGGTGACGCGGTCACCGATGCCGCGTCAGATCAGATCGCGCTCGGCAGACTCGGCTTGCCGGAAGAAGTGGCATCGGCGGTCGGCTATCTTGCCTCCGAAGGTGCTTCGTACATAACCGGTCAGACCATCGTCGTAGACGGTGGCTTGGCTCTTTGACCATCAGGAGGCGGAAGCCATGGAACGTGCAGAGATCGAATCGAAGCTGAACGAGCTTCTCGTGGAAGAGCTCGGCCTCGACGCCGACAAGATCACCCGGACGCTCGAGTTCGAGGAGGACCTCGAGGTCGACTCCTTGGCGTCGTTGAGTTGCTCATGGCGCTCGAGGACAACTTCGGCGTGCAGATCCCTGACGAAGAAGCCGAGTCGATCGGAACCGTTGCGCAGGCTGTCGACCTGGTTGTCGCCAAGCTCAACGGATAGGTTCACCATGAACGGTCGGCGGGTCGTGGTAACCGGGCCTCGGGACGCGTGACGGCCTCGCTCTGAGCGTCGACGAGCTCTGGCAGAACCTCTGCGCGGGCGCAGAGCGGCGTGACATCGCAGATCGAGCGCGTCGACGTGTCTCAGACATCTCGTCGACAGATCGGCGTCCGAGGTCAAGGACTTCGACATCACTGCGTTTCATGTCCACCGCGACGCCCGTCGTCTCGACAGGAGCTGCCCAGTTCTTCTGGGTCGCCACCAACAGGCCTCGAGGATGCCGCTCTCCTATGACGCAGGACGATCCCGAGCGCTGCGCGCGGGCGTCCTCGCAGGCACGGGGATCGCGGGATCGAGACGATGGAGGAACAGATCGGCAGTCTGGCCGAGCGAGACCCGAGTCGCATCTCTCCTTCGGGATAGCGAAGATCATCTCCAACATGGCCGGTGGGCTGGTGCATCGATCGACTTCAACCTCTACGGCCGAACTCCACAACGGTCACCGCTTGTGCCGCGTCCGCCAACGCGATTGGTGACGCGGGTGCGGTTATCGCGCGCGGTGCTGCCGACGTCATGGTCGCTGGTGGGGGAGAGGCAGCCATTACACGATTTGCGCTTGCAGGATTCGCATCGGCGAGGGCCATGACGACAAACAACGACGACCCACAGGGTGCGTCTCGTCCATTCGACCTCGACCGTGACGGCTTCGTTATGGGAGAGGGTGCCGCCGTTGTTGTCCTCGAGGAGTTGGAACACGCTCGTGCCAGGGGCGCAGAGATTTACGGCGAACTCCTCGGATACGGGATGTCTGCAGATGGATACCACATCACGTTGCCGCGTCCCGGTGGCGCCGGGGCTGCTCGGGCCATGCAGGCCGCGATGACAGACGCAGGTCTCGAGCCAACTGAGATCGGGTACATCAACGCCCATGGGACGTCAACGCCTGCAAACGACAAGACAGAGACGGCGGCCATCAAGACGGCATTCGGCGATGCGGCGTACGACGTGCCCGTGTCCTCGACGAAGTCGATGACGGGGCACCTTCTCGGAGCGGCCGGCGCTATTGAATCCCTCGCATGTCTACTTGCGATCCGAGACGGCGTGCTGCCGCCAACGATCAATTACGAGACGCCGGATCCAGAGTGCGATCTCGACTACATCCCGAACGTATCGCGTGAAGAATTCGGACGCTTGTAAGATCGGAAGAGCGTCCGAA
>PVMK01141615.1_pt1 | contig 25957 bp, 35 predicted proteins | sample 1853481 | NCBI WGS metagenome assembly PVMK01 (sample SAMN08533507, study PRJNA380276) | Marine sediment metagenome, whole genome shotgun sequencing project.
GTCGTGGGAAAAGCACCAATAGTCTGGATCGAAAGCAATGAGGAGTCAAATTTCTACATCGCACAAGCAGGAGACACGGATGAATAAATTTATTATTTATCACTTTTCTATAGAGAAACCCCTTTTACATTCCTGCACATAAGCAGATTCTCGTCTCGCAATCTCGAAAAACTTGACCGTTTAAACTTGAAACCAGACAATGTGATATCTTGCCATACACACAAGCTAAAACCAATTGATTCCGATTACATATATCATAAAAGTGAAAAGAGCAAATCCTGTGAAATGGATTTGCCCTATTGAAAAATGATATCACAACTTTTTAAGCAGCTTTAGGATCGTGAATACATAGCAGTTATCAACGGTCGGGCAATGAAAAAAAGCAGAGCCATTGCTGACCCTGCCTTCAAGAAAAAATGACTATTATTCTGATTATTGTGTCACGGGATAGAGTCTGACTTGCACGAGATGAGCACCATCGTTTAAATGGTCAGAGCTTTTGCAAAGGCTGCTCTACGTTCAACACCGCTTCTTCGATCAATTCCTTCTCTCAAATCATTTTCCGGCCTATGTATTTTCTTGAAAATGACCTTACCGCTTCTTCGATCTGTGCCTTGCCTTCTCTCTAAGCCACTTCTTCGGTTGACACCACTTCTACGATCCTCCTGTGTTCTTCTGTTCGGAATATGGTTTGTATATGAAAATTCTCGGCTCTCAATGCCTACCCGCCTGCCTCCCTTATCTATTAGTCCCAATAGCACAGTTGTAACCCTCAAGGCTTTATTTTATCATAAACAACTTGGGTTTTTTGATGGAAGATTTGTCAATTGCTCAAAGTCAACCGAATGGATTTGTTTTTGAAAAAAGCCCCTGGAGCCTATCCCCAGGGGCTTTAAAGGAGTTTAAAAATGAAAAAGTATTTTCTTCATTCAAAATGAATATGAAAGCAAGAATCGTGCAAAAAAAGTTGATCATATCGCAAAGCCTTGTCTATTAGGCATTTGCATCAATTTTAGTGAAAATACAGTAGTGCTAACACATAGAAAAACTATGTAATTGTGGGGCAAATTACATAACAATTGTTACATTATTTACACAATAAGATGAAACAATCCAAGTAATTGTATGCCACGTTGTGGTATTATTTGGTGGGATGACCTGATAGAAAAAGAGGGGTGTGGTTGATTGCAGATACCTTGCCTTATGTCTCCAACCCTTCTAACCTTTTGTAAACATAAGAAATTCTAACAAATTGACAGCAAAGCAAAAATTGTATTGATATTAACATGTTACGTGACTATTTACAATTTTGTAATAAAAGTCCGAGACATAACTGTGAGGTCTAAGTATTCCCGTCCGTCTTTAAAAGTGACCCTTTTTAAAAAGAAAAACCTTGCTAATAAGCCCATAACAAAACCTCTCTATGTCACCGTTAACGGCGTCTCGTAGTAATTATCACTACATTTAACCTTATTGTTAATATTTTATAAAAACTGAAGAGAATAATCAATAGTTGATCACTTTGGCTGTTATCTTGTCTCCGTGAAAAGTTTAAAGTAAAGCCAGAAATACAAACGCTTGAGGCGGGATTAAGCGAGGTATGTTCATAAAAAAAGGCGGGGTATGTTTTAATTAACTGGCGGGATACGGGCGGGGTATTTCAATTGTTGGAGACCTAACTTGCCAGTATCTCAACGTCAATTTAATTGCAGATATCGTCCAAAGCGTGATAAACAAATCGATTTTTAAAATTGATTTAAATGCTGCGTTTACCCCTACCCCCCCCTTTTTAATCAAGGATCAATTAGACCCTATCCCCGCTTCTCTTCAATAATTAATAATTAAGATTTATCCCGTTAAACGTTGTTGCTTGTATTTAACTGGGATGCGACCCTCATGTCTTTTCTAAATGGAGCAAGAACTCTCCCAAACCGTGCATCATACTTAAAACTAATTCTGGATCTGATTTAAGTTGCTCGCCTTTCGCATATGCCGAAGAATCTATTCTACGCTCTGGAATACGGACCAATGGCCGCATTTCAATCTGGACCGATTGAATTTTCAATTTGTGATGAGAAAATGCTGTTATTGTCATTAAATCTTCAATGGCTATTGCAGGAAAACCATTGCGATTAACAAAATCACCACCCAAGTTTTCATTTATTCTTTTTTCTAACAGATTCGTAAGTTTTGGCTCTAAGGAATTTAAATCGCCACGAATACCTAAATCGACTAACTTCCCAGTTGGGATCTTCTCTGTTGTATCACTGGCGCCGTGTAAATCAATAACATATCTTATTCCACACGCTCTAACTATCCGTCGTATTTCACGTTTATATATGGAACGTGGTTCGTGGTGGAAATTAGGATCAGAATCGCAAGTTTTCCAGGTTGTAGCAATGACGGATGTTTGAAAAATCTCTGCTAAAAGTAATGCCATTCCGGCAGTATATTCATCTTCCTCATGCCATAGTCCTTTTGCATCATTCCTGAATGTGATGGCCCCATGTGGTGCTGATAATAAAATCGGAGAATCTCTTTCAATTACTATGAAAGGCATACGCCCCTGCGGAGGTGCAAAACAATAATGAACTTCCTTTTCTATTCGAATTAATTCTTTTAGGTGATAATGACAGAACATAACGCTATCGCAAGTAGACTCCCCCAGAGGTTAATATTAATATTATATATTCTTTTAAACGCTCTGATCTTTAATGAGACACTTTTAATTCAGCAAAAGGAATTTTCGATAACTGAGAATTTAATTTCTTACAGATACCTTGCCAAAACAACAACCTGAAGTCAGTTCATGCTGATTACATATACCATAAAAATGAATAGGGCAAATTCCGTAAAAAAAATTTACCCTATTTTATAAACGATATCACAGATTCTGAATCCTCTATTAAGATGTTGGATACATAGCAGTAATCAAAATAAGGATAGGAGCGCCACTCTCCAGGCTAAGGTTAGGGCTTGTTAATAAATTCTACAGCGAATTGCCTAAGAAACTGCAATTTCCTTATAATATCTTCATCGGATTTGCCCTTTAACTTCATGACTGCAATTCTTGCAGTATCACCGAAGCTAATGAAATTGTTTGCCGGATCATTATAGATATTTGTCATCACATCTGCAGTTGCATTGGTCCCGAACAGTTCGAAGCTTATTTCCTTAAGGTGTCTGTCAATCAGATCAGAAAGCAATTCTCGCTGTGATTCAGAAAGCGCCAATTTCTTTAGAATGATCTGTTTTGAAGGATCAGATGATTGAGCCCGACCATTGAGTAAAAAACTTATATCGATCAGCGCAAATGCTCCCTCTTGCAGGCCGCCTAAGTAAAAGTGACGCTCATCTTTACTCATACTTTTCCATATGTGGCCAGATTCTTGTCTCTTTTGGGCATATCCGCTCTGCATGTGCCAAGGTGGAAATAACAACATTAAGATGATAACTACAGAAAATATTATCAATAATTTTTTTTGGTTTTTATTCATTTATAAGTCTCCTCTTTTAATCTCTTTGCAGATAAAAGCCTTAAAGGAAGATGAATCTTCAATTTCTTTCTTAAACTCGATTTTAAGAATATCTTGCCAATATTCGGGTCGGTTGCATTAGCCTTGTTATGATGCAATTCTTTATTCCCAATTAGAAAAATATGCCTGATCTCCTGGATTTGGGTGATGCCATAACTCAATACAGCTCAGATTGACGATATGATTATTATTGATTTCAGCAGAAATGTCCTTCGATATGGATTTGATACTTTCTATTTCCGCAATTGTGCCGTAATATATCAAGAAAATGGCTCTTGAATATCCACCTTTTGAGCGAAAGGCTGTAAGTATTTTTAAATCCTTTTTAATTCCATTTGTATCGGTATTGGATGGCTTAACTTCTATTATCATATAGTTGTGTTTCATCACACCAGGTTGATGTATTAAAAAGTCAGGCTTTTTTTTATCCAGTCCATCTCCTCTTATCAAATTATGCCCACTTTTGTCTATTTCTCCACCTAATGAATAAACCGTATCTTGAGGCCACAGCAACCTCAGCTGATGATATAATTCGTAGCAATATACTCTTTCCCGATAAATTGGATCTTCTCTTCCAGCTTCTGGAAGTTGAAAATACTCTTTGGGTATTTTTTGAGTGGCAGACGTTAAAATTTTATTGAACCATTCCATAAAAAACTACTTATGCATAACTATTATTATGCGACCCAAAAATATGGGCAAACACGTACATTTATTGACGCGTATGCCATACAGTAAAATACAGATACCTTGCCAGTCTAGCAACCTGAATCAACTCTATTCATTTTACATATATCTTATTTCTTACATAAATGCAAAAAAAGCAAACCCCTCTCGAAGAGTTTGCCCTATTTGAAAAAACGATATCACACGAATTTTTTAGGGACATGAAACGTGTGTCAAATAGCAGGTATCTGTAGTCGACACCAATAAAAAAAGACAGGGCCATTACTGACCCTGCCAGTAAATCAATGAGTAATTTCTAAATCAACTTGAACGTGCAAAATAAAACTGTTATAGTATTTGTAAAACATATTGTCCGGCTTTATGAGCAAGAGCCGCCGAATAGAAGAGAAAGACGGCTTGGACAGTATGTTTTGAGGTGGGTTGGATAGGTCAAGTGTGTCATGTGGGTGGTATTTGGATAAAAAAGGGGCACAATCGACCTGTGCCCCTCAACTCCCGTCAACATAAAATGGGTCATCAAAAAATAACAACGATGTAATACTTGTGAACTAAAATAATGCTCTAATCCTCTATCGGATTTGCTCTTAATTCCTTGATGCATTGCCCGTGATTACCCCCATATGCATCCAAGTTATCGTCAACCTTGAAGGTTTTGCAATGGCATTTGGCAGGATCCTTACTTAGCTCACATGCATTAAGTCTGCTCATGCATTCACCCATCGATACATCCCCATGCTCGATGACTACTGTACAATCCTCAACTTGCGAATTTTTGGCTATCGCGGTGTGTACGGAGTTGATCCCAACGACAAACGCCACCGCCATAAATAGTACTATTAGTCTTTTCATGTTTACCCCTCCTCTCCTCCTCTATGAATGACGCTTTGGTATAAATGGGTTGTTGACGGGTTCCCATGTGCCAGCGGTGGAACTGAGCTCTCCCCTTCACAGCCGGCTCCGAATATCTCAGCACGCACGTCCATGGCATGGGGATACCGGTTCACCACCAAACCGAAAGAACGGGCCATCAGATACCCCGAGACAATCAGTCCCAGTCCAAAAAGCATGAGACTGAGTAATCGCCAACGTCCGGTATGCATTATGGCTGCCAGCCTTCATGTTTGATAAATAGCCTTCAAATATCCTCCAACAAGGCAGCCTACGTGCTCTGATTCGTATATTCGATCTCGTATTTTATACTTTTTACGAGGTCATCAAGTATTAGATGCCTATCCGGTTGACGCACAAAATATTTCATAAAAATTGTATGGTTCAATGAAGCTTATTGAAGTAAAGGGGACAGGTCAATCGGGAGAATCCTGATTTTTTATAGGATATATCTTAAAGATGTAGAATGTTGACCAGCAAGGCTTTCCGGCTCTTCTCCTAACTAACCTGCTATAATATTTAAGGAATCCGAACTAGGGAAATTCCCTACTTTTTTCTAAAAAAATCTTAAATAATTGGGTTCAGATGTTCAAGATTTGGGTTCGCCTCATTCTGAACTGCGTATTGGTGAGTTCTGATGTACCGCAACGGTGCCGCGTCACGTCGGGAGGGAGAACCCATGAGAATAGAATAATTTGAGTATATTGAGGCATCACAGTTGGCCCGAGAGCTCACTCGCAAGGTCAACGAAAGAAAGCGAACCTTGAACGGTGTTGTCTGAACCTGTGAACGCTTACGATATGAATTTACTAGAAGTATTTATTGAAGTGATGATTCCGTGCCTTAACCTTCAATTCCCGAAAAGTGAAGGTTGAACTCAGACTTTCGATTGCATATACCTTGCCAAAACAACAACCTGAAGTCAGTTCATGCTGATTACATATACCATAAAAATGAATAGGGCAAATTCCGTAAAAAAAATTTACCCTATTTTATAAACGATATCACAGATTCTGAATCCACTCTCAAGATCTTGGATACATAGCAGCAACATGCAATAGGTGATAAAAGATGGAAAAAATTAATCGCCACCAAATTGCCCTACCTTCTGTTAAACCTATAATATTAATTTCTTACTTTGATTCAGCAATTTCCTAACCGGAGATTGCTGAATATTTCTACCAGTTTGTTTACGATTAATTAGGGTTTTAGATTCTGCGAGGATACGAAAAAGCCCATACGAAGACAACACCCTTTAAAAATAGACCTTGTCCGTCATAGGTCACTTGCAACCCTTTTAAAGCAAAATCCCACCCAGGTGTCAGAATATTCTTCTATCAGCGCCTGGGTTATGCCATACACCTGCACCCTTTCTACAACCCTAAAACCCCTTTGGGCCAACGCCTTCTCCACCTCCGCGGCATGAACGTCGTAGATACCGGAAACCACCAGCAAATCTCCCTTAAGGGGTAAAAGGCGCTGGTAGTGGTCGAACAATTCCATATGAATGACGGTATGGAGGTTGGCAAGGATCAAGTCGAACCGTCCCGAAACAGCATCCGCCGATCCCCGAAAAAAATGGAATCTGCCTTCCATCCGGTTCAGGCGCACATTGTGCCCAGTGGCCCGTATTGCCCCCGGAGAAATGTCGCATCCCAGTGCACGGCCTTTGGTTTTTAGGGCCGCTGAAAGCCCGAGGATGCCCGATCCACAGCCGATGTCCAGGATTCTGGCTTCTTTTTTAATCTGCAACCGGTTTAGAATGGTCAGCGCTGCTCTGGTGGAGGGGTGCGCCGGGGGGAATGATCGGGCGGTTTTCAGAACCAGGCAGTCCTCTCCCATTTTGGGCTTTCTAATGCTCAAAGGGGAGCGGATGACTAAATTCCCTATGCGGTAGAACATGGGTTATCAGCGATTTCCTTATCAAAACCCAAATTGAGCGAAAGTTTAGAATGCCCCAATCCAAGGCATCAAGGACGAAGCCGCAGTCGCCTACTGCGAGCCCTTGATAACGAAGGAGATGGTGTATTATCAGCTTTCCCGAAGGGTAAACAAAATGGGATTGTATTAAAAGATTTATATCTCATCTATAGAAGCGTTATGAAAATGCATTTGTATCTACAAAATATATAAAAAACTAAACATGAATAAGCGCCCGGCCCTGTCCTGGTTCGACATCCAGGCTGTCATTGACGATTGCGGCAGAAGCACGTGATTGATCCCATAATTTTATGTATTTCTTCTCCCCAATAAACGTTAGCTGGTTTGTCGTTGCCTCGGATATTTGTTCTACACCTGTGATCATGATCGTCGGACTGTCGTTAAGTGTGCCGTTTACCGCTTGATTAATCTGTTCGGTTGTATGTTGGTTCATAATTGCTCCTGAATAACGTCCTGAGTTTTGCATTAATATTTCCGAGTATGGATAAATCGCTTAATAACAAGATTATTTGTGGATAAATTATTATTCTGATAGAAAACTTTATTGTAAAATCGATTTAAATACAAGAACCATGAATTTTTACATCTTCAGCCGTAAGAAAACAAGCGTAAATCTTATAGCCTAAAATGCCTGAAGCTTCAATTTCCGAAAACTGAATAAGCATAATACGCTTTTATGAAAAGTACAGATATCTTGCCAAAACAACAACCAGAAGTTTGTTCGTGCTGATTACATATATCGCATTTGTTACAAAAATGCAAAAAAGGCAAACCCCCGAAAAAAGATTTACCCTTATTGGAAAACGATATCACAACTTTTGAACTGGCATTAAAATATGGAATACATAGCAGATAGTGCGCCACGAGCGCACTTTAATATAAAGTGTGCGTAACTGCACATGAGATGAGGGTTTGGCCCCTCGGAGTCGGCTTGCAGGAGCAGGCTCCAAAACACCTCAAGCTGCATTGGTTAAGAGCCACTGTGGTGAGCGTTGAGGAAAAGGTCCCGCTGGACGGGATCAGTTGTGGATCAGAGAGACGAGCGTAAGCGAACCATCCGATGAGGTGTCGAAAATTTAAGGATGACGTCAAAACTGGTGGCTATCTGTACGCCAGGATAAGTCCAGGGGAAACCTGTTTACTGCCTGGGCGGCGTCCGGCATAAAGGTGGCGTGAATCTGATCTGGGCTCGCGTGTGGAACGTGGGAACTCTTCATGTGATGTTAAGAGAAAACCCTATAAGTGAGGACCACGAAGGGGGAAAGTATCGATGCACATGAAGGGGGCGGATCATCCTGTAATAGTGATGAAGTCTCTGTAATGGAGATGGAGCGAAGGGGATGAGTCAGCTCGTAGAAAGATTCAGCCAACCAGAATACTGGGAGGAGCTAATTTCTTTCTACGTCGGCTTGAAGCCGAGAGGTTTCAAGAGTATGGCTGGCAGGAGCCGTATGAATCGAGAGGTTCACGTACGGTGCTGTGGGGGACTGGAGGTGAAATTCCTCCGGTCTACCCGACCATGCAACCAAAAGACAAAGGGCATCCACCAATATTTAGCGGGATGCCCTTTTTAGTCAGAAACAGGACGTTAGATTACAGTGACGTTTGCAGCAGCAGGACCTTTTGGTCCTTGCTCAATGTCAAAGGTAACTCTGTCGCCTTCATTGAGAGATTTAAAACCTTCTGCGTTGATTGCTGAATGATGAACAAACACATCCGGACCATCTTCCTGCTCAATGAAGCCGAAGCCTTTGTCGGGATTAAACCATTTTACAGTTCCATTAGCCATAGTGAGACACTCCTTTCTAAAAAATTCTCATAGTTCCAAACTGGAGGTTGCCACTTTGACAAATGGATTTTTCCTTCAGAACGAAACCGTCCCGCTAATTAAAGACGGGACTTTATTGATTAACAGAGGATAACTTTTGGTTGGGCCGAAAGCAAGCTAATTATTAATCCTTTTATTGAAGGGCTTGAAGTTAAATAAATATTTGCAAACCGGAGGGATAACCCACGATTTATCCGTAGCTTTAGGCCATTAAAACTATTGTTTTTCTTCGATTTAGTAAAATCTGGTTTTGAAGTGCACATATCTTGATAATCATCTAAAAGGCACCTCCCAAAATCTGCACCATTCACAACAACAATTGATAAACAGATATCATATTTTTCTGGTGTCAGGTGAAGTAGATCCTACTTTTAACCATTGCACGCCATCTTCGTCCGATGACACATAAAAAACAGCGTCTTACCTACACACCAAAATGGATAACCACCTTGATATTACTGCATATTCGGAAATGTTGATTGTTTACCTTTGATTTTCTCTTGATTGCTCTTAAAAGCTCTTAAACACATTTCACACACATTGATTTTATTGGACATTTTTCAGAGATGGCTTGTTCGTTATGGTTGATCATTTGTCTTCAAGGATTCAAACTTCTTCACCAACTCTTTATGTCTCTTTCTCTTTTCCCGTACAATGTTATCAAACTCATCTCTGTCGATGGTTCCATCTGCAAGACCCTCCCTAATCTTCCTTTCAAATTCATCCCTGTGTTTAGCAATGAATTCCATTGTAAATCGATACTCATTCAAGTTATCCTCAACAGGAATATCCTTTTTAAAATTGTGCACATATACCCTTTCCATAATCTCCTTTAGCTCATCTTCCAATCTTGCGTCCACAATAAAGCTGTCATGCACTGGCAGACAGGGATATTCATAAACAGTTGTAATAAATCACAACATATAATATTATATACCTAAGCCCTTACGGGCTACTCCATATACATCTTCTTTCTATCTTTCTTCCCTTTCCTGTTAGCAAGCATTCATTACTAGTATCGGTAAAACATCTAACTAAGCATTTGAAATACTAAGAAATATTATGATATTTTTTAATATCACACAGAATTGACAGTGTCCAGAATAAAATGGTGTTGTGTGCAAGTGATTCATGGTTCTGGCAGTCATCTTTGGACAATCGCCCCCCTCATGGACTCACTTAACATCCCAGAAGATAGACGGTGTAATGTCCACCAGAAAAGAACGGTAATGATAGCATTAAAAACAACCCCTCTTATGTCACAAAGAGCAATATGACCAGCAAAACCTTTCCAACTTTCTTGGAGTCATAAAATTTGACATTGTTTTTCAATCCCACCTTTTTATTTTGTTCCCCAACTTGAAATGCCACATCGTGGTAATTATCTTATTACCTGAGAAACAATTAACCATGACAAGTTGCAATAAATAGTTGTCAGGTTATCAGCGATAACAAGGAGGTGATTGTTATGGCAGACGAAAGAAAAAGAATATCAGCAGATGTATGTACATATGTAGATGATAACGGTTTCAAATTGAACCTTGAAATAAACATTCCCGGTGTCAAAAAGGAAGAAATAGACTTAAAACTGCTCGGTGATAGTTTTGTGTTGGTCGCACCAAGGGATGACTTTGATTATGTAAGCACCGGTACTTTTTGTTGCCCCGTTAAAGCAAGTGATGCTGAAGCAACCTACGATAATGGGCTCCTAAAAGTTTCTGTACCTTTCAAAGACCCAATGGAGAATGTAGTGGAAGTTCCAATTCATTAGATCGAGTCATTGATTATGAGGTGGTATGATGAATAAAAATATGTGCCTGTTTGAGCGGATTTCAAAAGTGGGTATCGGGTCATTTTTCCTGCTTATGGCAATAGGTTTAATGTTGAGCGGTTTAACTGTTTTTCCTATTTTCGGATTTTTATTTGCCTTTCCGGTATTGCTTATTTCAATATATTTCTTTGCTGCTCATCTGAATCAGAGTTGTCAAATAGAAGGTGAGTGAATTCTTGATTCAACATGAATACATTTATAGGGGAGGTAGAAAGATGACGGAGAATATTCAATTCGTATGCGTTGCTTGCGAAAAAGATTATGAAGGGGATACCACCAATGTGATTACGCAGTGTCGTGTTTGCAACCGACTTCACTGCAATGATTGTGTGGATGAACACGGGAGATGTGTAAAATGTGCTGAGTAATTGAGACCCAAAGCATGAACTGATATTTCCAAAGATATTAGAAAAAGGTCAGTATGCAAGATTATGTCAATGCACTTTGCGTTGTCTGTGGGTTTTTGGGTGTGTTGTTTTGATATATTCAGAGTTTTTTTGAAAGGTCATAAAAGAAAAAGGATAACACATTTCATGTTACCCTTAATTCTTAATGCTCAGGATTCTTAGCCACAAGAATCTGATGTTGGACAGCCTGTACATCCTTCTTCAAATTCTATTGCATGCACAATCAAATTGAAATCCAAATTCCGAAAAATCAACTTTGATCGGTTCTGCGTCTTTCATAAACTCTTTATCAACAATAAATTGAAAACCGTCAATGTCGAAGACATTATCTGTATCTTTTGGCTCATCCAAAGCCATGGCAACGCCCGGGCCGCCACATCCTCCTGCATTTAAAAAGATACGGATTGCCGTGACCTCTTTATCTTTTAACAATTCAGCAATCTTATCTGTAGCTGATTTTGTAATTTCAAGCATAGCATCCTCCATCTTAGAAATTTCTGTGTGATTGAATGATTTCAAAACCTATCGAAAAATAGTAACGGCTATTGAATTTGTCAATTGGTAGAGGTTTGTTAAGGTTATCCGGATGTGTGGTTATGGGGCTGGTGTGGAAAGAATCAAGAGGTGGGTATCACAACTTTTTAACCGACTTCAAAACTTCACAGGATCTGCAAAACTTCATCTTTTTTTGCCAATCTTTGTAAACAGTTCCGTCACAGATAGTTCCGTTAATGAACCAGCAAAGATCTCCGGCCTTAAACTCCCAAGCCGGGCACTGCTTTTTCTTTTCAGAAGGGCATTTTTTAATAACCCAACACGGCTTGGGTACTGCAGGATTCCCTCTCATTCTGGAAATCAGGAAAAACATCTGCCTTTCCACATGGGCCGGTATGTTTCGCCAGCCCTGTTCGTAGCTTTGTACAGTCTTGTGGGATACCCCCAGCAGTTGGGCTATCTGGCGTTGTGTTTTATTTATTCTTTTGCGGAAGCTTTTAAACTCTTTACTATCCATGGGAATTTATAAAACCTTTAATATAGGATGCTTGAAAATAAAATTTAGTGCTGTTTATATTTTATAGTAAATGTAGATGCAACTATCACATTGTGGTTATCAAGTCAAGCCCCTGATTATGGCCGTTTTCAAGTCATCTTCGTTCAATGACATATTATATTCCATATCTATTGTATATTTCTATACGCACAGGGCAATCACATATGGCTTCGTTTGCAAATGTACTCTGATACGAACAATATTCATCATTCATGCATTCAATAAAATGTACCTCTCTACCTACGCAGCTTTTTACTTTGCATAAACCCTCTCCGTCTGATTTCAAACAAGAAAAATCTTTCTGACAATTTTTGGCTTCTTTAATTACTTCATCTTGCACTTGTAAAACCATACTAACCTTCCTTTGGCGTCTTTTAAACGATACTAATTGCTTTTAATCTGGTTCTATCACCCATTTCTTTGCTTCTTTAAGACTCCTGAAGATTCCTATTTCTGGGTACAAGTCAGCTGCAGCAACTTGATATACTTTCGTCAGATCAGATTCCAAGTCACGGGATACAACAACAGCTGCTTTATAATCAGCACGATCTTTTAATTGAGTCTCAAAGTATCTGGATATCCTTATAATATCTCGCCTATGATATTTAGATGCATCCGCATCTCGCACATCCCATATAACATGCATGTCATCTTGAAAATCTGGATGTGTGAGCGATGCTTCATATGAAGACTTGATTTCTTCAATGGTTATTACTCCAGTTACAGTACGAATCATCACTCCAGTTTTTTTATCGATAACTGTTTTTATAGGCATAACTTCATCTCTATGAGTTTTAGTCTGTGTCTGTTACAGTCTCCTTTTTTTCCTTCTCTCCTTGTGAGCAAGCTCTAACTTTTCTATTATAGCATCAGTTGCAAAATCCTGAATCGTCATATCTCTTTCAGCACAAAGGGCCTGTACCCTTTCCAACAATTCTTCAGGTAGCGTGATGTTTAGCTGCTTAGTTTCAGTTTTCTCCGGTGTTGGTTTCTTTTCCATGCTGTTCCTTTCTTTCTCCTAAAATGATAAAGGGCAGGGCAAAAGGGCCGAAAAAAAATCCCATTATAAACCAAAACTGTTTATTATAACCTTTCCTACCAGCCAGATAATAAAGCAGCACACCGAAAAGTATTGAAATAAGTATTATAGCTACCACGCCCATTTATTTATCAACACCCTTAAAAATAAAGATCGTTTGTAATTTCCTCCACAACTCCAATATTATTATAAAAGAAGCATGGCCAATATTAATTTCATCAACTTTAGATATAAAACGACAAGATTCCATCAAATCATCATTCTCATCTAAACGATATTCTTTTCTAATATATTCCCCCAATGTAAATTGAAGATCAATCAATTCTTCCTCTGACTTGTTTACTATCATTGCCTTTTCTGTAAAAGATAATTCAGAAGTAAGTCTGTCAACGGCTTGGTCAACACTTTTCGGCAATTTCTTAGTGATCTCATTCACTTTTTAGTATTCCATTTACATGCAGAACATTTTAATTCTAACAATGATTTCTCATACTATCAGTTTTGCCCCCACTTTGATTTCAGTCTTAGGTATTTTTTTGTAAGCTCAAGATCTCCCCATATATTTAGTTTCTCTGCCATTTGTAGTCCCTTTGGAGATTAGAGGGTTATTGGTGTGAAGGTTTTATAATGGGGCGGGGTCTTGACGTTCAGATCATGGCAACCTCGGTTAAAGGTTATTTATTGGCTTCGTCGGTGTCTTCCTCACGCCAGTCTATACCTTTACTGTTTAGCTTTTCATTCAGGAATTGCAGAATAACACTATTCAAAGATCGAAACTCACTTGTAGCTATTTCGTCAAGCGCCTTTTTCATCCCTTCTGGCATTCTGATATTCACCGCAACTTTCATACATTGATAAATAAATTTTTTTGTTCTGAATTGCAACTTTTTTCTTGCAATATAAATTAAATGATATTATATGTAAACATATTGTTTATATTTAGTGTTAAATTGCTTCCCAAAACCAAGATAAAATGAAAGCCAAATTAAAAAACATAGCGCTTGAAGGAACCCACAGCGGTGACGTTGTGGGCGGTTTATTATCTTGGACCGGGGAACCCTTCAGGCGTTTTTGTTTTGAAAGGGGACTTTCGAGCTTTGTCCTGGGAAATAAAAAAACCCTTGGAGAAAGACAAGTTCCAAGGGCCTGTGCGAGGGCTGTAGCTTCCCTCATGATTTAAAATGATAAATAATTTTATCAACGAACAGATAACAAATCAAGTGGAATTATTAACGATAACCAGGATGAGGTCGGGTTTGTTCTGTATATGGAATTAAAAAGCCTGGGCCGTATTAGTGGGAGGCTACATTTACTCGCACAAAATCAGGTTACGACCCAGGCTGTTAAAGCAATTTATTCTCAAGAAGGTTATTAAAAATAAATCTTTTATATTACCACAAAGCGATATGTCAAGATGTTTCTAAACAACCCCACGGGCTAAACGCTGAAAGAGCAAAAAGAAAGCCCCTGGAGATCGTGGCGAAACTTCAGGGGCTTAATGGAGGTAGGTAATCCAGAGGTTGTATTCGTTACAAGCTCTGATCGAAAAGACCTCCATTATTGCCGTTATTAGCTCGGTATTTTTTAAATTATATAATATAAGAATCTGACCGAGAACTAAGATGCACGTACATAAGAGAAGCCATTTCTTAACTACCAATTAAAATTATTGCAAAAATCATGCTAAATCGAATGCTTGTGAAACAAATCAATATAGATCTAAATAAAATTAACCAGTTAGAAGAATTGAAGGATCACATTGACAGCACTCCGTCATAGCAAACTGTCTGAAATTATGAGGCAAACTACATATAACTATGAATTATTTTTCACATTTTTAACCTCACGGGATAGGCGCTGCAGGCCGAAAAGGGCGTCCCTTGCCCCTGCCCGTGGATTAACCAGGGAGTGAGTGAAATGATTTGCTGCAAGCAGCTAAAAAATTAAAAAAAACGTACCTAAAGACAGAAAAAACCGGTGACACCCTTTTGGAACCGGTTTTTTTATTGGCAGGAAATGTTTCTTTTTACCCTGATTTTCATTGAATTTGGGGGGAATAGTAGGGGGTATGATATTTTTTGACAAAAAAACAGGAGTTGTGAAAACTCATAACTCCTTGAATATATTGTGGTACGCCCGGCTGGGTTCGAACCAGCGGCTTTCAGCTCCGGAGGCTGACGCTCTATCCACTGAGCTACGGGCGCATTGATTGTTTATACCATTAGTGCATAAATAAATATTCCATCGACCAGGATATGTCAAGCCTGATACGTTGGTTCCCGGAACGAACGCATTTGATTTTCCCTTATGTAACCGGCTTTTTATCAAACATCTCTTTTGCTTCGCCAACCACGTAAAGGGAGCCTGCGATGCAGATAACGTCTTCGGGTGATGCGTTTTCAATGGCATGTGCTATGGCTTTATGGACGTCGGGTATGACGTGTATGTCTGATATGAATTCTTTTGCTGTTGGATGAAGCTTTTCCGGGGCCATGGCCCGATCGATTTTCGGACGGGTTAATATGACTTTCTTGCAAAGGGGAAGCAGATTTTTCAGCATGGCCTTATATGGCTTATCATCCAGTATGCCGATAACCAGCGTAATATTACGATCAGAGAGATTCTCCTCAAGGTATTTTGCAAGATTTCTGGCAGCGATGAAATTGTGAGCGCCGTCAAGAAGGATCAGGGGCGATGAAGATATGATCTCCAATCTTCCCGGCCATTTGTTCTGTTCCAGACCATCCTTGATGGTTTTGAGTTTGAGGTTAAGATTGTTTTTGTTCAATACCTCACATGCGGCAAGGATGAGTGCCGCATTATTGACCTGGTGTCTGCCGATGAGTCCGGTATGGATGTTTCGCCAAACGTTGTCGATTCCAAAATAGTTAAATGTTCCGTTGGGCTTCCTTCGAATCCGGAAAGCGTTTCCAAATTGATAAATCGGGGCTGATTGTGATTCCGCGATGGCCTTTAGTACAGAAAAGGCGTTTTTTTGCTTGATTCCGGTGATAACAGGCACCCCATTTTTGATGATGCCGCCTTTTTCCCGGGTTATCTCGGCGATGGTGTTCCCCAGATATATTTTATGTTCAAGGGATATGTTGGTGATTATGGAAAGTGCCGGTTTGATAATGTTGGTTGCATCGAGGCGCCCTCCCATGCCGGTTTCAATGACGGCCCAATCGACGTTGTTTTTGCCGAATTCATAGAACGCCATGGCAGTTGAAAACTCAAAAAAAGTCGGTTCGCGCGTGCCTTGGTGGACGCTGTTGACGGCCTCATAAGCGGCAACAATGTTTTCATCATCAGCAGGACGGTTGTTTATACAGATCCTTTCATTGAATTTGACGAGATGCGGGGATGTATATAAACCGACATTATATCCGCCCATATGAAGAATTGTGGCAATGGCGGATGCGATGGATCCTTTTCCGTTGGTTCCGGCAACATGAATGGTATGAAACTTGTCCTGAGGATTCCCTAAGCCCTGAAGAATATTTTTAATGGTGTCAAGGCCCAGTATTATGCCGTATCTTCTGAGATTATATAGGGTCTTCAGACAATTGTTGTAGGGGTCTTTTGGTGTCATTGTTACAAAAAAAACCCGGCAGGTTTTATACATTTGCCGGGTTTAAATTTTTTAAAAATTTGGCCTTATCTGCGGCGGTATCCACTTCTGGATGCCGCTATCCGCTGTCTTCTCAAGGCTTCGCGCTGCTTGCGACGTCTATATTCACTCGGCTTTTCATATGCTTTTTTCATCTTTAGTCGTTTAAAAAGGCCGTCATTCTGAACTTTTTTTTTCAGAATTCGCATCGCCTTTTCAAGGTCATTATCTAAAACTCTGACCGCAATATCCTTCAAATTATTCGCCCCCTTCTTTCCACCAGCGGTAAATCATCATTTGTGATGGTTATTTTCGTAGTAATGACAAGTAAATTTGTATATCAAAGAATAAATTCATTGGCAAGTAAAAATTTTACAGCTTTGAAACGAGTTCTGCTGCAACCTCTTTTACGCCTGGCTTGCCGTTCAGCGTGATATATTTAATCCCTTCTTCTGTGGCGGCAAGGTCTTTGAAATAATAGGCTGATGCAAGTGTTCCGGCTTCAGTGTCATAGTAAATGGCATGACGCTTGTTGATGGCTTCCCCATCCTGGTCATCATCTCTGGTTTTTAAATCACCTCCGCAAACACGGCATTTATCCCCATCGGGTTTGATGACATCAATATAGATGTTGTTGGGATGGTTGTTATCGTTCACACAGAGTCTGCGCCCCATGATCCTGTTTTTTGCAATTTCGCGGTCCAGAAGTATTTCAATGACAATATCGAGAGACAAACCCAGCCTCTTTAAGTGCTTCATCGAGTTTTATCGCTTGATTCTTATTTCTTGGGAACCCGTCAAGAAGCCAGCCGTTGTTACAATCATCCTGTTGCAGTCGGTCCAATATCATCGGTATTGTGATTTCATCCGGCACCAAATCACCGCGGTCGATATATTCTTTGGCTTTGGTTCCCAATTCAGTCCCCTTTGGAAATGTTGTCACGGAAAATAGATCCGGACTCTATATGGGGCGTTTTGTACTTTTCCTTTAAAATTGCGCCCTGGGTTCCTTTACCGCTGCCGTTCGGCCCAAAAAACAAAATGTTCATTTCTGATTCTCCTTTTGCAGTTTATTTTAAGATCTATAAGTTGGGTATATTTTCATAGGCATCAATATTCTCAGCTTTACTATATAAATAGGAATATATTGTCAAGACTTGGAAACTAAATCGTTCATTAACTTTTTTCAAAGGGCTAACACACTCAGGTTTTGATGTTTAAGTATTCTCTGACCAGTGCTAACGCTTCGGCCCTGTTTTTAATGGAATGGGTTAATTTGGCCTCGTCAACAAGATCAAGAATTGTTTTAAACAAAGGTGACGGTGTAAGCCCGAATACTTTAATGAGGTCATGGCCGGTTATTAGCGGTGGTTCATTGCTTATGGGTATAAAACGATTAAAAAAATCGTATATCATCTTTTTTAAAAAGCCTATAAGAGTCCTGTTTCTTTGATCTGATCTGTTTTGTTTTGCCTTTATATCGGCAATGGCATGCAGAAGAAGGGCCGGTGTGTTGTCACCGCATTTTTTATAAAAACGTGTTAAACTTTTTTGCGTTAACGTCTTTTTTTCATGGGCTGTAAAAAGAAACAGCGGGCGCATATGGTTACGAATAATGAAATCGATGAACTGCTTTTCATGGTTAGAAAATCTAAGTTTCCGGCTGATTTTTTGAGCCAGATCTGCACTTTTCCGGGCATGACCGTAAAAGTGGCTTCTGTCGCTGCTGTCTGTGCTTTTTACCAGGGGCTTTCCGATGTCGTGTAAAAGGACCGCGCACTTGATAAGCGCCGGTCTGTTTTTGTCGACATATTGTTGAATTTGGATAAATGTATCAGGAAGGACTTTCTTCAACTCATTCAACAGGATTTCGAGATGATTATATGCCTTCATGGTATGTTCAAATACATCGTAAAAATGATGACGGTTCTGGAGGCATCCTTTTAGGGGGGCAAGATCAGGGAGGATTTCGGTTAAGAGCCCGCTGTTGTCCATTTGGGAAAGATAATCGTACGATTTGGACGTGCCGAGCATTGAAAAAAGTTCAACACGAATTCGCTCTCCGGCTGAATTATGTATCAGTTCCGCATCAGTTTTTATCGTCGACGCTGTCTTGGGTTCGATCCTGAAATTCAGGCGAGCGCTTATTCTATAAGCACGTATCAGCCTTACAGGGTCCTTAATGAAAATTTTTGCTGAAACCATACGAACTTTTTTGTCGGCAAGATCCTGAAGCCCGCCCACGCAGTCGATAACTTCCTCGGAATACACATGGTATGCCATAGCGTTGATAGTAAAATCTCTTTTTTTAAGATCGTCTTCTATGGATGCTCCGTTTAAAGAGGTTATATCGAATATCTTGTCACCCGATGCCACCCTGATCGTCGTTTGTCCCGGTTTGCCAAGCTTGATAACGTGCCCTTGGGTTCTTTCAGCCACCTTTTCAGCAAAATTTTCCGGATCTCCGGAGACTGCAATGTCATAGTCGGTGGGGGTCCGATGGAGAAGCAGGTCCCTGATCGTCCCTCCGACGATGTATGTATCTTTTGTTTCGGGCAAAATATTTTTATTGAATGGAATCATGAATTAAATCGTCATATGCCCCATCCGTTTGTAACGGGGTGGTTAATTTCATTGCGTTCTTGATTTTCTTGATTATATGTTTATTATCATTATTTTAAGTCTGTGTCTATTTCGGATATTCATATGGGTGAAACAAGAACAATAGTTTTAAGAGTTGCTGTGACGGGCGGTGCCGGATCTGGAAAAACCTCTGTTTGCAACCGATTGAAGGAACTGGGGATAAAGATCATAAGCTCCGATGCCCTGGCAAGGGAAGCTGTTGTTCCGAACTCGACGGCCCATAAAAAAATCGTGGAATTTTTCGGGGAGACGGTTTTGCTTGGCGATGGGACATTGAATCGTAAAATGCTGCGGCGAATGATCATCGGCGATGATGCCGCACGGCTGGCTCTGGAGCGTATTGTTCACCCTGAAATATCGAGACTTATGCGGGAAAAGATAGCCTGGGCGGAAAATGAAGGCTGTGATATTGTCGTGGTAGAAGTTCCACTCCTTTTTGAACTGAAGATGCAAGAACAGTTCGATTGGATCATTCTTGTAAGCGCCGGTCACGAATTGCGGGTTAAAAGACTCATGGTGCGTGACAATATATCCCGTGATGAAGCTGACACCCTCATTCATGTCCAGATGCCGGACAAAGACAAAATTGGACGTGCTGATTTTGTATTATCGAATGAAGATTCAAAGGTACGACTGATGGAGGCTGTCGATTTTTTATATGAAGAATCTTTCAAACAATACAAAAAAAAGAAAAAGCCCTTGACAGCCACATAATCATGATATAATTTTCAGGAAAATAAAAACATACCTGTTGGATCCCACCATTTGGGGAGAATGCCTATTTCTTCTATTTAAATTCACTGAAAATCCATATTTTTTCATTAAAGCCAGCATGGATCCATTTTGAAAAATTATTTTGTAAATTCTTCCTGTTAAACATGGAATAATTGAATCCACAGAATAACGGTTCCAGTGAAAAAGAAAAAATCTACTCCGGCAAAAAATCTCTGATTTAACCGGATAGACAGGATAAAAATACATATTTTCAAATACCTATACCTATACCTATACCTATACCTAATAAAATGAAAAAAATATAATATTTACTTGGAGGGATAATTTTTTAATGAATATTGTTGAGCTTAAGGAAAAGAAAATCAGCGAGCTGAACCATATGGCCAAAGCCTTCAAAATTGACGGCGCTGCCGGTATGAGAAAGCAAGATCTTATTTTTGCCCTGTTACAGGCAGAAATTGAGAAGACCGGTTTGATATTCGGAGAAGGCACGCTCGAAATTTTGCCGGATGGATTCGGATTTTTGCGTGCACCGAATTACAATTATTTGCCGGGACCCGACGATATTTATGTGTCACCATCCCAGATACGTCGTTTCAATTTGAGAACCGGTGATACGGTATCCGGTCAAATCCGTCAGCCAAAGGAGACGGAAAGATATTTCGCGCTGTTAAAGGTTGAAGCGGTAAATTATGAAGATCCGGAGGTGGCCAGAGAAAAAATCCTTTTTGACAATCTGAGGCCCCTTTATCCTGAAAGAAAGATAATGCTTGAAACCGATTCCGACAATTATTCCACGAGGATAATGGACCTTTTGACGCCCATTGGTTTTGGGCAGAGAGGATTGATCGTTTCCCCTCCCAGATCCGGTAAGACAATGCTTTTACAGTCGATTGCAAATAGTGTCAGCGCCAATCATAAAGATATTGTTTTGTTTGTACTGCTCATTGATGAGCGGCCGGAAGAAGTTACGGATATGGAACGATCCGTGGATGGTGAAGTGATTAGTTCCACCTTTGACGAACCTGCCGAAAGGCATGTGCAGGTCTCAGAAATGGTCATAGAGAAAGCCAAGCGCCTGGTGGAGCATAAAAAGGACGTTGTGATCTTATTGGATAGTATTACCAGACTTGCTCGGGCATATAACTCGGTTATTCCTCCCAGTGGAAAAATCCTTTCCGGCGGCGTTGACTCAAATGCGCTTCAACGCCCGAAACGCTTTTTCGGTGCTGCCAGAAACATTGAAGAGGGTGGAAGCCTGACTATTATTGCAACGGCCCTGGTAGATACCGGAAGCCGTATGGATGAGGTTATTTTTGAAGAATTCAAAGGCACCGGCAATTTGGAGATTCAACTCGATAGAAGACTTGCCGACAAGCGCGTCTTTCCCGCAATTGATATCAAGAAATCCGGTACGCGTAAGGAAGAGCTCCTTATGGATCGTGATACTTTGACACGTGTATGGATTTTAAGAAAGCTGCTTTCATCGTTAAATCCTGTAGACAGTCTTGAATTTTTGCTTGATAAAATGAGTGGAACCAAAGATAATCAGCATTTTCTAAATTCCATGAATGCATAAAAAGGAAATAGGAGGTTTAAAATATATGAAGGTGGACATTCATCCTGGGTATTCAGAGACAACCATAAAGTGCGCATGTGGAAATGTGTTGGAGGCTGGCTCGACAAAAAAGGATATACGTGTTGAGATCTGTTCGAAGTGTCATCCTTTTTTTACGGGAAAACAAAAACTTGTGGACACTGCCGGTAGAATTGAGCGTTTCCGCAAGAAATATGAAAAATTTCAGAAAAAATAGACAGCCCATTCACGCATTCTATTAAATCTTCATATATTGAAGCAAGCGACGATGGGCGTTTTATTTTTGAAGTGATATTTTTTCGAAAAGAAACATTTACTACTTGTTTTTACATAACATTTTAGGCCGTTGAAAAGATGGGACAATCAGACAATCCGGTTTCAACGGCCTGATCCTTCCGAGGCGGATAAACCTCGTGCATTGCTGAATGTGAGCCATGTTCGATAAATTAACAGGTGTTGAAAATCGCTTTTTAGAGGTGGAAAAGCTTTTAAGCGATCCTGCAATTATTCAGGATCTGGGGGCATACCAGAAGTACAGCCGGGAACATTCCGATCTCAACAAGATTGTATCCGTTTTCCGAAAGTATCGACAGACCCTGTCGGAACTTGATGACAGCATGGAACTGTTGAAAGATAAAGACCCGGATATCAAAGAGATGGCCCGTGATGAAGTCAATGCCCTTACCCTAAAAAAAGAGCGCTTTGAAACCGATCTCAAGAAGCTGCTTTTGCCCAAAGATTCCAATGACGGTAAGAATGTTATCCTCGAAATTCGTGCCGGTACAGGTGGAGAAGAGGCCGGACTGTTTGTCAGTGATCTTTTCAGAATGTACAGCAGGTATGCTGACGGCAAGAACTGGAAAGTCGAAGTCTTAAGCCATCACGCCACCGGTGTCGGTGGGCTAAAAGAGATTGTTGCCATGATTCATGGAAAAGGGGCCTACAGCTGTTTCAAGTATGAAAGTGGTACACATCGTGTTCAACGTGTTCCGGAAACCGAGACACAGGGGCGAATACACACGTCGGCGGTTACCGTTGCGGTTCTGCCCGAAGCCGAGGAGGTTGAACTCCATATTGATCCGAATGAGATTAAAGTCGATGTATTTCGATCCACCGGGCCGGGCGGCCAGAGTGTAAACACAACCGATTCAGCCGTACGCATTACCCACCTGCCCACTGGAATCATTGTTACATGCCAGGACGAAAAATCCCAATTAAAAAACAAAAACAAAGGCATGAAAGTCCTCCGTGCCCGTATTCTTGATCGTATGATCAGGGCGCAGAACGAAAAGAGATCCCAAGAACGAAAAACCCAGATCGGAGATGGAGATAGAAGCGGAAGAATAAGAACCTATAACTTTCCCCAGGGCAGAGTTACCGACCATCGAATTGGGCTCACCCTATACAAACTGGAGCAGATTCTGCAGGGCGAAATAAATGAAATCATAGAAGAGCTTGCAACTTTTTATCAGACCCAGGCATTACAGAATGCAGAACCCGGCGAACTCCATTGATTCTGAATGGACTATAATAAAACTCCTCAAGTGGACAACTTCTTATTTTAAATCCCGAGATATAGAAAGCCCGAGAGCGACAGCTGAAATACTTCTTGCCCATGTCTTAGAATTAAAAAGGATAGATTTGTATTTGCAATACGATCAGCCGCTATGTGCAGAAGAATTGTCACTGTTTAAGGCGTTGATAAAAAGGCGGGTTAAAAGGGAGCCGGTTGCCTATATTCTGGGATTCAAAGAATTCTGGTCCATGGATTTTGCAGTTACAAAAGATGTTCTGATTCCGAGACCTGAAACCGAGTTTTTGGTTGAGGCTGCATTAAACTATTGCCGGAAGATTCAATATCCAAACAACACCTGGCACGAAGGCGAATATTGGAGCTTGGCGACAGTCCGGGGCTGTGATTTTGGCACTTGCATCCATGCGGCCCAGTCATCTTTTCTTTGCATCGGATAGGGCTGTTGCCGCGGCGGTGCTGGCCAAACAAAATGCAGAGCGTCACGGTCTCCATCGAGGCGTCAATTTTTTTTGTTCGGACTGGTTTGACGCCTTCGGTAACGGCAAACCGGTGTTTGATGTCATTGTATCAAATCCACCGTATGTTCCGAGTGGGGTGATCGCCGGGCTTCAACCTGAAATTAACCGGTATGAGCCGATTTCGGCCCTTGACGGCGGTGAAGACGGACTTTCAAGCTTAAGATCTATAGTGAATGCCGCTCATCTGCATCTCTGCCGGGAGGGCTCCCTGTTGCTGGAGATCGGCTATGATCAGAAAGATGATGTTCTGAGAATCATCAAACAGTCCGGGAATTATGAAAAAGTCATCTTTATAAAAGATTACAGCGGGTATGATCGTATTGTCCAGATGCAGAAAAAGAGAGCATGATAAAAATATGGCGTTTAAAAAGTAAATAATTTAAAAAAATGTTGCGAGACGACATTTTTTTTGTTAAATATGACAGTTTAATAAATTCGTACGCCTTTGGACCTGTTTCCCGGTGCTCTGCATTGCGGGGTCGGATACAGGAGTGATATGGGCGGTGGAAAAACCGATTAAGAAGGGAGAAAAAATGGCTTATATTACAATGAAAGAACTCCTTGAAGCCGGAGTTCATTTTGGTCATCAGACAAAACGTTGGAATCCGAAGATGAAACCTTATATCTTTGGAGCCAGGAACGGTATCTATATTATCGATCTTCAGAAAACCGTCCGGATGTTCAGAACCGTGTACGATTTTATCATCGAAACGGTGGAAAATGGCAAACCACTGCTTTTTGTGGGTACCAAGAAACAAGCGAGAGAATCGATTTATGAAGAAGCGAATCGATGTGAGATGTTTTATGTTCATAACAGGTGGTTGGGCGGAATGTTGACAAATTTTCAAACCATTAGAAAAAGTATCGACCGCTTGAACTATCTTAACGGCATTGTAAACGATGAATCCATCGATCTTTTTCCCAAAAAAGAGAGGCTTAAATTAAGAAAAGAGCGCCAAAAGCTCGATAACAATCTTGGCGGAATAAGAACCATGAACGGGCTACCAGGGGCGATTTTTGTTGTTGATCCTAAAAATGAAGCCATTGCCGTCCGTGAGGGAAGACGCTTGGGGATCCCTATAATTGCGATTGTGGATACCAATTGCGATCCTGATGAAATCGATTATATTATACCGGGCAATGATGATGCAATCCGTGCAATACGACTTATTACATCCAGAATGGCCGATGCTTGTATCGAAGGCAGAGAGCGTCTGGCTGAAAAACAGCAGGCTGAAGCCGACAAAGAAATAGAAGAGGTGTCTGCTGTGGAAGCTGCCAGCGCGGAGTTGAAACCCGGCGAACGGAAGGTGATTTCAGACGGTTCAGACGGTCCCGTTGTGGAGATAATTAAAAGAACCACACCTGAAACTGAATCTGGTTCTCATGAATCAAAACATTCTGACAGCGAAGAATCCGGGGAAAAAGCTGAAGTGGAAAGAACAGGAGAATAGTGATGTCAACAATTAGTGCGACAATGGTTAAGGAGCTTCGCGAGAAGACCGGCGCCGGAATTATGGATTGTAAAGGAGCACTTGCAGAGTGTGATGGTGATATGAGTAAAGCCGTCGATTTCTTGAGAAAAAAAGGTTTGGCGACGGCTGCAAAACGAGCTGGAAGGACGATGACAGAGGGGCTAATCGAGTTTTATATTCATACGGACAAAAAACTTGGTGTTTTGGTTGAAATTAATTGTGAGACGGATTTTGTTGCGAAAAATGACGATTTCAAGGAATTTGCAAAAAATATTGCAATGCACATTGCAGCCACCAATCCTGTTGGAATCCGACCAGAAGACGTTCCTGAAGAGACCATCAACAAAGAAAAGGAAATCTATCGGGGCCAGGTACTGGAAATGGGCAAACCTGAAAAAATAGCGGACAAAATTGTAGAAGGTAAGATGCAGAAATATTTCAAAGAAAGCTGCCTGATGAATCAGGCTTATGTTCGTGACCCCAATATTACTGTTGCAGACCTTTTAAATGAAATGATTGCAAAAATCGGTGAGAATGTTTCAATCAAACGATTTGCAAGATTCAAGATTGGGGAATTATAGACTTTGGCCATGCCTAGATACAAAAGGATCTTGCTAAAACTTAGCGGTGAAGCGCT
>PVMK01126613.1_pt1 | contig 25953 bp, 28 predicted proteins | sample 1853481 | NCBI WGS metagenome assembly PVMK01 (sample SAMN08533507, study PRJNA380276) | Marine sediment metagenome, whole genome shotgun sequencing project.
TTGTGAATATCCGCGGTGAAGTACAGTCAGTAACTCTTAAATTGGATGATACTTATAACGGAAGTAATGGAAGTATTCCGCTTAGTGTTAACATGAGTGATGTCAGCTCCTGCATGGATTCGGGCGCAGCGCCGTCAGCTATAGAATCGTCAGCTGGCAATACACTACAGCGTATAAAGTTATATCCCAATCCTGCAAAAAACAAGGTTTTTGTGAGATTGGACGCAAGTGCTTCTGAATTGAAAATTACCTTATATGATGTTCTCGGAAAACAACTGAAGACCTATAATTTCTCGGATGAGCAACGCATGGAATTAGATGTAAGTCATTTAACTAAGGGAAATATTTATTTTGTAAGTTTCGAAATTCCCGGACGAACTCCCGAGATCCATAAATTGATATTGATGGAATAAATTGAAGATATAGATTGAAATCATGAATCGTCCAAATGCAAAAGCCGTTGTGAAATTCAATGGCTTTTGCATTTAGCGTATAAGACTTTAAGTGATAACTTGGGGAACCAATTTGTCACAACATCAAACGCACCGATTTTAAGCGGCATAATCCTTGATTATAAATGTTAGATACAAAGGGTTTAAATAATAAAATGAAAAAAGCAGTAATACTTTGTTTTTTATTTTCAATGGCCTTCTTTTCTTTCAATGGGCAGAATATTGAAGATCGCCTGATGGGAAATTGGAGGCTCGTGGGCTGGTATGATGATATTCCAAGAGATATTAATAAGGATGGTGATACGTCTGTAGATTTGTTTTCACAATGGCAGGGTTGTAAAAAACAAAGCACTCTTATTTTATCGGAAGATCATAATGGCAAGGTCATATACAACGGGGAGATCAATAACCCAAAATGTCCTCCCGATTTTAAAAAAGGGAGTTTCTTTACGACCGGCCCCTGGGAAATAACGGATGGGAATAAACTTGGATTTACCGGTGATGATAATTATGACACCTATGAAATTATTGAATTGAATTCTGATAGTCTTGTCCTTAAAGGTTCGGGGTTTATGACCTGTTGCGATATGGACATTTCCTATTTTACCGGTGGATATTTAAAATTTAAAAGAGAGTAATTCAAGTACTAAAAATCAAACCTCATCATACCTAAAACAATCAACTTCATGATCATTAACCATACCTGTGGCCTGCATATTTGCATAAATCACTGTTGAGCCCACGAACTTAAATCCACGTTTTTTTAGATCCTTACTTATGGCATCACTTAAAGGGGTATTTGCCGGTAGTTTACTATGGTCATTGAATGTATTTTTTATAGGCTTCCCATCTACAAAACCCCAAATGTACTTGCTAAAACTCCCAAATTCCTCCTGGATTTTTATAAAGGCCTGAGCATTGGTTATCGCTGCGTGTACTTTCAATTTATTGCGTATAATGCCGGCATCTTGTAATAATTTATCTACTTGTTTTTGATCGTTTTTTGCAATGGCCTTGTAATCAAAATAATCAAAAGCTTTTCTAAAATTTTCGCGCTTTCGTAAAATGGTGATCCAGCTCAATCCGGCCTGAAAGGTTTCCAGAATTAAAAATTCAAAAAGGGTGTCGTCATCATAAACGGGTAAACCCCATTCCTCGTCGTGGTAAGCCTCGTATAACAGATCACCGAGACACCAGGCGCATCTTTGTTTTGTGCTCATAGTGTATTGTAAGTTTAAAGCATAAAAATAGACATACTATGACTAATATCATCTTTTTTAAAAGCAGAAGATATTAGTTTTGAAAGATAAAAATAAGGATTAAAAAATGAACAATATAATAACAGAGAGTTTAAAGAAAAGTCAGTCTTATCGGGAGTATAGGAATGATGTAAAACAATTGGTTGAAGATAATTCAACGACCGGAAATGTGAAAACTGAGGCCCTGATAAACTATACCATGCTTAACGACAGACGCATGAGCCGTTGGGACAAAACAATTAAAATACCACAAGACATTCAGGAAAAAATAACTGCCCATAGAGACAAAATGACCTGGTTGGTCATTACCGAAAGCTGGTGTGGGGATGCGGCACATGTCATGCCTGCCATGAATAAGTTGGCAGAATTGAACGAGAATATTGATTTTAAGGTGGTTCTTCGTGATGAGAATGAGGCTTTAATGGACCAGTTCCTGACTAATGGGAGCAGATCTATTCCAAAGCTCATCATGATTGATGACGAAAGCGATGAGGTTGTAAGCACCTATGGCCCGAGGCCAAGTACTGCAACACGGGTTGTGAATGATTATAAAAAAGCACATGGTAAATTAACACCTGAATTTAAGGAAGACCTGCAGCGTTGGTATAATAAAGATAAAGGGCAGAACACTCTTGAGGATATTACTGAAATGCTTTTAGAGCCGACACTTAGTATTTCCCTCTGAAGAGGAAAGTAATAGAACCCAACTGAGAGGGTTTTGACGAATCACTATTAAATTGAGAGGCTCTGGCATATTGTAAAGCGTGGTCTATCAAACAACCGTTGGTTGATGAAGAAGTGCTGTTAACGTAGGCTTCGGTTACGATGCCATTTCTATCTACTGTGATATTGATAACGATTTTACCGCCGTATTCGCACAAATAAATTGGTGTGGGCAGATATTCATGTGTTCTGTCGACTAAAGAGTAGGATATGGAGCTATTTTTATTTGCGATGTCCTTATTCTTTTGTTTGTTAATGATATCATTTATCTCATCGAATGCAGGATTCTCGTCGGGCGGGGGATCATTGTCCTCGACTTTGGGCTCTGGACGTGGAGGCTCGGATTTAATACGATTTCTAATCTCTTCCAGACGCTTTTCAAATTCGGCATCATCTAGTTCTTCATATTCTTTAGTTTCATTAAAGGCCTCGTTTGTTGTAAGCTGGTCAATACTTTTAATGATCTCTTCAAGTTCTTCTTTTTCAACTTCGAAAATGTCCTCAGCCTCCATTTCAAAATAGGTCTCCGCAACCAATGCCGATCTTCTTTTAATATGAACCGAAAATGCCAGCAGCACAACCGTAGAAGAGATCAGTATAGTTAGAATTAAAGCTTTATGTGCGTCCAAAAATGAGTTCAAAACTTAATAAACAGGGTTATTTTTTAGTCAAATATATACGGAAATATATTAAAAACAGATTAAAATGAATTCATTTTAAGGACGTTAGGAGCTATTCTTTAGATAAAGTGTTTACGAAATATTCAGGTGACATGGCATTATTTACGTTAAAATTGCCAATTTTCGTACGGCGTAGAACGGACAAGTGCGCTCCGGAATTCAATGCTTTTCCAAAGTCATGGGCTAAAGACCGAATATAAGTGCCTTTACTGCACACCACTCTAAAATTTATATTTAATCCTTCAATACCTGTAATTTCAAACTCCGAAATGGATATTTTTCTGGATTCAATTTCAACACTTTCTCCAAGTCGTGCAAATTCGTACAAGCGCTTTCCATCTTTCTTTACCGCCGAAAATATCGGTGGTATTTGTTCAATGGTTCCTATAAATTCCCTTGCGGTTTCATAAATCAATGATCCGCTAATATGTTGTGTAGAAAAGGTGTTATCGATCTCCGTTTCCAGATCGTATGATGGAGTCGTACTTCCCAATACAATGGTACCGGTATATTCTTTTATTTGTGATTGGAAAGTATAGATTTGTTTGGTCATTTTTCCCGTACAGATCATGAGCAAACCCGTGGCTAAGGGATCCAGGGTTCCGGCATGCCCCACTTTTAATTTTTTGAGATCGAATGCCTTTCTAATGGCCCATCGTAATTTGTTAACCACCTGGAAGGATGTCCAGTCGAGAGGCTTATCGATTAATATCGCTTGTCCCGATATAAAGTCTTCGGCAGATTTCATTTAATTAAGGAATGAAAAGATTATGGCTGTCAACCCAATTATGATACAATAAACAGCAAAGTATGATAATTTACTTCGTTTAACTAAAGTGATCATCCAAATGCACGCAAATAGACCCGATATAAACGCGGCGATAAAACCAAATGATAATGCAGTAATATTTTGACTTTGAAAGGAAAGGTCACCACTAAAAACATCTTTAGCGATCTTTCCAAAGATAAGAGGTACGACCATTAAAAAGGAAAATCGCGCGGCTTTGGTTTTATCGTTGCCCAACATAACGGAGGTCGAAATGGTGGCTCCCGAACGTGAAATTCCGGGGATCATTGCAATAGCTTGTGACACACCGATCACTATGGCATTTTTAAAAGACACTTTTTTGGTCGTGTTTTTGGCACGATCTGCAAGTATTAAAAGGACCGCGGTGACGATAAGCATACACCCCACCAAAAGAATATTTCCATTAAATAATTGCTCCAACTGTTCTTCGAAAAATAATCCGATCATGATCGCAGGGAGCATTGAAATTGCAATTTTGGAAATAAACTTAGTGTCTTCATTCCAGCTAAAAGTAAACAGGCCTTTAAGAAGCAGCCAAACATCTTTTCTAAAAACCACAATGGTGCTTAAAGCCGTTGCGAAATGCAGAACAACCGTAAATAATAAACTTTCTTCCGGAAGGGAGTTATCGCCAAGAATGGTCTTACCCAATTCCAAATGACCGCTGGAGGACACCGGAAGAAATTCGGTAAGTCCCTGAACGGTACCAAGTATGATAGAATCAATTATATCCATAGGGCAAAAATATCAAAATAGAGCTTGCATACTAATATTAAAGCTAAAAATTATGGCTGGTTAAAGAAACACCCACCCGATAATTAAAACGATAACAATTCCGGTTAATCCCTGTAATAAAGTAGATACCGTTTGGCTTTTTAAAGCTGTTGAGGTGTCCATCCCCGAAAATTGGGCCACCACCCAGAAAAAACTATCGTTTAAATGTGATACCGTCATCGCTCCTGCACCAATGGACAGCACGGTTAATGCTCTTCCTAAAGAACTATCCAAACCAAATGATTCCAGAATAGGCGCCATTATTGCCGCCGTTGTGATAATTGAAACTGTAGAAGACCCCTGAGCCGATTTTAAAACCGCCGAAATAATAAATGGAAGCAACAGTCCTAACCGCAAATCGGCAAAACGTTCTCCTATAATATCACCAATTCCCGTGGCCTGAAGGATTGCACCAAAGGCACCTCCCGCCCCCGTAATTAAAATGATTATACCGGCTTCTTTGAGTCCACTTGACACCCAATTGAAATGGGTTTCTTTTTTTTGTCCGGATTTTAGTTTAAATGCAAGGAAGACACCAATTAACAGGGCCACTATAGGGTTTCCAATAAAATTAATAAACCCAAAAATAATAGCCTCACCAAAGGGATGCGTGGGGTAACCTGCTATGGATTTCAGGGCGATCAATATAATTGGGACAAGGATAGGAATAAATGAAGTACTGGTTTTTGGTAATTTTTCAACTTGACGGCGTTCGGTGGAGCTATCCATCTGGATCGGGCCAATTTTTCGTTCTAAATACTTTGCCCAGAAATAGCCTGATAAAGCAACCGGTATGGCAACAGCCAATCCCAATAATATGACCAGCCCCAAATCGGCATCCAGTGCAGCTGTCGCCGCCAGTGGTCCCGGCGTAGGTGGCACGAAAACATGGGTTGCGTATAACCCGGCAGCAAGTGAGACGCCTAAAACGAGTAAAGGAATTTTCGAAGATTTACTTATGGCTTTATTTAGGGAAGACAAAATAATGAATCCTGAATCGCAATATACAGGGATCGAAACAATAAAACCCGTAATATTCATGGCAAGAACAGATCTTTTTTCGCCAATCGTTTTTAAGGCCCAATTGGCAAGAGTTTTAGCACCACCACTCTTCTCCAGGTAAGCCCCTATAATAGTTCCGAAAGCGATAATAATTCCAATACTGCCAAGCGTTTTCCCAAAACCATTCATAAGTGTCGTTATGACTTCCGATTCACTCAAGCCTCCTACAAATCCCATGACAATGGCAGCAAGTAATAATGATAAAAAAGGATGAAATTTGAATTTCGAGGCTGCAATTACCATCAAAATTACTACGACTACCAATGCAATTAATATAACCATTGAACTATATTTGTAATGACACTAAAAATACTAATTTTATATTTGTAGGATGAAGTTTGTTCTTGCACCAGATAAATTTAAAGGGTCTTTAACGGGAGACGAATTCTGTATGGCTGTAGTGGAAGGGATTAAAGAAATTTTACCCGAGGCCAAAATAATTGAACTTCCCCTCGCTGACGGGGGCGATGGCACCATTGCTGTTATTAATTTTTACCTCAAGGGAGATGTTATAGAGCTTAGCGTCATGGACCCATTTTTTCGACCCGTCCAGGCCACTTACTTATATTCTGAAGCTTCGCAAACCGCTTTTATAGAGATGGCCGAAGCCTCCGGGATTAAATTACTAAAATCGCATGAGCCGGATTGTAAAAATACCTCGACTTTTGGGACCGGTGAACTCATTCTGGATGCCATTAACCAGGGTGCCAAACATATCATTCTGGGAATAGGCGGGAGCGCTACCAACGACTGTGGGATGGGTATGGCAACGGCTCTGGGGTATCGGTTTTTGGATGTAAAAGGAAATGAGATCCGCCCCGTTGGTAAAAATCTGTCACAGGTTGTTACTATTGACGATTCCAAGGTCCATCCAATGCTGGAACATGTAGATTTTAATGTGGCATGCGATGTTACCAATCCCTTGTACGGACCTAACGGAGCAGCGCATATTTATGCCAGGCAAAAAGGGGCTTTAAAAGAAGATATCGCTATGTTGGATAAGGGACTTAAGGACTTTGCCCAAATTTTGAATGCTCATTTTAATATTCAAACTCAAAAAATTAAAGGTGGCGGTGCGGCCGGAGGAATGGGTATTGGCACCATGCTCTTTTTAAAGGCCAACCTGAAACCTGGTATTGAATTGGTAAAAGAACTGGCTCAGTTTGAGGAGAAGATCATGAATGCCGATTGGATCATTACGGGAGAAGGCCAATTGGATGCTCAGACCTTATCGGGAAAAACCGTTTTGGGCGTTTTAACATCGGCTAAAAAGAAAGGAATTCCTGTCGCCGCTTTTTGTGGAGATATTTCCCTTAATGAAGAATCCTTAAAAGAAATGGGGATATTATATTCGGCTTCGGTAATGGATAAAACCAAAGACCTGGACGAGGCTATGGGATATGGTTACAGGTATTTGAAGGAAATTTCGATGGAATTCGCTAACCGGATCAAAAATAATTAGTACCATTTCTACTTTAGAATTAGCCAATAAAAAGGCAGTTATTTTTTCATTAGACAAGGCAAAAATTCTAAGTATAGCCTAAGCTATAGTTCTACTTTTTAACGAAGAATAAGGGAAAAACCCCAAGTTTTTATGTGTAATTTTAGAGTAGAAATGGTATAAAAGTCCTATTTCTTATCAGGATTCAATAAAATGGCATAGATCTGAATGCCAAATCCGATCAACACTAATGTTGGAGCAAGGCGGATGCGTCTAAAATTGAAGATCTCGGGATTAAAAACATTAGGGTCGTCACTACCCCCTCCGGACATTAAAATAAATCCAATGGCAATAAAGACCAGACCGATAAACATAAATTTATAATTCTTCCTGTCAAAGATAAAGTTAGATTTTGAATCCTGCTTTCGTTTCTGTTCTCCCATAATTATTTTAAATGTTCCAAAGATAAATTATATTTTGATTTGAAATTTTAATAATACAACTGATCTGTTTTTAAATTTAAAAATCGCTGCGTCGCAAAATAAGTGCTAATCCAGGTAATAACAATCCCCATCGTAAATACACCGGTAAATAGTGAAGCTATTAAAATCGGGCTATTCAGAAGTTGTAATTCGGGAAAGGTCTTATTTATATAATAAAACACAATGGCCATTCCTATAAGCGCCATTAATGAACCGATAATTCCTAAATTGACACTCTTCAAAATAAATGGGCGCCTTATAAATTGTTTGGTTGCACCAACCATTTGCATGGTTTTAATGATAAAGCGTTTGGAATATACCGATAACCGGATTGAACTGTTAATGAGTAAAACCGCAATTACGGTAAACAGCGCACTAATTATTAATATCCAAAAGCTTATACGCTTAACATTATTATTCATAATGGTGACCAGATCCTTATCATATCGCACATCATCCACAAATTTCTTATTTAAGGTAATTTGTGAAATACTGTCCAAATGATGCGCTGTAACGAATTCGGCCTTTAAATTTACATCGATAGAATTTTGCAAAGGATTATAGCCGACATCATCCAAAAAATCTTCGCCGTATTCACCTTCCATAAATTCGGCCGCATCTTCTTTAGATACATATTTGGTAGATTTTACATAATTAGATAATGCCAGGCTCTTTTCCAATTGGTTTATCTCTACTTTTTTCGCCGAATTATTTAAATAAATGGTCATGACCACACGTTCCTTAAAATTGTTGGATATGGTCTTTGCGTTCAGGACAAGCATTCCCAATAGCCCCAATAAAAACAGCACTAAAGCAATACTTAATACCACTGAAAAGTAGGAAGAGATCAATCTTCTTTTTTGGTGTTTATCAAAGGATGAACTCATATATTATCTCGTTAACGATGTAAAAATAATAAAGTATCTTTAATCTTAATTTATAATACCAAAATATCGGGCTATTTTATTTTTGCTTTTGATATAATAACTCAAACATATGAACATTGTTGTAATAGGGGCTGGCGGTGTCGGTGGTTATTTTGGTGGAAAGATCGCAAAAGCAGGTTATAAAGTAACCTTTGTGGCCAGGGGAAAGACCTTTGATGCCATTAAGGATCAAGGATTAGTGGTTAAAAGCATTAAAGGAGACTTTAAAGTTCACCCCGAAGTTATTAAAAGTATTTACGATATAAAAAACCCGGATCTCATTATTCTTGGGGTAAAATCCTGGCAAGTAACTGATATTGCTGAACAATTAAAACCGGTTATTCATAAGGAGACCATGGTTTTACCACTACAAAATGGAGTAGATAATGCCGATAAACTTAGAGCAATTCTAAACGATGAAAATGTACTTGCAGGCTTATGCAAAATTGTAAGTAAGATAGAAGCTCCCGGAATAATTGATCATTTTGGATTCGAACCGGAAATCGTTTTTGGGGAGTATGATAATACCCAATCGCAACGGTTGAAAGATATAAAAATGATCTTTGATAAAGCGGATTTTAAGAATGCTATTTCCGAAGATATCCAATTGGACATTTGGAAAAAATTTCTGTTTATCGCTACTATTAGTGGTATTGGTGCCTTGACCAGGTCAGCCTTCGGAGTGATGCGAGAAGATGACAATATTCGGCAGATCATATATCAAACCGCTAATGAGATCGTAGCCATTGCCAATGCAAAGAGTGTTGATTTGAATAATCATCATGTTGAAATGGTACTAAAAGTTATCGATAATCTGGACTATGATACGACGGCCTCAATGCAACGCGATATTATGGAAGGCCGACCGAGTGAACTCGAAACCTTTAATGGCTATATCAATAAAATGGGCAGGGAACTTCATATTATTACCCCCGCGAATTCGTTTACCTATCATTGCCTGTTACCCATGGAGAAACGCGCACGAGGTTTAATTTGAATTGGTTTTTGGAGTCTTACTGATGAGATACACACCACTTATAACCAATAAGCAGCTTAATATTTTTACAAGATTTATGTCCTGGGCATATACTTCGTTCATTAGGACATAGGCATATATACCAACCAAAATAAAACTAACAGCAGGCTGTAAATACACATAACTGCTATTTACTGCCGGAGATACATGGTTGAGGGCATATATATTGAAAAGGTATGCAAAAAATGTCGTGAAGATCACAACATAACCTATAACCAAATAGGTATTAAGGTCAAAGGAAGCAAAATCTGTGCTCAATAGCTGTCTTATTCCAAAGGGGAACATAAAAATAAAACCAAATAAAAACACCCATGAGATAATAGTAATCGAGCTGTACTTGTTCATCAGGGGTTTCACAATAACCAGATAGAGCCCATAACAACAGGCATTTATAAAGACGAACAAATTACCCTGTAAGGAACTTGTTCCACCGGATCTATTGCCATACGAAATGAGCAAAATGGCACCAAGACTTCCGATCGCAATCCCCAAAAGTTTATTGCGTGTAATTTTTTCCTTCAGAAGAAATACGCTAAAGATCAATACCATTACAGGGATTGTGGTGATTATTATCGCTGCATCAATCGGAGACGTAAGGTTCAAGCCATTAAAGAATAAGAGCTGATTTGCAGCTGCCCCGAGCAAACCGCAAAGCGCTAATCGCAGCATATCTTTTCGGACGATCTTCTCCTTAATAAAGAATTTAATCATCCAGAATAGAATAGCAGCACAGAACAGCCTGATAAATACAAAGGCCGAAGGACCAATCTTTTCGGGCATTATTCCTTTGGCGATAATATGATTCGCACCATAAATAACATTGGCTCCGAAAAGCGCGAGATGCGCTTTGTAAATATTTTTATTCAATAACGAGTGGGTTGTTTTATAATTTAAGGGGACTTAAATGCCTTCAAATGTAAATCTATAATTTAACAATTTCCTTTTTTAATATAGGAAACAGTTGAATTAATTAAATCCTAAGTCTTTTCATTGTCAGCCAATAAGCTTAAATTTGCGCTTTTATAAGTGGATGAGATCATAATGAAGTATAATTTTAACGAAATTGAAGCCAAATGGCAAAAATATTGGGCGGGGCAGCAAACATTTAAGGCGGTAAATAACTCCGACAAACCTAAATTTTATGTGCTCGACATGTTTCCATATCCATCTGGTGCCGGATTACATGTGGGTCATCCTTTGGGCTATATAGCTTCCGATATTTATGCGCGTTACAAACGCCATAAAGGTTTTAATGTTCTGCATCCTATGGGCTATGACAGTTTTGGTTTACCCGCCGAGCAGTATGCCATTCAAACGGGGCAACACCCTGCCGATACCACAAAGGTAAATATTGAAGGAGGAATAGATAAGGAAGGAAATAGAATTGAAGGCTATAGAAAACAATTGGATCAAATGGGATTTTCATTCGATTGGAGCAGGGAAGTACGTACCTCCGATCCCAACTATTATAAATGGACCCAATGGATCTTTATTCAATTGTTTAACTCCTGGTATTGTAAGCGCTCGGCTCAGGCATTCGATATTAGCGAATTGATAAAGGTCTTTGAAGAAGAAGGAAATTCGGGTGTTAACTCCTATTGTAATGAAAGCGTTGAAAACTTTTCCGCAAAGAAATGGAACAATTTTTCATATAAAAGGCAGCAGGAAATTCTATTGGAATACAGGCTTACCTATTTAGCTGAATCTGAAGTGAACTGGTGCCCTGCACTGGGAACGGTTTTAGCCAATGATGAAATTGTTAATGGAGTTTCCGAACGTGGCGGACATCCCGTGATAAGAAAGAAGATGACCCAATGGAGTATGCGTATTTCTTCGTATGCCGAGCGGCTACTTCAAGGTTTGGACACCATAGATTGGCCTGAGCCCTTAAAGGAAAGTCAGCGTAACTGGATTGGAAAATCTGTCGGTGCGTCTGTCACCTTTAAGATCAAAAAACATAAAGAAGTTATCGATGTATTTACAACACGGCCGGACACTATTTTCGGGGCCAGTTTTATGACCCTCGCTCCGGAGCATGAACTCGTGTCTAAAATAACCACAGCCGAACAAAAAGACGAGGTGGATGCCTACATAGAAGCCACTGCAAGACGTAGCGAACGGGATAGAATGGCCGATGTAAAAACCATTACAGGAGCCTTTACAGGCGCCTATGCCCGGCATCCTTTTACCAAAAAACAAATTCCAATCTGGCTCGGGGATTATGTACTGGCCAGTTATGGTACCGGAGCCGTAATGTCTGTTCCTTGTGGCGACCAGCGGGATTACGATTTCGCCAAACACTTTAATATTAAGATCCCCAATATATTTATGGGAGTCGATATAAGTAAAGAGGCCTTTGCCGACAAGGACAATACCATAATTGCGAACAGTGACTTTATCAATGGGTTAAATTATGTAGAGGCTACCCAAAAGATCATAGAAGAGCTAGAAAAAATAGGCCAGGGCAAAGGAAAGATCAATTATCGCTTACGAGATGCCGTGTTTAGCCGCCAGCGCTATTGGGGCGAGCCTTTTCCGGTGTATTATATTAACGGGATGCCACAAATGATAGATGTCGAGCATCTCCCCGTACGACTCCCGGAAGTTGAAAAATATCTCCCCACCGAAACCGGGGAACCTCCATTGGGGAACGCGACGGTTTGGGCCTGGAACACTACACAGAATAGGGTCGTTGAAAATGATAAGATCGATAATGAGACCGTGTTCCCGATGGATTTAAATACCATGCCCGGTTGGGCGGGAAGCTCGCAGTATTTTAACCGCTACATGGACCCTCAAAATGACAAGGAGATCTTCTCACAGGAGGCCATGAACTACTGGAAGCAGGTGGATCTGTATATTGGCGGAAGTGAACATGCCACGGGGCATTTATTGTACTCCCGGTTCTGGCAAAAATTCATGTTCGATAAGGGACTGGTCCCTCAAGATGAATATGCAAAAAAACTCATTAACCAGGGCATGATCCTGGGGACGAGCGCTTTTGCATTTAGACTTAATGGGAGTCAGTTCAAAGAGACGTTATTTTTCAGTAGAAATTTCATAGAAAAGGTGATTTCTGAAGAAAAGTTATTTAGTGAATATCCCGAATTTGAAGTATTGAAGCCAAAACTGGTTGAATCAAATAAGGATAGGAAAGGAATTTTTATGGTAACAAGTACAATTCCATTGGAATGGAAACATTTCACACCAATTCATGTTGACGTTGCCCTTGTAAATTCTTCTAATGAATTGGACATTGAAGCATTTAGAAACTGGCGTCCGGAATTTGAGAAGGCGGAATTCATCAAAGAGAAGGATGGATCGTTTAAGTTGAGTCGCGAACCCGAAAAAATGTCCAAATCCAAGTACAACGTGGTTAACCCGATGCCATCTGTGAGCAATACGGCGCGGACAGCTTACGACTGTACGAAATGTTCCTGGGGCCTTTGGAGCAGGCCAAACCATGGAATACGGCCGGTATTACGGGAGTCTTTAGTTTCATGAAGAAATTGTGGAAACTCTATTTTGACGATAATGGCTTTAAGGTCACAGACGAAGAACCTTCAAGTGCCAGTTTAAAGACCTTGCACAAGACCATTAAAAAGGTCGAGGAGGACATCGAGAATTTCTCTTTTAACACTTCGGTATCTTCTTTTATGATCGCTGTAAATGAATTGACCGCTCAAAAATGTACAAGCAAAGAGATCCTTCAACCCTTATTGATATTAATTTCACCTTACGCGCCTCACATCGCAGAGGAATTATGGAGTGCTTTGGGGAATACTTCTTCCATTGCAACAGAAGCCTTTCCCAAATTTGATAAAAAGTATTTGGTAGAAAGCAGCAAGAACTATCCCATTTCGTTCAACGGTAAAATGCGCTTTACCCTGGAATTGCCCTTAGATATGAGCTCCAAAGATATCGAGGCGGCTGTTCTGGCACATGAAAAAACACAGGCACAGTTACAGGGTCGCACACCTAAAAAAGTGATTGTTGTTCCAGGAAAAATTGTTAATATTGTTGGATAGTATTGAAATATTAGGGCTTATTGCCGCTGCTTTAACGACATCGGCATTTTTACCACAGGTATATAAGACCTGGAAAACAAGAGATGTATCTTCTTTATCCCTGTCCATGCTATTATTGTTTTTCGTTGGTATAATTCTTTGGGTTATTTATGGTTTTTATATTGGGAGCCTGTCATTAATTATAGCCAATGGCATAACCATAGTTTCATACGCACTGCTTATTTTCTTCAAACTGAAACATGCCACTGATAAATGATAGGCTGACAAAATTTCATAATAATAAATTGGCGTTATTTTTGTTATAATTAATTAAATCTATGAATCAAAAAACAGATAACAAATGATAGGATATTATATATTACTTGGAGGGATTGCATTAGTGAGTTGGTTAGTAAGCAACACGCTAAAGAAAAAATTCAAAAAATATTCCAAAGTACAGCTGCGAAATGGAATGAGTGGCGCGGAAATTGCCGAAAAAATGCTGTCCGATCACGGCATAAGAGATGTAAAAGTGGTTTCAACCGCCGGAAGACTGACCGATCATTACAATCCAAAAGATAAAACGGTTAATTTAAGTGAAGCTGTTTATCAGGAGCGAAATGCAGCAGCAGCCGCGGTCGCGGCCCACGAATGCGGGCATGCCGTTCAACATGCACAGGCCTACGGTTGGTTGCAAATGCGTTCTACCCTGGTTCCTGTGGTTAGTGTGACTTCAGGGATGTCTCAATGGGTCATAATTGGTGGCCTGGTTTTAGGCGCGGCGGCAGGAGTAGGACTTGGGTATTGGATCGCGCTTGCCGGTCTGGCCATGATGGGTTTTGCAACTTTGTTCAGCTTTATTACGCTACCTGTGGAATATGATGCCAGTAACCGAGCATTGGCCTGGTTAAAGAATAAGAATATGGTTTCCCAGGAAGAATATGCCGGATCGGAAGATGCACTTAAATGGGCGGCAAGAACTTACCTTGTAGGTGCCATTGGCGCATTAGCTTCTCTTGTATATTGGGCTTTTCAAATTATGGGAAGAGATTAACCTTAAAAATAATTTTATATTAGAAAACTCCTGTTCATTCAGGAGTTTTGTAATTAAATTGGTATATGATATTTATATCTTGATCTGACGATCTATTTGCTGTTCTAAAGAAATAAAGGTCTCGGTTCTTGATACACCTTTAATAGTTTGAATGTCTTTGTTAAGCACTTGCATTAAATGTTCGTTATCCTTGCACAATACTTTAATGAGAATACTCCAGTTACCCGTAGTGTAGTGACATTCCAGAACTTCCGGAACTTTTCTAAGTTGCTTGACTGCTTCAGGGTTGCTGGCAGCCTTGTCTAAAAATATACCTATAAAAGCCATAGTTGTATAACCCAATATTTTGGGATTAACAATGAATTTCGATCCCACGATCAACTCAGAATTTTCAAGTTTGCGTAATCGCTGGTGAATGGCAGCTCCAGATATACCGACCTGACGGGCTATTTCAAGTATGGGAGTACGCGCATTTTCCATGAGCGCCCGAAGTATCTTTTTATCAATACCATCGATATGTAGGTTTTGATTTATTATTTTCATATTATATATGGTTTCAAATAGAAATATAAATATACTAAAATGATTTTAAATTGTAACTATGAAAGGTTGTTTTAAGCAATAATCGTTCAAAATGAACTAAAAACAGACCGTTTCCATTAAAAACACTAAATATTTAAGGGATTATAGCCCAAATAAGGCACTTTTTTTTTCAATAAAGGAAATGCCGTGTTCTTCCAGTTCTTTTAAGATAGGCGTGTAAACTTCTTCGGTAATGGGAATTTGAACACCAGGGGTTTTAATTGTTCCATTTAATATGGAAAGCGTTGCGATAGCCACAGGTAAACCCACTGTTTTTGCCATAGCGGTATAGGTTTGATCTTCCCCTTTAACAACCATAGTGGCATCGATTTGATGTGATTTGCCATTTATCTTATAACCGAATTTATGATACATTACGATCATATCTTTGTCCTCCGGTTTAAGTGTCCAGCTGTCCATTAGGATCTTTTGAAGGATCTGTGCTGGGGTTGCACTCTTGAGCCCTACCATTTTGTTGGGATTGAAAACATCCAGTTCCAGTAGTTTGTCCCATACAATATCGTCCTGGTCGATCTTAAGGTTATGCCTTAATTTTAACTCTACTGAGTCGGTTGGGGAGTATGGTAAAAAGGAATTCACAAAATCGCGATAGCTCATATTTTCGCTGTTGTCCAGGGTGTATGTATCATCTGTCATCCCAAGGATCACAAAGATGTTCCAGGCACGACTAAAACCAACACGACGCATGGTCCCTCTATATAATGTTTTAACATTGTCTAATCCATACACACTCTGGTATTTCAGGGAATCCCGATTGGCATAAGCTTCAAATCGTCCATAACCTTCAATATCCAGAAATTCCGTACGGCGAAATAAACGATTATAGGGAATATACTTATAAGTGTCTTCCTGAATGAACTTTGCAGCACCACCCTGTCCTGCTAAAACGACATTTCTGGGATTCCAGGTAAATTTATAGTTCCAAAGATTATTATCACTTTCGGGAGCCACTAATCCACCCGTAAACGATTCGAATAAAATAATTTCCCCACCTTTTTCCCGAATACTATTTAAAACCTGCATGGCACTCATATGATCAATACCGGGATCCACCCCGATCTCGTTCATGAAAACAAGGCCTTTGGTCCTGGCCTCCCCATCCAAAGCCTGCATTTCGGGGCTTACGTATGATGCTGTGACCATATGTTTATTATGGGTGATACAGGCTTTAGCGACTTCGATATGAAACCGGGTCGGAAGCATAGAGACCACGATGTCGGCATTTTTAATGGCTTCGGACCTTGAACTTTGATCAAAAATATCAAGAATAATAGCTTTAGCATTTCTATGATCTCCTATTAGATTTCTGGCGCCATCTATATTAATATCCCCTATTGTAATATGTAGATTTTCAGATTCACTTTTGTCTAAAAAATATTTAATAAGGTATGATGAAGATTTCCCGGATCCTATAACCAAAATCTTTCGCATAGTGAGAATAGTTGAGTAAATTTGTTATTATTTTATGCCACGAATGTAGTAAAATGATACCGTATTTATAAATTTATTATGAACAAAAAAATATTAATTACAGCCTCGGTTTTTGGGGTAATTAGTGTGTTGCTCGGGGCCTTTGCGGCACATGGATTGGAAAAGGTTTTAGACCGGGATGCTATTGATTCTTTTCAAGTAGGTGTGCGATACCAAATGTATCATGCCATCCTGCTTTTGTTCATTGGTAGTACTGGGTATATCTCACAGAAATCAAAGCGCATATTATTTTATGTAATTCTTGCGGGGATCATACTGTTTTCGGGGTCTGTTTACGGTCTTGCCACCAATGATCTTAGTGGTTTTGACTTTAGGCAAATCGCATTTTTAACTCCAATAGGGGGACTTTTATTAATTATTTCGTGGATTGTATTGTTAATGAGTTTTTTAAAACTTAAAGAAGATAAATTATAATATTTAAGTGCGTACTTTAAAATAATATTATAATTTTGCAGTATAAACAATGCAACATAATTATGGTAGATCATACCCAGGCTACTAAATCGATTTCGTTAGATGCAAATGGAATCATAAATGCCAAAGTTCAATACCAATTATCTCCCCAACAACTTCACGAATGTACAATTGATAAAGGACAAGGTGTCGAAGCCTCATCCGGAGCATTGGCTGTGAACACAGGAGAATTCACCGGACGCTCCCCCATGGATCGGTTTATCGTTAAAGACGATATCACCAGGGATAGGGTTTGGTGGAGCAAAATTAATATTCCTTTTGAGAGCGATGACTTTCAAAAATTGTATGATAAAGTCGTCGACTATCTATCGAACAAGGAAGTTTTTGTTCGGGATTGCTATGCCTGCACCGATGAAAATTATCGAACGAACATTCGGGTAATTAATGAATATCCATGGAGCAACATGTTCGCTTATAATATGTTTTTACGCCCAACCGAATCGGAACTGGACGCGTTTGAACCGGAATGGACGGTTGTAAATGCTCCAGGATTTATGGCAGATCCGGAGGTAGATGGAACACGCCAACATAATTTTGCCATTCTGGATTTTACACGGAAAATTGCTTTAATAGGAGGAACAGGCTATACCGGAGAAATCAAAAAAGGGATATTCTCTGCATTAAATTTCATACTCCCGGTATTTAAAAACACCTTGCCTATGCATTGTAGTGCAAACGTTGGCGAAGAAGGAGATACCGCAATATTCTTCGGTCTTTCCGGAACCGGAAAAACAACCCTTTCTACAGATTCGAATCGAAGTTTAATTGGAGATGATGAGCATGGTTGGACCATCGAAAACACGGTTTTCAACTTTGAAGGCGGATGTTATGCCAAAGTGATCAATCTTAGCAGAGATAGTGAGCCCGAAATCTACGACGCCATTAAAAAAGGCGCCATTCTTGAAAATGTCATCTTAAATGAGGATGGGGCCGTAGATTATGAGGATACCTCAATTACACAAAATACAAGGGTAAGTTATCCTATTTATCATATTGAAAATATTAAAAAACCGTCTATTGGGGAAAACCCGAAAAACATCTTTTTTTTAACCGCCGATGCCTTTGGCGTTTTGCCTCCAATATCTAAATTAACGGCCAGCCAGGCTGCCTATCATTTTATTTCAGGTTACACGGCCAAAGTGGCGGGTACCGAAGCCGGGGTTAAAGAACCTCAACCTTCATTTTCGGCTTGTTTTGGAGCGCCCTTTATGCCATTGCATCCAACGAAATATGCCGAAATGTTAAGCCAGAAGATGAAAGATTCAGGGGTGAATGTATGGTTGATAAATACAGGATGGACCGGAGGAGTTTATGGTGTTGGAACCCGGATGAAATTGAAATATACCAGGGCCATGATAAACGCTGTTTTAAATGGGGACCTGGGCCTTTATAATTACGATGATTATCATTTACATTCTGTTTTTGGGGTAGCACAGCCAAGAACTTGTCCTGGAGTGCCAACCGAGGTTTTAAGTCCAAAGACCGCCTGGAATGATGACGAGGCTTATTATGAAACCGCTTTTAAATTATCCAATGCGTTCCGTGAAAACTTTAAAAAGTTTGAATCCTCTGCCAATGAAGAAATAAGGCGGGGCGGGCCGCAACGATTCGGATACTAAATAAAAAAGGCGATTAAATATTTAATCGCCTTTTTTATTTATTAAGTTATCCTGAACTTATCTTTTATTATTTATTTTTTCGATATACTTTTCCAAAGCCATGGTCATTGATGGCGTTTCGGGTGTGGGTGCAGCAATATCTACTCTTAAATGTCGCTTTTCAACCGCTTTAACTGTGGTATCGCCAAAAACGGCAATTCGCGTATTATTTTGCTTGAAATCGGGGAAATTATGAAATAAGGAATCGATCCCTGAAGGACTGAAAAACACTAAAATATCATACGAAACGTTTGCCAAATCGGACAAATCACTTATTACAGTCTTGTAGAACGTCGCCTGCTTCCAATTAATTCCCAGAACATTTAAGATATTAGGAACCTCCGGTTTCACTTTATCGGTGGTAGGAAGTAAGAAGGTTTCATCCTTATATTTTTTAATTAAAGGAGAAAGTTCTTCAAACGTACGCTTGCCAACATAAATTTTACGCTTTCTGTATACCACGTATTTTTGAAGGTAAAATGCAACAGCTTCAGACTGGCAGAAATATTTCATTGCATCGGGCACTTTAAAGCGCATTTCATCGGCCACTCTAAAGAAATGATCCACTGCATTCCTGCTTGTTAATATTATCGCTGAATAATCATTAAGATCTACTTTTTGAATTCTTATGTCTTTAGAAGGCAGGCCTTCCACATGTATAAAAGGTCTAAAGTCGATTTTTACACGCTGTTTCTGTTGAAGATCAAAATAAGGAGAATTTTCTACTTTAGGCTCGGGCTGCGAAACCAAAATTGTTTTCACTTTCATAGGTCGTCTTGTCGTTTTCTCTTGTTAACTATTGTTAAAAAGCTTATATAAAATTATATAAGGTGCAAATTCAAGAGCGCAAAGATACAAAATAAAATAAAAGAAGTTGCTTAAAATTAAGTTTTGATGCATTTTAACTGAAGTTAAAAATCCTATTGAGTTAATGAGTAACAATAGGCCAATTACAATATAGATTATTGCTTTGGAGGGTTGTATGGCATATATTAAAAGAACATTGATAGGGATTAATATCAGCCCAATGTAGTTTTTATAATTTATTTTTTGAAAAACATAAGAATCAATTACTGCATCTATCTCAAAAATACTGCCTATTAACCGTTCTAACAATACTTTAATGAGAATTATCCCTCCAATACCAATAAGCAGTTTTAAGAATAAGACCAGATCGAATCCCATAAATTCGTTAAAAGTATTATTCCAAACGAAGAAAAATAAGGACAGGGAAATGATTAGGTTTAGGAATAAAAAGCTATCAAACCGATCAATGAATTTTTGATCTCTCAAGTATATTTTTAGGTATTTGGAATTACCGATAACCCACAAAAAGTCATAAAAGCGTTTAGAATAATTAACCTTTACAAAAGTTAATACACCGATGCATAAAATAATTAAAGCGGTGAACCATTCGTTAGATATTATTTCGCGTAACATAGTCGCTAAATTATGAAGAATTATCTATAAAATTAATCCTGCAAATAACTTACTTTTGCTAAAATTATTTCTTTGATGCAAGATGCCATAATAATTATACCAACATTTAATGAAATTGAAAATATCGAAGCCATTATAAGAGCGGTCTTTGGGTTAGAAAAATCGTTCGATATTCTTGTGGTGGACGATAATTCGCCGGATTTAACGGGGCTTAAAGTGACAGAATTAAAAGCCGAATTCGAAGACAGATTGTTTTTAGAAACGCGTCATCAAAAGGCTGGACTTGGAACGGCATATATTCATGGATTTAAATGGTGCCTGGAGCGTCATTATGAATATATATTTGAAATGGATGCCGATTTTTCGCATAATCCCATAGATTTGGAAAGGTTATATCATGCCTGTCATACCGAAGGTGCCGATGTCTCCATAGGCTCCAGATATATAAAAGGTGTTAATGTAGTCAATTGGCCTTTGGGTAGAATACTTTTGTCTTATCTCGCTTCAATTTATGTACGTGTTATTACAGGTATGAATATCCATGACCCCACCGCTGGATTTGTATGTTATAAAAGAAAGGTTTTGGAAAATCTGGAACTCGATAGAATTAAGTTTGTCGGCTATGCGTTTCAAATTGAAATGAAATTTAAGGCCTATTTGAGGAAGTTTAAGATCGTTGAAATTCCCATCGTTTTCACCGATAGAGTGCGGGGGGAATCCAAATTAAGTGGAAAGATAATTTCTGAAGCCGTATTTGGTGTAATAAACATGAAGGTTAAAAGCATATTCGGAAAAAAGTAGCATGAATAACATTGTACTTATTAAAAACGCGAGATTGGTTAACGAAGGTGTCATTTTTAATGGTGACATTTTAATCGAGAATGAGTACATTAAAGAAATAGCCGATTCTATTGCTATTGAATCTCCGGATGTACAGGTAATTGATGCCGGGAACAATTATGTACTGCCCGGGCTTATTGACGACCAGGTTCATTTTAGAGAACCTGGATTAACCCATAAAGCAAATATTGAAAGTGAATCCATGGCGGCCATTGCCGGCGGCATTACCTCGTATTTGGAGATGCCCAACACTATACCCCAAACTACAACGCTTGAGAAACTGGACGCTAAATTTGAAATTGCAGCCAAAACATCCCATGCCAATTATTCCTTTATGTTTGGAGGTACTAATGATAACCTCGATGAAATTTTAAAGTTAGATACGACAAAAGTAGCAGCATTAAAATTGTTTTTGGGTTCTTCTACCGGAAATATGCTGGTCGATGATCCTGAAGTGCTGGAAAAAATATTTTCGAGTACTAACTTACTAATTGCTGTGCATTGTGAAGACGAAGCAACGATAAAGCAAAATCTGGAACAGCACATTAAACAATATGGGGAGGACATCCCTATTAAATACCACCCCGATATTAGAAGTGAAGACGCTTGTTATATATCTTCATCCAAAGCCATAGCCCTTGCAAAGAAAACAGGGGCCAGGTTGCATGTTTTTCATATATCCACAGCAAAGGAAACAGAACTTTTTAGAAATGACATTCCTTTAAAGGACAAAAAAATCACCGCTGAAGTTTGTATCCACCACCTTTGGTTTACAGATGAGGATTACATTAAAAAAGGGACACTAATAAAGTGGAATCCTGCGGTGAAAACCTTGAACGATAAAGAACAACTATGGAAAGCTTTAAACGATGATCGCATAGATGTTGTGGCTACAGATCATGCTCCCCATACTATTGAAGAAAAAGAAAATGTTTATACCAGGGCGCCTTCGGGAGGGCCTTTGGTACAGCATGCATTGGTCGCCATGTTGGAAGCCTACCATGACAATAAGATTTCTATTGAAAGAATTGTAGAGAAAATGTGTCATAATCCATCGATCTTGTTTCAAATTGAAAAGCGCGGTTTTATTAAAGAGGGCTATTTTGCCGATTTAGTCATTGTGAATACCAATGATCCGTGGACCGTTACAAAGGAGAATATTCTTTATAAATGCAATTGGTCGCCCTTTGAAAATACGACTTTTAAATCCAGAATAACACATACCTTTGTGAACGGGAAATTGGTATATAAAGATGCTAAGTTTTACAATATTCGGGCCGCAAAACAATTAACTTTTATTAGATGAGGAAAACACTAATATTAATAGTATTAACTTTTTTTGTTTTATCATGCAAGACCAACAGTATTGATAAGCCGGAAAGACCTGAGAATCTCATTTCGAAAAACAAAATGGTGGATATTTTATATGATATTACTATAATCAATTCTGCCAAAGGAATTAATAGAAAAATCCTTGAAAGCAACGGAATATTTCCGGAAGAATATGTGTTTACGAAGCATAACATAGACAGCTTACAATTTGCATTGAGTAATGCCTATTATGCCTATAATTTAAAAATCTATGAAGATATTTACAATAAGGTAAGGATAAAACTTAATAAGGATAAAACCCATTTTAATAATATTATAGATATCGAGCGAAAAGAGAGGGATTCTATCTCAAAATTAAAAAGGAAAGAATTAGATTCAATAAGTAAACCCAGAATTGGGCCTAAACCAAAAAACAATAAATTCGAATCTACCGAGAAGCAACGTCGTTTAAAAAAAATTGACACGTCTCTAAAACGGATAGATCAATAGGCTTAAATGCAAAGTTCAGATCTTCAATAATTTTTTTATTGCTGTAATATTTTTTCTTTGATAAATTAATGGCCAGTTGCTTTGAAAGCTTACGCCGTTTCTTTCTTATTTTATGATTTAGCCAATCCATCCTCCAGGCAATCTGCAATAGTAATTTTGAGGCTTCTTTTTTCGGGGAATCCACTTTAAGTTCCCTGGCTATTTTTGAAGCAAAATTCTTAAATGATAAATTTTCCGACACCAATATATAACGTTCATTTTTTATAGAACTCTCCATTAATTGCAGCATTGATTTTACAACATCATTAATGTCTACATATCCTGTAACGCCTTTAGAATAATAAGTCAATCCTCTACTTATTAACCTGACCAGACTTCCACTGCCAGAGCGCCAAAACCCAGGACCTAAAATAACCCCCGGATTTACAATAACAGTTTCAAGCCCTTCTTGTGTGGCCCTCCACACTTCAATTTCGGCACCGTATTTGGTTATGGCATAGACGTTGTTATCGGCTTCCGAATTCCATTCGGTATGTTCCGATACTTCGACATTATCATTATCGCCATGGCCGATAGCGGCTACGGAACTTACATAACAAAGTTTTTTAATGTTATTGGCAATGCATAAATTTACAATATTGGCGGTACCTTCAATATTTGTCCGCCGAAGAAGATGGTATTTGTCGGGTTCAAAAGACACCAATGCAGCGCTATGATAAACATGGGTGATGCCTTGAAAGGCCTCCGACAGGGCAGGGATATCATTAAGGTCTGCTTTTATCCAGTCTATTTTGGAATATAGCTCCTCCGGGTTCGAAGAATAATATGAAAAAACATGTTTAACACTATCCAACTTTTGCTCGGACCTGTATATCGCCCGTACCCTACTGCCCTTTTCGACTAACCTAAAAAGCAAATGACTGCCTACCAATCCTGTTCCTCCGGTAACTAAAATCATGAGGCTAAATTAGTATTTTTTCTTTTCTCATCATTATGTAAACAACTATCTTTGCCCAAACTTAGGTAGAAATGGCTAACAATTTTATTGAAGAATTACGCTGGCGCGGATTAATTCAGGACATGATGCCTGGAGTGGAAGAACACTTACTGGAAAACATGCGTAGCGCATATATTGGATTCGATCCTACTGCCGATTCCTTACATATTGGAAATTTAGTGCCCATAATGCTTTTGGCCCATTACCAACGTTGCGGACATAAGCCTGTAGCTTTAGTAGGAGGAGCCACCGGAATGATAGGGGATCCTTCCAGTAAATCCAATGAACGTAATTTATTGGACGAAACCACCTTACGGCATAATGAAAGGGCCATAAAAAATCAATTGTCACATTTTTTAGATTTTGAAAGTAACGTCGAAAATGCGGCGATATTGGTAAATAATTACGACTGGATGAAAGGTATTTCCTTTCTTGATTTTATACGGGATACAGGCAAACACATTACCGTAAATTATATGATGTCCAAAGATTCGGTAAAAAACAGGATTTCTTCAGAATCTAAGGAAGGCATGAGCTTTACAGAGTTTACGTATCAATTGGTACAAGGCTACGATTTTTTACATTTATACAGGGAAAACAATTGTACCATCCAAATGGGAGGAAGCGACCAATGGGGGAACATTACCACTGGGACGGAGCTGATCCGCCGCATAGGAAATGGCAAAGGCTTCGCCATTACCTGCCCTTTAATAACCAGAAGTGATGGCTCTAAGTTCGGTAAATCTGAAGGGGGTAATGTATGGTTGGATCCCAAAAGGACATCGCCGTATAAATTTTATCAGTATTGGTTAAATTCCAGCGACGAAGATGCAACAAACTATATAAAGATATTCACCTTTTTAAACAGGGACGAAATAGAAACATTAACTACAGAACATCAGGAAGCTCCGCATTTAAGGCTGTTACAAAAACGTTTGGCTCGTGAGTTGACAACCCTGGTACATTCTGTAGAGGATTTTGAAAATGCAGAAAAGGCATCCAACATATTATATAGTAAGACCTTTGCTGAAGATATAAAAACGCTGGATGAAAGCACGTTTTTGGATGTTTTTGAAGGTGTTCCACAAGCGGAAATATCAAGGGCTGATTTTGACAATGGGATGGATATGATCGCAGCCCTCGCAGCAAAAACCAATTTTTTGGCTTCCAATGGTGAAGCAAGACGTGCTTTAAAAGAGAATTCGATATCAGTTAACAAGGAAAAGGTAAATGAGGACTTCGTCATTTCAGCTAAAGATCTCATCAATGATACTTATGTCGTATTGAATAAAGGAAAACGAAACACCTATATCATTAAAGTTGTATAGAAAGAAGCCCGGCTATAATAGGGTTACAACCAGGCTTCTATAAAAAAACTAACCAACCTAATTTTTCTCTTTCTTCAGAATTATTCTATGCGACTTAGGCCTACCCAATTTTTGTCGGCTTTTTCCAGTAAACCTTTCACCTTTTCTTTTTGCCAGAGTTCTAAAGTATTTGTCCCCCAGGCATTATAGAAAAGATATAACTTACCGTTTCTAATTTCGAAGGTTTCAGGATCGATACTTACCTTCTTAGCATTTACAGCAATGGCGTAGGCGCAGTACCCTCCATATTGAGGGATATATTTTTCGGGATTAGCCTTAAAGCGTTCTAAATTTTCTTGTGACGAGAATTTATATTTCACACCGTCGTGTTCCAGGATGATCCTTTTATCACCTTCAATCGCCGTATCATTAAAATACTCCACCACATCGTACCCTTCGGCAACAAAGCCTTTTTTGGTATTATAATCAATTTGCCCAAACACAGGAGAAAGGCCAAGGAGGAAAATAATTAGAAATATTCTCATATCAATTATTCAATTGAAAAATGAGTCGTTTGGAAAGCAATTTAATTACAGAAAAATATATTATATCGCCATT
>PVMK01149936.1_pt1 | contig 25952 bp, 23 predicted proteins | sample 1853481 | NCBI WGS metagenome assembly PVMK01 (sample SAMN08533507, study PRJNA380276) | Marine sediment metagenome, whole genome shotgun sequencing project.
TGAGGTTGGCTGGTACAAAAGGTTGGACAGTGGCGAGCGCATCGTTAGCAAGCCTTCGATTCTGGGCGGCATCCTGTTGGCACCTTCTTTCGTGCCCAATAATGATGTCTGTGGTTTCGGCGGCGACAGCTACCTGCATGCCCTCTACTTTGAAACCGGCACTGCATACTATAAGAGTGTAGTGGGGGTAGAGGCAGATGATAGCGTGAAAAATAAAATCAAGCTGGGCGTGGGTATTTCCTCCAGCCTTGGTATCCACGTGGGTCGGGAGCACGGTGCCAGGGGCTTTATCCAGCAGAGTACCGGCACCATAAACCAGATTGACCTGACGCCGGCATTGAGTATCAAGAGCGGCTTTGTCAACTGGCGTGAAGTGAGATAGGAGGGGGATTATGCTATTGCGAAAGCTCTGCGCTGTTATCACTCTGAGCCTACTGTTTATCGTAGGCCAAGCTGACATCGTACTGGCCGGTCAACCCCCAGCCAGGACGCAAGGTCCAGAGGTTGTCACCGAGACCCTTCGAGTAATGGGAAAGGGCGTTGACCATATAGTCATTGGAGAACAACCCCTGTATGTGGTGCCGGAGATTACGAAAATCACCGGCTCTCACGGGACGGCGATCGCGCTGGGCAGGCTTCGCACCCCTTGCTTGGCTGAAGTCACCTATACCAGGTGGTTGCAGGGTGCCAAAAAGCTGCCGGTTGTCTTGCACTTGAAAGTAAAAAAAGTGTATCGGGGAGCCACCAGCTCAGAGTCAACGGAATAAAATAACGCGCCGATGGGGGGTGATATAAAAACGAAAACGAAAGGAATTCCAGAGTAAGCGAGCATTTTTTTGAAACGGGAGGGGGCACCATGGAGAAGAGAGCATCAAGGAGAAGTTTTTGTCGGTTCACTGTTTTAGTTTTACCATTAGTCTTAATTCTGGGGGTTCTACCCTGTGCAGCCCAAGAGCCTCAGACTCTTCAGGATCTAATTGACGGCAATATTACCATCCAGGTCGACGATTTGATCTTCTCGGGATTTCAGCTTGATACCAATTTTGCTTATCCACCAAGTGAAACTATACCCCAACCAGAAAACATTACGGTAGAACCAGTGGGCCAAGGGACAACTGCCCCGGGATTAAAATTCACCCCCAATTTCCAAGTGGCAGTCGAGCCAGGTTCTTCTTCGGCATACTTTTTCGTAAAAAAGATCGGACTCTCATATCAGGTAAATACTGATGACGGCTCAGATTTAATTGCTGCAAGCGCTCTCATCCTAAATCCAGGCACTGTCGAACCTGATGGAGAATACGCCTATGTCTCAGTTCAAGATCTGGTAGGGGAGATACACAACTCTGTTTATCGAAGCAAGTCTTTGGATACCACCTCGAAAGATTACATGCTCAAAGAGACACTACGGGTAGAGGCCAACCTCTCTCCAACCTCAGCAGTCTCTCCCAGCGTAATCATTGGGTTATCCGTGAGATCACCAGGGGGGGAAGCTTCCATTGAATCGTTCGAGCAGAGGTTTTCTCTGGCCCCTGCCCCTGGAGCCCCGATAGCAGATGCGGGATCTGATTTGACCGTCGCTGATGTGGCCAACCTTGATGGCAGCAAATCCGACGATTCGGATGGCCAAGTAATGTCTTACGTATGGAAACTCAAACACAGAGAAAACTCAACCTTCGATAGAGAGGCAAAGGAACCCACTCCAGAGGTCTCCGATTTAAAACCAGGCTTCTATGATGTTGAGCTTACGGTAACGGACGATGACGGGTATACGGCTACGGACACTATGCTTTTAGCGGCATCAGGACCATCCGGCGTGGGAACTGATCCGAGGACCCAAGAAAATGCCGAGCTTAATCTGTGGCGCTTTAAACTAAAGAAATACAAATACTCCAATTGGTCGATAGTCCGCATGCTTGGCACCTTTGATTTACCTGATGACTTCGAGTTTAACAGGGGGGATGACCTGGTAGGAAAAGTTACAATTCAGGTAAATCGCGGAGAGGAACCTCTAGTGGTGATGTCGGATGATATTAAACTGAAAGTGAGAAAATGGAAGTATAAGTCGGAGATCCGTAGCTACTAATGCCAATATGTTTCAGATCTTTTTAGGCAGAGCCAGCTGTGGCTCTGCCTTTTTTATTTGCTGTGATTCAGTCTTGCGACCAGACCTTGCATACAAGTATGCCCTCAGGGCTGGAAAGAAGTTGCTAGGTTCTGAATTTTAATGGAAAATTGGGCGGGAAAATGGTTGTGTTTGCTTGTCTTGATTGATATAGTAGCAAAAATCCCATAGCGACCTGGATGAACTGTATCCTTTCCGCAACACTAACGCAGCGGTCTCTGTTCTGTGTGAAGCTTTAGAATACAAAAGAGGTGGTGGCATATACCAGCATTTAACAAAAATTTTGTGAGATTTAAGGCAGTTATCACCATTGGAGTTTTTTGACCGGTTGTTCTAGCACCATCCGTCGACCATCGGCACGCTTATTGCTCTATTTCTATCTTCACCTTTGAGGAGAACTCTTCATGCCCCTGCACCAGCGTACTGTTCACGGTGAAATCGGTTGTACCGGAATCGGCCTCCACACTGGAAAAAAAGTCACAATGTCCATCAAGCCACTGCCGCCCAACAGTGGCATTCGCTTCTGTCGAAGTGATCTCGTGGGATCCCCCCACATAATCGCTAGTCTCGAAAACGTAGTGGACACCAGGTTAGCAACAACCGTTGGTCTGAACGGTCACATCGTTTCTACCGTGGAGCACCTCATGTCAGCCTTCGCCGGCATGGGAATAGACAACGCCTTGGTGGAGTTGGACGGTCCCGAAGTCCCCATTATGGACGGTAGCGCCGGGCCCTTCATGTACCTCTTGAAAAGCGTTGGTATTAAGCTACAAGACGAAGTTAAGAAGTTCTTCTTAATCAAGCAACCTTTCACCCTCAAGAGCGGAGACAAGAATATCAGCGTCTATCCTTGCCGCGAGTTGAAAATAACCTATGCCATCGATTTTGATCATCCCCTGCTTTCCAAGCAAACGTATGTCCTGCGCTTTTGTGGCCCCGGCTTTATGAAGGAAATTAGCCGCGCTCGCACCTTCGGTTTCCTTAAGGACGTTGAGACCCTAAAGAATAATGGCTTCGCTCAGGGGGGTTCTTTACACAACGCTATCGTGCTCGACGATTTTCGGGTGATCAACACCGACGGCCTCCGTTACGAAGACGAATTTGTCCGCCACAAAATACTTGACCTGATTGGTGACCTCCACTTGATGGGCATGCCGATTATCGGACACTTTGTTATTAATAAATCAGGACACACACTAAACCATATTTTTCTCACTGAATTACGTAAGAGAAAAAAATGCTGGAAAATGGTTAAGTTTTCCGACGAACATGCTTGCGAAGCCCGTCATATCTTGGTCCCAACCTTCGCTTTTCCCCAACCAGCCACGGTCTAAGCTGCCCCTACCTACCCGAAACCCCTTGCATTTTATGCTTCTTTCGGATAGCATTCCAGGTTAATTGATTATAACGTAGAAACTGCTCGGAGAGACCTGGGGAAGTTCAAATGGGATTTCCCGTGGTGCGTTTGGCCTGAATCTGCGAAGTGGCAACCATTGTGATAAAATAAGATGTCTCAGGCTGTAATCTGGGATAGGGGCACTCCGCCTAGGCCAATTCTAACCTTCTTTGTCTGCGGACACAGAACTGGCTTGCCATGTCCACATTCCGGCGCAATCTAGAGCCGTTTACCCTACTACTGCTTTTCTGCTTCCTACTCTCGTTCCCTTCCCCGCTTCAGGCTGCAGAGGCCACACTCTCAGACATTATTGTTACCAATACCCAGGAGGACCTTCTTGTATTTTTTGACATACAGGGCTCTTTTACCCGAGAGATGGAAGAAGCGATACTCAACGGCATTCCCACAACTTTTACTATCGTCATCAAACTTTACAGAACCCGGGCGCTCTGGCTTGACGCCTCCATTGCCTCCATCACCTTAGAGCACACCATAAAATATGACAGCTTGAAAAACGAATTTCGGGTCAGGCGTTCGGAAGAGGGCGACACTGAGCTTGTAGTCAAAGACTTTGAAACAGCCAAGAAGGCCATGGCGGAAATCAGGAACATTAGGGTTGTACCCTTGAAGGAACTTCAAGAAAGGGGTAAGTATCAATTGCGTGTGAAGGCCGAGTTGGAAAAGGTTCGTCTGCCCCTTTATCTCCACTATGTATTATTCTTCGTATCACTGTGGGATTTTGAAACCGACTGGTACACTGTTGACTTTATTTACTGAGCAAGGTTTTTATAATTTAGGAAACCATGATTTCTCCGCAAAAACCAGATCGCACCAGGGAACAGCGTCGCCGGAGGCGAGAGCGAACCATCATTATCGTCTCTCTGGTACTGATAGTTCTCCTTACCTACCTTGAGAGTCACTTCCTCCAGTTTGGCAGCAAACTCCCCATGGGCAGCAACGTCATAATTTTTGCTTTGATGAACATTAATGTCATCCTCTTGCTGCTCCTTGTTTATCTGGTTACACGCAATGTGGTCAAACTCATCTTCGAGCGCAAACGCAACATATTTGGACACCGACTTCGCACCAAACTGGTGATCACCTTCTTCACCTTGTCTTTGTTTCCAACCATCATTCTTTTTGGCTTGGCCAGTCAGTTCATCTCTACCAGCATGGAATACTGGTACAACATACAGGTGGAGCAGTCTCTGAAAACGTCACTTGAGTTAGGAAAGTCTTTCTACCAAAAGGCCATCAACTCAGGTTCCACCGTCGGCAACCAGATAGGTGAGACCGTTTCCAAAGGTGACTTACTAGACCATATCAAGCGCCAGCAACTGCTGAATCTCATCCGGGAGGCACGTCGCGAACATCGCCTCCACAATATCGCCATTTATTCCAATAATCTCAAACCTTTGGCATGGGATCCCCAAAGCGAATCACCGCCCATCGTTCTGGACCAGCCCATGCAGGATGTGATTCAGCAGGTAGCCACCAATCGCCGATCTCTGCACCACATCACCCCCTCAACCGCGGGTGATCTGATCTGGACCCTGACTCCTGTTTACACCCCAACCGACACCAAACAAATGGCTGGTCTTTTGATTGTTGGCCAATTATTGCCGAAAGATTTCATGACCAGTATGGCTGAAATCACTCGGGGATTTGAAAACTACCAGCAGATGAAGATGCTGAAAAAGCCTATTAAGATCAGTCACCTGATCATGCTCTCCATTGTGACCTTGCTGATTCTCTTTTGTTCCACTTGGTTCGGCTTTTATCTAGCCAAAAGCATTACCGTGCCTATTCAAGAACTGGCTGAGGGCACCAGGCGTATTGCCGATGGAGATCTGGACGTTCACGTTGACCAGGATTCTGACGATGAGATCGGCACCCTGGTCAATTCCTTTAACAGAATGACTCTCGATCTCCAGGCCAGCCAGGCAGCCCTTGAAGAAACCAACTTGGAACTAAAGCTCACCAGCGAGGAGAATGAGAGAAGACGTAGGTACATGGAAATCGTTCTCGGCAATGTGGCCGCGGGTGTAGTCTCGGTTGATGGCGAGGGACACCTACGAACTATCAACAAATCCGCGGAGTCCATGTTTGGCCTCCAGGCCGAAGATGTACTGCACCGTCACTACTCTGAGGTGCTCCAAACGAACCACATGGAGATAGCCGGCAAATTCACTGAAATGCACCAGATAACCAAGCAACCCACCATGCAAAGACAGGTTAGCTCTTTGGTGGGGAACCGCCTCATGACCCTTCTGGTTACTGTCTCAATCCTCCACGATGAGGAGGGACAGTACATGGGTATCGTCGTGGTGTTCGACGACCTCACCGAACTGGAGAAGGCACAACGTATGGCAGCATGGCGGGAGGTAGCAAGACGTATCGCCCATGAAATTAAAAATCCTCTGACTCCCATTCAACTTTCAGCCCAGCGGTTACGGAGGAAATATCTTCGAAGGTTTGCCGAGGACGGCAAGGTGTTTGATGAGTGCACCCGTACTATTATTAATCAGGTGGATGAACTGAAGTTGTTGGTCAACGAATTTTCCAACTTCGCCAGAATGCCGGCTGCTAGTCTTTCGCCCAACGACTTGCCGGAGATCGTTGAGGAAACCATATCACTCTTTCGCGAGAGTCATCCCTCAACAAGCTTTGCTTTCGAACAACAGAATCCCCTTCCCTTGCTGGATCTGGATCGCGAGCAGATGAAAAGGGTTATGATTAACCTGCTAGATAACGCCGTGACTGCCGTGGATGGCAACGGCGAAATCAGCGTTAACCTCTCCTTCGATGAGATTCTGAAAATTGCCCGTCTCGAGGTCTCAGACAACGGCCCGGGCATCCCTGCCAAAGACAAGATAGGTATGTTTGAACCCTATTTTTCTACCAAAGCCAAGGGCTCTGGACTCGGTCTCGCCATAGTAAGCAATATCATTGCAGACCATCACGGTTTCATCCGTGTTCGCGACAATCAACCGCGCGGAACAACCATCGTCATTGAATTGCCCGGCGGCAGCCGTAAGTCCGGGAAACTTGTGACGGAATTTGGTTGATTTCAGTATCCAGCAACGAGCATCTAGCGACGAGAAAGTGGAATTATGACGAAGACAATCATGATTGTGGATGACGAGCCGAGCATCCGTACTTCCCTGGAAGGGGTTTTGGAAGACGAGGGCTACAAGGTTATTTGTGCGAGTGATGGCAATGAAGCACTGAAATCCATGGAAGAGGAGAGGCCGGATTTGATTCTCCTAGACATTTGGATGCCAGGAATCGATGGCATAGAGACACTCAAGCGTGTGCGCTCTCTCCACCCGGGGCTCCAGGTTATCATGATATCTGGTCACGGTAGCATTGAGACAGCGGTAACCGCTACCAAGCTCGGGGCTTACGATTTTATCGAAAAGCCCCTTTCCTTGGAAAGAACCCTGGTCACCATTCAGAACGCCATAAATTTCCGCCAACTCAGCGATGACAACATCATTTTGCGCCAAAAGGCGAGAATCCCGAACAAAATCACCGGGAATACTGCCGCTATCCGTCAACTTCAAGAAACAATCGAACGCGTAGCTCCGACTCACGCCACAGTGTTGATAACAGGTGAGAACGGCACCGGAAAAGAGCTGGTGGCGAGGGCCATCCATCATCTCAGCCCCAGAAATACGCGTCCTTTGGTCGAGGTCAACTGCGCTGCAATCCCTGAGGATCTTATTGAAAGCGAGCTCTTTGGGCACGAGCGAGGCGCTTTCACCGGCGCCAATGAGCGGCGGCGGGGACGCTTTGATTTGGCTAATCATGGCACCCTTTTTCTGGACGAAATTGGCGACATGAGCCTGAAAACCCAAGCGAAAATTTTGCGAATTCTGGAAGAGCAACGCTTCGAGCGTGTGGGGGGCAGCAAGATCATCCAGGTGGATGTTCGAATCATAGCTGCCACCAACAAAGATCTGAAGCGGGAGATCGACGAGGGATGGTTTCGGGAGGATCTCTACTATCGCTTGCACGTCATCCCCGTCCAGGTACCTCCACTAAGAGATCGTGCGGAGGACATCCCCTTGCTGGTTGAAGATTTTTTGGAGGAATTTGCTCAAGAAGGCAGTTTGACCAAGAAACGAATCGGCGATGATGTCTTGCCCGTCTTGCAGAAATATCCATGGCCTGGCAACGTCAGAGAGCTGAAGAATTTCATAGAGCGTCTGGTAATCTTGGTGCCAGAAGAGGTCATAGAACCGCACCACATCCCTGCCTCTTTCCACCAGTGTTTTGAGCAGGTCAGCACCAGTAACGCCTTGGATCAGCCCAACTTTAAGACGGCTAAAATTCAATTCGAAAAAGAGTACTTGCGAAAAAAACTAGAGGAACATAAGTGGAACATCTCAAAGACTGCGGTGGCCATCGGTATCGAGAGGAGCCACTTGCACCGCAAGCTCAAAGCCTACGGCGTGCAACAAGAAAAATCCAAACAGTGATTACTCGCCAGAATCTGCACTCACTGATACTTCATCTTTTCCTGCTCAATAACGTCGATGAGTTCGTACATTATTTGGGGCAACCTCATGTTGACCCTATCCCATGACACAGTCTGAGGCGTTTCATAGAGTTGTTCCCTCAACTTCACTCCCGTTTCACCTATGGCCTGGGCAAGCCCTCTTTCTATGAAAGGTTTGAACTCTTCGTTCGCTGTGACAAAGCTTAGAAAGCGTTCAGTCAGCCGGTAGGGCGAGAGCAGGAGATCTCCGGCCAAAAGAATGGCGTCCTTGAAAACAGTGCGCACCACATGTTCTTCCGCGTTGCGATCGTATCTCAATCCTGAAAAGGCGGCGTTGTCTGCGTACATCTTGATGAGTTGGTCGGCCACATCCAAGTAAGTGAGGGTGAGATCCCGAATGAAATGATCGGAAATCTCTAACCCCTCTTCAATGACGAGCGCGCTTAGAAGGGTAGTGACAATATCAACTCCCATCTTGTGGATTCCACGACTGCTGTCCTCTACCGATATGGGTTGGTGTTTGTGATCATAGGGGCCATCGAGGACCTCCACTTGGGCAATGGTGTTCGCCTTGCGATAGACCTCAATGAGTGTAAAGATTTCCACGCCCCAGTTGGTGGCAAAGTGCATCCGCCTCATCAAGCTGTTTTCAAAGGCCACCTCGCCTGACAACTGATAGTGGAAATTGAGGAGAAAATCTACGATCCTCAGAACCTTGTCCTCCTGCGTGTCGGTGAATTTTCTCTTGAGCGCGATAAGCAGAGGATCGAGCAGCAACCTTTTGGCCCGGCCGTAGAGCCGGTCATGTCTGAGTCTGGCATAAAACGCCTTCGAAAACTGGTAGTTCAACACTACGACCGGATAGAAAAGCCGGTCAATCATCTTCTGGTCAAACGTTCTAATATCGGCGTCAATCACTCCGATGCACTGAGCACCCAAGGCCAGAGCGATACCAAACGAGAGAAACACATTCCTGCCCTTGCCCGGCTCGTCGAGTCCAAAACCTGCCTCCGAGAGTTTTTTATAAATTGAAGCGAAACCTGAACCGTTGTTGTGCTGTATAAGAAAGTTTGTCAGGCCGTGCGATTTCAAGATCTCCGCCAGCATATTCGCTTCTTCGTTGCTGGCACCATCCAGGCCGAAAATAATATGTGATAGATATTCCACTGTCGAGAGGTGCTTGACAATGTTTTCAAACACCGGGAGATTTTCTTCCTCGGTGAATTCGGTGACAAGAGCCGGCACCACAAGCACGGCTTTCTTCCACTTGGAGTGGAACAGGAGTTTTTCGGTCATGTCCTCAGGATGAGGACTCACGAGATGGAAGGCGGTGATTTTCGTATGTTTCTGGGCAAAAAACGACATCGTTCCTCCTTTCGGGCAGGTGATGCATCGAGTTGATGGGCAGGTTAATAGAGTTCAAGCTTACTAGATTAAGTGCTGGCACACAAGGGCATAACCGTTTTGGGGAATGCAGGAATTGAAGATTGTAGATTGTAGATTGCAGATTTAAACATGGAAATTACAAATCACAAAACCCAAATAACAAACAAATAACAATGACCGAAATTCAAAATTTCAAACTTTCATATCATCTTAAAAAAAGAGAAGCCCAAATATGTTTGGGTCATTGAATATTGGAATTTGAGATTTATTTGTAATTTGGTGCTTGGAATTTGGGATTTCAGGCTTTAGATCATTTTAGTTCACTTTAGGCACTTTAGACATTTTAGGCATTCAGAGCTCTCCATGCCCCATGCTCTATGCTCCATGCTAAATTTCGATTCCAAAGAAATTAGCAATTAGAAAGGCTAGTCTTTTGCGCAGCACAAGGTAGGAATAGTGCCTGGTTGCCACCTCGTAGTTGTGATTTACTAGGCGCTCCCGTCTCTGCGGTGACTCCAACACTTCTCGTACCTGGTTGACCACTCGAGCTGTAATAAACCCATCCATGACGATCAGGTCAAAACCCTGCGGTTCAATATCCCGAACAAAAACCTCATAGCGATTGATCAATATGGGCTTTCGAAAGTAGGCAGCTTCCAGAAAGGCGTTGCCGAAGCCTTCATACAGGCTGGTATAGGTGACAAAGTCGGCGTGCGGATATACGTCCCACAGCGTATAAAGCTTCTCCCCTTTTTCATTGACGCCACGAGTATCTCCAATGTGGCAGGAAACCAGCTTTAGGTCCACGTTATGATCTCGGGCATGATCTGCTACGAAAGTGGCGTAGTCATATCCCTCGTCACCAGCCTCATGAGAGATAACCAACTTGTATTTCGGATCTCCTAGCTGGCTCACCAACTCGATGGCATGTTCGATGCCTTTTCTCTGTACTATCCTGGTGGGCTGCAAAATGAGGACGTCACCTTCCTCTAGACCGATTTCCTGACGGAAATTCTTGCTATACTCGAGATCCACTTGCGGCTCATGTTCAAAATCCAGCACATTTGGAATAGCGGTAGCTGAAATTCCGGTCCGCAAGGCCAATTCTTCTTGTGCCAGACTACTGATCACCACGTGCTGGATGCTTGGCAGTTTGGGGGGAAATGCCATCTGTAAATAATCCTGCGCTGCGTTCAGCGAGAAGCGAAGCCTCTCCCAGAAAAAATCGTGGTGATGGGCAATGGCAGGGATGCCGGTTTCGGCAATCAACTCGGTAACCGCCAATCCCAGGGGGATATGCATGGGGATACTCAAAACATTTTGGGGAATAATGATGTCGATGTCGAATTTTTCGATGAATTCGTAAAGCCTCCCCTTGAGATAATTCCGCATGGCATGGATATGACCGCTGGTCTCTGAAGTCCTATGTTTGACTCCAAAGACGTGCTCGTTGATCCAGCGGACCTCTTCATGGTCAAAAAAGGCCTCGGGCACCAGCATACTCGAACTGGGATCACGGTCCAGCTCCCCGGCAAACCAGTAGGAAGCGTGTTTCCTCTCCCAGAGAAGTTGGGCCCACTTGGCCGCTTCCAACGAAACACCATCTGTTCCCGCAAACCGGGTGGATATGAAGCCAATGTTCTTGCCCATGTCAGGCTCCTCACAGCCCACATGCAGTAAGTAACGTCTGGTAGTTGGTAATCACTGTTCCTGCAAGACCACCCTTGCCCAAACGCACACTTTGGTCATTGCCGTAGAAGAGTAATGCTTGCAAACCATGTGCCTCCGCCGCCAGTACATCATTTTCACGGTCATTGCCAACCACCAGAACCTCCTCAGGCCTGAGACCCAAGTGCAGTACCGTTGTTCTAACCAGACGGAAAAAATATGGGGAGGGCTTGGAGAAGCCAAGGCGAAAAGAGAGGAAGGTTAGTTTTGGATCGAAGAACTCATCTGGGTTGATTCCCAGGGTTAGTCCGAGTATGGGCATGGTGTAAAATTGTGAATTGGATACTATTCCCAGCCCTACCCCTCTTTCTTTCAATTTTCTCAAAGCCTCAACCGCTCCAGAGAAAGCCCGGACCGGATTTGCCAACATCTCACGGTAGGCTGCAAACATCCGGGGTTGGCTGCCCGTCGAGTTTCCCCCCACCATTCCAATCATGTCAGCCCAGATTTGATCTACTTGAACCTCTGCCGGAGAGATGCCCTGCTTCTTCAGTTCCTTGTGCTCTGAAGCAATTGCCTCAAAAAACCACCGATGCCAGTCGATACCCACATTTTTGGCAAAGCCAAAGCGTTCAGCGGTTGCCACAAAACTATCCTCACTGGAAACCAGCTGAGCCTGGTCATCAAGATCACCCAAATGAGGACATACCAGCGTACCGTAGACGTCAAACAAAATGACCCTTGGAAGTGGCTCCAAAGGAGGAACATCCCCTCCTGACACGGTGACCGCAGGTTCCGGCACAGGAAATTCTTGTAGGATTGAAAGCCAATTTTGCACTACCAACCTCCTATGAGGGGACGATGGAACCTCGGAAGAAAATAGAGGTCCAGCAATTTATTACTGATCTTTTCAGTGTTTGCCTCTTCAAATGTCTGGCCAAATAACCCCTCTACTGCAGCTGCAAACTTTGTGGCGTGGGGCTGCAATCCAAATTGCTCCTCCACTCGTTTGTTGAAATCATTAGGGAAAATTGCTGGCTCAGCGGCTGCCGGATTCAAAGACCGCAGTTCCTGTACGAAAGCGTTTTCTCGAAGGCAGTCAATGAGGCCAAGCTGCTGATCGAGCTCTAGAAAGCCGAAATCTACTGTATCATCAGAAAAGATTACCTTCACTTCATCAGCAAATCTATCAATGGTGGAGTTGTTGACTCCCAACAGCCGGCCTTGTTTCTGAGCGAATTGGCACCCTTTGCTAATCATCTCTTCTCTCGTTTCCCTGTCGACTGGCACCAAAAACTGCTCATAAAGCGAGTCCCCCGGAAACCCGGCTTCGGTAAAGTCTGAGGTTAGCTCATTGAGATTCCTTCCCACCAAAGGGATGCCCCGGCTGGCTCCCTCCAGAAAGGTGAAACCAAACCCCTCCAACAGCGAAGTGGTGACCACCACATCCGAGGCCAGCAGAAGGTCATCAAAACCAAAGGCGCTCCCCACCAGTTCATGGCCGAATCCAACAACCGCAGCATGATTTTGTCTTCTAAACAGGTCTTTTACGGCCTCGGCATAGGGACGTTCCGGCTCTGAGTTGGCATCCAAAGTAACAAGCAGCTGAGGCGGATCGTCTGCAGTTGCAGCCAGGAGCAGCGCTTCCACTACATTCTTACGCCGAATAAGCCGTATAGGCAAAGTCCACCACTGCCGTTCAGGTTCAAACCGATACCCACGGTCATGAGCATAGCGCTGCAGTTCCACCGCTATTGATTCTTTTGTTTTCTTCTTCTCAGCCCGTATGGAAGCCACCGCGTTAGGAAGGTAGAAAATTCGGTCCTTTGGTATTCCGGCTTGGACCAATCTTAGGGAATCCGCACTATTGAGAACCGCATAGCCAATATTATTGGCAACGGGATAAAAATCCTCCAGACCACCGCTACCCCAACACCGCCGCAAGTTCATGAGGTTCCACAGCCTACCGCACTCAGCAAAATCATGGATGTGGTAGAGAAACCGATGCGGGGAACCCGTGGCCTCAGCCTGTTGCCCCGCAAGCATAAGACCAGCAGTTAGCAGTCCATTCTTGCCGAGAGTGGGGTTATGCGCCCAAAATAAAGAGGTTCCCCGACCTTGTCGGAGAAGCCAGGTTGCCAGAGCTGAAGCATCGTCCCAGAAGTCATCGCGTTCAGACCATACTCTATCACTGTAGTCCAGTCTCGCATCCACCTCAACTTCAACCTGAATATCCATTCGGTTCAGATATTCTGCGAATTCTTCCACCCCGTCCGTCCTGCCAGTCAGAACTCGCAGGGTCCGATGCGCAAACCATCCTGATCGGCTTAGAGCAAAAACACTGTTTTTGATGGCCGAGCAAACCCCTCCCGGTAACAGGTGATAGTGAATGATGACCAAAGTGTCGGGAATTGGCATGAACTACTTTTTCCTCCTTGGTTACATTATAATAATATCAACCGGTTGGCAATATAAGAGAAAGCGCAAAGCGCATAGCGCCAAGTCTCAGGGTGTCAGGTTTCAGGTTTCAGGTGTCAGGAGCTGATAGGAACTCAATCGTCATTTCGCATTTCAAATCTCAAATTTCACATCTGCAATCTACCATATACTCTATGCTTTACTCGCAACGGACAACTGACAAAGAGCCCTCTGACCTCCTCGCCGCGTCGCCGTTTCTCCGCGTCCCCGCGTCGTTTCTTTCCTGCGCTATGCTCTGCCTTTCCTGAGCCGGTCGAAGGATGCGCTATGCGAGGTGGCATAAATCTTGAACTTTGACTTGCATGTTACAGGTTTTTTTGCCACAATCCCTGCCTGCATTGCCAGCAGGTCTTGATAGTACTTTCAGGAGGCCGAGATGGGAAAGAACATGGGCTTCGTCTCAACTCGTTTCGCAGGAAATGACGGCGTTTCACTGGAATCGGCCAAATGGGCAGAAGTGTTGGAGGCCAGTGGCCATCGTTGTTACTGGTTTGCTGGGGAACTCGACAGAAACCAGGAAAGGAGCCTCTTAGTTGAGGAGGCTCATTTCGAGCACGATACGGTGAAATGGGTTCAGGAAAAAGCTTTTGGTAGAAAAGGGCGAAAGGCTGTGGTAACAGACATGGTCCATGCCCTTCGCAGCCTCCTGAAAGTGCGCCTCTACGAGTTCATTGAAAAGTTCCACATAGATGTGCTCATCGCCCAGAACTCTCTGACCATTCCCATGCACATTGCCTTGGGACTGGCAATCACTGAGGTTGCCGCCGAAACTGAAATGCCTACCATCGCCCACCACCACGACTTCTATTGGGAACGGGTACGATTCTCGGTCACGGGTGTTCACGACTACCTCCAAATGGCTTTCCCGCCCAACCTTCCCAATATACGGCATGTGGTGATCAACTCCGTCGCCCAGGAGGAACTCGCCCTGCGCACCGGAATCTCCTCCATTGTTATCCCTAACGTCTTGGATTTCGAAAATCCGCCTCAGGATGACCATGAGTACAATGGCAACTTGCGCCAGGAAATTGGTCTGGAGGAAGGTGACGTGATGATCCTGCAACCCACTCGTATTGTCCAGCGCAAGGGAATCGAGCATGCCATAGAGTTGGTCAAGCGCTTACAAGATCCGAGATACAAACTAGTCATTTCACACGAGGCTGGTGACGAAGGTTACGATTACGCTGACTGGCTCAGTAATCATGCCCGGGAGGATGGTGTAGACCTTCGTTTAATTGCCACCCGGGTGGCCGACAAGCGGAGCATTAATGCAAGTGGTGAGAGACAATACACTCTTTGGGATGTATATCCACATGCGGATTTCATTACCTATCCAAGCCTCTATGAGGGTTTTGGCAACGCCTTCCTGGAAGCAATTTACTTCCACAAGCCCTTACTGGTAAATCGCTATGGCGTTTTTGTCAGGGATATCGAGCCGCAGGCCTTTGACCTGGTGGTAATGGATGGGTTCTTAACAAAAAAGGTGGTGCAGGCAGTTCGCGAAATTCTGGAAAATCCTCAACGGCGTCAGCAAATCGTAGAATACAATTATGAAGTAGCAACCAGGCATTACTCTTATGCGGTCTTACGCAAGAGGCTCAATTTCCTCATGGGTAACTTCTTCGGAATCGAGATGTAACCGGGAAGTCCTTTGTCCGTTGTCAGTGGTCCGTTGCCTAAACTCGCATAGCGCAAAGCGTACTATCTTAAGAACGCTATGCTCTATGCGCTTTGCGGCGAACAGAGTGAGCCACCACGGACTACGGATGGAACACAAAAAAAGGCGAGAATGAACTCGCCCCATACCTCTCAATACAAACCCACAGAATTTTCAAGGTGCGTGCTTACTCCCCGCCCTCTTCAGTTTCCTTCTCTTCGGCTTCCTTGCCTAGGGCTTCGCACTCTCCAGCCGAACACACCCCTTGGTCGATGTGCTTTTCGAACTCTGAGCGGAAGTGCTTGAGAATGGTTACCACTGGGTCACTGGTAGTTCTGGCAAAGTCACAATAGGGCGCATCCTGCATGACACGGCAGACCAGATCAAGCTGTTGCAGATCCTCTGGCTCTCCCTTTCCCTGAATAATACGCTGCAGAATTTCTCGGAGCTCAACAGAGCCAACCCGACAGGGTACGCATTTGCCGCAGGAAACATCCTTTTCAAAATCGAGGAAGTACTTGGCTACCTGAATCATGCAGAAACTATCATCAATTGTCGCTATGAACCCCGAGCGGTCATAGAGAATTTTCCCGGAGGTTGCTTTCAAAGGATCGATATGGAGCAGATCGAAAAGGATGTGCCCTTGCACCAATGTTCCGCTCACCACCTCTTTGGCCTGCTTTGTATCAACCTGCTCGTAGAAAAAACCCTTTTGCGGAAAGCCCACCAGAACCCCATGAGGACAGTCTCCATTGCAGCCAACTTTCATGGTGCCAACGGTCAATCCTAAGTTCCTGGCGGCAATCTCCTCTTCCAGCACCTTCCGGACTTTTTCACAATCACAGGTGCAGTCAGCCGATCCCGCACAGATGGTGACACATGGCCGCTGTTCATCGGTTCGGCAAAAATTTTGGATTTGAGGTTCCATTCCGACTCGCTCTAGTTCACTGTAGACATTTTGGACATTTCAGGTACTTCAGCTCATTTATTCATATGCTCACATCAACATACGGGCGGCTGCTCTGGCCACCTCAAGCAAATGGTGCGGGAATACACCAAATACCACCATTACGGTCACCAGCGCCACGGTGAGTACTTTCGTTGGTATGGAAACAGGAAGCACGGGCAACTCCTCATCGGACTCCATTAGATAGGCTGCTTTCACCACCAGGATATAATAATAAAGAGAAATGGTGGCATTGATCATGGCAATAATAACCAGGGTGACGTAGCCCTTCTCCATGGCTGCGGCGAACACCAAAAATTTGCCGGTAAAGCCGATGGTAGGAGGAATGCCGGCTAGTCCGAAAACAGCCAGCATCAGAGCCATGGCCAACAGGGGGGAGCGGCGATGCAGCCCTGCCAACTGGGCGATCTTTAAATCACTGCCGTCATGGGCCACCTTCACCACCACCAGGAAGCAGCAAAGGTTCATAACCAGGTAAGCCAGGGCATAGAAGATAGCACTGGCATATCCGCTAGCACTCATGCTGAGAATCCCGATGAGCACGTAGCCGGCATGGGAGATGCTGGAATATGCCAACAGCCGCTTCATGTCTTTTTGCACAATGGCCACCAGATTGCCCAGGGTCATGGAGGCAATGGAGAGGGTCACCAGCACATCCACAAGATATTTGCTGTTGCCCCCGCTCAAGGCCACCACCCTCATGATGATGGCCACGGCCGCCACTTTGGAAGCCGTCGCAATGTAGGCAGTCACCTGGTTGGCGGCTCCTTGATACACGTCCGGCGCCCAAAAATGAAACGGGAATACGGCTAACTTGAAGAAGAAGCCACACAGCATAAGAAGCAGGCCAAGGATTGCCGCAGGTGTGCCAATAACACTGGGAAGCACCTGGACAATTTCCACCAGATAGGTGGTATGGGTCACCCCAAAAATATAGGAAAGGCCGAAGAGCATCACCGCCGAAGCGCAGGCCCCCACCATGAGGTACTTGATACCGGCCTCCACATCAATGCCGTCCCCCCTGCGTAGGGGGACCAGAATGTAAAGCGAATAGCTGGAGAGTTCCAGGGCAACATAGATGGTCAGCAGCTCGACGCTGCTTACCAGCATCATCATCGCCAGGGTGCAGGTGCTAAGGAAAAGGTAGAACTCTGGATGATGTCGCTCCTCAATGCCATTGAGTTCGGTGCACAGGCAGACTACCAGAAAGAAGCCCATGGCCAGCATGACCTTGAAGACCTGAGAAAAGAGGTCCACCCGGTAGGCCTCGAAAAAGAGGGTTCCTTCCAGCCTGACGCAGGCCAGAGCTACCACCACCCCCACGCCGGCCATGAAGAGCGCCGCAAAATAATCACGCCTGGGGTTGGGGGTTGCCGACATGGCCAGGCCGAAAAAGACGACAGCCATCAGCAAACAGTAAAGCTCAGGAATGAAAAGAGTCCATAAGTTCATCATGGCAACCCGTTGATAAAGGGAACTGAAGCCACCTGGATCACATCAAGCATTACCGACGGAAACAGGCCGAAGAGTACAATTACCGCCGCCAGGATCATCCTGGGAATACCGGGAACAAACGTCAGGTCGGGTAGATGCTCAAATTGCTCATTTTTCTCGCCATAAAACGTTCGCTGTACCACCCGCAACATGAACAAGGCTCCCACCACCAGAGCGCAGATGGCCAGTGCGCCCCGAACCGGGTAGGTCTTAAAGGCAGAGATGAAGACCAGCAGTTCCGCCCAGAAGCTGGCCAGACAGGGAACACCTATACCTGCCAGCGCTGCCAGGATGAAATAGCCCGAGGCCACGGGCATTATCTTACTCATGCCACCCAGCTCAGGAATCATCTTGGTGTGGGTCTTTTCATAGATGTAGCCCACCGAAGAGAAGAGGAGTGCAGTCATAATTCCATGGGCGAACATTTGAAACACCGCACCATTAAGCCCATCTACGGTAACAGTAGCCAGACCGAGGCCGACAATGCCCATATGGGAGACACTGGAGTAGCCGATTACATACTTGAGATCCGTTTGGGCCAAACCCACAAAAACGCCGTAGACAATGCCGCAGGTTGCCAGCACCGCCATGAGTTGGGCCCAGTACTGCCAGCCCTCCGGGCAGAGGAATATGGCTACTCGCAAAACCCCGAAAGCGCCGAGCTTCATGAGCACGCCCGCGTGAATCATGCTCACCGAAGTGGGCGCGGCCACATGTCCCACCGGCGACCAGGTGTGGAAGGGCCAGACACCCGCCAGGATGCCGAAACCCAGATAGAGCAGGATAAAGGCAAATTTCTGTTGAAATGGGGTGAAGACACCCGGCTGCATAAGGGCCACAATGTCAAAAGTATTCAAACCGGAATTCACAAAAAGATAGAGGATGGCTGGCAGAATCAGCGCACTTCCGGCCAGCAGATAGATGGTCAGCTTCATAGCGCCGTATTCTTTACGGGTACTGCCCCAGATGGCAATGAGCGGGTACATGGGAAAGAGGGAGACATCGTACCAGATAAAGATGAAAAAGAGATCCATGCTCATGAAAACACCGAAGACGCCTGCCACCAGCAGGAAGGTGAAAGCGAAGAACTCTTTGACCCTGAGCTCCAACTCCCACATGGTGAGTACCCCGGTAAAGAGGACAATCCCGGTGAGCATGAGCATGGGCAGATTGAAACCATCCGCCGCGTTGAAGTAGTAAATGCCCATGGAGTCGACCCATAGCACCTTCTCCACGAACTGGAGACCTCCCTGGGCTTTGTCATAAGCGAAAAAGAGATAGATGGAGAGCACCATGGGAATCCCTGAAAAGACCAAACTGACCCACTTGATCAGCATTTTGCGCTCAGCGGGGATAACAAGGATCACCAGCAGGCCCACCACACAACTGAAAAGGATGGCGGAAAGATAAGGAAAATTGGCAAACTCCATACTCATGTGCTCTTCACCCTAAAAGAAGAAGTAAAGTGCCACCAGGGCCAAAACGGCGAACATCACCATCAAGTTGTACTGGAGCATTCCCGACTGCAGAAAGGAAAGCATCCTGCCCCCGCCAACAGTAGCCCTGCCAATACCGTCGATACCGCCATCGATCACCTGGCGGTCGTTTCTGGTAAACAGGTTGGAGAAAATTCCATAGATGACATAATCGAGAAACAAGCGATAAAAATGGTCAATGTACCAACGTTCGGCAAAAAGCGTCTTAACAGGCTCCATCCGCTCCACAAAACCTACCTGGGAAGCCCCTTTACGCCCAAACTCCAGCCAGGCCAGACCCACTCCCGAAAGGGCGAGACCCACTGCCACATAGAGGAGCCAGGCGTGGTGACCGCCGCCGTGGCCCTCAGCACCACCGTGATGGGCCACCAGGAAATTCTCCAGCGGGGTCTGGAAAAAACCTAGCAAAACAGTAACCGCGGCCAGAATAATCAGGGGCCAGGCCATCACCCAGTAGAGACCAGCATGGTGGTGGTCCTCGCCATGACCATGACCGCCATGCTCCACGTGCTGGACTTCTTCGATTTTCTTCGGAAAGAGAATGGCAAAAATCAGCCGGAATGAATAATAGGCGGTTAAAAAGGCACCCAAAAGCCCAGCCCAGAGCCAGATGGGATTAGGAAGGTCGGCCAGTCCCCCCATGATCGCTTCTTTACTGAAGAAGCCGGAAAGGGGCGGCAATCCTGATAAGGCCGCCGCGGCCACGGTCATGCACACAATTGGCACTTTAAGACCACGCCCTCCGTATTTACCTATTTCGAAAAAGTCATTGGTTTCATACTCGTGGATCAAAACTCCCGAGCACAGGAAGAGCAGGGCCTTGAAGCCGGCATGGGTGGTAAGATGAAAAATCCCGGCGAAGTAGCTGCCTGCCGCCAGTCCCATCACCATGAAACCGAGCTGGCTGATGGTGGAGTAGGCCCAGACCTGCTTGATGTCCCTGGTCACCATGGCCATGGTTGAGGCCAGCAGCATGGTGATGGTGCCGATGGCCAGGAAGAGGGTCATGGCGGTGGCCGACTTACTGAAAAAGGGAAAAATTCGGGCGAACATGTAAACCCCTGCCGCTACCATGGTGGCCGAGTGGAGCAAGGCGCTCACCGGGGTGGGACCCTCCATGGCATCAGGCAGCCAGGTGAGCAGGGGGAACTGGGCGCTCTTGCCGGCAACGCCACCGAAGATCAGAATAGCACAAAGGGTTATCAGTGCCGGTGACATGCGCGCGGTTACATCAACCGAGTTCATGTCCAGGATATTCAGGTTGCCGAAATTGAGCAGCACCAGCAGAATCCCGAGGAAGAAGGCGATATCTCCCACACGAGTCATGACGAACGCCTTTTTCCCCGCCTCGGAAGCGCTGAACTTCTCATAGTAAAAACCGATCAACAGGTAGGAGGCCAGGCCCACCAGCTCCCAGAAAATGTAGAATTGGAGCATGGTGGGGGCGATGGTCATGGTCATCATGGCCCAGGCGAACAGAGACTGAAAGGCATAGTAGCGGGAAAATCCCGGGTCCCCAGCCATGTAGCCCAAAGAGTAGACCTGCACCAGGAAGCTGATAACCGCAACAATGGTGAGCATCAGCAGACTGAGTTGATCCAGCATGAATCCAAAGGGAACGTACAGTTCTCCAGAGACCAGCCATTTGGTGGTGTATTGGATAGGATGTTCCAGATGCCAATGGCGGCCGAGAAGGAAAAGGGCACAGATGACGGATACACTGACGGCCGCAACTGAGATTGTTGCCGACAGCTTCGGGTATGGCCGGGTAAAGACCATTATCAGAACAAAACTAACAAAGGGCAGCAGCGCTCCCAGCATGGCTGCCAGCAAAGTTGGATCTTGGAACCAGGAAGAGGTCATGGTTAGCCTCGTAGTTCTTGGGCCCGCTCGATATTAATGGAACCAAGTCTGCGGAATACTGCCACTATAATGCTCAGGGCGATGGCCGCCTCAGCAGCGGCAATGCCCATAATGAACAGGGTATATATCTGACCGACAATGGGATCAGGTGCCAGGAATCGGTTAAAGGCCATAAAGTTGATGCTGGCACCATTCAGCATGAGTTCTATAGCGATGAGCATGCCAATGAGGGAACGGCGCTGAAACACCCCGAAGATCCCCAAGCTAAAGAGCAAAGCTGCCAAAAAAAGATAGGTGGTAAGACTGTTCACGACGGACTCCTGCGAGCATAACCTGAGATGATGATGGCACCAAGGATGGCAACCAACAGCACCAGAGAAATTACTTCGAAAACCAGATCGTAGCGGGTAAGCAGGTATGCGCCCAAAGTGGCGACGGACCAATCGCTGCTGCGCGTCGCGGCCGGCTGCCATTCGGTGCGGCTGATGATTGCACTCAGCATGATGAACACCGCCGCGCCTACTCCCAGAGCAAGGCCTACTTTAGGCAAACGCCGTTTGGGTAGACTCAGGTGGAGCGGTCTGGACAGCATGATAGCAAAAATAATGGAAATACAGATTGCACCCACGTAGATGAGGAGCTCCATCAGAGCGATAAAAGGGCTTCCCAGGTAGACGAAAATTCCTGCTACCCCGGTGAGACAAACAATAAGGCCCAAGATGTTGTACAGAATATTTCGGGGAAAAACTGCTATGAGCGCCCCGGTAAGGGTAAGTGCCACGATCCCGGCGAATCCTATCTGGGCTAGTACTTGTGGTTGAATGAGGCTCTGAACCGAGTTCATGCCGACTCCTCCAACCGTTGGATAAGGTCTATCACCCCATCCCAACGGCTATAATGCGCCAATTCATATTCTCCGGAAAACTTCAGTGTTTGGGTGGGACAGTTGACCACGCACAGACCACAAAGGCTGCAGTGAGAAAAATCAATAAAATAGAGGCTGGCTCGTTTCTCGCTGTGAGTATGAGTCTTTTCCCCTTGGACCTTGATCACATTGGTGGGGCAAAATCGCATGCAGGTCCCGCAGGCAACGCAATTATGGCTACCGGTTTCGGGAAACTGCTCAAACTCAATGTGCCCGCGGTAAGCTGGGCTCATGTCTAGACATTCGCGGGGATATTGAACCGTAACCACAGGCCGGTAGATGCGTCGGATGGTGACCCACATGCCTGCGATCAAGCTCCAGCCGCCTTCCACAATGTCTTTGATCATACCCATGAAAGATTAAACTCCAGTCAGTTATCTATTTGTTATACCGCCCTGCAAATCTGGTTTAGTCTGTTCGCCAGTTTTGCCGGTTAAGCCAGTATATCTCCATCTTCTCGAGCTCACCGAGCAACCGGCTAAACCGGCATAACCGGCCAAACCTCTAACGCACAATCTTGATGATCCCGGCATAGACGACCAAATGAAGCAGTGCCGCCGGAATCATGATCTTCCAACAGAAGTTCATGAGTTGATCGAAACGTAAGCGCGGGAACGTCCAGCGCACCCAAATAGTCACAAAGATCAGCGCATAAGTCTTGGCAAAAAACCAGATCAAGCCGGGCACAGGCAAAAACCCGAGAAAAGGAGGACTTTTCCAGCCGCCGAAAAACAAGGTGGTTGCCACCGCCGCAACTATGAGCATGTTGGAATACTCGGCCAAGAAAAACAGGGCAAAACGCATTCCACTGTACTCGGTATGAAAGCCGGCTACCAGCTCGGACTCTGCCTCCGGGATGTCAAAGGGCGCCCTGTTTGTTTCCGCCGTAGCGCAAATAAGGAAGATGAGAGTGGCCACTGGCATCGAAAAGACGTGCCAGACCTTGGACTGTGACGCCACGATCTCGGACATCTGCAAGCTGTTAGACCACATGACCACGCTGAGCACCGCGAGCAGTAAAGGAATCTCGTAGGCCACATTCTGGGCCACCGCGCGGACGGCCCCCAGCAAAGAGTATTTGTTGTTGGAGGCCCAACCACCCACGAGAACCGCGAGTACATTGAAGGTAGAGAAAGCGAAGATCAACAGCACCCCAACGTTCATATCCCGAATAAGAAGCCGTTCGCTGAAAGGAATCACCACAAAGCTCACCAGCACCGGCAAGAACACTGCGATGGGCGCAAGCATGAACAGTTTCCGGTCAGCATGGCGAGGGGTGATGAGCTCTTTGCCCACCAGCTTGATACCATCAACAATACTCTGGAGAATACCAAAAGGCCCCACCTCTTTAGGACCGATACGGAGCTGGATGTGAGCGGCGACTTTGCGCTCCAGCCAGACCAAAAACAGAGCGTTGACCTGTACCAGAGCCAAAACACCCACGACGCCCACGACAATCCGCGCCAGATCAGGACCGAGGAAGTTTACCAGGTTTTGCCAGGCGGCCATGTATATCTCCGCTTAGATACTAGTGACTACCGATCTACTTCAGGTACAACAATATCGATGCTTCCCAGGATGGAAATGGTATCCGCTACCAGGGTTCCGGGCAGCACCTCAGTGAGAACCTGCAGGTTACCATATGATGGAACTCTGGCCTTGAGTCGGTAGGGATAGGAGGTTCCATCGCTGACAATATAGAAACCCACAGCACCGCGGGCAGATTCCACTGCGAAGTAGTAGTCGCCCCGGGGGGGTCTCACTTTGTGAGGTACCGCTGCTTTAATCGCCCCGTCAGGCAACCGCTCCAGTGCCTGTTCGATGATGTGCAGACTTTGCTCCATCTCCTGCAACCGGACCAGGTAACGATCGAGGGCATCCCCTTTGGTGCCGGTGGGAATCTCGAAATCCAGCTCCGAATAAACCGAATAGGGTTCAGCCTTACGGACGTCATATGGCACTCCTGCAGCTCGCAGGATCGGCCCGGTGCAACCGAAGCGCAGGGCAAGCTCCCGGTTTATCACCCCCACATCCTTGGCTCGATGGATAAAAATTACATTCTTGGTAACCAGATTATGATAGTCATCCCAACGACTACGCAGCCGTTCAACGAATCGGTGCGTCGCCGTGATGAATTCGTCGTCCACATCCCTGGCCACCCCACCGAAACGGCAGTAACTGTAGGTGAGACGGGAGCCACTGACCCGGTCCAGAATATCCAGGATGTTCTCCCGATCATCGAAGCTGTAAAGGAACGGGGTGAAGCCTCCCAGGTCCATGACATAGGTACCGAACCAGAGCAGGTGACTGGAGATGCGATTGAGCTCGGCACAGATCACTCTGATGTACTCAGCTCGTGGAGGCACCTCAATACCGGCCATCTTCTCTATCGCGGCAACGTAGCCGTGGTTAAAAATCAGACCTGCAAGGTAGTCCATTCGTGAACTGTTGGGGAGAAATTGCTCATAGAGGTGACTCTCCGCCATCTTCTCGTGGCCACGGTGGCCGTAGCCGATGACCGGGTCTGCCTCAACAATGTACTCCCCATCCAGTTTGAGAAAAAGGCGCAAGACCCCATGGGTACTAGGGTGCTGTGGCCCCATGTTCAAATAGAAGGTCTGCTCGGTTATGGGCTCAAGGAACTCATTCGCCATAGATCTCTTCCGTGCTTCTGAAGGCGTGAACCTTGCCGTAATCTTTCAAGAGCGGGTAGAAGTCAGCGTCCTCCGGCAGGAGAAGCCGGCGTAGGTCTGGATGGTTGTCAAAACGAATGCCAAAAAGCTCGAACACTTCCCGCTCATACCAGAGAGCCGCATCGTAAATGCTGCCGATGGAAACCACCGATTCACCTCTGGACAGTTGTACTCGCACCAGCACCCGGGAGACGATTGTGCATGAGTTGAACTGGTAGATGATCTGAGGACCGTTGGTAAAGTCCACCGCAGTGATTGATTCCAGAAAACAGTCGGCCTCGCGGGCTGCTTTGGCCACAGCCTCCACCTGATCGGCTCTGGCCTTTATTTCCAATAAGCAGCCGTCTTTCTCATAATCCCGCGGCACCATGTCCCCAGGTTCAACGACCTTTGACAATTTTTCTTTTAAATCTTCTAAGGACATTTCGTTTTTCGCCTTTGGTGATTAAGTCCTCTAAAGCCAGAAATCCCTGAATTAACCCCTCGGGTCGAGGTGGGCACCCGGGCACGTAAACATCCACCGATAAGATGAGGTCAGTCCCCGGCACAATGGCATATTGACCGTCATACTCGAACGGCCCCCCGGAAATTGCGCAGTTACCCATGGCAATACACCATTTGGGCGCTGGCATCTGCTCCCAAAGGGTGACTATGATGGGGGCCATTTTTTTGGAGATGGTGCCAGCTACGATCATCAAATCCGACTGCCGGGGCGAAGGGCGAAAGACCCCAGCGCCAAAGCGATCCAAGTCAAAACGGCTGGCCCCGGCTGCCATCATCTCGATGGCGCAACAGGCCAGGCCAAAGGTCATGGGCCAGAGGGAATTGGCCCTACACAGGTTGAGTACCTCTTCTACAACCGCGAGTTGCACGCGGGCGCCAGGGGCTATCTCCTTTGCTGCCAAGTGAAAACTCCTTTACGCCAGGCGTAGACAATGGCCAGGGACAGAATACCGACGAAGATAACGATCATGATGAAGTCGCGAACGAAAAATCCCTTGTTGTATGCCAGAGCTACGGGAAAGAGGTAGAGAACGTCCACGTCGAAGGCAAGAAAGATGAGGGCGTAGATATAATAAGCAACGCTGAACTGTATCCAAGCGCTGCCAATTGCGGGCATGCCGCTCTCATAGGTCTCTGCCCGCTTAACCCCGACGCTTCGGCCGCCAATCAACCAGGAAGCAATGATCGGCGATACCGCAAAGAGCGCAGCGACCAACAAGAACGCTCCCACGTAAACGAAGTCGTGTAAGGCTTGTGTGGTCATCATATGTTCTCAACTCTTTGGTGGGCAAGGCCACCG
>PVMK01139177.1_pt1 | contig 25948 bp, 24 predicted proteins | sample 1853481 | NCBI WGS metagenome assembly PVMK01 (sample SAMN08533507, study PRJNA380276) | Marine sediment metagenome, whole genome shotgun sequencing project.
TTCCAGACGTCCCAGCAGCATGGCGATGCTCAGGATGACTTTTGCAATATCACTCAGTTCCGCATAGTGGGGCCCGGCCTGACCCAGTGCGGGCCCCAGGTTCGTAATGCATGCGCCAACCGCTGAATACGCGGTTTCAGCACCCAGACCCGTGGCCGTCAGCGCCATGGTCATAACGACGAAACTTGCTATGTAGAGAAAGAAAAATCCCCAAACGGCGCTGATGATTGTGTCTGAAGTTTTCTGGCCGCCGATTTTGACCGGTATGACGGCGTGGGGGTGAATCAGGCGCAGGAATTCGCGAATGGACTGGCGGTACAACAGGATGATCCGGTAGACTTTCATGCCTCCCGCTGTGCTGCCGGCACAGCCACCGATAAACGCAACACAGATCAACAGGACCGGTAAAAAGCCGGGCCAGGTGTGAAAGTCCGCGGTGGTGAAGCCGGTAGTCGTCATCGCGGATATGGCCTGGAAACCGCCGTATCGGAATGAAGCGGCAAGTGAATCGTAGTGGCCGGTAAAATAAAGGCCAAAGCTTGTGAGGATGACAAAAGCCAACAGCAGCGACAAGTAGACCTTGAGTTCCGGATCCAGGAAATAAGGTTGAGCGCTCGCCCTGCGCCAGGCGGTAAAATGCAGGGAAAAATTGACCCCGGCAATGATCATGAAAATGACAGCCACGATCTCCAGTGTCGGGTTGTTCCAGAACGCCAGGCTGTCGTCATGGGTGGAAAACCCTCCAATCGCCACGGTGCTGAAGGCATGACCCACCGCATCGAATAGTTTCATCCCGCCCAGCCAGTAAGCGAACACGCAAATTACCGTGATGCCGAAGTAAATCATCCACAAAGCTTTTGCCGTTTCGGCGATGCGCGGCGTGAGCTTGTGATCCTTCATCGGCCCGGGTGTCTCAGCCCGGTACATCTGCATGCCGCCAATCCTCAACATGGGCAGGATGGCCACGGCCAGGACGATGATGCCCATTCCACCCAGCCATTGTAACTGCTGGCGATAGTACAGCACCGCCCTGGGCAGGTCGTCGATATGCGTAATGATGGTTGCGCCGGTGGTGGTCAGGCCCGACATGGATTCAAACACCGCATCGACATAGCTGATTTCGGGTGCTGTCAGCAGTAAAAAAGGCAGGGCTCCAACCAGCACCAGCGCCAGCCAGGCTGCTACGACGATCAGGAAACCATCGCGCAGGCGAAGTTCTTTCGTAGCCTTCCGGACCGGCAGGAAAATCACGGCTCCGGTCAGCAGCAGAATGCCGGCGCTGAGCAGGAACAGTTTGGTCGTACCATCGTCGTACCAGAGGGAAACCAGTACCGGTGGCAACATCATCAGGCTGGAACCTGCGATCAGGAATCCCACAACCCTTTGGACGGCAGCCAATCTCATCAGATCAGTGTATAGAGTGCATTGGGTCAGACAAAAAGCGCGCTGACCTGGAAAAGTCGTTCCACGGCGGCAATCTGGCGTTTGTCAGGCACGAACAGGATGACGTGGTCGTGTTCCTGAATCACCGTGTCGTGATGCGCGATGATGACTTCATCACCCCGGACCACAGCAGGTATGGTTGTGCCTGGGGGCAGGTCGATTTCCTCTATGGCCCTGCCTACGACTTTTGAACTCCGCTTGTCGCCCAGGGCAATGGCCTCGATGGCTTCCGCCGCCCCCCGCCTGAGGGAGTGGACACGCACCATATTGCCTCGCCGGATATGGGTTAACAGGGCGCCAATGGTTATTTGCTGCGGTGAAACGGCGATATCGATCGATCCGGTTTCAATCAGGTCAACGTAGGCGGCCCGGTTGACCAGGGCAATGACTTTTTTTGCCCCCATTTTCTTGGCCAGCATGGAAGACAGGATATTGTCCTCGTCATCGTTGGTCAGCGCACAATAGATATCCGTGGTGTCGATGGCTTCTTCGCGCAGCAAATCGACATCGGAGCAGTCGCCAACCAGCACGATGGCCTTTTCCAGGTTTTCAGCAATCGCTTCGGCCCGATCAAAATTATGTTCAATTATTTTCACGTGGTGCCGGCTTTCCAGGTGCCGGGCCAGGTTGAAGCCGATATTTCCTCCACCACCCAGGATGATTCTGCGGGCTGGATTGCCCAGGGGGCGCAGCTCTTTCATCATGGTTCGAATGTTGCGCCGGGCTGCCAGGAAAAAGACTATGTCATTTTCCTCGATGACGGTGCTGCCGTCCGGAATGATGGTTTTGTCCTGCCGGTAGATTGCTGCGATGCGTGCATCTGCGTCCGCCGGCATGTGCTCACGCAGGGTTTGCAGGCGGTGTCCGACCAGTGGGCTGCCGGCATAGGCCTGGGTGGCCACCAGTTGGGCGCGTCCATCGGCAAAATCCAGTACCTGCAGAGCCCCGGGGTACTCAATCAGCCGGGCGATATGTTCTGTCACCAGCCCTTCCGGGCTGATTAACACATCAACCGGACAATGTTCGCGGTTGAACAACTCGGGATTCTCGGTGTAGTCCGAAGATCGGACCCGGGCAATTCGGGTGGGTGTGTTATACAGGGTGTAGGCGACCTGGCAGGCCGTCATATTGACCTCGTCGCTATTGGTTAACGCGATGATGAGGTCGGCATCCTCGATACCGGCCCGGACCAGGACCTTGGGGTGCGAAGCGTGACCGATTACGCCCCGGATATCCAGACGGTCCTGCAGTACTTTCAAATTGGCGGCATCAATATCAACAACCGTGATGTCGTTTTCTTCGTTAGAGAGGCTGTGGGCTATCGTTGAGCCGACCTGGCCTGCGCCCAGCACGACTATTTTCATGTTGTATTCCCCTTTCGGGCAGCCGTTTTTGGATCAATGCCCAGGGCCCGGAGCTTTCTGTACAAATGGGTGCGTTCCATGCCGACGGCCTCGGCCAGTTTACCCACGCTTCCGCCGGTTTCACGCAACTTGTAGGCAAGGTACTCACGTTCGAACTGTTCGCGGGCTTCACGCAAGGGCAGATCGAAGATTTTTGGATGTTGCGGCCCGGCCTCTGGTGAGCCGGGGTTTTCGCGCAGCGCATTTTCAACATCGTCAACCGTAACTTCACCTTCGCCACCGAGAATCAGCAGGCGTCTCACCAGGTTGCCCAACTCGCGGAGGTTGCCCGGCCAGCCGTGGTTGCGAAGCCGGTTCTGGGCCGACACTGAAAACGGACGATAGGGCAGGTTCTCATGATTGGGAAACCATTCCGCATAGAACCTTACCAGTTCGGGGATATCATCTTTCCGTTCGCGCAGCGGTGGAACCTGCATGGGTAGTACGTTCAGCTTGTAATACAGTTGTTGCAGCAGGGAGTCTTTCTGCGACCGCTCGATCAGGTCAGTGCTGCCACTGGCGATCACACGGCAATTTGACGTGCCTCCTTCGTGTAAATAATGATCCGATTCCAGTACCTGGTTGATGATTCTCATTGCATCTGCCGGGATATCCTGCAGTTCCGGAATGTACAGGCTGCAATCGCGGGCCTGTTCAAATGAACCCCGCTTGCCGCCATTGTCTTTTTCTTTGCCCAGCATAAATGCTCGCAGCATCTCCGGCTTGAGATCAGCAGGATCCAGAACGACAAATTCACCGTCACGATTACTGCATTTGTGGATGAATCGAGCCAGGGTTTCACGTCCGCTGCCTGGCTCGCCGGTAATGAGTACGGGGGATTCATGCCTGGCTGCCTGTTTTGCCTTTTTCCTCAGCACTTGCATCAGGGCGCTGCTGCCGATGGGCTCACTGGCGGCCGGCGGGGCTGTGCGACTGGCGGGTTTCTCCTGCGCCGGGCGGGAATCCAGCGCCTGGCTGACTACTGAAAGCAGCCTGGCCAGGGAAACGGGTTTTTGGATGAAGTCGTGTGCTCCCAGCCGCGTGGCTTCAACGGCGGTTTCAACCGTGCCATGACCGGACATGATCACCACCGGACAATCCGGCCTGCCGCCGGCGGACCACTCTTTTAACAGCGTGATTCCATCGACGTCCGGCATCCATATGTCGAGCAGTACGAGATCCGGTTTGTTACGGGCGAAAGCCGTTCGTGCTGCCGCCCCATCCTCCGCTACCGTAACCTCGTAGCCCTCATCCTCCAGGATTTCACGCACGAGTTCCCGGATATCCGGTTCATCATCGACGACTAATATATTGGCTTGATCCATCGGAAAATATTATATGTGTTGTATCGACGCAACATGCTACTCCAATAAAATCGGTCTGCCTACTGCTCATTCTTTTAGGTTAAGCGGGAAACGGATGCTGACTACGGCGCCGCCATTGGGCGGGTTGGAGAGGGAAATATTTCCGTTGTGCTCGCTGACAATTTTGCGGCAGATGGCCAGGCCCAGCCCGCTGCCACTGGATTTGTTGGTGACGTAAGGTTCGCAAGGATTGTCGAGCACCATCTGCGGGAAGCCCGGTCCGTTGTCCTTCACTTCAAGCTCCAGTTCTGCCGGGTGATCATTGCCGGTCACCCGGCTGCTTATCCGGATTGAAACCGGATCACCTCTGCTGGCCTCTTGCGCATTCCTGAACAGGTTATGCAACATTTGCCGCAGGCGGCCGCTGTCGGCGGCGAGCCCATCCGGTCCCGGGCAAAGTTGCAATGAGAACTGCATTTGGGACTCTCCCTGCTGATACAGGGCAACCACTTCTTTAACCAGTTCATCCAGCCTCACGGCAGTGCGGCTAAGGACCGGTTCCCGGGCATAGTCGCCAAAAGCATCAACCAGGGTTCGCAGGGCCTCAACCTGGGTAACGATCGTATTTGAAGCGCGTTCCAGCAACTCGCTGTCCCCGGGTTCCAGCTTGTCACTCAATTTCATGCGCAGCCGTTCAGCGGCCAGGCGGATGGGCGTCAGCGGGTTCTTGACCTCGTGCGCAAGCCGGCGTGCAACTTCAGACCAGGCCGCCTCCCTCTGGGCCTGGTTCAGGATGGTCACATCGTCGAATACGACGACCTGGCCGTGAGCTGTGACTTCGCCTGGCAGGGCAATATTGGGCAAAACAGAACCCCGCATCAGCAATACCAGCGGCGCTTCCGTTCCTTCCAGCCGGATTTCCTGCTGCCACTCAGCCTTGCCACGGGTAATCTGGCGCCTGATGGCGGAAACAAACGGGTCAAGAAATGGCGCAATGCTGGAAAGGCTTTCCAGAGCTTGTGTTGCCGGACGGCCTTCCGCCAGTGCCGCGGCGAAACCAGCGGGCAGTCCCAGGATTTGCCGGCATGAGGCGTTGGCTGTGATTATGGTGCCTTTATCGTCCAGCGTGAGCACGCCGGATGAAAGGTTGCCCAGTACGGTTTCAAGGTATTCGCCCTGGGCCTGGAGTTCAGCCCGGCTTTCTTCGGCGGACTGGCTGGCTGTTTTCAATGCCAGGGTCATGTCGTTGAAAGAACTGACCAGAAAACCGATCTCATCTTTATCGCTGGCCTCGACTTCGCTTCCGAAATCCCCGGCGGCGACCTGCCGGGTCGCCATTGACAGTCGCGACAGCGGCGACACCATTCTGCGTGCGGCCGTCAGGGCTGCCAGTATCGCCAGCAGGATGGTGAGCAGCAGCACCAGTGACAGGATCAGCAAAAAACTCTGCTTCAGGGAGTTTCGCAGGTAACTGACATTCTGGTAGCGGTGGTACTCCTGTTCGATGGAGCCGGCCAGGGTAGTGATGTTGTCCGGCAGGGGATAAATGGCCTGCAGGATACGGGAGGATGATCCGGGATAGGTGGCCGGCATCAATTGAATCACGCGAATCTGGAGGCCGCCATCAAGGGTCGGTTCGGCCGCTGCATATTCGCCCCTTTCGCTGGTTTGCAGCAATGCAAAGTCACCCGGGCGTTCGGGCAGACCGGTCAGGGCGTTGATGTTGGCGGTTGCCAGCAGTGTACCGCTGGGTTCCATTACGGACAGTTCCACCGGGCCGGAGGCCCTTACCCGGCTGAGCAGCGCCTGGCGCAACATTTCCCCGTCTTCGGGCAGCAAACCCAGGTCGGTCGCAACCTCACGGAGCTGGTTCCTGACTTCAAGGGTGCGTGTGTCGAGAAACTCCTGGCCAAGCTGGAGTGAATCGGCCAGCGCCGTTTCCACCTGGACATCAAACCAGCTGTCAATGGTGCTGGTGAGGAACCAGGCTGAAAAGAAATACACGATCAGTGCAGGCGGCAGGGACAACATCAGGAAATTTCTAACCCAACGCGCGGCCAGCCGGGCGCCCGGCTCTTCTGCCCGAACCCGGCGGAGGAGGGTGATCAGGCGGTGGGCAATAGTCCAGAGAAGGATCACCAGGACCAGCACCGTGACTATCAGCACCCAGACATAATTGTCGTCAAGAAAAGTAGTCCGCGTACCCGGGGAGCCCTGCTGCACACCACTGACCAGGAACAGGGCAATCAGCAGCGACAACAGTATCACCACCAGGCTCAGCAAGCGCTTCAATCGCTTGTTCCTTTTTTCAGCCACCACGTTCACTTTCCACCGGCCATATCGTCCAGTCTGAATCGTGCCGCCATTGTGCGGAGAAAAGCATCGGCAGGCGCATGGGCGGCGGCATCTTTTTTTGATCCAGGTGGGTCCTGGCCAGCAACTCATAACTTCCTTCCGGCAGATCGTCCTCGCTCAATGACTGCTTGACCGTGGCCAACTCAGCCAGCAGATGGCGCAACCTCGGGTATGACCTGATTTCAGCCGCACCCGGTTGGGTCAGTTGATAGTGATTGATCAGCGGCAGATACCGAATTTCGTAATTGTAGATGTTTTCTTTAACCGGGTTCCGGCTCCCGGTATGCCGGATAAGCAGCTCCAGTTGCAGAGTCAGCGGAACGCCGTGTACCAACGCTTCTCTCGCTTCACTGCTCAGTACGAGTTTCTGGTGCACGGTCACGTTCAAGCGGCCGTTTGACCAGTTCGTGTCGACTTTTGCCAGTTCAAAATGACGGTCATCCGTCTGATGCGCACATCCTGCAATCAGTACAAAAGTGAGCAATATGAGCTTAGCCGGTTTTACGCATGCGGGCATAATAGAATCCGTCCATTTCCTCCATACCGGGCAGAATCTGCCGGCCAAAGTCCTGCTCCCGGCCCCACTCTACTTCCAGAGGCAGAGCCTCGGCATCGGTATGTTCTGCCATAAAACGGCTGATTTGACGATTGTTTTCATCTGCCAGTATCGAGCACGTTGCATAGACAAGGATACCGCCCGGCTCCAGCAGTGGCCACAGGTGTTGCAATAGCCTTTCCTGCAACCGTACTACTTTTTCCAGTTGCTCTTCGGTTCTCAGCCACTTTATTTCAGGGTGCCTGCGAATCACCCCCGTGGCGGTGCAGGGGGCATCCAGCAGTATCCGCTGGTACATAACGCCGTCCCACCAGGATGACGGGTCCGCGGCGTCACCGGTCAGCAACTTCAGGCCGGCCCTCCGCGCAAAGCCAAGCCGGTCAAGATTCTCCCGCACCTGGGCCAGGCGGGTTTTATTCAGTTCCACGGCGGTCATTTCAATGGTGGGAAACCGCTCCAGGATATGACAGGTTTTGCCGCCGGGAGCGGCGCAAGCGTCCAGCACCCGGAGGTGGTCATCCAGTTCCAGCAGGCCGGCGGCCAACTGGGCGGCGGGATCCTGCACGGAAACCAGCCCTTCGGAGAAACCCGGGATGCCGGAAACCGGGGCAGCTGGGCTCAGTTTGATGGCATCGGGGGCGCTCGGGTGACTGATGACGGTGAACCCGCCGCTACTGAGCAGGTTTGTTACGTCATTTTGCTCTGTTTTTGACCGGTTGATGCGCAACCACAAGGGTGCAGCGCGATTGTTTTCCTGCACGATTTCCTGCCAGTCATCCGGCCAGTCCGTCTGTAATTTTTGCAGCAGCCAGGCGGGGTGTGCAAATCGTTCCGGCTGGTTTTCCAGTTGATCCAGCCATTGCTGGTGCTCCCTCTGGAAACGCCGTAATACCGCGTTGATAACGGCTACAGCCCAGGCTTTTCCAAGCAGCCGGGCGCATTCTGCGGTTTCGTTAATTGCCGCATGTGGCGCCGTGCCATCATGGCTTAGCTGGAAGAGCCCGATCAGGATCAGGCGGTGGATGTCCCTGTCACGTTTTTTCAGTGGTTTGCGCAACAACTGGCTGGACAGCCATTCCAGGCTGTTGAGCCAGCGGCACACGCCGTAAGCCAGGTGCCGGGCGAGTGACCGGTCGCGCTCATCCACCAGCGCCGCGGTGCTGTCGGCATCGGACAGGTTCTGGCCTTTGTCCAGCACGTTTGCGAGGGTTTTGATGGCGCTTAGCCGGGGGCTGTTTTTAGCCATCCAGGCGGCCAGGCAGGCTGCGGGAATTGAGGTATTCTGCTGCGCTTATTCGTTTTCCGCCTGGCCTTTGCAATTCCTGCAGGCGTAAAATCTGTTCTCCGGTAGCGATTTCAATGCCAGCTTTGTTTGCTTCCAATACCGTTCCAGGTTCCTTGGCATGATCCCGTTTTTCATGCGCGGCGCGCCAGATACGCGTGCGTTCTCCGTTGATGGTGCACCAGGCAACCGGCCAGGGGTTAAACGCACGGACCTGCCGTTCCAGTTGCTGAGCCGGTTCCTGCCAGCTGATCTGCGCTTCTGCTTTTCGTAATTTCCGCGCGTAGCTGAGCCCTTTTTCAGCCTGCCTGACCGGTTCTGGTGGTTCGCCCCTGGCCAGAGCTTCAACACAGGATAACAAGGCATCGGCGCCCGTTTCCGCCAATTTGTCATGCAGGGAACCACCGGTTTCGCTTGCGCCAATGGGCACGGTGACACGGTGCAGCACCGGCCCGGTGTCGAGTCCCTCATCCATTTGCATGATACAAACACCCGTTTCAGAATCTCCGGCTTCGATGGCGCGCTGAATGGGTGCTGCGCCGCGCCAGCGGGGAAGCAATGAGGCATGTATGTTCCAGCAGCCATGCGCCGGCACGTCCAGAATGGCTGGCGGCAGGATCAGCCCGTAGGCGACGACGATCAACAGGTCGGGTTGAAGTGCTGAAATCTGTTCTGCCGCATCAGGCCCCCTCAGGGATACGGGCTGATGCACCGGTATATTTGCCGCTTCAGCCGCTTGTTTGACCGGGCTTGCCTGCAAGCGGCGGCCCCGTCCCGCCGGCCGGTCCGGCTGGGTAAGGACGGCTAATGGTTTGAACCCGTGGCTCAGCAGCCGCTGCAGGGCCGGGACGGCGAAATCCGGCGTGCCGGCAAAAATAAGCCGTAAATTCGGTTCGTTTGACATGTGGTTTACTTCATGTTGGTTACATCAGGGCGGCTTACATTCGGGCCCCGGTGGTGTTCTTGATTTCCTGCCGGCGCTGTTTTTCCAGCTTTTTACGGACCATACGTTGTTTGAGCGGCGACAGGTAGTCGACAAACAATGTTCCCTTCAGGTGATCCATTTCGTGTTGAAAGCACACAGCGTGCATGCCATCCAGTTCTTTCTCAAATGGATTCCCGTCCTGGTCCCGGGCAGAAATGCGGATTTTTTCCGCGCGGCTGACTTCCGCGTAAATTCCAGGTACAGATAGGCAGCCTTCTTCGCAGGTTTCACTGCCTTCGCTTTCAATTATCCAGGGATTGATGTAAATATGGGGCTGATCCCGGGTTTCACTGACGTCAAGAACCAGCAATTGTTTGTGAATATTCACCTGTGTGGCCGCCAAACCGATCCCCTGGGCTGAATACATGGTTTCAAACATATCGTTAATCAGACGGCCCAAATCGGCGTCAAAAGCCTCTACAGGCCTTGCAACCGTTCGAAGTCGGGGGTCTGGGAATTCAAGAATATCCAGATTGGCCATAGAGTTACACGCGCAAAAAAATAATTTAGGTGAACTTTGCTCCAGTATTTACTATGATAGCTAAAGGCGGCCCCTGTTCGCCAGAGTAAAAACTGACCGCATCTACAAGATGGCTGGATGCCTACTAGAGAGGAAGGAACGTGATCAGAAAACTCATACTCATCGCTTTTACCGCACTTTTGACTGGCGTAGTTATGGCACAGGACGTGTCAATACGCTCCGATCATCCTGACGAATATGTCGTGGTCAGGGGAGATACCTTGTGGGATATTTCCGGGAGATTCCTGGATAAACCCTGGCAATGGCCCTCGATCTGGCACGCCAATCCGCAAATTGCGAATCCACATCTGATTTATCCGGGCGACACGCTTTCGCTGGTTTATATCGATGGTGTACCGCAATTGAGGTTACGCCGGGGCAACACGATCAAGCTCAGTCCTACTGCGCGTGTTGTTGACCGTGAACCCATTAACGCCATACCGTTTGATACGATCAAACCGTTCATTCGCAATATCAGGGTGTTGTCACCCGCGAATTCGAAGGATTGCCCTATATCCTGGCCAATAACGAAGATCGCCTGACGGCTACCTTCTCGGACCAGACTTACGCCAGGGGCCTCGACGCCCAGGTCGGTGAGGAATTCGTTGTTGTCCGTTTACACAGCATCTACGATGCCATTGGTGATCCGCCGGAAACACGTCGTGTCAGGCCCCAGGAGCACTGGAAAACGTGGTGCCCAACGTCTGGGACCACAGTGAAAGCATGTGGGACACGACGCATCCCTGGAACCACAAGGCGAGGAACCCGGTTGGCTACGAGATGGTCGAAGTCAGCCGCGTGCGCGTAAGCCAGGCAGGGGAGATTTCCGTCCTGGATATTATCCAGTGATCGTACAGAGGTCAAGCCGGGAGACTTTATACTACCGCTACATGACATCGGGGTATGAAAGCACCTTTCTTCCCGCGTGCGATGGATTCGCTCCTGATGGTCTCCGGGTTCTTGCCACTTCCGGTCAGAAGGTCGGTGTAGGCACTTTCCAGATCGTCTCCATCAACGGGGGCAGCAGGCAGGGCCTGGAGTCAGGCCATGTTTTCGCTTCATACCGGCCGGGTAAGAAAGTCAGGGACCGCACCGGTTACCGCTACGGCAGTTTCCATGAAGATGCCAAAGTCCGCCTGCCGGAGATGTTCGACGGTCTGGTGATGGTCTTCAGGACATTCGACGACATCAGCTACGGCATAGTCATGAGTGGTTCTACACGGGTTGTGCAGGAATTTGATCGTCTGCGTGATCCGGACGGACGTTTGTAGCCTGCTGTAAGCGACTCTCTGCTGGCAGCAAATATTGGGGACTGCCGCCACGAAGCAGAAAGACTGGCTCATTGCAATTCGCGCCCCCCGTACGGGGGGCGTACGCCTTATCCAGCTTGTTGAAAAACTGGGTGGTATTGACGTGGTCGTCTCGGCCGGACACGCGGAACTGAAACGCGCCGGGCTGCATGACACTACGATCACAGCGTTCAGGAATTACGATGCCAGCCTGCTCGATTCCGACACTGAATGGCTGGCATCACCGGCTCATCACCTGCTGACCTGGGATAGCGATCGCTATCCCGCACTTCTGCGGGACATTCCTTCACCCCCGGCGGCGTTGTTTGTAGACGGCGATCCTGACGTCTTGTGGCAACCGCAGGTCGCGGTAATCGGTAGCAGAAATCCGACTGCGGGCGGCAAGGACAATGCCCTGGATTTCGCGGCGGAATTATCCCGCCAGGGTCTGACGGTCACCAGCGGAATGGCCAGCGGCATCGATTCCATTGCGCATGGCGCGGCACTGGATGCGGGTGGTTATACGGTTGCCGTCGCGGGCACCGGGCTGGATATCGTGTACCCGGCCAGCGGCCGTGACCTGGCATCGCGAATTTGTCAGCAAGGCGCGCTGGTCTCTGAATTTCCACCGGGGACACCGGCCAGGCGATCGCATTTCCCTTCCAGGAACCGTATTATTTCAGGTCTCAGCCTGGGTGTTCTGGTTATCGAAGCCGGGCTGAACAGCGGAACCCTGATTACGGCACGCATGGCGGGCAACCAGGGCCGGGATGTATTCGCTCTGCCGGGTTCGATCCACAACCCGATGTCCAAAGGTTGCCACCGTTTGATCCGGGAAGGCGTGCGGCTGGTCGAGAATGTCGCCCAGATCATGGAGAACTCGCGCCTCTGGCCGGTCAGTTGGCTGGAGAGCTGAAAAAACAGTTGGACAACCCGAACAGGGGGTACTTGAGATTAGCGGGCAGGAGCCCCAACTGGAGCAGGATCCAGATTATCGACTGTTATGGTCCTGCCTTGGCTTCGATCCCAAGCCGGTGGACTCGATAATAGAACAAAGTGGATTGACGGCGCGCGCCGTCTCGGCCATGCTTCTAATGCTGGAGTTGAGAGGAAAGGTTGAGGCCCATCCAGGAGGAGCCTACAGCCGAAAATAACGAGGTTAATAATGAAAGAAAATGTACTCGACGTCCTGATGTACCTGTTCGAGAATTATTTTTACGATGAACCTGAAGATGAGCCCGACCGTGCTTCCATGGAAGAGAACTTACACGAAGCCGGGTTCAGCAACGGCGAAATCGGCAAAGCATTCAACTGGCTGGACGGTCTGGCTGAACAGCGCTTTCTGCCCGAATTCAAAATGCAGACCGATCAACCCATTCGTATTTTCGTGGATTCCGAAACCAATCGCATTGATACCGCCTGCCTGGATTTCATCATGTATCTTTCGAATGTGGGCATCCTTGACGCGCAGCGCCGGGAACTGGTCATCGACCGCTTGCTGGCTCTGGAGAGCGACGAAATAACCCTGGACGATGTGAAATGGGTAGTGTTAATGGTGCTGTTCAACCAACCCGGGCAGGAAGCCAATTACGCCTGGATGGAAGACATGATGTTTGACACAGAGCAAGACTACCGCCATTAATATATAGGGCGCCTGCGGCGTGGCCGCATATTTGTCCGCAATTAACCCCGAAATTGAATAGCGAACTGTTTCGCTTGTGAGTGTGAGGATTTAGCCATCAAACTGCTGATCGTAGAATCGCCTGCCAAGTCAACCACCATCAACCGGTACCTGGGTCCGGATTTCCAGGTTCTGGCTACCTATGGTCATGTCAGGGATTTGCCCTCGAAGGATGGCGCGGTTGATCCCGATAACGATTTCGCGATGACCTACGAACTCAATGAAGGCAGCGAGAAGCACGTCAAGAGCATCATCAAGGCAGCGCGAAAGGCAGAAGCCGTATACCTGGCCACTGACCTTGATCGCGAAGGTGAGGCCATTTCCTGGCATGTGTATGAAATTCTCCGGGAGCAGGGCATCACCGAAAAAATCCCTTTTTACCGCATCGAGTTCTCCGAAATCACGGAAAAAGCCATCAAGGAAGCGGTAGACAATCCACGGGAACTCTCCATGGACCTGGTCAATGCACAGCAGGCGCGCCGGGCGCTGGATCACCTGGTGGGATTCAACCTTTCGCCCCTGCTGTGGAAAAAGATCAAGACCGGACTATCCGCCGGGCGGGTGCAGAGCCCGGCTTTGCGGATGATCGTTGAGCGCGAATACGAAATAGAGAAGTTCGATCCACAGGAATACTGGACCATCGAAGCGGATATGAGCCATGCCGGCAAAGCTTTCGAGTCGCGCCTGGTCCGCCTGGAAAACGAGCGCCTGAAGCAGTTTGACATCAATACCACGGAACATGCTCATCGGGTCCGTGATCGCCTGACAAAGGCGGCAGCAGGCAAGTTGACAGTGAACCGTGTCACCCGCAAGCAGCGCAGGCGGCGTCCGGCTCCGCCCTTCATCACCTCGACCTTGCAGCAGGATGCTGCCCGGAAACTGCGATTTTCCGCGCAAAGAACCATGCGCACGGCCCAGGGCCTGTACGAGGGGGTTGAGATCAACGGGGTCAGCCAGGGCCTGATCACGTACATGCGAACCGACTCGGTGCACCTGTCAAACGACGCGTTGACAAACCTGAGGGCCCAGATCAAAAATGGCTACGGCGAAAAGTACCTGCCGGGCAAGCCTAATTTCTACAAGACCAAGGCCAAGAATGCCCAGGAAGCTCACGAGGCAATCAGGCCTACCTCGGCGGAATTGACGCCGGACCAGGTAAAAAAGAATTTATCCGAGGATCAGTTCCGTCTGTACGAATTGATCTGGCGGCGGGCGATGGCGTCCCAGATGACACCGGCGCTGGTCGATACCGTTCAGGTTGAATTTGACTGTGACTCTGACGCCACCTTCAGGGCGAACGGTTCCGTTATTGTTTTCCAGGGGTTCCTGCGCGTTTACCAGGAATCGCAGCCCATGGGTAAAGAAGAAAAGGAATCCCATCTGCCCGACATGAGAGAGGGTGAGGTGGTGAACCTTGCGGAAATCCGTGCGGAGCAGCATTTTACCGAGCCGCCACCGCGTTTTTCCGAAGCCAGCCTGGTTAAAGCCCTTGAAGACTATGGCATAGGCAGGCCTTCGACTTACGCCAGCATCATTCAGACCCTGGTGCGCCGCAAGTACGTGGAAATGGACCGCAGGCGCTTTTTTCCTACCGATACCGGGCGGGTGGTTGCACGGTTTCTGGCCACCCATTTCGAACCTTACGTGGATTATGATTTCACCGCCAGGATGGAGGATACGCTGGATGAAATCTCCCGGGGGGAGATTCACTGGATCCCGCCGTTGATGCAATTCTGGAAGCCGTTTATCCGCCTGGTGAAAGAAAAGGAAGAAACCGTTAGTCGCCGGGAGGCCAAGCTGACCCGTGTTCTCGGCAAGGACCCGAAAACCGGCAAGGATGTATCCGTCCGGCTCGGGCGCTACGGTCCACACGCACAGATCGGTACGGTTGAGGATGAGGAAAAACCACGCTTTGCCGGACTGCGCGGCACGCAGCGCCTTGAGACCATTACCCTTGAGGAAGCGCTGGAATTATTCAAGTTGCCCCGTGACCTGGGTGTTACACCGGAAGGTGAAACTGTGTCAGCCAGTATTGGGCGCTTCGGCCCTTACATCCGTTACGGAAGTAAGTTCGTGTCACTGAAGGATGCTGATCCGCACACGGTAGAGCTGCCGTACGCGCTGGAACTGGTGGCCGCCAAGAAACAGGCAGACCTGGACCGCATCCTGCGAACCTGGGATGGATCGGATGTGCAGATTGTGAAAGGCCGTTGGGGCCCCTTCATCACGGACGGTAAGAAAAACGCCCGTATGCTCAAGGATCGCGAAGTAGAATCGTTGACCCTGGAAGAGTGCGAGGCAGCGATCGAAGCGGCTCCCGACAAACGCCGTGGCAAGAAAGCAGCGAAGAAAAAGACAGCTAAAAAGAAAACATCAAAGAAGCGTAGTTCAAAAAAGACCGCTAAAAAGAAGTCTTCCACAAGAAAGAAAACCGCGAAGAAAAAAACCACAAAAAAGGCAGCCGGCGCTAGCCCGCATATTGCATGAGTTGCCGGAATTGTCGGTTGATTTCACGAGTACAGCACAGCGGGACTCATGCAATATGCGGGCTACAGTTACCAGCGGGGAATAAGCCACATTGCCTGGTCACAACCTTCTGACGGTCGAGCAGGCAGCACAATGCCTGCATGATGGGAAAATCATTGCCTATCCTACCGAGGCAGTGTTTGGTTTGGGTTGCGACCCTGCCAACGAAACAGCAGTTCGACAGCTGCTCTCCCTCAAAGGGGCGACCGGCCACCGCCGGCCTGATCCTGATCGCCGATCAGTTTGAGCGCTTTGATCCCTTTATCAAGCCGGTAAGCGAAACGTTGTACCAGCGGGCCGGGTCAAGCTGGCCCGGACCGGTCAGTTGGTTGTTTCCACGTGCAGACAGCGTACCCGGCTGGTTGGCAGGAGATCATGACACCATTGCATTACGCCTGACTGCCCATCCCGTGTGCCGGGCCTTGTGTGCTGCCTTTGAGGGTGCGATCGTTTCGACCAGCGCCAATCCGAGTTCATCCGAACCGGCCGTAAGCGCCGGACAGGTAGAAGAGTATTTTGGTTCTTGCCTGGGCGGAATCGTTGAGGGAGCACTGGGCAGGGATGGGAAACCCAGTGAAATCCGCGACCTGGTCAGTGGTGCTGTTATCAGGGCGGGCTAGGAGTGGGAAATGACAAATATTAAGCTTGAAGCTGTCCGGGACTACCTGCTGGGCCTGCAGGATCAAATCTGCACGAAACTGGAAAATGAGGACGGGCAGGCCGGTTTTCTGAAGGATGACTGGTCCCGTGTGCAGCATGAAAAACAGGGGGAAAAACAGGGGGAAAAACAAGGGGAAGAGCAGAGTGATGAAGGACAAGGTGGCCCGGTCCTGGGCGGTGGGGGGCAGACCAGGGTACTGCGTCATGGGGCTGTGTTCGAGCAGGCTGGAGTCAATTTTTCGCATGTGACCGGCGTCAGTCTGCCGCCTTCCGCCACAGCGGCCCGGCCGGAACTGGCTGGCCGCAGTTTTGAAGCCCTGGGTGTATCGCTGGTCATACACCCGGAAAATCCGTATATACCCACCAGTCACGCCAATGTGCGTTTTTTCCTGGCCGAAAAGGAGGGGGAACAGCCGGTCTGGTGGTTTGGGGGTGGTTATGACCTGACCCCTTATTATCCTTTTGTCGAGGACATTATCGGCTGGCACCAGGCCGCCCGGCTTGCCTGTGAGCCCTTTGGGGAAGATATTTATCCGCGCTTCAAGGAGTGGTGTGACCGCTATTTTTTCCTCAAACACCGGGATGAGGCCCGGGGTGTTGGCGGGCTGTTTTTTGATGATCTGAACGAATGGGGTTTCGAACGCAGTTTTGCATTCATGCGCGCCGTGGGTGACAGTTACCTGGATGCCTATTTACCAATCGTGCAGCGGCGCAAAAACCACCCGTGGACCGAGCAGCAGCGGCAATTTCAACTCTACCGCAGGGGACGCTACGTGGAGTTCAACCTGGTCTACGATCGAGGTACGCTGTTTGGCCTGCAGTCGGGCGGACGCACTGAATCGATCCTGATGTCATTGCCGCCAATGGTTTCCTGGCGTTACAACTGGCATCCGGAAGCCGGCAGCGAAGAAGCCCTGCTATACGATTTCCTGCAACCAAGGGACTGGCTGGATTCCGGATGCGGCGATGCCGATCCGGAATGACGGGGATGCGGGCTACCACAGGTAGGGCAGGAATTCTTCCGGGATGGGGTTGTCTTTGCTCTCATTGCCCCAGAGAACCGTAACAATCCACCAACGGTCTTCGTGTTCCAGGAGCTGGAAGCTGTTAATTCCCCGTGCTATGGGTGCACTTTCCAGATTGTTACGGGCTTCGTATGTGCTGAACGCCTGGATGATGTCGCCGAAACGATCCATGTGGCGCATGACTTCCTTTTCGTAGAAATCGTTTTCTGCGAAGTATTCCTGTACATCTTCGATCCACTCATCGATGCTCATTACCTGCGGCAAGCCACCTTCTTTGTGCAATCGTTTTCCGGTGGGGATCAGGCGTGCGCCCTCCAGGTAAAGACTGCGCAGCCGCTGCCAGTTGCGCTTGCCGGCCGGCCCGGAAATGCATTCATACATGGCCTTGATGATGGTGTCCGGTGAAATGACATCTTCGGGACGGGGTTTGGGAAGTGCATGGGGCTGAGTTTCAGTATTCACGGGTGCTGGGTTCCGGGCGGTGTGTGGCTATATTGTAACGGGTTCCCGGGGTGAGAGCTTGATAACCATGTCATTCGCCTGATCAGTGGGCGGTTTCCCAGTCAGGGCCATAACCGGTATCCACAACCAGTGGCACATTGAGGTCTGCAGCACCCGACATGTGCTCGACAACCACATTTTTCAGCCAGTCGAGCCGGTCTTCCCTGACTTCAAAAACCAGTTCATCGTGTACCTGCATTACAAGGTGGGCATCCGAGTTCTGCCCGGCGTTTTCGCTTTGCAGCCAGGCATCGATGCTGATCATTGCCCGTTTGATGATGTCTGCCGCTGTGCCCTGCATGGGAGCATTGATGGCGGCCCGCTCTGCGCCCTGGCGCCTTTGCATATTACTGGCATTGATGTCAGGCAGGTACAGGCGCCGGCCGAACAGGGTTTCGACATAACCCTGCTCCCGCGCCCTTGCGCGGGTGTCTTCCATGAACTGCCGTACGCCCGGGTAGCGCATGAAATAGGTATCCATGTAAGCCTGGGCTTCGATGCGGCCAATTTTGAGCTGGCGGGACAGGCCAAACGCGGACATGCCGTACATCAGGCCGAAGTTGATCGCCTTGGCCGACCGGCGTTGATCCCTGTCCACCTCATCATACGGAACATCGAAGACTTCACTGGCGGTAGCCTGGTGAACATCCACGTTTTCATGGAACGCTTTCAGCAACCCCGGGTCCTCCGACAGGTGGGCCATGATGCGCAATTCAATCTGGGAATAATCACAAGCCATGATCAGGCAGCCTTCCGGGGCGACAAAGGCTTCGCGGATCCGCCGGCCCTGGGCTGTCCTGATTGGAATATTCTGCAGGTTGGGGTTCGATGATGAAAGCCGTCCGGTGGCGGCCACCGCCTGGTGGTAGGAAGTATGCACGCGTCCTGTACGTGGATTGATTTGCCCGGGCAGCTTGTCTGTGTAAGTCGATTTGAGTTTTGCAAGGGAGCGGTATTCCAGGATCAGGCTGGGCAGTTCGTAATCGACGGCGAGTTCCACCAGCACATCTTCTGCCGTGGACGGTTGTCCTTTTGGTGTTTTACGGATTACCGGCAGGCCAAGTTTTTCGAACAGGATTTGCTGCAGTTGTTTGGGTGAACCGAGGTTGAAAGGCTGTTCCGCTGCATCGTGGGTATGTTTTTCCAACTCATGAATCTGCTGCGCCAACTCACGGCTTTGTTCAGCCAGTTGATCACCGTCGATCAGCACGCCGCGCTGTTCCATGCGCGCCAGTACCGGAACGAGGGGCATTTCGATTTGCTGCAGCACATCCGCCAGCGCCGGCTCTTTGAGCAGCCTGGGCCACAGGTGTTCATGCAATTGCAAAGTGATGTCTGCGTCTTCGGCGGCGTAATGGCTGGCCTCCTCGATGGGCACTTCACTGAACAGGATCTGCTTTGCTCCCTTGCCTGCAATGTCCTCGTAATGAGTGGTTTGCCGGCCAAGGTATTTAAGCGCCAGTGAATCCATGTCGTGGCGGCTGCCGGTGCTGTTCAATACGTAAGATTCCAGCATGGTGTCGAATGCAACGCCTGCCAGCCGGAGGTCATAAAGGGAAAGCACGTTCATGTCGTATTTGATGTGCTGGCCCACCTTGGCCCGGCCGGGATCCTGCAGCACCGGCCGGAGCAAGTCGAGAACATCATCGCGCTCGAGTTGCTCCGGTGCACCTGGATATTCGTGGGCAACCGGGATGTAGACGGCGCGGCCGGCCCGGGTTGAGAAACTCAGCCCGACCAGTTCTGCCTGCATGGAATCCAGGCTGGTGGTTTCGGTATCCAAAGCGAACAATTCGCTGGCTTCCAGTTCACTGATCAGCGACAAGAGCGCCTCTTTGCTGACAATGGTCCGGTAGTCGGCTTGCACGGGTTCTTTTTTGCCGCCGTCACCGCCCAGTTCCTTCAGCCAGCTGATGAACTCATAACGCCTGAGCGCCTCCCCCAGCGCTTCCTTGTCGATATCCTTGCGCTGCAATTGCTTCGGGTCGATTTCGAGGTCCAGATCACGCCTGATGGTTGTCAGTTCCCTTGAAAGGGGCAGTTGCTCCAGCGCAGCCCTGAGGTATTCTCCGACCTTGCCTCCTATTTCATCCGAGTGCGCCATGACTGCATCCAGTGTGCCGTACGTATTCAGCCACTTGGCCGCCGTTTTCGGGCCGCATTTTTCAACGCCGGGAATGTTGTCGGACTTGTCGCCCGTAAGCGCCAGGAAGTCGACAATCTGCTCCGGTGTCACGCCGAATTTTTCCATTACGCCTGCACGGTCCGAAGTAGTGTTGGTCATGGTGTTAACCAGCGTGGTCCGGTCACTGACCAGCTGGGCCAGGTCCTTGTCTCCGGTGGAAATCACGCAGTTCATACCTTCTGCTTCTGCGGCCCGGCACAAGGTTCCGATCACGTCATCGGCCTCAACGCCGTCGACCTGCAACAGGGGTAAGCCGAGCAGGCCGGTGAATTCCAGAATCTGTTCGACCTGCTGCCGTAACCCGGTCGGCATCGGCGGCCGGTTTGCCTTGTACTCGGGGTACAGTTGGTGCCGGAAGGTCGGTCCCTTTGCATCGAATACCACGGCGATATGTTCAGGATCTTCTTCATTCAGCAGACGCTTGAGCATATTGGCCACACCGAGCAGTGCTCCGGTCGGATCCCCCTGGCTGTTGGTGAGGTTGGGTAGTGCGTGGAATGCCCGGTAAAGGTAGGAAGAACCGTCAACGAGATACAAAGTAGGCTGCTTGCTCATGTCATGTATTGATTCATTTATGGGATCAATTGTTCTGTTGTACGGTCTGTTATTATGTGAGTCACAAAATCGATTTTTAAAAAGATTCTGGATGCTATCCAAGTCTAACCCAGTGGGAGGGTGAAACGATGAAAAACCAGGAATTCATGCGCTGGAAATCCATGACACTGGTGATATTTGCAGCGTTCCTGTTGTTTGCCTGGGGCACTCTTCTGGCACAGGACGACCTTGAAAAGCCCCCTGAAATCCCGAATGCGGTTGTAGAGGAAGAACCTTTCCCGCCAAAAGTCCAGGGTGAACAACTTGAGCCCACGGTTACAATTCGTGAAGAGGAGGATCGCCGGATCGAGGAGTACCGGATAAACGGACGGGTTTACATGATCAAGGTTGTACCGGAGAAAGGCGTTCCCTACTACTACATTGACACGGATGGAGACGGGCAGCTTGAACTCGATATGGACCAGCAGGCGCTGAACCCGGTACAGCCGGTGCACTGGAAGATCAAAGAGTGGAAGTGAGCCTTCCCGAAAGCGGGCCCGCGAGGCGGGATATTGCCTCTGCATTCACTGGCTGGATTGGCCGTACGGTGTCCTGGCTGACACTGCTGATGGTTCTGTTGACCTTTGCAATCGTCATTCTTCGTTATGGCATGAACCAGGGTTGGATCTGGTTGCAGGAAAGCGTCACTTACCTCCATGCTTTGGTGTTCATGACCGCGGCAGCCTGGGACTTTTCAGACGGATGATCACGTGCGAGTCGATATTTTTTATCGTGACCGATCCAATCGCCACAAGGCCTGGGTGAATCTGCTTGGAACGCTGATTTTCCTGGCGCCATTCAGCATTTTTCTTATCGTCATCGGCTGGGATTACGTGGCGGCTTCATGGGTGACGAAAGAGGGCTCGCGTGAGGCCGGCGGCCTGCCGCTGGTATACCTGCTCAAAAGCCTGATCCTGATCATGCCGGCATTGTTGCTGATCCAGTCTTTCAGCGTGGTGAGAGCTAGTATTTTCACTCTGAGATCTGAACATTCCCGGGAGTCTGAACATGACCTGGAGTCAAAACATTAATGAAGAAGACCGGTGCGTTTCTGGTTCGCCATGCGTTGGAACAACTGGGTGTGCAATTCACATTCGGCATTCCAGGCGTTCACAACACCGAAATTTACGATGAACTCGCGACCTCGGAACAGATACACCCCCTGTTGGTAACACATGAAGCCGGTGCGGCGTTCATGGCGGATGCCGTGAGCCGGACCAGTGAAAGTATCGGCACCCTGCTGGTGGTGCCAGCCGCTGGCCTGACGCATGCCATGAGCGGAATTGGCGAGGCTTTCCTGGATGGAATTCCCATGCTGGTGATCTCCGGCGGCACCCGGACCGATACCGGGCGAGAGTACCAATTGCACCAGATGGATCAGCAAGCCCTGGTTGCCCCGGTGACCAAGGCGCAGTTCAAATGCCTGTCACAGGCCGATATCGTGCCGACCTTGTACGAAGCCTACCGGGTGGCGACCACTGGCGAACCCGGACCGGTGTATGTCGAGGTGCCGGTCAATATCCAGATGATGAAAGGCGAGGCCGGTGAATTGCCAGTCCCAATGCCCATGGGGCCGGGGGAAATGCCGGCATCCAGCGATATCGAGGCTGCTGCGGAACTGCTGGCGAGCGCGGGCAAGACAGGAATTTTCGCCGGGTGGGGATCGCGCGGCGCACGGGAATCCTTGCTGTCGATCGCTGAAATGCTGGGCGCTCCCGTTGCAACAAGTCTGCAGGGGCTCAGCGTATTCCCGTATGACCATCAATTGCACACCGGCATGGGTTTTGGGCCGGCGTCGGTTCCGGCGGCTGAAAATGCTTTTTCTGACATCGATGCCATGCTGGCCGTGGGCGTGCGGTTCGGAGAAATAGCGACCGGTTCCTATGGCGCAAAACCACCAGAAAACCTGGTGCACATTGACATTAACCCGGCGGTAATGAGCGCCAACTTCAAGGCCCGTGTGGAACTGGTTGGCGATGCCTCCCAGATCATGCCGGAACTGGCCGAAGCCCTGCGCCGGCGCTTGCAAAAGGAAAAGGATTATTCCACCCTGGCGGCCCGGATCAGTTCGGATAAGGACAAATACAGGAAGCAGTGGCTGGACCATGACTCCGGCGTCCGGGTCAATCCCGGCCAGTTTTTTGAGGCGCTTGATTCAATGCTGCCGGATAACGCCATTGTGGTGGCGGATGACGGGCAACCACACGTTCCTGGTCGCCGAACTGATGCCCATGCGGGGTGGAAGAACCTTCATTTCCCCCACGGATTTCAATTGCATGGGCTATTGTGTCCCCGCCGTCGCCGGGGCGCGCCTGGCCAACCCCGGCCGGGTCGTTTGCGGAATCGTCGGCGATGGCGGCCTGGTGATGACCGGTTTCGAGGCATTGACGGCCGTGGCCAACAAGCTGGGTGTAGTCTGGTTTGTTTTTGCCGATGGCGAACTCAGCCAGATTGCCCAGGCGCAGGAAGTGACGATGAATCGCAAAACCTGCACCATCCTGCCGCCGCTGGATATTGCCGCCTTTGCCCGCTCAGTCGGGGCGGCTTTTGTCGATATCGACAGGAATGAAGACATTGGGCAGGGCATCAGTGAAAGCCTGTCACTTGCCGCTGAAAACAAAGCCGTATTTGTCCGGGTGAATATCGATTACTCAAAGAAAACCCGTTTCACCAAAGGTGCGGTCAAAACGAACTTCGCTACCTTCGATATGGCGACAAAACTGCGTCTTGCCGGGCGTGCCCTGTTCCGGAAATTCTCAGCGTAAAACGCTTTGGCTACTTCTGATCGCTGCAACAGACTCGACCGGGTGCTGGAACGCAGGCAGCCGGACCTGACTGTCCTGGCTGAAAGTCTGTACAAACCCCGCAATTTTTCCGCCATCGTCAGGACTTGTGATGCAGTCGGGATCAATGAGATGCATGCTGTGCCGGGCGAAGACGGCCTGGGTACTTACTGGAAAACCTCCCAGGGCGCGGAAAAATGGGTCAAAGTGCGGGCCCATGACACGCTTGAAGCCGCATGCGCTCACCTCAGGGCGCGGGGCTTTCAGTTGCTGGCTGCCCATCTTTCTGAAGAAGCAACGGATTACAGGGAACTGGATTACACGCGCCCTACCGCCCTGGTGGTGGGTACCGAGTTGTTTGGCGTAAGCGAGGCTGCTTTGGCCGCGGCTGACCAGCAAGTCAAAGTCCCGATGATGGGCGTGACCCAGTCACTCAATGTTTCGGTTGCCTGCGCCATCGTATTGTACGAGGCCATGCGTCAGCGCCAGGCCGCGGGCATGTACGGACAGAACCGCCTGGATGATGCGCTGCTGCGCAAACAGCGTTTCGAGTGGTTGCACCCCCAGGTTACCGAGTTTTGCCGTCAGCGTGGCCTGGAATACCCGGCAATAGATGAAGACGGAAACATCATTGGAGATTTTCCCAGGGGCGACCTCCTACAGTAGTTGTTCCAGGATGGGTTTGGTGTCGGGCATCTTCCCGGTCCAGAGTTCGAATGACAGCGCAGCTTGCTCCACCAGCATGCCCAGGCCATCCTGGTAGCGAATCTTCGCTTCGAGACAGAAATTTCGCAGGGGTTCAGCGACTGCGCCGTAGTTCAGGTCGTAGCAAAGACTTTCGGGGTGGAACATCGAAAGGGGTAAGCCAGGGTGGCTGCCGTCGTGGCCTAGGGAAGTGGCGTTGATGACGAGATCGAAGGGGTCCTGGGTTTGAAGAGATTGAAGGGCAATGGCTTGCAGGTTTGTGTGCGGTGAGGGTGGGAACGGTTGGGTTCGCGCGCAAGCACGCTCTTACAGGCAAGGCCGGCGAATTGTTCTTGCAGCTGTTTGGCTCGTTCCACGGTCCGGTTGGCGATTACGATACTTGCGGGATCCTGCGCCAGCAGGTCGCCGAGGATCCCGGCCACTGCACCACCCGCGCCAATGATGCAGACTCGCGACCCTGAAAGCTGATGATCAAGATTGGAAACCAGGTCCCGGACCAGGCCGCGGCCATCGGTGTTGTCCGCAAACCATTCCTTTTCTGTCTTGAACAGCAGGGTGTTTGCAGCCCGTGCCCGGCTGGCGCTGGCGCTGCTTTTTTGCGCCAGTTTCCACGCCTGGTGTTTCAGCGGCACCGTGACATTGCAGCCCCTGCCGCCCTCTGCGGCGAGTTCTTCCAACAGGCGGGGGAAAGTTTCCGCGTTCGCATCGATTGCCCGGTAATCGATCTCCAGGGCGCACTGCCGGGCAAATGAGCGGTGAATTTCGGGTGAGCGTGAATGGCTGATGGGTGAGCCGAAAACGGCCAGCCGGATCACTGCTGATCCTTGATCCACTGCGCAGCCTGCAGGGCATAGTAGGTCAGAATGCCATCTGCACCCGCGCGTTTGATACTGGTCAATGCTTCCATCACCACGGCTTCCTCGTCCAGCCAGCCGTTGAGCGCGGCTGCTTTGAGCATCGCGTACTCACCTGAGACCTGGTAGGCAAAGGTGGGCACGCCGAACGCGTCTTTAACCCGGCGAATAATGTCCAGGTAGGGCATTGCCGGTTTGATCATGACCATGTCAGCGCCTTCTTCCAGGTCCAGATCAACTTCCCGTAAGGCTTCGTCGCTGTTGGCCGGATCCATCTGGTAGGAGTATTTGTTGCCGCCGGCCAGGTTTGCCGCTGAACCTACTGCGTCCCGGAACGGGCCGTAAAAGCTTGATGCGTACTTGGCTGAATAGGCCAGGATTTGCTTGTTGGGGAAACCTTCCGTCTCGAGTGCAAGCCGGATGGCGCCAATCCTGCCGTCCATCATGTCCGAAGGCGCCACGACGTCTGCGCCCGCTTCGGCGTGCGACAAGGCCTGCTTGACCAGCACGTCGACTGTAGCGTCGTTCATCACGTAACCGGTGTCGTCGATCAGGCCGTCCTGGCCGTGCGTGGTGAAGGGGTCAAGCGCCACATCGGTGATGACGCCCAGTTCGGGGAACCGTTGTTTCAAAGCACTGATGGCTCTTTGCGCCAGGCCTTCGGGATTCCATGCTTCGCGCGCATCTTCGGATTTACAGTCGCTGGAGACTACCGGAAACAACGTGATTGCCGGCACACCAAGCTCCTGGCAACGTTCCGCCGCGGGAAGCAGGTGGTCGATGGTCATCCTGTCCACGCCGGGCATGGAGGCAACGGGTTCAACCGCGTTGTCACCCTCCAGTACGAAGACCGGCCAGATCAGGTCAGCAGAAGAAAGACTGGTCTCGCGCATCAAGCGGCGGGAGAATTCGTTGGCGCGCATGCGCCGCATTCGCGTGGTGGGGAAGGTCATGGCAAGATTCCTGTTTCGGTGTTCCCTGATTTTATAATGAGTTTCGCTTCCGGTCAGCCAGATTTTTTACATTCGATGATTTAGCGCAGGAATCCTGGCGGGTCGAAGTCGTACCAGGAGTTCAGTTGCCGGATCAGTTCATCCAGCCCCTCCCTGCTCTTGGCGGAAAACACCTGAACTGTGGCGCCCAAAGGCAGTGACTTGCGAACTTTCAGCAGGGTTGCTTGCGCCGGACCTCGCTTGAGCTTGTCGGCCTTGGTCAGCAGCACGTGACAGGGTACGCCTGAGCTTTCACACCAGCTCAGCATCTGCTCGTCGAAAGGACGCAGGGGATGGCGGATGTC
>PVMK01128077.1_pt1 | contig 25936 bp, 26 predicted proteins | sample 1853481 | NCBI WGS metagenome assembly PVMK01 (sample SAMN08533507, study PRJNA380276) | Marine sediment metagenome, whole genome shotgun sequencing project.
CCCTCCTGAACATGTAGGAGCCCGCCATGCGGGCGACCGTTTTTTATTCAGTAAGTATATTGAAGGCAGTGCTGGCATACAGCGCCCTGGGTAGGCTTTCTCAACCCTTTCTTATCCGGCCCTGCGGGCTCCCCTCGCGAATGTTTCAGCCTGATCGGGACCGGGCTTACAGGACTCCTCGGCAATTGCTCCCGGCATGGCTCTACCTCCTGCATCCCTGCAGTCGTGTCCTGGGCGCCCTCGATTTTCTCCCTGAAAATCGCCCCGGTCTGAAAAATTCGCTCGGCGGCTAAATGGGTTGAGATAGCCTACCCAGCCCACTGCATGCCTTAAACGCTTCGATACTTTTTGGCCAAGAAATGTCTATGCCTTGATGGCAACTGGTGGGCGGGAGGACCGCTGGTACCCTTCGAAGCGCCGAGCAGGCAAGCGGGATAGGGGACAAATGGGCGGGATGCCCATTTGAGGTCGCCCAGGACAGGAGTCCTGTAAGACCGGCCCCGTCAGCCCGTTTGCATGTGAGGGCAGCCCGCAGGGCCGCTGAGCCGGGGGACCAGCGGGCCTGCCGCACGCCGGTTGCCCGCACTGCCCTCGAAAAAAAGCCGTAAAAAAAGCGCTCGCCCACATGGCGGCCTACGGCTGAATTTTATGGTGAATCAGGTTGGCCAGCCGCTTTATACCTTCCACTATGGCTTCCTCGTTGTAGTTCGCGAAGCTCAGTCGCATGTAATTGTGCAGGCCATCGCGGGCTGAAAAATGTGCTCCTGGCTGGAAACCTGTATTGAATTCCGCTGCATGGCGCAGCAATTCGGCGGTATCCACCGAATCGTCGAATTTCAGCCAGAAAAAGTAACCTCCCTCAGGGCGCCTCCAGCTGGCCAGCCGGCCGATGTGTTCATGCAGGGTTTCGTCCATCACTTCGACGCGCCGGCGAAAGGCTTCGCGCAGTTGCAGCAGGAAAGAGTCCTGCAGACCCAGTTCGATGGCATGGCGCATGACATGTGAGGTGAAATGATTGAACGAGCCACCGCTGTTCACCGCGCCGCTGTCCATCAGTTGGTCCAGCAGTTGTGGTGATGTCTGAATCCAGCCCAGGCGTAACCCGGGCGCCATGATCTTGGAGAACGAGCCCAGGGACAGGATGGTTCCGCTGTCGATCATCGTTCCGAGTGCCGCGGGCGGGGGGTGGTAATAATGGAGCAGTTGATACACCTCGTCGGCTGCGATCAGGAACTCGTGCTCCCTGCTCAATTCGACCAGCCGCTTCCTTCGCTGCAGGCTCATGGTCTGTCCGCCGGGGTTGTGAAAGCTGGGAATGGTGTAGAGCAGTTTTGCCCTGGTTTGGCCAAGCACTTCTTCGAGCCGGTCAGTATCGAGCCCTTCTTCGTCAACCGCTACGCTGACGATGTTCAGCCCGTGGTCCATGAAGATCCGGAAAGCCAGGAAATAGCTGGGTTCCTCGACGATCACCGTGTCACCGGGCCGGGTGAAAAGGGCGCAGATGAAATCCAGCGCCTGTGAGTTGCCGCAGGTCACGAACAGACTCTCTGAGGCGACCGGAGCGTCGTAGCCTTCACTCAGGAACGCGGCCAGCGAATCCCTGAATCGGGCATCACCCTGCCGTTCGCCATAGTTAAGCTCTATCGGCTGGGCGATATCGAGGAAACTTGCAGACGCCATGCGCAGCTGTTCGACCGGCAGCAGGTCGTCGGAGGGCTGACCGACACCGAAATTGATGACACCCGCTTCTCCGGCGACGTCAAAGGTAACTTTTTTGCTCATTTGTTTTGTCCGGCATTCATGATACTGCATGGTGCATGAAGCGGAATACTGGTGCAAACTGCGGGTCAGGCGGCCAGGCAAGGGGCCGAACCGGAACTTTTTACTGGCGGTCGAATGGAAAGTAAACGCAGTAATCCTGAATATCTTCTGATCCTGACGGCGGTCGCATCGTCGCTGGCGTTTTCAGTCTGGCAGGTGCTGCTGAACAACTTTGCCATTGAGCAGGCTGCCTTTAGCGGCCGTGAGATAGGAATCCTGCAGAGTTTGCGGGAAGTCCCGGGATTTTTGGCCTTTACCGTAGTTTTTGTATTGCTCGTAGTGCGTGAACAGGCGTTCGCCCTTGTGTCAGTAGGTTTGTTGGGCGCGGGTGTCGCCCTGACGGGATTTCTGCCGAGTGAGTACGGGCTGTATTTCACGACCGTGCTGATGTCGATCGGATTTCACTACTTTTACACGCTGCAGCAGTCGCTTACCCTGCAATGGACGGATACCGCCCAGGCGCCGATCGTGATGGGCCGCCTTTCCTCGGTTTCATCCATTGCCTCGCTGGTGGCTTTTGGCGGTGTCTGGCTGGGTATCGAGTTGCTCGATTTGGACTATAAGTGGCTGTACCTGGTGGCCGGTGGTATTGCGCTTGCGCTCGCGCTTGGCGCCTGGCTGTTTTTCCCAATCTTTCCACACAAGGTGCCGCAGAGAAAACACCTGTTGATGCGCAGGCGATATTGGCTGTATTACGCATTGACCTTCATGAGCGGGGCGCGCCGGCAAATCTTCATGGTCTTTGCCGGTTTCCTGATGGTGCAAAAATTCGGCTTCTCCGCCGCCAACATCGCCCTGCTGTTCCTGGTTAACCACCTGATCAACGCCTGGGCCGCACCGAAAATCGGGCGCTTGATCGTTCGCTTCGGAGAGCGCATGGCGCTGAGCATGGAGTATGCGGGGCTGATCATTATCTTCACCGCCTATGCTTTTGTCGAAGTGGCCTGGGTCGCGGCGACGCTGTACGTGCTGGATCACATCCTGTTTGCCATGGCGATTGCCATCAGGAGCTATTTCCAGAAGATTGCGGACCCTGCTGATATCGCCTCCACCGCGGGTGTGTCATTCACCATCAACCATATCGCCGCCGTCGTCATTCCAGCGAGTTTCGGAATCATATGGCTGTATTCCCCTTCGGTGGTGTTCCTGGCCGGGGCCGGCATGGCTGCGCTTTCATTGCTGTTGGCCCGCCTGGTGCCCAATAATCCACGGGAAGGAAACGAAATCAAGCAGCAAGGTCTGTTTGCCTTGAAATACAAGGCTTGATGTCAGGTAGACACCCGCCACCTCCTGCAAAGGCTGATATGTGCCAGGAGTCTGCGCGGTAGAAAGTATTCCTGCTGCGCAGACTCCTAGGGCCTGTTATTTGCGCCTTACGTAACGATACTGTTCACTCATACGGCGCAGAGTGTCATCGAAAGTCCTGCTGATCTGCGTGGTGTTCCTGATCCGCTCGATCTTCGGCCAGGTGGCGCGGCGGCCTTCGAGCAACATGCTTTCTACCTGCTCCGGCCCGAAGTTGGTGAACATCTTGCCCAGGTTCAGCAGGTGCCGTTCGGGGAAAATTGTGATGTCACCACTGTAGGTCTGGCTGGCAATGGCATGGGCTTTTTTGATTATGGATCCCAGCCCCGGCACATCGAAGTGCTGGTGCACCAGTTCCAGGAAGTGTTCGATCTGCACCATGGGCGCCTTGAGGATCACGTCCTGGATGAACGGGATCAGCCCTGTTTCCTCGATTTCTTCGCTCAGGAACGGCACCACGTGGGGATTGGTCTGGCTGACGATGTAGTGATTGATGTTGTGCAGCCGGTTGACCTTTTCCTTGGGAATGTCTTCGTGCACGGAACCGTCAATCCAGCGGCTTTGCGGCATGTAGGCCACGGACTTGCCGGCATAGTTCTTGGCCCGAAGCTGTACCGGCGGGAACAGGCCGGGAATGGCAGCCGAAGCGAGGGCAGCCCGCCGGATCAAGACATTGGGCGCGGTCAGGTAGTTGAGCAGGCGCGGAAACTGGTGGGAATCAGCGGGTGAAACGGTGATGTTGAGAATGCGGTTGGTGTGCTGATAGGCCTCCAGAAAGGTCATTTCGGGGATATTGCGATCAATGGACTTCTGCAACAGCTTCTGGTCCAGTACGCCTTGCCCCTTCATCAAGTCGTACACGCCGAACATGCGGCACCATTCGAAATCGACCTCGCGCGGATCGAGCATATGCACCAGTTCCGCATCGGTGTTCGTGGCCACGATACCGGCAATGATGGCGCCGGCGCTGGAACCGGTGATCACGCGGGGCATGATCCCCTGGGTTTCCAGTTCCTCGATCACACCCAGATGGAACAGCCCCAGCGAAGCGCCGCCGCTCAATAACAGCGCTGAACGCCCGAAGCTGCGCGCCGCGCGTTTCAGGAAGCGCCGTTTTCGCATCGGCGGCAGCGTTTTAACGTTGCTGTCACACAGCAGGTTCAGCGCAGCGGAAACCTCGTCCAGGTAGTCGTTGATCAGCTTCTTGGTGCCGGTGCGGGCGTGCTGGTAGAGCGCCGGATTGGCCATATTGCCCAGGTTGCCGTGTAGTTCTTCCCGCAGGCGGAACATCAGCAGTTCGAGATCCTCCTGACGCCTCAATTTGCGCAGCAGTTTCATTCGCGAGGCAATCAGCCGGTGATCATAATCCGGGGATTCAGACTCCTCACGCCAGTGGTCCTTTTTATCCAGCCGGTCCAGTTCAAGGGCTGCCGCATACCATTCTTCGTAGTTCGTGGCGCTGGCCAGGGCTCTTTCATATTTATGCGAAATTCTGCTCATTGCGGCAGCATATCAGCAAGATTCTGCAATTTCCCTGCGCAAGATCAATACCGGCCTCTTGCGCTCATCCCGCCGGGCGTTCAGGATGATGAAAAATATGTCAGAGGCCCCGGTCAAATCACACCACCACTCGTCTCGAATCCAATGAGGGCGCGTTCCGGCAACGTTCAGGCGCGGCGCCTGAGCCCGGGAGTCAAACTGGCCTATTCGGCCTTGTTGATCCCCACGTCCATGTTGCATGCGCCGGCACTGTCAATCATTCCGGCTCTTTATGCGAAGTACAGTGCGGTCAGTTTTACCGGCATGGGCTTGCGTAAGCCCTGGATTATCGCGGGTATGTTTTTGTGTTGCCTGGGCGAACTCAGTCGTGACTATGCTGAGCGCTCCAGCCTTGCAGCCTATCGAACCTTTAGTTACTTCCTTGGAATTGGCCTTTTTTTAAGTTTACCGCTGTGGCCGATGTTTGCGGGTTTAGAAATGACACTGGAAGTAACCGCCCTGGCTTCCTGGTTGATCGTATTGAGCATTCGTAACGCAGATGATTCTTGAACAGATAGATCATCAGCTTCTGGCGGGTGATTTTGGGCCTGCCGCCCGGCGCGCCATGCAATTGCTTCAGAAGTATGCGCAAGTCGTGGGTGCGAAAAAGTTCATTGGCATCGAGTCAGCGCATATTGACAGCTGCCTGTATCACGGACCTTCGGGACTGGATTTTGTGAATTCATTCCGCGATCTGGACGGGCGGGTGCGGGTTCCTGCTACTTTGAACGTGGCGGCCATTGACCTCGTTCACCCGGAATACAGCCAGGCTTCGTTTTCATTGACTGCGGCTCAAAGGTCATTGACCGAGGCTTACCTGGACCTGGGATGTCAGCCGACATTAAGCTGTGCGCCCTACCAACGACTTCAACGACCGAAGCCAGGTCAACACATTGCCTGGGCCGAGTCCAATGCCATTGTTTTTGCCAATTCATGCCTGGGCGCAAAAACGGACCGCTACGGAGATTTCACTGACCTCTGTGCCGCCCTCACCGGGCGCGTGCCGCTGGCTGGATTCCACCTGGATGAAAATCGCCTGGCCAGCCTGATCCTGGATGTCATTGATCTGAAAAACAGCGGCCTGGACAGGGATTTGTATTTCGCCTGCCTGGGGTATGTTCTGGGGGCAGTTGCCGGATCACGGGTCGCTGCGATACGGGGCGCCCCGGCCGACTCCACCGAAGATGAACTGAAAGCCCTGGGGGCCGCCGCAGCCTCATCAGGTGCTGTCGCAATGTTCCACCTGGTGGGCGTCACGCCCGAGGCGGCGACCCTGGAACAGGCGACCGGCGGGAATCCGGCTAACATCGAGGTAATCAGCGTGGGCGCAGGGCAGCTGGCGGGCGTGCTGGATCAGTTATGTCCGGTTGAGCCCGGTGAAGCGGTAGCCGCTTTTTGTGCCGGCACTCCGCACTTTTCCTGCGCCGAGTTCAGGCAGCTGGCACAACGGGTCAAGGGCCGTAAGGCGCGGCCGGGCGTTGCGGTTCTGGTCTCGACCTCCAGGGAAATATCCGCTCAGTTGACTACCGCGGAATGGGCCAATCCCCTGTGGGAATTCGGCGTCAAAATCATCGTGGATACCTGCACCTACCTGACACCAGTTGTGTTACACGGTGAGGGGGTTGTGGTAACGAATTCAGCCAAGTGGGCGCACTATGCTCCCGGTACTATCAACCAGAGAAGCGCCTTGATGTCCATCGACCGCTGCATACGTTGCGCAGAAAACGGAAGAATCGTCGCATGAACTCAGGGATCCTGGTTCATGGGCAAAGCCTGGTGCCGGGAGTGGCCCGTGGGAAAGTATCCGCCCTGTCATCGCCGTTGAGTCTGTGGGGTGGCTTTGACCTGGAAACCGGGCGAATTTCCGATGTGAATCACCCACAATACGGCGCGAAAGTTGCTGGAAAGATACTGGTCATGCCCGGGGGGCGGGGATCCTCTTCGTCATCGAGCATTCTGCTGGAATCAGCGCGCCTGGCAGTCAATCCCCGCGCCATTATCATGACCGAGGCAGATCCGATCATTGTTATCGGCGCCCTGGTGGCTGCAGATCTTTACCAGGTGCAGATCCCGGTGATTTTGATCGAGCCGGATGTCCTGGGCAGATTTTCGATTGGCATGAAATTGATGGTAGACGCGAATTCCAGCGCGGCTTCAATGATGGTAGTTATGCAAACGCGGCCTCCATAATCCGCACGAACTCTTCGAAAATGTCGTCGATGAGTTCATCCGGATTGACCAGACGCTCGAGACAAAGTCCCCGGATAAAGCAGCCGATGACGTATTGGACAATCTTTTCGTGTTTAAAGGTATCCATTTGCATTTCGCTCAGATCTTTCTCGTATCTGCCTGGTACGGTGTTCCCAATTATGGCAATGGCGCCACTGTGAGGCCCCAAATTATAATGGCCTCTTTTCTGCTGGCGTCATGTGATCAACGGGCGAAGGTGGCCAGGGGTGACAGGCATCGATGATTTTCTCTTGCCTCCGTTCAGGCGAGTTCAGGATTTTAAAGAATCTTTCCAGGTACTGCTCCACGGATCTTAATTGCCGTTTAAACAGTCCGGGTATGCCGCTGGCGAGGGACATCAAAGGTTCCTGCCGCGACAGAAATTCACGGAACAGGGACTCCCAGTCGATGCCGGGGTGGCAGAAGCCCAGGTAATAACGATCCCTGACGTCCATTATGGGCAGCGTTGGCGGGGGGCCGGCATAGGGCGCATCGACCAGGCCCGACATGTCGAGGTCATATGGAACCGGTATCTGGACGCCATTCTCGGGCTGGACAAGAATGGTATTTCGCTGGCGCACGATCGACCAGTCTGTATTGCCGATCATGAACTGGAACAGGGCGAGCACATCCGCTGATTGGGTGTCGAGTATCCGGTAGTCAAAACTGCCTCGTTCCAGCAAATCCGCCTGGCTTCGTTCCGCTAATGACTTGAAGTGTTCGGTGAAAAAAGCATAGTTGTTGGAGAAGCGGCCGGGCTTGTCCGGATTTTCATAGCTGATTTTGGCCAGCCTGACCCGCAGACTCGTTGTGGTCATCTCGTTGTACAGGCGATAGGCCAGGTATTCCTTGAGCAGGAATTGCTCGTAACTGGTGTAATTTCCCGAGCCGGCGTAGCCCCTCAGTGCTGCGGATCTCCCGCAGTGCGTGGTGAGCGGCAAGAGGGATTGGCCTTCGAATGGGGTGCCTTCCGTTTCCTGGCCGGGGAAGCGGACAAACAGCAAGGGGACATTGCAGTTGCTGCTCAATGCCCGCCAGCCGCCCCGGACCCGGATTTCTACGGGTATGATTCGCTGCTCCCCTCCTTCCTTGTAAACAAGCTCGGTTGCCTTGTATTCACAGTCCGTTGTTTCCCGCGGCCGGCACAGATCCTTGAAATTGACCTTCATGCTCAGTTCCAGCACGGAATGGCTGTCGAACAGAGGCGAAGCAGGGGATTCTGAACGTACTTCGTCTGTAACAAAACAGGCAGTGAACAGAATGAGAATGTAAATTCGAATTTGCATTTCTACTTTTGTGGCCGCTAAATGAATTTCCGGTAAAGGTTACGCAAAACTTCAATGCTTACCGTGATCTGGAACAAGAGCATACCTCATCCGGGCGTGCTGAACCCCGAGGGTAATCCCACGGCCCGGCTCGACCTGGTTGCGAACGCACAGGTGGCGCGCCTGACCGCGGAAGAGTTCGATACAGAGCGAGCCAAGATGATCAAGGCCTGCAACAAATGCCACTCTGAAAACTTCGCCAAAGCATCACACGGGGTCAGAGTAATAACTCTTCGAGTTTTTACTCTGACCCCAAATTTATTACTCTGACCCCAAATTTACTGTGCGAAGTTGAGAGGGAGGCCGCTGCTGTACATGCTCTGGTTCAGGATAATCATGGACTCCAGATCGGCCACCGGTTTGACTTCCGCCAGGCCTTCTTTCATGAAACGGTCATAGTCTTCCAGGCTGGTCGTCACTACCTTGAGCACATAATCGTGCCGGCCGGCGACGACGCAACACTCGACCACTTCCGGCAATAACCGAATTGCGGCTTCAAATGTCTGCCCGTTTTCCTTGGTGTTTTTCTCGAGATTGACCCAAACGTAGGCAGAAACCAGGAAACCCAATTCTTTTTCATCGAGGACAGCGGTGTAATTCCTGATCAGACCGCTGTCCTCGAGTTTGCGCAGGCGGCGCAGACAGGGCGTGGGTGACAGGTTGACCTTCTCCGCGAGCTCCGCGTTGCTGATACGTGCATTGGACTGCAGCAGTGAGAGTATCTTCCGATCTATATGATCAAGCTTTATTGGCATAATAAACTACAAATATAAATAATAATGACAGAATATATCACAAAATGTTATTTCAGTAAGATAAATTGCACTAATTCTCCCCCTGGCTCCTGATACTATTTACCTGGTCCATCAGGGCTTGCTTTTACACTGGCCAGATCGCCTCGATCTGGCACTTGTTACCCGGCCTTTACCTCACTCTCCAGGAGCCGCCCACCATGAAAACCATCATTGAACCCTTCCGCATCAAGACCGTGGAGCCGATCAAAATGACCACGGTGGAGGAACGCAGGCGCCTGATCAAGGAAGCCAACTACAACCTGTTTTCACTGAAGTCGGAAGATGTTCTTATCGATCTGCTAACGGATTCGGGTACTTCAGCGATGAGCACCACGCAGTGGTCCGCATTGATGAAAGGCGATGAATCCTATGCCGGTTCCCCCTCCTATTACCGTTTCAGGGATGCCGTAAAAGACCTGATGCCGTTCAAACATGTCATCCCCACGCACCAGGGGAGGGCCGCGGAGCATATCCTGACCTCCATCGTGGCCGAGGATGCCGGTGAGGACGCGATCGTGCCGAACAATACGCATTTCGATACGACACGTGCCAACTTCGAAGATGCCGGTATCCAGGCGCAGGACCTGGTGATTGCACAAGGACTGGATCCGGAAGTGGAACATCCGTTCAAAGGCAATATGGACCTGGACCGGCTGGAACAATTGCTCGAAGCCGAGGGTCACCGCATCCCGATGGTTGAGACCACCATCACCAACAATGCCGGTGGTGGCCAACCCGTCTCCATGGCCAATATTCGCGGCACCAAGGCGATTTGTGAGAAATATGGCAAGCCGCTGATCATCGACAGCGCGCGCTTTGCCGAGAACGCCTACTTCATCAAGCTGCGCGAGGAAGGCTACCAAGACAAGTCGGTCAAGGAAATCGTCCGCGAGATGTTCTCCTACGCCGACGGCATGACCATGAGCGCCAAGAAAGACACTTTCTCCAACATGGGTGGCTGGCTGGCGCTCAACAACGACGACTGGGCCGAACGGGCGCGCACTCGCCTGATCATGACGGAGGGTTTTCCCACCTATGGCGGATTGTCAGGCCGCGACATGGAATGCATGGCGGTGGGCCTGCAAGAGATCGTGCAGGAAGACTACCTTCAATACCGAATACGTTCTATTCAGTACATTAATGAGCGGCTCGATGCACTCGGCGTACCGGTGATCAAGCCCGCCGGCGGTCATGCGATTTTCGTCGACGCAAAGCGCATGCTCCCGCATATTCCGCCTTTGCATTATCCCGGACAGGCTCTGGCCATTGCGCTGTATATCGCCGGTGGAATCCGCACGGCGGAAATTGGGACATTCATGTTCGGCCGGCAGCCCGACGGAAGCGAAAAACCGGCACCCATGGAACTGGTCCGGCTGGCCATGCCGCGCCGCGTTTACACGCAGGCCCAGGCCGATTACATCGTTGAGTGTTTCGAAGAGTTGGTTGGAAACGTCAGTGATGTACCGGGCCTGGAGATCATCGGAGAGCCGGAGTCGCTACGCCATTTCACATCGAAGCTGAGGCCCCTGGGGCAGTCTGCCGACGCACCGGCAGTCTGAGATCGATAACTTTCCAGCTAATGCGCATAATTCACCAGGGCGGACCAAATTCTGGAATTATGTCTGTAAATCATAGGTATATAGCTTATATTGCCAGAATCCGCTGATTACACTTTGTCCTATCCGGTTTTGCACCGTATCTGCCTTCACATTCGGTAAATCCTTCTCGAATCATAGCTAAGGCTATGATATCTCTAATGATTTACCAAACTGTTTCGCCAGCTACAGCGCAAATTCCGGATCCCTGGTGAATTATGCGGGCTAATGTGCCTGATCATCAGGAGTCCATACCTCATAGACGCATCTGTCAGGTCGTGTAGGAGCGCGTCATGCGCGTTTACGCCCTGTGGGTGCGACAAAAGCCACGCCGAGGGGAGGCTGACATGTGTTTATAGCCCTTAGGGCGCATGATCTTGGTCCTCGGCGTTTCAGGGAGGGCTCGGGTACCTGTGTGCAGGACCTTCATCTGTCGGGAACAGATGAGGAGCGAACAGGGATGTCTAGAGCGTGTCCTGCACACAGGTACCCGAGCCCTCTTCTTGGCACCGCTCAATTTTCGCGCGCATGGCGCGCTCCTACACGGCGCGGCTATGAGGCATTTGACTGCTGATGTAAACAACGATGCTGGAATTCACTTTAGCCGAGCATGCCTTCCAGGCGCTCGCGGATCAGGGATTCCGCCTCGGCCATGATGCCGTCGATCAGTTCCTTGCAGGTCGGCACGTCGTGGATCAGGCCGGCAACCATGCCGCAACTCCAGGCGCCCGCGTCCATTTGGCCTTCCTGCAGGACTTTCCAGTTCTGAGAGCCTGCGACCAGGTGACGGACGTCATCAATTCCCACCGTTTCGCCGGCTTCCGCTTTTGCCCTTTCGATCTTGAGGATTTCTTCAACTGCGGCGTTGCTGAGCACGCGCTCCGTGTTGCGTATGGGCCGCATGATCAGGCGCGTATCCAGTTCGGTGGCTGCAACCAGTGTCTGTTTCACGTTTTCGTGCACCGGGGCCTCTTGGGTTGCAATAAATCGCGTGCCCATATTAATGCCGTCCGCCCCCATGGCCAGCGAAGCAACCAGGCTGCGGCCATTGGCCAGGCCGCCGGAAGCGACGAAGGGAATGCTCAGTTCCTCGGCTGCCCGGGGCAGCAGGATCATGTTGGGAATGTCGTCTTCCCCGGGGTGCCCGCCACACTCGAAGCCATCCACGCTGACCGCATCGCAGCCAATGGACTGGGCTTTCAGCGAGTGACGCACCGAGGTGCATTTATGAATGATTTTCACACCGGCCTCCTGCAATCGCGGCAGGTGCTCGGCCGGATTCCGGCCCGCGGTCTCGACGATTTTCACACCGCCATCGATGATGGCGTCGATGTATTCGGGATAGGGCGGTGCGGTGAAAGCAGGCAGGAAGGTCAGGTTGACGCCGAAAGGCTTGTCCGTCATTTCATGGCAGCGGGCAATTTCCTTTGCCAGGTCTTCCGGCGTCGGCTGCGTCAGGGCGGTGAGGATGCCCAATCCGCCGGCGTTGGAGACGGCTGAGGCCAGCTCGGCGTAGCCAACGTAGTGCATGCCGCCCTGGATGATCGGGTGCTCAATACCAAATAACTCGGTGATACGTGTTTTCATTTTTCTACCTGTGATTTGAGGGCCATTCCCCTTACGTGGTTGCTCAATCATGCCGTTTAAAGAGGACTGGCACACATATTATGATCTTCACTTTTTGCTCAAGAAATAATGACCCTGGTATTGATTTCACCCAGCTTGGATTGCCGGGTTAAACTGCTGATGAGATGACTGGCCGAAAGTTGAATCGTCGGGAGATACTGTTGGTGCTGGCTACTGTTGGCTTCGCCGGGGCTGCCTGGCGTTTCTGGCCTGAAGACGGCATTCTGAATCCCTGCCTGAACGAGCGCCTGCCCCGTGCGTTGCTCGATCACCCACTGCTGCAGTCTGCCTGGGACGGAATCGATCCTGCCCGTTTTTGGGATTGCCATGTGCATCTGATCGGGACGGGTGATGGCGGTTCGGGGGTCTGGATCAACCCGCAGATGCAAAGCCTTGCGCACCCGATCCAATGGCTGCAGCGCGAGTTCTACCTCAATGGTAGCTGCACCGTTGACGACGGACGCTCAGACCAGCATTACATGGAGCGCCTGGTTCGGCTCAACGATCAGTTCCCCAAAGGCGCGAAGCTGATGTTGCTGGCCTTCGACTACTTCCATGACGAGGCGGGTGAGCGGCAGCCGGAGTCCAGCGCTTTTTACACGCCCGACGCCTATGCCGCCTCTCTGGTGCGGAAATACCCGCAGCATTTTGAATGGATTGCCTCCATCCACCCTTATCGGCCCGACGCAGTCGCAGCACTGCAGGACGCCGTACGCAATGGCGCCCGCGCCGTTAAATGGCTCCCGCCGGCCCAGGGAATGGATCCGGCTTCGCCGCTGTGTGATCCTTTTTACCAGGCTGTTGCCGAGCTGGAAATCCCGCTGCTGGTGCACGCAGGCGCAGAACTTGCGGTCCACGGTGGCAATACCGAGGACTTCGGCAATCCACTGCGTTTGCGCCGCCCTCTGGAACATGGCGTGCGCGTGATCGTCGCTCACTGTGCTTCCCTGGGCGACAGCACCGATCTGGACGCCGGCCCGGATGGGCCCAGCGTACCCAGTTTTGAGCTTTTCGCACGACTGATGTCGGAGCCCCGCTATGATGGTATATTATTCGGTGAACTTTCGGCCATCACTCAGATCAACCGCGTGGGTACGGCGCTGGAGACTGTTATTCAGCGCGAGGAGTGGCATTCGCGCCTGCTGAACGGCTCCGACTATCCCCTGCCGGGCGTGCTTCCGCTGTTCTCCCTGAAGCAGATGGTGCGACGCGCTTATATCAAGCAAGCGGATGCTGATGTACTTTCCGCTATTCGCCTGCATAATCCCTTGCTGTTCGATTTCGTTTTGAAGCGCTCACTGCGATTTGAACACGGGTTTTTCGGATCCGCACCGTTTCATACGCGCGATTTTTTTGAACCTGAAGAGGTGAAGCCAACGGTAATCTAGGGCAAGTGTTAACAGGCCCTAAGTGAAAATCTGCAATGAGCGCAGCAGATCGGACTTAAAATAGGAAAACGGGCAGGATGAAACTGACTAAAAAACGGGTATTACAGCTGACAGCACTGCTTACGCTGCTTGTGATTGGCCTGGCGGCCTATGCTTATTACGTGGGCACTCGAACACTCCTGCAGCATGCAGAGGCCTTTGCGTTTCGGCGCATGACTGTGACGGAACTGGCGGAGCAGGGTACTTTCCAGTTTTTTTATGTCAGCAACCGGCGCCGCGGTGTAGCCAGCGGTGAGGTTGATGAGCGATTCGAATCCGAGCGGGAGTCATCTCTGAAATTCGGCACTTTCGACACAATACTTGAGCCCACGCTTGGCCTGGGCATGATGATCGATCCCAGTTCCTGGTTCCTGAACGAAGAAATCCGCCTGCTTGATGTGCAGTCGCATGAACAGGAAGCCTTTGTGCACAGGCTTCGTCAACAGGTACAAGCCTCGCCGTACCGGTCCCTGCTGCTGGTAGTACACGGTTTTCGCGAGGCCTATCCGTCGGCTCTGCGCAAGACGGCCTTCCTGGCTCATGTGCTGGACATCAACACGCCGGTACTGGTGTTCGATTGGCCCGGTGACCAGGGTTCCTCACTGCGCGGCTATCGGCGCGCGCGCCGGGTGGCGGAAGAATCCGGGGCTGAACTGGCCCGCACCCTGGAATTGATCATCGAAGAGGTGCGGCCGGAACGGCTGTGGCTGATTGCGAACAGCATGGGTGGCCAGGTGGTTACCGCCGCGTTCAGCCAGTTGCACCGTGACGCCGATTTTTCCGATGCTCAAACTGAAATAGAGAACGTCGTACTGACCGCGCCGGACGTCGACCATCAATTATTCAACGAGCAGTTCAAGCAGGAAATCACCGACCTGGCCGGTAACGTTACTGTCTATGTTTCGTCCAATGACCGGGCCCTGCTGGCCAGTCGCCTGATCAACCGCGGATTGCGGCTGGGAGAGAGCACCCTGGATCCCGCCAATCCGGGCCAGCTGCAACAAAGCGCAAAATTGTCCGAATTGCTGGAACCGGGCAGCGACCAGTTGGTGCTGGTGGACGTGACGCCGGTGAACCGGACCCGCAATTTCCACAATTTCAGTCTGGAGACACCGGAATTTTTCGACGACCTGTTCCTGCGCCTGACCGGCACTGAAACGCCTAAAAGCCGCGAACTCTATTACCTGGAAACGCCAGAGGGCGTGCGTTACTTCGTGCTGACCCGGGGGCGCTGACTGCTAAAGGCCATGGTCGGATAGATGATATTCGTTCGGGCTGAATTTCCTGATTTACATCGCTGGAAAGAGGATTTGTTTAAAGAATTATTGTGGATAAGGATTTATTACAGTATGTTCGCTGGGTAAAATATGAATGGTCTGCACCAGGGATGGTTCAATTCTCAGGAGATGGTATCAATGTTCAAAGTCCGCAATTTCACAACTAACTTTTCATTTCTGTTTAATGCTATTGTGCTCATGGCATTAACACTGTGCATTACATTCTCCTCAATATCATTTGCCGGGGATGCCAAAGCCATCTCTTTCGACGGTCTCGAAGTTGTTGAAGACAGCGCCGTCGCGATGGCCTACATTGATCCGGAAGCTGATTTCAGCGTGTTCCAGCGCGTGATGATCCTTGATCCCTATGTCGCTTTCCGCAGCAATTGGCAGCGGGACCAGAATCGCAGCAGAAGAACGCGCAATATTTCCGCCAGGGACATGGACAGAATCAAGGCTGACACAGCGGCCCTGCTCAAAGAGGTATTCGCCGAACGGCTGCAGGCCGACGATGGTTTTGAAATCGTTGAAGAAACCGGCGACGACGTCCTCTTGCTGCGTCCAGCGATAATCGACCTAGATATCACTGCCCCGGACACACAGACCGCCGGTCGTTCGCGGACTTTCACTTCAACCACAGGAGCAGCGACCCTTTATATCGAACTGTTTGATTCGGTCAGTGGGGCCATCATTGGCCGTGCGGCTGACCGGCAGGCAGTCCGCAGAGGGGGCGGCACGATGACCTGGAGCAATGGCGTGAGCAACCGGGCTGAAGCCCGCCGTATGTTCGGGCGCTGGGCAGATACCCTGCGGGGATTCCTGGACTCTCACTACACCAAGTAAACCATATCGCCGGGCCATAGACTTCCCGGCAAGGAAATTCAAATGAAAAAAGCATTGCTTTATACGGGCGCACTGGCGCTGATGCTGGCCGGTTGTGCCTCACCGGGCCCGACGATCATGGTCAATTCCGCCCCCGAATCTGATTTGGCGAGCTTCGAAACTTTCAATTTCATGCAACCGCTCGGCACGGACCGCAGCAGCGGCGCGCGTACGCCAATGAGCACGATGTTGATGAACTCCGTGAGCCGGGAGATGGCCAGCAGAGGGCTGAAACAATCCGATTCGCCCGACATACTGGTTGATTTCTTCGTCACCACCGAAGACCGGATGGACGTGCGCACGACACCAACCGGGATGCACAGCGTACATCGCTCACACTGGAGCCGTGGCTGCTGTAGCACCTGGCCCACCTACCAGACGACGGTTCGGCAATATACCCTGGGTACGCTGCTGATCGACCTGATCAATCCGGCCGCTAACGCCCTGATTGCAGAAGGCGCCGCACAGAGCCGTTTGCGCAGCAGTGATATCACCCAACAGCAATCGGATGATGTCGTCGGCCAGATCATGACCGAAATGCTCCCTCGCTAACCATAAGGAATTATTGATGAACCACTCCTGCCCAATACCTAATCGCGACCGATTAATGAGTCTCCCGTATACAGTTTCTGTCATTACCCTGAGCCTTTTCTTTGCGGCAGGCCCCATTTTTGGCTCCGGCCAGGAGCTGGTTGTCACGCAGGCGGATTTCGATGAGGAAAGGATTTACTCGCCCTACGCGGGCCGGAATTATCCCGACGAAGTCCTGTTCGGAGATACGCATTTCCACACCAACCTGTCCTTCGACGCAGGCCTGGTCGGTACCCGACTGGACGTAGATGATGGTTATCGTTTCGCCCGTGGAGAAATGGTGACCTCCAACACCGGTCAACCGGTGCAGTTGATCCGGCCACTGGATTTCCTGGTCATCACGGACCACTCCGAGTTGATCGGCCTTGCGCCAATGATCCACGAATCGAATCCCGCACTGCTGTCCGATCCCTGGGGAGCCTGGGTGCATGAGCGTTTCAACGCGGGCCCGGAGGGGCGTATGGAAGCCTTTGGCAACATCATCGAGGCCGGCGTCAAGGGCATCAATCCATTCAGCTCCGATGAGGCATCACGCAGCATCTGGATCGATTTCGTCGAGAAGGCGGAAACCTATACCGGACCGGGCCGCTTCACCGCCATGACGGGTTTCGAGTGGACCTCCACGCCGGCCGGCGACAACCTTCACCGTGTCGTGATCTTCCGCGATGGCGCCGACAAGACCGACCAGACCCTGCCGTTTAGTTCCTTCGACAGCTTTGACCCGCAAGACCTGTGGAAGTACCTGGCCCAATACGAGAAAAGCGTCGGCGGACAGGCCTTCGCCATACCCCACAACGGCAATCTCAGTAACGGACTCATGTTTGGCGAAAGGACGTTTTCCGGCAATAAGATAAGCAGTGCTTATGCAAAAGCAAGAGTTCGCTGGGAGCCGATCATGGAGGTGACGCAGGTAAAAGGTGATGGTGAAACACATCCGTTTCTATCGCCCGAAGACGAGTTTGCTGACTATGAAAACTGGGACAAGAGTAACCTGGACGGTTCGGCAGCCAAGACCACCGACATGCTTCAGTACGAGTATGCACGATCCGCGCTGAAATTGGGCCTGGAGTTTAGCGCCAAGATCGGCGCCAATCCATACAAATTCGGACTGGTCGGCGCTTCCGACTCCCACACCGGGCTTGCCACAACACGGGAAGAGAATTACTTCGGTAAATATCAGAGCACCGAGCCTTCGCCAACACGGCATAACAAAGAGGTGATTCCCGCCGAAGACCCGGCGCTGCGCATCCTGACTTCGCAGGAGGTGGCCTCCGGCCTGACAGTTGTGTGGGCCAGGGAAAATACGCGGGGTGAAATTTACGATGCGATGAAGCGCAAAGAAGTTTACGCCACCACGGGTACGCGGATCGCCGTGCGCGTGTTCGCAGGCTGGAACTTCGAGCCCGACGACGTCAGCCGGCCTGACTTCATAGCCCAGAGTTACCAGCGCGGTGTACCGATGGGTGGTGACCTGAGAAACGCACCCTCCGGCCAGGCACCAGTCTTCATGGTGCGCGCCTTGCGGGACCCGGACGGCGCCAACCTTGACCGTATCCAGATCATCAAGGGGTGGCTGGATAAAAATGGCGAGACACATGAAAAAATCTATGATGTAGCGGTCTCTGGCGACCGTCAAATCAACGCCGATGGCCGCGCAAAAGATCCTGTCGGCAATACCGTGGATGTCGATACAGCCACCTATACCAACACAATCGGCAAAGCCTTGATGTCAGCACATTGGACAGACCCGGATTTCGATCCGGCAGAGCACGCTTTTTATTACGTGAGAGTGTTCGAAATCCCAACACCACGCTGGACTACTTTTGACGCGGTATTTTTCGGTATCAAGCGCCCTGACAACGTCCCGGCGACGCTCCAGGATCGGGCATATACATCGCCTATCTGGTACACACCATGATTTATGCTCTGACAAAGGTGCTGCTGGGCGTTTTTTGGCTTGCCTGGATTTCGAGTTTGCTTTCACTGCTTCCGGACCCTTACAGGCTGCCCGTCATGTGGATTGGGGTTGTCCTCTTACTCGTCCACTTTGGCGAGTACTTGCTGGTTCGCTCAAAGGTAGCGAAACGCCAGGGTGGGAACACGGGTTTTATCGGAACCATGTTGTTCGGCTTCGGTTATTGGCTACCTATATTGAAATGAAGGTAATTCAAATGAAAAAAATCCAAACACACCTCGCACTGCTGCTGATCATCCTGACATCAATGACCTGCTCGAGCAGCGCCATGGCCCAACGGTCCGGCCAGTCCATGTCAGTTCAGACCGGCGTAGTGATCGCTGCCCAGGCGGTCAATCTGCAATCGGCCGCGGGCCGCGGAGCAGCTATTGGCGGTGTCGTCGGTCTGGCAACCACATCCAGCAACCGGAGCACCTCCAGGAGATTGCGCAATACGGCGATCGGCGCCGGCACTGGGGCATTGATCGCACGGGGTGCCCAGGGCAATCTGGACGGCATGCAGTACACCATCGAAGTCGGTCCGGGCTCACAGATCATAGTCGTCACCGATCAGACCCAGGTCCGCGTCGGCGACTGCGTTAATGTTGAGCAGGCAGGCAGCGGCACGGCAAATGTCCGGCGGGTTTCCGAAGCGCGGTGTGAAGCCGTTTTTGCCGGTGACCCGATGGATGATGAGTTGCAGGCCTATATGACGCGGGAGGCTGACATGTGCCTGCAGGCCAAGCAGCGTTTGATGGAGGCCGAAACCGATGAGGCTTTCGAAACCGCGATGCGTCGCGTGAAATTCCTATGTGAATACTGACATGACTCACCTGTCGACCAGGCGTGCACTTCTCTTCTGGCTCAGTGAGGTTTGATTCCATGCTATTTCACACGGGCTGGAATCTGTACCTACCCTAATCAAATTGTTTGAAATTGGGTGGTCGCTTTTCCAGGAAAGCGGCCATCGCGGAATACATTTTCGAGGTCAGGGCATTCTTCTTTTCCGGTCTTTGCAGACTGACAATCAACATGCCGTCATCAAGCGTGGTGGCCACATGTTCTGTCATGACGATTTTCCCTTCCTGGTGGTAAGTCCAATTTACGCTCAATCCCTCCCTGATGCGCTGATTACCAAAATCATGCGCCATCCGGGCGATAAGCACATGACAGCCTGTCCAGGAGGTGGCGGGTGTCTACCTGCAGGACCGTCATTTGTCGGGAACAAATGAAGAGCGAACAGGGATGTCTCGAGCGTGTCCTGCGGGTAGACACGCGGCGCCTGCCCCGGCACTGCTTAAATCGCACCCACAGGGCGTAAACGCGCATGGCGCGCTCCTACACGCACCCTGAACGCATCGTCACTGCTGGTTTTGTAAAATGAGGGTTTATTGACCTATCGCATGGTTCAAAACACGGCTGAATGGTATCTTCGATTTGACTTTTACAAGGGCGTTTCAGGTCCCAAAATGAAAAAATATGTACTGCCTGATCCGTCGGGGTTTTTCGAGATACGCTTCGAGTCAATAGGTGGTCTCGGTGCGAATGCGGCAGGCCAGATACTGGCCCGGGCCGCGGTTCTCAAGATGAATCTCAACGGATCTCATTTCTCGTCTTATGGTTCCGAGAAGAAAGGTTCCGTGATCCGTTCCTACGTCCGGCTGGGAGCAGCCGACAAGCCCATTCGAACCAGCGCCCCGATCGATTCTCCCGACGTCATCGTGGTATTTCACGGCGCCCTGATGGAACAGGACGTGACGATGGCGGGAATGAAGAACTCGGGAACACTGATCTTCAACGGCGCAGCCGATGAGGTTCACCAAAAGCTTGAACTCATTCCGTCCGGGACGCAGATTATCCGGATCGATGCGATGAATATCGCGGTCGAGGAGCGCTCCCGCCCCAACGCCGTCATGCTCGGGACCCTGACCGCGACGGTGCCGTTCCTGGACACCGATATCATACTCACGGCGCTGACCGAGAAGTTCGCGCAGCGGAACCCGCAGGCAGCCGCCGCCAATGAGCGTGCGTTCCTGCGCGGCGCGCAGGAATACGAGGTGCTGGAAGGTGTGGGCCAGGGCAGCGGCGACCTGCCGGTCTTTCGGCCGAGCCCGGTGCTGGGCTACGAAACGGCGCCCATTGGCGGGGTTATCCCGTACCCCGGCAATACGATTTCCAATGACCTGTCCACCTCCCGGACCGGCTGGATGCCGCTTTTTACCGAGAAGGAGTGCATCCACTGCGGACTGTGCGCCACGGTCTGTCCTGATTTTTGCCTGGTCTGGAGCCACGAAGAGGGCAAGGATGAGGTCACCAATGGCGACTCAGCAGTCACCGTTCGTCTGAAGGGCATCGATTACCAGTATTGCAAGGGATGCATGCGCTGTATCGAAACCTGTCCGACCGAGGCGATGACGCGCGTAACCGAAACAGCGGGCCTGGCGGATCAACTGCGGGTGCCGTTGTTCGCACAGAGCGCTCCAACAAATTGAGGCGCACCAGCGAGGAATATAAAGATGGTCACTGAAATTCATGCGGTGCTGAAGGAACCGGCACACAAAAGCCCATCCGGCGGAGCCGCAAATCAATCTACTGATTTCCTGAGCGGCAACGAAGCGGCGGCCAGGGCTGCGAAAGATATCGGTTTTCACGTGATGGGCTATTTCCCGATCACTCCTTCCACGGAAGTGGCCGAAACACTGTCAAAAATGCAGGCCAACGGCGAGCATGACATCGTCATGATCCCGGCCGATGGTGAGCATGGCGCAGCCGGTATCTGTTATGGCGCCGCGCTTGGCGGCGGACGTGTCCTGAACGTGACTTCGTCCCAGGGCCTGCTCTATTCTCTCGAGCAACTGCCGGTTCAGTCCTCCACCCGGGTTCCCATGGTGCTGAATGTGGCCACGCGTGCGATATCCGGCCCGTTGGACATCCGTTGTGATCATTCAGATATCTATTTTGCGCTGAATACCGGTTGGATCATCCTGTTGGCCAGGGAGCCACAGGCGGTGTACGACATGAATCTGGCCGCGATCCGGATTGGTGAGGATGCGGATGTCCGCCTGCCGGTTATGGTCGCTTATGACGGCTTCTTCACCAGTCATCAGAAACGGCGGGTTGAGTGCATTGAAGATCAGGACAAACTGAAAAACTTCCTTGGTGAGGCTGTAACGCCGTTCACGGCACTGGATCCGAAACATCCGGTGACCTTCGGTCCCTATATGAATGACCCGGATCTGATCAACAACAAGAAACAGCATTCACTGGCGATGGAGGCTGCGCGACATCTGATACCGGAAGTGTTTGCGGAACTGTACGAACTCACTGGCCGCCATTACCCGGTGCTGGACGCCTACCGGATGGACGATGCCGAGGTGGCAGTGGTGTTGCTTAACTCGGCCGCCGAGACCGCCAAGGAAGTGGCCGACCGTTTGCGCGAAGAGGGACACAAAGTCGGCGTGTTGTCAGCCAATGTACTGCGGCCGTTCCCGGCCGATTTGTTCCGCAGGGAATTGTCGGCTGTCAAAGCGATCGTGGTCGGGGATCGTGCCGACTCATATGGTGCTGACGGCGGCAACCTGTCGTTGGAAGTGCGTGCGGCGATTCAGATCGATCCCGATAACCGGACCCGGGTGCTGACCCGGATCTACGGGCTGGGCGGCAAGGATTTCGTTGACAGTGATGCCGAGCAGTTTTTCAGAGATGCTTTGAAAGCGGCAGAAACCGGCCGCGTGGACGAGCCCTTCGCCTATCACGGAACTTATGCCGGTGACCCGGACCAGGAAGTTGCTCACGGCCTGCCCATCATCGAGCGTGCCGAAGTCACGCGCGGCATGGCCACAGTTACCCAGGATGAAGCAAGCGGCAAACTGAATGTGGAGCTCAAGCCCTTGTGGGCCATGGCTGATATGCCCGGCCGCATCGCGCCGGGACACGGCGCCTGCCCCGGTTGCGGTGCATTCCCGGTGTTGCACCAGGTGTTCAGCGTGCTGGAAGGTGACATCGTGGTGCTGTTCCAGACAGGTTGCGCGATGGTAGTCACCACCGGTTATCCGAAAACCGCCCACCGCATCACCTACATTCACAACCTGTTCCAAAATGGCGCGGCGACCATGTCGGGCCTGGTGGAGATGTATCACGAGTTGATGCGGCGCGGTGAGCTGCCTGATTCACCTGACATCACTTTCATCATGGTAACGGGTGACGGCGGCATGGACATCGGCATGGGTTCGGCGCTGGGTACCGCGCACCGTAACCACCATATGATGATCCTGGAATACGACAACCAGGGCTATATGAACACCGGCGCCCAGCTGTCCTATTCGACCCCGCTCGGGCACCGCACTTCCACCAGTGAAGTGGGCTCAAAGCGGCGCGGTAAAGCTTCGCATCACAAGGACACAGCGCAAATCTTCGCCGCAACCCACATACCGTACGTATTTACCGCCAGCGAAGGTTACCCGGAAGACCTGATGCGCAAAGCCGCCAAGGCCCAGTGGTATACGAAGCACGAGGGTATGACCTACGGCAAGATTCTGTCCTTCTGCCCGCTCAACTGGACCACCAAAGACGATGCAGCAGAATCAGTTCTGCAGGTCGCGATCGATTCCTGTTTCTTCCCGATATACGAGGTCGAAAGGGGCATAACCAACCTTACTTACGATCCCGAGTTGCTGGGCCGGCGCCGCAAGATCTCTGAATGGCTGGGCCAGATGGGCAAGACCAAACACCTGTTGGCGGAAGGCAACGAGCGACGCCTGGCGGCAATCGAGGAAGAGGTCGAGCGGCGCTGGCGGCGCATCAAGGCCATGCACGAGCACCCGGGGCTTTGATCCATGGTTAAAATTCTCGAAAAACGCCAACTCACGCCGATCACCAAGCTGTACCGCGTGCATGCGCCATTGATCGCAGCGGCCGCCAGGGCCGGCCAGTTCGTCATTGTGCGGGTCCATGAGGGGGGCGAACGCATTCCGCTGACCATCACGGACTATGACCCGGAGAACGGACTGATCACCCTGGTCGTGCAGGAGGTAGGTGCTACAACACTACGCCTGGGCGCGCTGAAAGTAGGCGAGGAAATCCTCGATATGGTTGGCCCGCTCGGAGAGGCGCCTGAAATTCCTTCCGGCGGACACATTATCGGCGTCGGCGGCGGTTACGGATCTGCTGCGCTGCTGTGCCTGATGCGTGAGCTCAAAGACCGCGGTGAGCGTACCACCGTCATCATGGGCGCCCGTAACAGGGAACTGCTGATCCTGTCCGAGGAACTCGCGGAAGTGTGTGACCAGCTCGAAATCTGCACCGACGATGGTTCGGCCGGATTCAAGGGATTCGTGACGGAGCGCCTGCAGCAACTGATCGATGGCGATGGCCCCGGACGTCCCGATTACGTGATTGCAATCGGCCCGATGCCGATGATGCGGGCCGTGGAAAAAACAACAAGAGCCGCTGATATTGCCACCACGGCTTCTCTCGACCCGTTGATGATCGACGGCACCGGGATGTGTGGTGGTTGCCGGGTGACCGTTGGCGGCGAGGTCAAGTTTGCCTGCGTGGACGGACCCTTCTTCGATGCCCACGAGGTGGACTTCGACGAAGCCGTCCAGCGCAGCAAGATGTACGTGAAAGAGGAAAAAGTGGCCGCCTGCCGCGTGACCCAAAGTGAAGCCCAGAGTGAAGTTCAGGGGGGAGCAGCCTGATGCCCGTCAAACGCGCTGATAAAACACCGATGCCCCATCGCGAGCCGGAAGTTCGCGCCCGTGATTTTGAGGAAGTAAACGAAGGCTATTGCCTGGCGCACGCCATCTTTGAAGCCGAAAGATGCCTGCGCTGCCAGGATCCGGTCTGTGTCGAAGGTTGCCCGGTGCGGGTCCCGATTTCTGAGTTCATGCATGCGGTTGCCGCCGGTGACATGCGCCAGGCGGCTACCATTCTGCGCACGGCCAACCCGCTGGCCGCCATCTGCGGCCGGGTCTGCCCGCAGGAGTCCCAGTGCGAAATGTTGTGCCACATGGCGAAGCGTTTTGCTCCAGCGGCGATTGGCAACCTCGAGCGCTTCGTGTCCGATTGGGAAATGGAGCAACCGGTGAACGAGGAGGTGGCGAAGCCCTGGCGGGAAGAAAGTATCGCGATCGTCGGTTCCGGGCCTTCCGGGCTGGTTTGTGCGGGTGAACTGGCCCGCATGGGTTACAAGGTCACGGTTTACGAAGCTCTGCACGCACCCGGCGGCGTTCTGCGCTATGGCATACCGGAGTTTCGTCTGCCCAATTCCATTCTCGACTGGGAGATTGCATCCCTGGAGCGGATGGGTGTGGAATTCGTCAACAACGTGATCATTGGCAAAACGCTCAAGATGGACGCACTGTTCGAAGAAATGGGCTATTCGGCGGTCTTTATCGGCACCGGAGCAGGTTTACCCAAATTCATGGGCATTCCCGGCGAGAGCTACAATGGCGTGTACTCCGCGAACGAGTTCCTGACCCGGATCAACCTGATGCAGGCTTTCCAGTTCCCGCAATCAGAGACACCCGTCAAGGTCGGCAAACGTGTGGCCGTGATCGGCTCCGGCAACACTGCCATGGACGCGGTGCGCTCCGCCAAGCGCCTGGGCGCGGAGAGAGCCATGGTGGTTTACCGCCGCAGCGAAAACGAAATGACCGCCCGCATCGAGGAATACCAGCACGCGATCGAGGAAGGCGTTGAATTCCATTGGCTGACCAACCCGATCGAGGTCCTCGGAGAGGACGGCTGGGTCACCGGCCTCAAGTGCCTGCGCATGAAATTGGGCGAACCCGACGAGTCCGGCCGCGCACGGCCGGTGCCGATCAAGGGCTCAGAGTTCATTTTCCCGGTCGACAACGTGATCCTGTCCATCGGAACACGCCCGAACCCGCTGCTATCAAAAGCCACCCCTGGCCTGAAAACGCATTCCTGGGGCGGCCTGATGGTCGACGAGCGCAAAGTCGAAACCTCTGTGCACCGCGTCTACGCAGGCGGTGACGCCGTAACCGGCGCAGCCACCGTAATCCTGGCCGCCGGCGCCGGCAAAAACGCCGCCCAGGCCATCCACGCCGACCTCACCGCCGACGCCGCTAAAAACGCCACCCAGGCCATCAACGCCGACAAAATGTAGGAGCCCGCCATGCGGGCGACCGCTTTTTTTCAACAGCTTTTTCCGGGTCGGTGCGGGCACCCGGCGTGCGGCAGGCCCGCTGGTCCCCCGGCTCAGCGGCCCTGCGGGCTACCCTCACATGCAAACGGGCCTGACGGGGCCGGTCTTACAGGACTCCTGTCCTGGGCGACCTCAAATGGGCATCCCGCCCATTTGTCCCCTATCCCGCTTGCCTGCTCGGCGCTTCGAAGGGTACCAGCGGGCCTCCCGCCCACCAGTTACCATCAAGGCATAGACATTTCTTGGCCAAAAAGTATCGAAGCGTTTGAGGCATGCAGTGGGCTGGGTAGGCTATCTCAACCCATTTAGCCGCCGAGTGAATTTTTCAGACCGGGGCGATTTTCAGGGAGAAAATCGAGGGCGCCCAGGACAGGAGTCCTGTAAGCCCGGTCCCGATCAG
>PVMK01133220.1_pt1 | contig 25921 bp, 20 predicted proteins | sample 1853481 | NCBI WGS metagenome assembly PVMK01 (sample SAMN08533507, study PRJNA380276) | Marine sediment metagenome, whole genome shotgun sequencing project.
AACGTCGACGATGGACGACACCACAACACGCCGTAAGGAGATCGAAGCGATCACGACGGTGCTCGACAAACTCGTTCAGCAGTCCAGTCACCTGCTCGAAATTGGCTGCGGAAACGGTGTCTTGCTTGACGCACTCCGGACACGCTATCCGGCCCTGAAGTTGACCGGACGCGACTTTAGCCAGCCGATGGTTGAGCTCGCTCAAAGCAGAGGCATTACAAACTGTGACGTGGCCCCCGGAGACGTCCGATCGCTCGCCTTCCAGGATGGGACCTTCGACCTCGTCGTTGGCGAGAGAGTCATCATTAACCTCATGGATCGGGAACACCAGTGGGAGGCACTTGCCGACATCGCGCGCGTCCTCCGGCCCGGCGGGCACTACATTTGCATCGAAGCGTTCAAAGATGGCCTCGATTGCCTCAACGAAGCACGCGGCGAATTGGGACTCGAGCCGAACACAGAAGCTTACCACAATCTATGGTTCGAAGAGGCAGAGTTTCGCGAAAAAGTGGCGAAGCACTTCGACGTGATCGACACCGATACGTTTGCTGGAGTTCCCCAGCACTTCCTCAGCTCGTACTATTTTATCAGCCGTGTGGTCTATCCCGCGGTGACTCGGACGGACCTCAAGTACAATACCCATTTTGTACGATTTTTTGCGGATCAACCACCTCGCGGAACCTATTCACCCATTCAACTCTTCGTGCTCCATAAAGTTCTATAGACACGCCCCACTAACCTATTCATCGTCGCTCCCCATGAACTCCGGCGTTGTCGCGTGCCCCTCAGCCGAGATACCTCGTTGGCCTAGCACCTGTGCCACGGTTCGGAAAAGTATCGCCAGATCGGTTCGGAGCGACACGTTTTCGACGTACCAGACGTCGAGGTCGAACTTCTCTTCCCAAGCGATCGCATTTCTGCCGTTGATTTGCGCCCAGCCGGTGATGCCCGGCGCGACTTCATGACGCCGTCGCTGCTCGGGGGTGTACCGATCGAGGTATTGCACGAGCAACGGGCGTGGGCCGACCAGGCTCATGTCCCCTCGCACTACGTTCCACAAGGTAGGGAGCTCGTCGAGACTCGTGCGACGCAAGCGGGCTCCGAATGGCGTCAAGCGCTGATCGTCTGGGAGCAGCTCCCCGTCGGCGTCCCGCGTGTTGCTCATCGTGCGAAATTTGATGAGCTCGAACACGCGATCGTTTCGCCCTGGCCTCGGCTGCCGAAACAACACCGGGCCACCGAGCTTCAACCGAATCAGCCCACCAACGATGAGACCGACGGGAGCGAGCACGACTAAGGCAAGCACTGTAAGCGCGAGGTCCAGCACACGCTTCCCGATTCGCCGATACAAGGTCATGAGAGGAGCCTCTCATATTCGCTCAGGACTCGGTCAAAGACCTTCTGCTCGTCGAAGCGCTCCTCTGCGATGCGGCGCCCCGTTTCCCCCATCTGCGCCCGCCGTTCGTCATCTCGAAGGAGCGCGATCAACGACTGAGCGAGCGCGTCGGGATCTCCTACGGGAAAAAGCAGCCCGTTCTCGCCGTGGTCGACCGTCTCCCGGCAGCCGCGGATGTCCGTCACCATCGTGGGGACACCCATGGCCGACGCCTCCATGGGTGTCCGCGGAAAACCTTCGCGATAGGAGGGGAGCACCAGCACGTCCATCAGTGCGTAGAGCTCCGGCATGTCGTCGCGCATGCCGACGAAGCGGCAGCTCGCGGCAACACCGTATCGCTCGGCCACGTCCGGCCGCAATGCATCCGGCTTTTCCTCGTCGTACGGGCCGATGATCAGAAACTGCGCGCTGGGGATCGCGTCGACCACCGCCTTGGCGGCTTGCAAGAGGTCCAGGATGCCCTTTTCCTCGACTAGGCGGCCAACGAAGCCGACGACCGGCGCGCTCGAATCGATGCCGATCTCTCGTCGCAGCTCTTCGAGGCTGCTGTCCGTGAGGCGGCGACGCTCGAATCGTGCCACATCGATCCCATTGCCGAGCCACTTCAGTTGCTCGGGGCTTGCGATGCGCTCTGCGACGGCCGTGGCCATGTCTTCGCGATTCTGAGAGAGGATGGTATCCGAGCATTTGGCCGCGACGCGCTCCATCCAGATGTAGAAGCGTCTCAGCCATGGCTTCGTGTCATCGTGGAAATAGAAGCCGTGAAGTGTGTTGGCGACAATCGGCACGCCCGCGATCCGGGCTGCCAGTTGTCCGAGCAGCCCTGCCTTGGGGGTATGCGTGTGGACTACATCGAATCGCTCGCGCCTCATGATTCGGACCAGCTCCCACAGGCAGCGCAGGTCCGTAATTGGGGTAATTCGGCGGGTCATCGGCACGGCGAAATGCCGGATCCCCGCTGCCTCCACCACAGGCACGTCCGGGCCGTCCGCGCTGATTCCCACGACCTCGTAGCCTTCGCTCTGAATTCGCTGCAGCTGGTTGAGCAGCAGGTATCGCAAAGAGAGGTCGACGGTCGTGACGTGTGCCACCCGAGGCTTGCGCGTTTGTGTTGCCCTTTCGCGCATCCTCGCGCTCCCCACCTCTGGCTTCCGTAGCATGGGCCGCCCTTAACCCTCAAGAGGATGGCATCCTGTGAGATTGTTTGGACAGCCGAATATCCCGACCTATGCTTCCGGCCGCGTGGCTTGGTGGCAAAAGGGTTGTCTTACGGTCGTTCTTGGCCTGATGGTGTTGGTCCTGGCTTTTTGGCTCGTGTATGGGGGCGGCGAGGAGCAATTGGACGGCGAAATTGCGCGCGTAGCGCTTGCGCCTGAGCATGTTGCCGCGCGAGTCGCCGGCCAGAAGAGAGCGGCGCCCAACGAGACCAACCGAATCCTGTTTGGCGACCTCCACGTTCACACGACCCTTTCCGTTGATGCTTTCATGTGGAGCCTTCCATTGATGGGAGGCGAGGGTGTTCACCCGCCGGCAGACGCTTGCGACTTTGCCCGCTTCTGCTCACAGCTCGATTTCTACGCGCTCACCGATCATGCTGAGGCGCTCAACCCGCGAACCTGGGAGATGACCAGGGAGTCGGTGCGCCAATGCAATGCGGTGGCGGCTGGAAACGAGCAGCCGGACACGATCGCGTTCACCGGGTTCGAGTGGACGCAGGTCGGCCTCACGCCTGAAGAGCATTACGGCCACAAGAACGTCATCTTCAAATACGACACTGACGACGAGCTTCCAGCCCGTCCGATCTCGGCGCCGGGCATCACAGCACGCGCGTTTTCGAGCCTCAGCGCGCTCTGGCCGCTGCTGACGCTTCCGGCGCGCGCGTTTCCCAACCAACAGGGCTATCTCGACTTCGCTAGTCACATCCGCGAGAACACCCTTTACCCGGTGTGCCCCGAAGGTGTCGACAGCACGGAGCTCTCGCCGACCTGCCGCGAGCGCGCCGCCAGCCCCGATGTGCTCTTCGAGAAGCTCAACGATTGGGGTCTCGATACCCTCGTGATCCCACACGGCACGACGTGGGGCTTCTACACACCGGTGGGCTACACCTGGGACAAACAACTCCGCGCCGATCTCGACGACGCCAACCTGCAACGCCTGGTCGAAGTGTTCTCCGGGCACGGCAACTCCGAAGAGTACCGGAGCTTCCGCTCCGCCAACTTCACCGAAGACGGCATGGAATGCCCCGAGCCCACCGACGACTACGAAGCCTGTTGTTGGCGTGCTGGCCAGGTCACCCGTGGGCGATGCGAAGACCCGGACTCGGACCTCTGTCAGCAGCGCGTCGACAACGCGAGGGCGGACTACCTCCGTGTGGCGCTTGCTGGGCATGTGACGCTTCCCGGAGAGGATGTTCCGGACTGGAGCGACTGCGGTCAGTGCACCGACTGCTACCTGCCTGCCTACCAGTACCGGCCGGCCGGCTCCGTGCAGTACATGATGGCGAAGGGCGACTTCGAGAACCCCGAAGAGCCGCGACACACGACGATGGGTTTCATCGCGTCGAGCGACAATCACAGCGCGCGTCCGGGCACCGGCTATAAGGAGTTCGCGCGCTTGCAAATGACCGACGCGCGCGGGGCTCCCAGTGAGTCCTGGCGCAACTCGATGTTTGGCGACCGAGGTCAGCCCGAGCCCGAGTCGACCACGTACACGGTCGACACCCTAATGAAGCGGCCGCCGTTCGAGTTGATGTGGATGGAGCGGCAGGCGTCGTTCTTCATCACCGGTGGGCTCGTGGCGGTTCACGCGACAGAGCGGTCGCGCGAGGCGATTTGGGACGCCATGCGGACCCGCAACGTATACGGCACGTCGGGCGACCGCATCTTGCTTTGGTTCGACATGAAGAACAGCTCCGAGGGCGTTCTGCCGATGGGCAGCGAGCTCGAGTTCAGCGGCACGCCGAAGTTCGAGGTGCGGGCTGCGGGGTCGTTCGAGCAGAAGCCGGGTTGCCCCCCAGACGTGATTCAGTCCGTCGGCGAGGAGCGCCTCGACCGCATTTGCGCCGGCGAATGTTACAACCCGGGCGACCGTCGGCGGCGCATCACCCGCGTCGAGGTGATCCGCATCCAGCGCCAGCGCAGCGAGGCCGAGCTCATCGCCGACCTCATCGAGGATCCCTGGAAGACGATCCCCTGTCCTGAGGGGCCGGAGCTCTGCGTCGTCGAGTTCGAAGATCCGTCGTACGGCGAGCTCGGCCGAGACCTGTTGTACTACGTCCGCGCCATCCAGGAGCCGACGCCGACCGTCAATGGCGGGGGCCTTCGATGCCGCGGCGGCGAGTGCAAGCCCTGCTACGGGAACTTCCGCACTTCCGGTGACGACGATTGCCTGATGGACACCGAAGCGCGTGCCTGGTCCTCCCCGATCTTCCTGCAGGCCGGCCCGCAGCCATGAGCCGGCCGTGGCTGCTCGCGGGCGGGATGCTCGTTGGGGCCGCCTTGGCCGTCTTCTACATCGTTCGCGTACCTGACACCGCCGAGCCCGCCACGGACGCCGTCGCTTGGGTCAATGACCGACCGATCTTCCGCGCATCGTATGAGAACGCGCTGCAGGCCGTGGCTGGCGATCGTAAAGACGGGAGGTTGCGAAAAGACGATCGCGAGCGGGTGCTCGAGCGCTTGATCGATCAAGAGCTGTTGATCGATCGCGCGATCGAGCTCGGGCTCCACGAGCGCGACCCACAAATTCGAAATCAGTTGGCAACCACGATGATCGACTTCTTGGTGCGCCGGGCTGAAGACGACGCCAGCGCGGCGAGCGAGGCGGAGCTCCGTGCGTTCTACGAGGAGCAACACTTCCGCTTCGAGCGCAGCCCGCAGTATCGCGTCGCCGTCGAGGGTGGGGCGGTTCCATTGCCCGGCGGACTGCTTCTGGCGAAGGAGATCGAGCAGCGTCTCGGTCCGAGCGCTGCGCGGAAGGTGGCTGAGCTCGAGATAGACGAGTCGGCGGTCATGGGTGAGGGCGGAGGACAGTACACGGTCCGTCTCATCGAGCGGCGAGATGGCGCGCTCGTGCCTTTCGACGAAGCGCGTGACGCCGTCGAGGCGGCCTATCTTCGGGACCGCAGCGAAGTGGCAGTGCGGGAATTCCTGGAGATGGCCCGCCAGCGCACCGACGTTCGCGTGGAGGCCGAGTGGTGAACCGCCTGGCGGCGGCGGCGTTGCTCTTCGGCCTGCTCCTTCCGACATCCGCGCTCGCACACCAGAAGAGCGTCTCGTACTCGAAGTGGACCCTCGTCGACGGCGGGGCTATCGCCCAGGTCAGGGTGCGGTGGCTCGAGCTCACGTCGCTCCCGTTCGTTCGGGATGCGACGCCCGGAGCGTACGAGCGCTCGGGCGCGCTCCCGTATCTTCAAACCAAGCTCTCTCTCGAATCCGACGCCGGTCCTTGCGCAGCGATTCCGTCGAGCACGACCTGGCTCCCGGCTGAACGCGGGTGGCTCCGCGTCGAATGGCGCGTCCGGTGCGGCTCTCCGCCGACGAGCCTCCACAGCCGACTGTTCACATCCCTGACCAACCATGTACACCTCGCTACAGTCCTCGGGCCCGAGCCGATTGACGTCGTGCTGTCTTCAACGGCCCCGAAAGCCGCGATCGCCGCGACGAGCCGTACGGCAAGAGCCGGAGGGATCGGCAGCTACGTGCGTCTCGGGGTCGAGCACATCCTCAGCGGGTGGGATCACGTCGCGTTTCTGCTTCTGTTGATCGTGGTCGCGCGGAGGGTTCGTGACGTGGCTATCCTCGTGACCGGTTTCACGGTCGGTCACAGCGTGACGCTGGCAGCGGCCGCGCTTGGCCTCGTGGTTCCTCATGCGCGCGCCGTCGAAGCCACCATTGCAGCCTCGATCCTGCTGGTCGCGCTCGAAAACGCGGGGCTGGAGCAGGTGCGTGGCGGCGCTCTGGTGATCGTCGGTGCGTTGGCGCTCTTTGTGGCGAGCGCCGCGTTTGGCGGTCTGCCGGCATTTTGGGGGCTTGCGCTCTTCATGGCGTGCTACTTCGCGCTGCTTCGGACAGTGCGTGGGACCGATCGCCTGCGTTGGGTGATCGCCTGCCTCTTCGGGTTCGTCCACGGCCTCGGCTTCTCGGGCGTGCTTCTCGAGCAAGAGCTCCCGCGCGGGCAGCTGGTTCAAGCCTTGTTCGGCTTCAATGTCGGCGTGGAGCTGGGCCAGCTCGCGATCGTCGCGTGCATCTGGCCGCTCCTTCAATGGCTGCGAAGGCGAGACTTCGGAACGGCGGTCGTCGATGGGACTTCGTTTGCCGGCGTTGCGCTCGGCACCTTCGCGTTGGTCGTCCGCGTTTTCGGATAGAGAGTCAGCAAGCGCTGGCACTCCCGGGCGAATGAGAATAGCCTCGCCGACGTGCAGTACAGCCGGAGACAGATCCTCATAGGGATGGGGGCAGCGGGTCTCAGCCCGTTGCTGCTCAGTGGATGTGCAAACGGCGACAGCGGTCTTCCGCCGCTTCCTGAGCTGCCTGACTACGAGTGGAGCGGTCCATTGGGTCCCGTCGACTCGTTCGAGCACGGCGTCGCGAGCGGCGATCCCTTGGCCGACGGCGTCATCATCTGGACTCGCCTCACGCAAGAGGCGCCGGAGCCCGTCGAGGTATGGTGGGAGATGGCCCTCGATCAAGATTTCCTCGAGCGCACCGCGCAGGGCACGACGACGACCGATGTCTCGCGCGACTTCACCGTGAAGGTCGACGTGCCCGCCTTGGTATGGGGTCGGAACTACTACTACCGCTTCGCTGCGCGGGGCCGCTGGAGCCCGATCGGCCGCACCCGGCTTGCGCCCAAGGGAAGTGATGCCGGCAGGCTACGGTTTGGCGTGTGCTCCTGTGCCGACTACGCGCTCGGGTACTTCCACGGCTACCGCCACATGGCCGAGCGGGCCGACCTCGACGCGATCATTCATCTCGGCGACTACTATTACGAGTACGGGAATGATCCGGACAACGCGGAGCAGCTGCGCCCGCTCGAGCCCCCACACGAAACCGTCACCCTCGACGACTATCGTCAACGCTTCAGCCAGTGCCGCCGGGATCCCGATCTACAGGAGCTCCATCGCCAAACGCCGTTCATCGTCGTCTGGGACGATCACGAGACCGCCAACAACTCGTGGATGGGCGGCGCAGGGAATCACACGCCACCCGATCCCGGCTGCGAGCAGCCTTGTGATCCTGAGGGCGAGGGGGAGTGGTCCGATCGAGTGGCGGCCGCGCGGCAGGCGTTTTTCGAGTGGATTCCGATTCGAGACAATCCTGGCCAGAAGCTCTATCGCAGCCTGAAGTACGGAGACCTGGCGGACATCATCATGCTCGACACCCGCATCGAAGGCCGCGAGGAGCAGCTTGGCGAGCTTGGTTTCACTCCCGACGAACCCAATTTGCCGGGGCACATACTGGGCCCCGTACAACAGGCATGGCTGTTCGACCAACTCGAGAACAGCTCCGCCAAGTGGAAGGTGCTCGGAAACCAGGTCCTCATGAGCCTTTGGAAGATCGCCCCAGGCGTCTACGGAAACGACGATCAGTGGCAGGGGTACAAGGCGCGCAACGAGCTCGTCGCACTCCTGCGGGACGGCGCGATTTCCAACGTGGTGGTCGTGACGGGCGACGTTCACAGCTCCTGGGCCATGGACGTCACGGTCGACGACGGTAGCTACACCGAGGAAACCCGCGATACGGCGGTGGCTGTCGAGTTCGTGGCGCCGGGGATCAGCTCACCGCCCGGCATCCCTGCAGAGATCGCCGAAGTTTTCGCACGGGAACCCCACGTCCGGGACTACGAGAACGACCGTCGCGGGATACCTCATCCTCGACCTCCAGCCCGACAAAGCCCAGGCCGATTGGTTCCTGCTCGATGGGGTCGGTGAAGGGGAGGGCAACCAATCCCTTTGGGCGTCGTGGGCGGTCATGGATGGACAAAGCAGTCTCGTCGAAATGAACGGCCCGGCGGCCGACGACGAGGCACGCCCCGGATCTTGCGCCTGTCTAGTCTGGACATCGCCCGACGTAGCGCTAAAGGGGGTTGATCAACGATTCCGGGGAATCTATCTTTGTGCACTCACGGCCCGGTCTGCGGGCTCCGAACCAAGTATGGAGATGACAACATGGCGATCGAACTGCCAGCCCTTCCGTGGGCTAAAGATGCCCTCGCGCCCCACATCAGCGCCGAGACGATCGAGTACCACTACGGCAAGCATCACGCGGGCTACGTAACAAAGCTCAACGCCGCGATCGAGGGAACCGACCTTGCGAGCAAGTCCTTGGTCGACATCGTCCGTGAGGGTGGGGCGACGTTCAACAACGCTGCGCAGGTTTGGAATCACACCTTCTACTGGAACAGCATCAAGCCCGGCGGCGGCGGCCAGCCGAGCGGAGCCATTGCCGACGCGATCAACGGCAGCTTCGGCAGCTACGACAAGTTCCGCGAAGAGTTCGCCAATGCCGCGGCGACGCAGTTCGGTTCGGGTTGGGCATGGCTCGTGGCCGAAGGCGATAAGCTTGCCATCAAGAAGACCCCTAACGCCGAGACCCCGATCACCACGAGCGCCAAATCGCTCCTCACGATCGATGTTTGGGAGCATGCCTACTACATCGACTACCGCAACGCGCGCCCCGACTACATCAAGACGTTCCTCGATTCGCTGGTCAACTGGGACTTCGCGAACCAGAACCTGAACGGCTGAGCCGAGCCACATGACTGCGCCTCGCTGGAGCCGCCGAGCTTCCTTTGCTTGGGTGGCAGGGGCCTATGCCGCGGCTTTCGCGGTCGCGTGGGTGACGCTGCTTTTCGTTCCGGAGGAGCTCGACTCCTTTTGGACGGTGGCCGTCGCCGACGTAGCTGCCACCCTCGTGATCTTCGCGTTCTCGCGAGGGCTCAAGTGTTCCAGCATGTACGACGCGTATTGGTCGGTAGCGCCGATCGCGATCGTATTCTACTGGGTTTTCCAGGTGGAAGAGGCGATCAACCCCGTTCGCGCGGGCGCAGTTCTGTTTCTGGTGACCTGGTGGGGCGTGCGCCTTACGTACAACTGGGCCCGCGGTTGGCCGGGACTCCACCACACGGACTGGCGCTACGCCGCCATGAAAGACAAAGCGCCGAGGCTCTGGTTCTTCTCTGACTTCTTCGGCATTCACCTCTTCCCCACGGTCGAGGTCTTGCTTGCTCTGAGCGGTGCGTGGGTTGCGCTCACCCAGGGCGCCAGCCCGCTGCGGTGGGTCGACCTCGTTGCCCTCATCGTCACGGCCGGTGCAATCACGATCGAGACCGTGGCCGACCAGCAGTTGGTGGCGTTCGCCAAGGTCAAGCGGCCTGGCGAGATCCTCAAGAGCGGACTCTGGGCATACTCGCGGCACCCGAACTACTTTGGCGAGATTGGGTTCTGGTGGGGGCTGTATCTCTTCGGGTTGGCGGCGGACTTGGACTACGTATGGACGGTCGCGGGGCCGCTGATGATGACGGCGATGTTCATGGGGGTCTCCATCCCCTGGTTGGATCAACGTAGCTCCGAGCGACGCCCGGAGTACGCCGCCCACATGAAGCAAGTAAGCGGCCTCGTTCCGTGGTTTCCGAAGAAGGCGGCAAGTGTTGCCGCCGGCGGTGTTGGGGACTAGAACCTCTCAATGGGTTCGCGAAAATGGATGTACGTGCTGCGCGGCAGTGGCGAGAGCCATCGGGCGTGGGCTGACCACATGCGGAACGAAGTGAGCCAGCGGCTGCTGGCCCTGGAACCCTCGAAGCTTCAACTCACCGTGACCGAGGCGCCGCCCCCCAAGTTGTCTCTCTTTCCGTTCAAGAGTCAGCCGATCGCGATCTTCAACGTGTACGACGACACGGGCGATCACGCTCGCTTCTCCGAGGCGCTGCAGAACGCTGCAAGCTCGGTGTCCGGGTACGAGGTGGAAGAGGCGTATCCCGTCGCTTACGACAAAGCGTGGAGCGACGGTGAGCCGACGCCATCGCCGATTCTTCTCACGATGCTCCGCAAGAAGCCTGGCATCAGCGACGACGATTTCTTCAAACGCTGGCACGACGGGCACACGCCGTTGTCGCTCGTCATTCATCCCCTTTGGTACTACCAGCGCAATGTCATTCGCGAGCCTGTAACAGATGGGGCCGACCCGTCGGACGGGATCGTCCTCGAGGCGTGCCGTACTCGCGGTGACCTGCTGAATCCGGCGCGCTTCTTTGGGGGCGCGCTCAAGATGTTGCCCAACATGGTGCGCGTCGCAAGCGACATCAACGGCTTCCTCGACATGAAGAAGACCGAGACGTTCTATGCGACCGAGTATCACCTACGGAGCTGACGGCCTTACCGAAAAACAGGCCTTCGCACGCATGATCTGGTCGGGCGCGCGCGGACCGTATAAGCTCCGCCCCATGGCGGACACGATCTTCAGCAAGATTCTCCGTGGAGACATTCCCTGTCACAAGGTGTACGAGGATGACCGCGTCTTTGCTTTCCTCGACATCGGCCCCCTGAGCTTCGGCCACACGTTGGTGATTCCGAAAGAAGAGGTCGCCACAATCGATCAGCTTTCCGATGAAACGGCGGCTGCGATTGGACGCGTGCTCCCTCGGCTTTGCCGCGCGATCAAAGCTGTCACGGGGGCGGAGCAGCTGAACATTCTTCAGAACAACGGACCGATGGCGCACCAGGCGGTTTTTCAGGTGCACTTTCACATCATTCCCAAGCCCACCGTCGATCGCGGGCTGGTAATGGAATGGTCGTCTACGAAGCTCGATCCAGAAGAGGGCGGGAGGCTGGCCGCAGCGTTGAGTAAGGAGATCGGGGGATAGCATGGGGGGACCACGTTTCGACGAGTCGATTCCGTTCAAGGGGTTGCGCATCGCGGTGATGACCGTGTCGGACACCCGCACTGAGGAAACCGACAAGTCGGGGCCATACTTGGTCGAGCGCGCGCAGGAAGCGGGTCATCACGTCATGGACAAGGTGATCATCGCGGACGATCGCAAGCGCATCGAGGTCCAACTGCGCCGTTGGATCAACGAGCCAAACGTCGAGGTGGTCATCGCAACTGGCGGTACCGGCCTCACGGGCCGCGATGTGACGCCCGAAGCGTTCGAGGCGGTCTGGGAGAAATCAATTCCCGGTTTTGGCGAGCTCTTCCGCACGCTGAGCTACGAGCAGATCGGAACCTCGACGATGCAGTCGCGTGCATGCGCGGGCGTCGCGCGCGGAACGTACCTATTTGCGCTGCCCGGTTCGACCGGGGCGTGCAAGGACGCGTGGGATGGGATTCTCCGGTACCAGTTGGATATTCGCTACCGGCCGTGCAACCTCGCCGAGATGATGCCGAGGCTGCTCGAAACCTGACAGCGTCAGCGTCCGAGGGCAGACATGGGCACCGCCATGATGTTCCACGTCATCCGCGACATCGGAATGTCTCGCTTGAGGATCACCTCGCGTTTCGCCCGGCCGCGTACCCACACATAGCGCCGTAGCTCGCCCTGCACGTCGGCCGCGACGTAGAGCTCGTCGGTTCCATCGCCGTCGAGATCGGTCAGCAGCGAGGCGTGTTCGAAGCCTCCTGAATCACGGTCTATACTTTCGACGCCCCACTCGGACTTCGGGTTCTTGCCCGGACGCAGCAGCCAAAGGCCCTTGCTGAACGAAGCGGCGACCATCTCCTGCTTACCGTCTCCGTCGATGTCGCCCGCGGTCAGGAATCGGCACAATCGATCAGGAATCGTTGCGATGATCACCTTGGCGTCGGGCGCCGTGTCGGCGTCGTAGCGGCGGATTTCCACCGGCTCGACGATCTCGAGCGCAGCGCCACGTCCCGTAGTGAGCGCCTCGACTGCAACGTAGAGTTCATCGGTGCCGTCTCCGTCCACGTCGCCAACGTAGATCTCTTTTGCGTGCCGCTTCCCGAGGTCTGCGACGATGACTGGCCCTTCGCCCTTCTTCGGTACGTACCGCACCACCGCGCCGCGCTGCGCCTCGGCGTCGAGCTTGTTGGGTTCGCTCGGTGTCGCGTACACCTCGAGCACGCCATCCTTGTTGAGATCGCCGATTTCAATCTCGTGGACGAACGTGTCCTTCTTCGCGTCGATTCGCTCCACCTTCCACTTGTTCCCCCGCTGCCGCAGCACGGACACCACGCCTTGGTCGTGCGTTGCGACCGTGATGGCTGGCGTGCCATCACCATAGAGATCTGCGACCTCCGCATCGCGCATGCGGTTGAACTTGCCACCGAACTCGGCGTGCCAGAGCGTGCTTGGCCGGAACTGCCCCTTCGTTCGCCGCCACAGTTTCACGTACGCACCAGAACCACCGAGGGTCATAATGCCTGGTGCCTGGCCGCGTGGGGTCAGCACCGCGGCCTTGTGGAACACGTTGCTTTGCGGGTCCTCCACGGTCTCGCTCTTCCACTCCCCGCCCTCACGCGTGAGGATGTCGAGCAGCGCAGGACCGGGATTCGCCGTAGCCTTTCCATCGACGACTTGGAACTGAGAGTAGGCAAGGAGCAGGCCGTTCGGGAGCGAGTCCGGCACGCTGGTCGCGGCCGCCGTTTTCGTGGGGGGTTGTGCGGGCTTGTCGTCCGTCGTCGCACTCGACCCTTGCGCTGCCGCCGCGGGCGCCTCGGTCGGGGCCGAGGTCTCACCGCCCCTGCACGCGAGCACGAAGAACAACGCCCAGACCCCAAATCGAATCACTGCTTGATGTCGCATGTGGCGTCGCTACCAACCGTTGCGGCTCGGCGCAACTAACCGCCAGAGACTCCGCTCTGGACGGTCAATTTGACCCTCTAGCGCGTACCGAGTACCCAAGGCCGCAGAGACATGAGAGCGAATCCAAAACGAATCGCCTTCTTCGTTTTGAAGCTGGTTTTCTCGGTCGGTATGCTGGTGTTTATCTTCCGCAAGGTGCTCCGCCGGGATGGCGCGGAGGACTTGTTCGGACGCCTGAGCGACTTGCACTGGGCTTGGGTGGCAGCCGCCGTGCTCATGCAGCTGATCGCGATCGGGTTCAGCACCGTCCGCTGGCAGCGCCTGTTGGTGGGCCAGGGGATCTTCGCCAAATGGCGATTCCTCGGGGGCTCGATCATGATCGCGCGCTTCTGGGGGGCCTTCACTCCGGGCGGCTTCACCGGCTTCGGCGGCTGGCGCATCTACGACGTCGCCAAGCACACCGGCAAGACCGCTCGGGCGACCGCCACGATCGGCGTCGAGATGATCCTCGGCCAGCTCGCCTTCGGCGTGGTGGTCATGTTGGGCAGCATCTTCGGCATGCGGTTCATCGGCACGGACGGCGTGCTCCTGGTGAACGCCGTGTTCCTGTCGATCATCGTCGTCGGTCTCGCGTTTCTCGCGCAGCCTCAGCTCTTTCTCTTCTTCACTCGCTTCGTTCCTGAAGGCATCCGCACGCGCGTTCAGACGTTGATCGACGCCGTCGGCGCGTACCGAGGCAAAGCCGGCCTCCTGATTCAAGCGGCTGCGCTCGGCGTTGGCACCCACGCCTTCAACAACCTGATCTACGTGTGCGCGGCTCGCGCCCTCGGCGTCGAGCTCAGCATCGGCGAGGTGTTCTTCGCATCGTCGTTGCAGATCCTTGCCACGCTCATTCCGGCTTCGATCAACGGGATCGGCCTACGGGAGGCCGCCGCGGTTGCGCTCTACACCTCGCCCGCCGTTGGGTTGCCGTTGGCGGTCGCGGTCCTCATTCCCACGCTTGGGTTTGCCTGCGAGATGTTCGTCTCTGCGTTTGGCGGGGCGCTCTTCCTCCTGCGCAAGTCCGGCTACAGCCCTGAAATCGGGGTCGACGATCCGGACCGCGAAGAGCTAGCAAGCCAGGCGATTCCCAAGGCTCCTCCCGAAGCCTGGCCGCATCCTCTCCGCGGCATCGTGGTCGGTTTCAGCTCGGGGGTATTCGCCGGCCTGCTCGTCGGCTTGGGCGAAGCCATCGTCATCGCGCTGTCTTCCGCTGGCGCAACGGGGGCCCGCGTCTTCCTTTACGGCCCGCTTGCCTACGGCTTGTTTTGCGGCGCGTTCGGCGCCGGCCTCGGTTTCGCCACTGCACTGAGCGGCCGCTGGATGAAACGCAATGCGCTTCACGAATCAGAAGCGTTCGGATACTTCGCCGCGGCGATATTTGGCCTGTTTGCGTTTGCGCTCGGCGCGTTTCGGCTTCGCCGCGACTTCTTTGACGAGGAGCTCGTCTGGAAGAGCGCGATCGGGCTCGCGGTCCTGCTGGGCTGCGCCTTCGTGGCTGCGGGCGTGAGCGCGGTGCTTGCAAAGGGGCTTCGCAACCTCGTGGGGCGGGTGCCTTTCGAACGGCTCGTCCACGCTCCGACCGCCTTCGCTTTGCTGGTCGTTCTTGGGGTTGGGCTCGCGGGCAACCTTGCGCTTGGCGACCGCCTATCGCGCGCCGGCAGATCGGATGATGTCGCCGAAGCAGGAGACAAGGCCGGCAACGTCCTCTTTCTCGTGGTCGACACCCTTCGCGCCGATCACCTACCGTTGTACGGATACGACACCGGCAGCACGCCGAATCTCGACCGCTTCGCCGAAGACGCAATTCGATTCGACCAGGCCTTCACCAACTCGAGCTGGACCCGCCCGAGCTTCGCGTCGATTCTGACTGGGCGTCTTCCGTCGAGCCACGGGGTGATGGCCAAGAGCGACGCGCTCCCCGACGCGGTCACCACGCTGCCGGAGGCGTTGAAGGCCGCGGGCTACACGACGGGTGGGTACGCCACGAACTTCAACGTCGCTCCCTACTTCAATTTCCATCAGGGCTTTGACGAGTATGTCTACCTCGAGCCCGAGTTCGTTCTCGGCGCCGACGACGCCAGCGCCAAGCTCCTGCTGATGCAGTTCATTCGGCAGCGGATCGAAAGGATGCGGGCGATGCAGGGCCAAGTGCTTCCCGGCACCGCGTACCAGGACGCAGAAACCGTCAATGGGGCCCTCACCGGTTGGATCGACCGGCAGCCTGCATCGCCTTGGTTCCTGTTTGTCGGGTACATGGACCCGCACGACCCGTACTTCGTCCATCCCTACGATGGCAGCGGGTACGCGCGCGCCGCGCACCAACACCCCGACCCGTCCGAGGCCCCCGTGCTCACGGCGCTGTACGACGGTGAGATCAGTTACTGGGACGCCGAGCTCGGCAAGCTCCTCGATGGGCTTCGCGAGCGTGGGCTCTACGAAGATCTCACGATTATCGTGACGAGTGACCATGGCGAAGAGTTCAACGAGCACGGCGGGTTCTGGCACGGTACGACCTTATACGACGAGCAAGTGCGAGTCCCTTTGCTCATGAAGCTTCCCCAGAGCCGTCGCGGAGGCACCGTCGTTCGTCACTGGGTACAGAGCATCGATCTGATGCCGACGGTTTTGAAGCTGCTCGAGGCGCCGATTCCAGAAGGTGTGCAAGGCGGAGACCTCTTTACGGGCACCGACGTCGTCTACGCCGAAGAAAGCCACGAGGGCAACGTCCTCGAATCCGTGCGTGAGCTCGACGGCACCGACGAGTACAAGCTCATCACCGCCAACCGCGACAACCCCCGCGGCCTGAAACCCATCGAGCTTTACCGCGTCGACCTCGATCCCGCCGAGCAAGAAAACCTAGCCCCGACCTCGCCCGACGAGGTCCGCATGGCAACCAAGGCCCTCCTCAAGCAGCGCGCCTTGGCCAAGGAAGACGCGGTTGCCGCCGATTCCGTAGAGCTCGACGAAGACGTGGCCGCCCACCTGGAAGCCATCGGGTACATCGAACGCTAGGCGGCAAACTGGGGTAAGGTACATTCGGGTCGCGCATGGAGTCACTTGCTGCAGTAGACCTGGGCTCGAACAGCTTTCACATGGTGATTGCCCGGGTCGATCACGGCGGCATTCAGATCGTGGACCGCCTTCGTGAGCCGGTGCGCCTGGCGGCGGGTCTCCAAGACGACGGCTCTCTCGACGAAGAGTCACAGGAACGCGCGCTGCAATGCCTCGCCCGATTTGGGCAAAGGCTCCGGGACTTCGGCGCCGGGCAGGTGCGGGCGGTCGGTACCAATACCCTTCGCAAGGCCCGCAACTCGCGCAAGGTCTTGCGGCAGGCTCGCGAAGCCCTTGGGCACCGCATCGATATCATCCCGGGCCGTGAAGAAGCGCGCCTGATCTACCTGGGCGTGTCGCACGGCATCGCCGGCGCTCCAGCACGGCGGATCGTCGTGGACATCGGCGGCGGGAGCACCGAGCTCATCATCGGTGACGCGTTCGACCCTGTGTCCGTGCACAGCATGTACATGGGCTGCGTCGGCTTCACCCAACAGTTCTTCGGCGACGGCAAGATCAGTCGTAAGCGGATGAAACATGCCAAGCTCGCCGCGGGCCTCGAGCTTCACCCCGTCGAGAACAAGCTTCGCAAGGCGGGTTGGGAGCGCGCCATCGGGGCCTCGGGAACGATTCGTTCCGTAGCGGCCATCCTCGAGGAGGCGGGTTGGGCGTACGGCACGATTACCGCGGAAGGCCTTGGCAGGCTCGAACAAGAGATCCTGACCGCGGGCCGGGTGGAACAACTAACCTTTCCCGGTCTCGACCTGGACAGGCGCCCCGTCTTTGCTGGGGGTGTTGCGATTCTCAGTGCTATCTTCGAGCGGCTCGATATCGATGAGATGTGGATTTCGCCCACCGCGCTTCGTGAAGGCCTCTTGTACGACATGCTCGGGCGTCTTCAGGACGAAGACCCTCGCCACCGGACCATCGCCAGGCTCTGCAATCGCTATTCGATCGACCAAGCCCACGCCGACCGGGTTCAAGCGACCGCGCTCGGATTGCTCGACCAAATCGTCGACGATTGGGACTTGCGATCGGACGACGCAGCGCACGCGCTTTCATGGGCCGCACAACTCCACGAAATCGGCCTCGCCGTGAACTACACGGGCCACCACAAGCACGGCGCCTATCTGGTCGCATCCTCCGACTTGCCCGGGTTCTCCCGTGACGAGCAGGCTTTGGTGGCCGCGCTCGTCAGAGGCCACCGCCGCAAGCTCGTCGATTCGTATTTCGAGCAGCTCCCTCTGGAGCTGCGCACGACCGCAAAGCGCTTGTGCGCCTTGCTTCGCCTTGCGGTCCTCCTCAACCGCAATCGAGACCCAGAGGTCGTCGCGCTTCCGCAGGTCACCGCCAACGCCAACAAGCTCCAGCTCACCTTCAACGAAGACTGGCTCGCAGCCCACCCACTCGTCCAAGCCGACCTGGAACGAGAACAACGCCTCACGGGGTCGCTCTCCCCCCATCTAACTCGCTGAAATCACGGGGCTCCCAGCTGAAAGATGGCAGCGTCTACTTGGGCAGGAAACGAGATGGCGTACGGGATTGCGCCACACCGGACCCAGACCCATATCCTCCGCATGCTCGACGCGATCTGGCAGGTATGGCTTCAACTTGCGCCCTGGCTTCTTTTGGGGGCCGCGGCGGCCGGCTTGCTTCATGTGCTGCTTCCTCGCGACTTCGCGCGCCGACAGTTTCGCGGGCTCGGCGGCGTGGGGAAGGCTGTCGCGTTGGGGATTCCGCTGCCGCTGTGTTCTTGCGGCGTCATCCCCGCGGGGCTCGGGCTCAAGAAGGACGGCGCGAGCGACGGTGCCGCGGTTGGCTTTCTGATCAGCACCCCGCAAACCGGCGTCGACTCGCTGCTCGTGAGCGCTTCGTTTCTCGGTTGGCCGTTCACCGTCTTCAAGTGTGCAAGCGCGCTCGTCATGGGACTGGCTGGCGGAGCCGCTACGGAAGCCTTGCACACCGATGCCGACAGCATCGCGCGCCTGGGAGAAGCCAGCGCTCCACAATCCACCGCCGGCTTCTTCGAGCACATGATCGACGTCATCCGCCCGATCTGGAAGTGGATCGTCTTCGGTGTCATCGCATCGGCTGCCATCACCGTTTGGATTCCGCCGGACGCCATTGCGGGTTGGTCCAACATTCATCCGGCGCTGGCCGGCCTTGCCGTGCTCGTCATTGCGCTTCCGCTCTATGTGTGCGCCACCGCATCGGTTCCCATCGCCGCAGCATTGATCGCACAAGGCATGCCCACCGGCGCCGCGCTGGTCTTCCTGATGGCAGGCCCCGCGACCAACATCGCTACGATCGGCGCCGTGAAGCGAGCCTTCGGCGGCCGTGTGCTGGCCGTCTATCTCTCCACGGTCGTCGTGGGCAGTGTCGGCCTCGCGTACATTTACGACGCGTTCATCCCGTTCGAAGCGCTCGGCAGCCTGACCCACGAGCACGCTCACCCATGGTGGGCCTGGGCGTCCGCGTTGGTTCTTGCAGGGCTTTTCGTCTACTTCATGTTCGACGGCCTTCGCACCGCGTGGCTGCGTCGCACTGCGAGCGTCCGGCTTGACGTGGTCACTCTCGAGGTCGAGGGCCTCACCTGCGACAAGTGCGTTCGAAAGCTCGAACGCGCACTCCGTGAAGCCGATGGCGTCACCTCCGCGATGGTCACCCTCGATCCCAGCCATGCGACAGTGGAAGGCTCCGCCAGCGCCGCAGACTTAGAGTCCGTCATCCGCGCAACCGGCTACGCCATCAAGTAGGCAGGCGGCTGAGCCCTTCTTAGCTGCGGCCGGCTAGGAGCATTTCGATTGACGGCGTGATCGGCATGCCTCGCTCAGCGAAGATCTCGCGCACCCAGGTGGACGCTTCAGCGATCGATCCGAACGGCTTGATTGGCACCGGGACCGGTTTCACCCAGGTCACGGCCCTGAGCGCGCCGCGAATGAGCGTATTGCTGATCAGCAATGCAATCCCAATGTGATACTCCTCGGCGAGATCTCCTGTGACATCGAACCAGTCGGTCAGCTGCTTTCGCTGGTTGGCGGTGATCGCCGTTGCTGGGCCCCTCGAATCGAGAATTGTCGCAAAGGGCATGCGGCGCTCAACCATCGCCGTGTATCGTTCGATGAAGTACGTGAAGCCGTCATCGCTGAGTGCCTTGGAAGGAAACCGAACGTAGAGCAAAGGCCAAGCGTTGTCATCGAAGATGAGTCCGAACTGATGCACGGCAGGTCTCACCTCCGGGGTCATGCCTGGCCCGTCCCGTCGTTGGCCGGTGGCAGCGTCAGCCGGAAGCGCGTCTCTTTGCCGTCCGCCGCACTCACCTCGAGCTCACCGCCGAGCTCCTCGGCAATTCGTTTAGAAATTGCCAGGCCGACCCCTGCTCCGTGTAGCCGCCCGCCGACGCCAAACGGCCTGAACACAGCCTCGATCTGGTCGGCGTCGATCCGCGGGCCGTTGTCCGAAACGTCGAGCACGGCTTTGCCGCCGAGCATGGCGGTCGTCACCCGTACGATCCCCTGGCCACCTTCACGGCTGGCCGCTCGCTGAATCGCGTTCGCCAACAAGTTCAACGCGATCTGCACGATGTTCGTGCGAGTCGCCATCACTTTCGGCTCGACGCCGGTCGTCACCTCTATCAATGCCCGCCCACGAAGCCCGCTACTCTCCGCTTTGCGAAGCGCCACGCGAACCGCATCCGCCAAATCGACGATCTCGGTTTCCACCTCTTCGGGCGCCCTCGCCATCTCTTCGGTGAGCTCTAGAATCCGCTTCACGCCGTCCCGCGCGTCGATCACCGCGTTCTCGACCTGCGCCAGCGTCCCACGTGCCCGCGTCACATTCGGTGTAGCCTCTTCGAGCGCCCCCGTCGCCGCCGCGATCGAAGTCTCGATGACGGTGAGGTTGTTGCGAATCCAGCCCACCGGATTCCGAAGCTCGTCTGCAAGTCCGCTGGCCACGACGCTCAGCGAGTACGCACGCTCCGTCTCGAGGAGACGTTGCTCGAGCTCCTTGACCCGCGTGTTGAGATTGTAAAGGTCGATCGCATCGCGAAGCTCCGCGCGCAGCACCTCGGGATCCCACGGCTTGCGCATGTACCGCCGCACGTGCCCGCGGTTGATCGCGTCCTCCGCAGCCTGCAAGTCGGAGTAGGCCGTGATCAACAACCGAATCGTCTCGGGATACTCGGTCTCTACCTTTTCGAGGAGCTCGATCCCGGTCATGCCCGGCATCCGCTGGTCGGTCAGCACGACCCCAATCTCGTGCTGCTCCATCAACTGAAGCCCCGCCGCCGCGCTCGACGCGGTCAGCACGGGAAAGTCATCCCCGCACACCGCCTCAAAGACGACGAGGTTAGGCTCCTCGTCATCCACGAATAGTACGTGCGCTGTCATGCCGCCTGCTCCATCGCGGGAATCTCCATCACGAAGCGAGCCCCCCCACCGGGCCTAGGCTCATATCTTAGCTCACCACCACAGTCCTGCGCGATTCTTCGGCTGAGATGAAGCCCCAGCCCCGTCCCTTCGCCTTCCACCCTGGTTGTAAAGAAGGGGTCGAAGATCCGGTGCACGACATCCGCCGGAACGCCGGGCCCATCGTCCGCAACAGCAACAGAAACCCGCTTATCGACCTGCCGCAGTTCAATCCAGATGTTCTCAGCACCCGATCGAATCGAGTTGTCGAGCAGATTGAGCAACACCTGATTGAACGCCCGTGCAGCTGCGAAAACCTCGCCGGTCGTTTCGTAGTCTTGGTGAACTGTCACACCATCCTTGAGCTTGTGCGCGAGCAAGTTGAGTGTGGACTCCACGGCTTCGCGCACGTTGCAGGGTGCCAGGTCGTCACCGTCCGCCGGGCGTGCGTGGGCATCCAAGGCAGAAACAATGCCATCGATACGAGCGAGGGCGTCGATGATGAGGTTGATCAGCGTCTCGTTGGATACACGCGTTGAGCCGCCTTCGGTTAATACCTTGGCAGCGTTGATTGCGGCGTTGAGCGGGTTCTTGACCTCATGGGCAAGACCCGCAGCCAGTGTTCCCGCGGATGCAAGTCGAGCTTGGTCGGCAAGCTGCAGGCTTAGGCCACGCATTTTCAAGTGTGCACGAATGCGCGCTTCCAGGACTTTGGGGTGGAAGGGCTTGGAGACGAAGTCGTCGGCCCCGGCCTCGTAGCCTTCGAGCGCCGCCTCGCTTTCGCCACGTGCTGTGAGCAGAATAACCGGGATGTGGCGTAGTGAGGGGTCTTCTTTGATCGCGCGCGTGAGATCAAGACCGCTGACATCGGGCATCATTACATCCGTGAGCACCAGGTCCGGGCGGTTGCTCTTCAAGAGCTCTAGTGCCTCGGCACCGTTGCGCGCCGCATCAACCGCGTAGTTATCCCTCAGTACGCCCACGATGAAGCCCCGAAGGTCATCCTCGTCTTCCGTGACGAGTATTCGGGGAATACGGCCGCGATCGAGCAAGACGCGCTCGGGTGGACGCTGGCTCGGTCGCAACTCGACCGTAGCCTCCTCCATATCGAGTGTATGCAGGCCGGTCACGTGGTCGTCCGAACGGCGACCCGGGTGTAGCTCCGTTTGGAGTTGTCGCCGCTCGACGACCTCCGTGTGGAAGTGATCCTTCCCGCTCTTCAAGAAGAGGGTGAACGTGGCGCCGTTGCCGAGGTCGCTCTCCACTGTCAACGAGCCGCCATGAAGCTGCGCAAGCTCACGCGCCAGCGCTAGCCCAATACCGACGCCGCCTTGTCGGCGCCGCTCGGACGTCTCCGTCTGATGGAATCGGTCGAAGATTCGCTGTTGCTCTTCGCGCGAGATACCCGGTCCGGTGTCGGTCACCTCAACGGAGGTCCCGGCTCGATTGTGAAACACGCTGACATCGATCCGTCCCCCCGCGGGCGTGAACTTCATCGCGTTTCCGACGAGGTTGGTGAGGACGATCTCGATGCGATGCGGATCACCGACATCTCGGGGGCCTCACCCTCCGATGCGAATGTGATCTCGATATCTTTGGTTCTTGCGGCGGGCGCGGCGTTTCCAGCTATCTGCTGTGCAAGCTTCTCCATGTCGACCTGCGTGACGCGCAAGCGGAGGCCCCCCGCTTCGAGCCTCGCCAGATCGAGGAGGTCATCGATCATGCGCAGCAAGCGGTTGGCGTTTCGGCGCACGACCTTCAGCGCGTCACGTTCGGCACTGGGGCGAAGCCTATCGAGCAACTCATCCACGGGCGACATGATCAACGTAAGTGGCGTCCGCAGCTCATGAGAGATATTCGCAAAGAACTCGTTCTTGAGCCGGTCGACTTCCTGAGCACGGTTGAGTGCATGCCCCAGCTCCGTCGAAGTCGCTGCCAGTTCCTCGTGTGCCTCAAACTCGCGTTTCGCGGCTAAGTACCTCATCTGGGTGGAGGGAACCGCGATGGCAGTGGTGAGGAGCAAGAAGTAGAGGTTGTTGTAGAACAAGGACCAAGGCGCGTTGCCTTGGATCACCTCGGGCACCGCAGGAACGACCCACATTGCGACGATTGCGGCGCTCAAACCCAAGACACGTGGCCATCGCCAAGTGTGTAGGACTGCGAGCGCGACGATGCATAGGTTGAGGCCCGCGTAGTACTCAGAGCTCGCGGCCCCGAGAGGGATGACCATGAGCTCGACGCTCGCCGCGGCAATCACCGCCGGCAGAGTCTGAAGCACGATGCTGCGTTCGGCCCAACGCCCGAGGAAGGTCATCCACAAACAGGTGAGAGCCACGGCCGACGACCCAACCCGAATGAGTGCAAACTCGGCCAGCAAATCCCCATGGGTAAACCAATCGAGGGTGATGCCCGCCGGCATGAGCAGGGCCACAAGCACGTAGCCAAATCTGGCGCGCGTCAAGTTGAGCGCGTCCAGGTGCTCTTGAAACGATTCTTGAAGTTGGGGCCCCCGGATCATCGCTTAATGTGAAGGAAGAGGTTCACTCCTAACGGTTCGGATTCGACTTCCAAAATTTCCGGGGCGACTGGAAGGCCCTGCGCCAGCTCGAGCAGCCGCTCCTTGGTCCTGTGGATCAGATACCAATCGCTTGCGTACTCCATTGCCCACTTCGTCGTGTTCGTATCCTCATTGACGTTGCCGATATACATGTGCCCACCGTCAGTCAGAGCGCCGTAGAGGGCCCGTAGGAGGGCTTCGAAGCTCCGGTCACTGAGATAGTCGAACAAGCCTGCGCTGTAGATGAGATCACGCTTACCCAACGCCTGCCCGAGGGACCTCGCCGTAAGAAGCCGGCGAATCGATTCTCCAATGAAATGAATTCTCGCCCCAGTGCGTGCGGCCAGCGGCGCCAATGTTCGCTCGCAGTATTGAATAGCCCGTTCTTCCTGATCGACGAGGGCGATGTCGATTTGCTCTCCGAGCTCGGGATGCTCCTGAAGAAGGTTCCTGATCTCGTGCGACGGGCCGCATCCGATGCTCGCGATTCGCACTCTGCGGTCGGGGCTCTCATCGACCAAGGCCTTGATGCGCTGGTTGAAGTATATGATGCGATTGATATTTGCCTGCGCGGCGGCTTCTTGGCACGCGTACACATTCAGCACTTTGCCGAAAAGCGTATCTCCCTCCCCGTGGTCGCGATACAACATGTTCATCATCTCGTAGTCGCCGGCATAGCCAAGCGGCTTGTAGTAGGCGCGATGAAGTAAGGGAGCGCGGTGAAAGTACTTGCATAGGTGGCGCCGGTAGAAGCGTCGGTACTCGTCGTGTTCCCGATCCTCAAAATCAGCTACGAAGCCGGTAAGTTCGACCGAGGCCCGATTGAGACGTTCGCTGACAATCGGAGCGGCCTCGGCGATGCAATCTCGTGTGGCTTCCTCACGTGTCCAGCGGTCGCTCTCAGCCAATGTAGCCTCTTCCCTGTCCAGGCAGTGCTTCGTGGCCTCGAAGAAATCGAGCAGGTCAGCGACCCATGCCTTAAAGTCTTGAGAGACGCCTTCGTGTTCCCGAACCGCTGTTTGAAGCCGCTCCGCGATGCTGCCGCGCCGATCGAGGCGGTACAAAGCGTCGAGGTCGACCCCGCGACCCTGCAACTCCACCCCAAGCACCCACGCACCGCCGTCCTCGGAGGCACGTCGAACCAGTGCGTCACCTGAGTACAAGAGCTGATCCCCCGCAGTGAGGAGGAGACCCTCGAGTCGGTCGCCCGAGAGGACAAGCCCTGGCTCGTCCGCTCTCTGTGCAATGAGCCTCATGCCATGAAGAGAGAGGTCCTCGACCCGCGATTCGAACTTGCCGAGGCTCGAGTGAAAGGCCTGCGCGATCACGTCAGCGACGGCGAGCTCCGGGATCCGTATTCTGCGCGCACGAAGTTTCCGATCTCGAATGCTACGGCGTTGCGATGATGCTGCTTGGCCCTCAGGGGAGAGTTCCGCGACATGGCTCGTAGGCCGATCCTCGGTGGCTTCCGCGATTTGAACCGGTGCTCTCTCTGTAGCTCGTGTCATTGGGGAACCTTCGCGAGCCAGACGGGTGCTCTTCCTCGAGTCAGAGCGATCTGGTCTTGGTTAATGGTAGCTGAGGGGGAACCGAATGATCCAAATGACCGGAATTGCTGAGCCTTCGTGCAGTACAGGATTGGGGAACGGCCGGGCGTAGGAAACCCACGTATGGCGCCGAGAGGGCGCTCGGGCGACGCTTGGTGGGGCCATGCGAGACTTAGGTGCCTCGCTCCGGCTACCTTGCCGGTCGTGTCACTCGAAATCATTTTGGATCAACGGGTTGTAAGACAAACGGGGGAAAGCGAAGATACACGAGTCATCTCTCGCACTTGCTGAACAGCAGCTCAGGAAGAATGACTTTTATTTATAATCGAGAATTTAGGCAACAACTTCAGCACGTTGCAGCAGTGTCCCTGAATGGTTCCAGTGTCGAATTGTGCACGATGTCACAATTGAGACACCGCGTGCCCGCACACCCATTCGGTTTAGGGCGAGCGTGAGGGGTCAACGCGAGAGCGACGGGCGCTCAACGAAGCTCGTTGGGGTTGGTCAGCCGCCGCAGTATTTGTCGCTGCCGGCCCCGGAGGCCCCGCAGGTATTCGCCGGTTCGCCAGCTGGACACTGTGCGGGCAGCTCACACGAGTAGGTACATCGATCTTCCGCGAGACCGCCGGCGAAGTCGCGGCAGAGCCCGCTTTCGGGGCATTCGTCGTCCTCGCCCCCTGGGCACTGCACGTTGTTCAGCAGTGCGAAGACGGCAGGGCAAGTCACAGTCTCTTCGTTGATGCCACAGTAGTTGGCAGCTGGCGGACCTGAGAGACTCACTCTTCCAAGTAGCGGTACGAAGTACGGCTGTTCGCAAGGGTCGCCCTCGGAGAATGTCTTCAAGCAGAATCCCGTCTCCTCGTCGGGGATGGGCACTCCCTGGTAGGTCATCGCGACGCAGCGGTTGCCTGCCTCTTTGCACTCGCTGTCGCTCACGCACGTTTGGCACGTCTCGCGACTAGAGAGCTCGGTATCCGTGCATGTGAAGTTTGCTGGGTCGCAACTCGTTTCGTCGCAATCCGTCCCCTCGGTGGCCGGGGGGCATTCGACACACGCTCCATTGGCACATACAGGGCGCCCCCCGATGCTGGTGCAACCGGCTTCGCTTTCGCATTCTTCGCATTCGTTTTGCGCTGTGTTGCAGCGCGATGCGGCGGGGTCG
>PVMK01123211.1_pt1 | contig 25919 bp, 21 predicted proteins | sample 1853481 | NCBI WGS metagenome assembly PVMK01 (sample SAMN08533507, study PRJNA380276) | Marine sediment metagenome, whole genome shotgun sequencing project.
ATGTAATTGGGATAGCTATACATGAACGACACATGACGCCGGTCCGGGGTCACATGAAGCGTATCGCTGCTCAACAGCACACCGCGTCCCTCCGCTCCCTTAGGCCAGTGCAGTACGGTGGATCCTGTGAAATGGCCGCCACAACGTTTAAGGACTACGCCCTGATCAAGACTATGTACCTCCGTATCCCAGTACTCGATGAGGGAATCCGGTCGCATAACCCATCGCTCGTTTGCAGCGTGAAGATGAATCGGGGCATTCCCGAACGCTTGGCTCCATTCCACCATGCTTCCATACATGTGGGGATGCGACATCGCCAAATTTGAAATTCCTCCCAAGGCATCGATCGCTTCGATGGTCGCATCATCGACTAGGCTGACGCAATCCCAGAGTACGTTGCCCGCGGGAGTTTGTACAAGCAACGCTCGTTGACCAATCGCGAATTTAGGCTCTGTGACGATCTCGGTCAATCCGGGCTCCAATGACTTGATGGCGTTTTTATGTTCCAGTTCCAACTCTTCAAGTGTCGTCCAGGTTTGACCTGCGAAGTTCACATACTGCCGGTCATCTTCGCAAATCAGGCAGTGCGCAGGCGGCTCGTTGCTCGCCGCATGTTGGTTCCCACACGTAACACAAATAAAGTTCTGCATCTTATGTCCCTCCGGCATGACTTGACGGACTAACAGGCGTGAGCCAAGCCGCATCCGAATACTGCTTCAGTCATTAATTGGCATCAACTTCCTAAGGCAAATACCCCAGAGGATAGTCGGGATATTAAGCCACGATTCCTAATATACCATACTGTAGTTGCCAAACTCGCATTATTTGTGGGCATGAATCAAGTGAAACATACTATCTGACTTTCGATCCGAAAAACTGCCTCCGGTTTGTAGTTGACATTCGGTAACAAAAGGATAATTTGGAATAAGTAGTGTCTCATAAGCGGACATGGAGTCTCTGCGGGGAGGCTGAAAGAGCATGAGAGTACTATTTTATAGTTAGCTCTAGTCTATGGTGGGTTACCGGTTAGAATCGTCGGGATTATGCCAATTCGCCTCGGGGGTTGCCTGAGCTCACTTCGCCGCTTTGCTGCACCGCCCGTATCTCGGCTTTGAGTTTTTCATCTCAATAGATGAATGGAATCAGTCTCTTCGTAGTCCCCATATACGCTCGGTACGCATCTCCGAATTCATCGGTCAACAATCTCTCCTCGATCCTGATCCTGTTGAGGAAAACCGGGATCAGGGCCGACATAATCAGCAGACCATACAAACTTGAGGCGTACACGGGCACGCTTATACAAACGGTGATGGCTCCCAGATACATTGGATGTCGTATAAATCGGTAGATGCCATGGGTGATAAGTTGATGACCTTCCCTTATGACCAGAGTCGGGGAATGAGACGACCAGAGTGTGCCCATGGCGACGAGAAGAATTGTAAATCCAATGACGGTTAGGGTTAATCCGACAATGTTTTGGATTGAGAGTAAGCGCAGATTCTCTGGTTGCCTGACTAGGTCCCAGATGGTGGATAACAGCCCGTCGTACCCATCCCTAGCGCTGACTATCAGTCCTGCGATAAAGATTAAGAGCGCTGGGAGGGCAAAGAAGATTACGTCTTCTCTTATGGCGTTTCGCACTATTCCATGCCTGGAAAGAAACTTTCGTTTTGTCATTCTCTCAAGACTCCTTCTCATTGTTGTTCGAGGACGCTGAAATCGAAGCCTAGTGTCCTCTGGCTCGAGTAAACATGAGTGCGATGAACACGCAGAATGATTATCTACAACTCAACCGGATTCGGCGAAACCCTGCTCTTCCCAATCACCTTTACCTGCCGGCAAGGGCGTCCACCCAACGTAGGCGTTAGCCGCTAATACACCTTGATCTGTAACCTGATCTAAACCAAAAACTATCACCTGCTGATTTGCCGCATCATAAATTCTAAAACGATGTTTGTAAATAATTCAGGATTAGTTCCAGCAAACTCGTGGCTGGAATTGGGAGCGACTGCTAATTCTGAATTGGGAATTAGTCGGTACATAGCAACGGCTTCTTCAAGCGTTATAAATGCATCCCGGTCTCCAACAAAGAGCAATGTGATTTCATCAATCCGCTCAAAATCATTGGCTGTGTAATTCAATGGGGTAGCCCACATTTTTGCTATTTGTCGTGTGAGATCCTTCCAATTCATCTCATGGGTTTGCTTCATGGAGGCCACAAAATCAGGTGCATTGGCCTCAAGTTCGTCCAGATCAATATTGCCCTTCTCGTCAATGCCAAATGAACCCAAGAAACTAACCAGATTTTCTGATAATTCACTATAGGCTGCACCCACTGCATATGCCTGTGCTAATCCAGGATAGTGCATACCCAGTTCTAGACAGATTTGTCCCCCATCGCTGTATCCACAAATGAGGGGTTTTTCCAATCCAAGATGTGTTATCAAAGCCGCCATATCGTCGGCCATTAAACGGTACGACAGATTGCCACTGGGATTTTTGCTTTTTCCATGTCCGCGACTATCTGGAGTGATAACTTGAAAATGCTCTGAAAGCCTGGGTAAATGAGGCGCCCAACTGCCGGATGTTGATGTTCCGCCGTGGAGTAGTAACAGCGGAACGCCTTGCCCATGGACCTCATAGTAGATATTAAAATCATCCTGCTGCGTAAAGTAACTCTTGGATGACGTGTCCATCATAATCACCTTTCCTTGATTTCTAAAAATGGGAGATAAATTCTATCTTCTAATTCGAAAATGGGTTCAGTTAATCTAACCTTGTAAATTGAACCAGGCAAACACACTGGATTAGGGGCAAAAGGGAAGATGGTGGGCAAGTTTTAATTGCTGCAGCATGCTGGGTTAATGCTATCAGACGCGTGTCCCAGGTTTTTCCTGCATACCGGATTCTGTCCATAGTCATCTATGAACGTGCTTGGTTAAACCGGTATTGGCAGATCTGTAAGATACCGGTGGGGATAATATTCGGTTTATCCCGGCCGGTTACATTCGAAGGGCCGTTATCGATCGGGTCACGTGCTGATCGCCATAGCAAAGTCTTGACATTGCGACAGGCATCGTATTTATTGCTAATTTCTTCAGGCAGTGTAAACTTTACGGTCGCCCGGCATACTTGATCATGAAGGTCCAATATTCTTAAACCCTTGACCCATGCTTTCGTGAGGCCGGTGGCGCAACACCTGTTGAACAGTTGTTGTCGAACTGGTCCGGCCACCAGTTTTAGATAAAAATCTCGTCCTGGCCGGCGTGCGAGTAATGTATAGATATTGGAGGAAACCCATGTCTGATAAGAAAGAAAGTCTCTTTGTGGTGTCCTACAGCGGACGCGATACGGCCGACCAGGCCTACGGTACGCTGCGCCAATTGGAGAAGGACAAACAGGTCGACATTAAGACGGCTATGGTTGTCAACCGCAAAGATAATGGCAAGCTCAAGCTGAAGCATAAGCGTCGTTTGACTGCTGGAAAAGGCCTGGTTGCTGGTGGCACTGTTGGCCTGCTGATCGGTGGTGCAGTCGCTCCTGCAGTTTTGGGTGGGGCGGCCGTCGGCGCATTGATTGGCTCTAGCCGGTCTGGAGACCGTCGCAAGCTCAAAGGATTCCTCGAGGACAAGTTGGGACCTGATGACTCGGCCCTGGCCGTTCTGATTAAGGAAGCCGATTGGGCAGCAGTGGACGAGAAAATGGAGCCCTACGGCGGCGATAACCTGGTCGTCCAGCTAACGGACGCGGATGCGGCCGCCCTCGAGGCGTGGGGAGACACCGAGGAAGTTGCGGCCGCGGTAGAAGAGGAAGTTGAAGTCGTAGAAGATGACGACGTCGAGGTCGTTGATTAGAACAACCAGACGAGCTAAATCTTAACTAGATCATCCGCAGATTGCGCAAATAACACAGATTATTCTTTATTCTACGTTAACCGGCGTAATCTGCGGATGTTTTTTTCGATACATCAGGCGAGTATCCGTTCCCCACTAGTATAAATAAGAGGTTCACATGTGTGAAGTGCTGATCTGCGTTGGGCACGGGCTTATGTCCTCACACGTCTACCTTGAACAAATAAGGGATGGTGTTTCTTGTTGGCCAAGAAACGAGCCACCGAATCCTCAATAAGTGAGGTAAAACAGATACCGCAGTTACCCGCTCGAGTGATGAACCACTGTTACAACCATATTATTCCAACATTTAAACTGGTTCGCAATTCGACTTCAACTGTTTTTACTTCTTTGCCATGATAGTTGAACTCAAGCTCATAACGACCACTGTTACTTTCGAGGTCGTCAATTTTAAAATCGCCAAAATAATCGCTCATTGTCTCTTTAATCTTGGTCGATCCTCTGAGCAAAGAGACTACAGCTCCCTCGAGACACTCATTTAGGCCATCTACTTTTGTGGCGATGCTCCCGGCAATGAAACAGCGCATGTACCGATAAAGATTCCCGTAATAAACACGCGGCTGGAGTTCGTATTCTGGATGCAGATGTTCCAGATTCTCAGATTCAACAATGCGTTGCATTTCGGAGTCTTCGATCCTTAAGTATCTCAACGCTCCTGTCGGACAGGCCTGTACGCATCTTGGTTCTTTCCAGCCATTATCGAGAAGATGAGCACAGAAAGTACATTTTTGAGGTACATCCAGTTCATCGTTCCAGTAGATCACCCCATATGGACAAGAATCGACAATTGATTTTTGTCCTTTAGCCTTCTCCGGGTCGATAATGACGATCCCGTCATCGCGCTTGTATATGGCCTCATCAGTTGCCTCTTTCATGCAATCAGGATCTTCACAATGCATGCAGGGAGTCGGCAGGTAGGCCACGTCGATGAGCGGATATTGCCCTCTTTCCTTACGCATGATGTTCATCCATCTGTGCCCATGCAGGGGCTGGGAAACAGAGTATGGCAGCCAATCATTGCCGACGAATTCGTCCTTACAGGAAAGGAAACAGTCGTTGCAATCTTCGCATTTTGCCACATCGATAACTAAATACACCTGGCTCATTGAACATCTTCTCCATTCCATTTTACCGCTTGCACGAGACACGAGTTCGGGGCGGAAGAATGTGACCGTGTGATGATGGCCCGACTGGGAGTCAAAATATTCATACATCCGCCGCGATCGGCTGACGATCCGGGTTCGCCGATGGGATCATAGCTTGCGCTGGATTCGTACGAGTGTACCGTTCCTGGGGGTACACGTTCAGTAACTTGTGCCGCGCAGATAACTGCTCCCCGGTCGTTGAATACTTTGACCAAATCGTGCATTTTTATGCCCCTGGCCTGGGCATCAATTGAGTTGATCCTAACGATCCAATAGTAATAATCATTAATCAATACTCGGTGGTCTTTGATATCGTTGACAAAACTATCTTTTGCATCTCCCATGGTATGGAAGCTGTGACGGACATGAGGGGTAATCATGTGTAAGGGATATTTTGCGTATAGATCCGAGGTGTGGTGACCCTCCCAGGATTCGATGTACTGACCCATAGGAGGCCTTTCCGGGTCGTCGGGATCGAACCGCTTTAGACTTGAACTCACGAACTCTATCTTTCCGGATTGTGTCTGCAGCCCAATCCCGAAATCTCCGGCATAGTCTCCGGGTAAGGGGGCCATTTCCGGCACGTCCTTCCTTCTGCCCTCAGCAAACCATCTGTAAGCGCACTGCGGCCGGAGTTCATCGATTGGCGGGGGAACGACATAATAGCCCTTCTTGAGAAACTTTTTCCAAGAGATGACCTTGGGCAGATCGCTTCCCTCAAACAATCGCTTGCACCAGCCAAATTCATCTGTGCCTTCAGCAAACGGATTGCCCAAACCTAGCCTGGTCGATAAATCGAGGAATATCTGGTAGTCCGATTTCGATTCTCCCAGAGGCTCAATGCACTTATGTTGTATTGTTATGACCCGGTGGTTCAACTGCCCAAATGCATGTAGCAGGTATCCACTAGTATTGGCCCACTCACCAATATCCCAGCGCTCAAAATTTGTACAGGCTGGCAGGATGATATCGGCAAATTTAGCCTCACCTTCAAACCAAATGGATTGGTTAACTACAAATTCAAGATTGGCGCTCCGGTATGCCCTGGCAAAGCGATTCGTTTCGCTCATCGTACCAAAATGAGAACCGCCGTATTTGTAGTACATGCGGATTTTTGCATGGCCCGGCGCCGGGTACTCATACTTCATAAACTGCCCTTCAATTGTCTTGGAGTCAGTTGGGTAACCCTCGCAATAATCATTCAAGATGGCTTCAGGGATATTCAATCTGGGAACACGTTGATACGATGTGTTCATTGTAGGTAACTGGGGCATACGCTGGTACATATTGATCGACATGGCTGTACCCTGCAGGTCACCGGACAAACCACCCTCAGCATAGCCAGGGAAGAAGAAGCGGTGGTCAACCGGCGTCCCCCACTGCATGTTGGCCATGTTGACACCTGGCTTTCCCAGCCCCTGCATGGCCATCAGGTATACCATGGCCCGCGCCCATTCGATCCCCGTAGCAGAGCGACAGGCGCCGCCAAAGTTAGACCCCAGTCCTCCACAGCCGAGGTAAGTCTTTTTGGATCCCCATTCTCTGGCCAGGGCGCGAATATCTTTCGCGGGAATGCCGGTTTCTGCCTCTTGCCACTCCGGCGTCTTTGGCTTTCCATCTGACTCGCCTATGACATAGGCTTTCCATTCGTCAAATCCGGTGGTCCGCTTAGCGATATATTCTTTGTCGTATAGATCCTCGCTGATCCAGACATAGGCTATGGCGTAAGCAATGGCATGACTGGTTGCGGGCCTGGGCGCTAACCATTTGCCCCCCATCAGCGCGGCCGTGTGATTGTAGAAGGGGTCGATGTGAACCATCTTAACTCCTAATTCCTGCAACCATTGACGGCGAACGGTCCCCTCCATACCGGCGTATACCCCAGAGGTTGCCTCCGGATCACTCGACCAAAAAACCATCATTTCGCACTCTTTAAGGGCATCTTCCACAGTCCCGTATGGCTCACCACCACCAAGCCGGGTACTGTGTCCCCAATGATGCATGGCGCCCCAATACCATCCTTCCCAACTGTCAGGGTTGTGATCGACTGGAGTATAGCCGATGGTGTTCATGAACCTGCGATGGGTGCTCAACCAATAGCCAAGCCATCCCCACAGATGGTGAGACCCGGTACCGCTTAGGATCGTCCCTTTGCCGTGCTCAGTCCTGACTCGCTTAATCTCGCTGGCGACGATATCTAGAGCTTCGTCCCAACTGATACGCTCATAGCTCGAGATGCCCCGATTTTCAAAATTGCGCTCACCGTTGGGATCAAAATCGACTCGCTTCATTGGGTACAACAGCCTATCGGGCGAATAGACCATCGATTTCAAGGCATAGCTATAAGAAGGGAGCGTGGTTTTCCGCGGCGGCGTGAATGTTTTGCCCCTGGCTTCGATTGACCAGGGTTGGGCATCGTCGCTATCGAACTCGATAGGCGTGAGGCGAATGATTCTATCCTCTTTCACATAAACAAAAACAGGCCCACCATTGGTGTTGCTGACATATCGAGTGACGCCATCGCCCATGTTTTTTCCGAATTTCATACCGGCCGTCATCAATTGGCTGATAGTGATGGTAAACCAGGAGCTCAGATCGTCTGGGCCTGAAAGCATCAATTGAAAATTCTTCGCGGCGTCAATTTGGGCTTGCTTATCTACAGGAGGGGTCAGTAATTGGGCGCCAATCTTTGCATTGGCAAAGATCATTTCTACATCCGGGTTGGGATGTATTCCACTTTTTGAAGTGACTTTTCCGTCCTTAATCGTGAAATATCTACCCACAGAATTATCGACAACCTTTATTTGGGCGGTGAGATTCTTTTCTGCGAGACGCTTTCTGTAGACCCGGTCCCTTCTTGCCTGTACCTTAAAAGCCTGGGCAATGCCAAGTAATATGACGGATAGTTTTGTCCCGGCAAGGCTCATAAATATCTCCTTCGGTCTTTTAGAAATTAACGGCGTCCAACCCTTTGAGTCCTAATATTTGGCGGGCTTCGTCTGGGGTGGCGATTTCTCGCTCGAATTCAGCTGCAAGCCGTTTGACTTTCTCAACTAGATCGACATTCTTGGCCAGGACTCTCCGTTTTACGAAAATGTTGTCTTCCAATCCGACGCGTACGTGCCCACCCAAGATGATACCCATGGCGGCCATGTGGAACTCCATGGGGTAGCCCACGCCGATTACTGACCACTTGTAATTCTCCGAGCCAAATAGACGGTCGGCAGTTTGTATCATCATAAGTAAAGTTTCGGGTTTGGCAGCCAGACCACCTAATACACCAAGCACAAATTGGATCCAGTAAGGTGGCTCAATGAGACCGTCCTTCTCCAAAAGCTTCATATTGTAGAGGTGCCCAACGTCATAGGCCTCAAACTCTGGTTTGACGTTTCTTTCCTTCATCGTTCTGGCGAATACTTCCATATCACCAAAAGTGTTACGGAAAATAAAATCTTTGGTGCCCTCGACATACCCTTGCTCCCAATCAAATTCCCAATCCTCTGGATTGTACCGGCGAGCAACAGGGTGCATAGAGAAATTCATGGATCCGAGATTGAAGGTACCCAACTCGGGCCGGCATGCTGCGACTCCTCGCAATCGTTCCTGGGGTGTCATCCCCATACCGCCACCGGTTGTTATACATACGATTGCGTCACAACCTTCCTTAATGCGCATCGCGATTTCGCCGACGATTTCTGGATCTGAGGAAGGCTGGCCATTCTTAGGATTTCGGGCATGGATGTGAATCGACGATGATCCGGCATTTGCACAGGCGATGGCGTCCCCGGCGATCCTTTCAATTGTGTAGGGTAGGTGCGGAGTCTGGGTTGGTACCGTTATTGCACCAGTTAGCGCGGTAGTAAGAATTAACTTATCCATATATATATATAGCTCCTCGTTTAAGGATTCAATATCGCGGTTGGTCGTTTATTCGCCAGACGAGGTAACACTCTCTTAGAGCTGGACGATGCCGACGTTAATACTCTCCCTTAAATTCACATTCAATTCCTGGGCCTGGTGTCCGGGATAGGCGATGTTCAAGCTGTATTCGCCACTGTTTTTTTCGAGACCATCAATTTTGAAATCACCGTAGTTATTGGTTTCTACCGAGTGGATTATTCCCCCCGTATGGCGCTTCAAGACAATCTGCGCTCCTTCAGCGCATTCGTCAACATCCTTTAGGGCTACGCTGCCAGCAATAAAACAGCTGGTATACCGGAATAGATTTGCGTAATAGACTCGCGGTTCTGTCTGATACTTGGGCTTGAAGACTTCCAGTTTTTCAGTCTCGACGAGTCTCTCCATTTCGGACTCTTCCACGCGCATAATCCGCATAGCTCCGGTCGGACAGGCCTGTACACACCTTGGCGACTTCCAGCCATCCTCCAGGAGATGTACGCAGAGGGTGCACTTCTGGGGAATCGCCTTCTGTTCGTTCCACCAGATCACTCCATAGGGACAACGGTCGAGGATGTCCTTTCTTCCTTTGGCCCTTTCTGGATCTATGATGACGATTCCGTCGTCTCTCTTGTACACGGCCTCATCTCCTGATTCCCCCATGCAAGGAGCCTCGTCACAGTGCATGCATAGGATCGGCAGATAGGAAACGTCCACCTGGGGATACTGGCCTCGTTCTTGCCGCAGGATGTCGACCCATCTGTGACCATGCCTGGGCTGGGCTGACGAGAAAGGTGGAAAATCATTGTCGACGTATTCGTCTTTACAGGCCAGGAAGCAGTTATTGCAGTCGTGACATTTGGCAATGTCGATGATCAGGTTCCACTTATTCATATCTCTTCCCCCATGTCCTTCTCGATTTCTACGAGACAAGAGTTGGGCGACATACCACAAGCATTCTTGGAGATATAACGACTTGGTGTGAGAATATTAATGCATCCCGCTCGATCGGCTGACTCCCCAGGTTTGCCAATCGGATCGTAATTGGCGGACGATTCATAGGAGTGAACCGTGCCGGGAGGCAGACGTTCAGTCACCTGGGCCGCGCAGATGACCACTCCCCGGTCATTGAAAACCCTTACCAGGTCATTGTTCTTAATCGCTCTCTTTTCGGCATCCTGGGCGTTAATTCTGATGATCCAGTAGTAGTAGCCGTCCTCTTTTAGAACCCGGTGATCCCTGATTTCGTTTATCCAGCTCCCCTTCGCGTCGCCCATGGTATGAAAGCTGAAGCGGGGATGGGGCGTTATCAATTGTAAGGGGTATCTGCGATACAGATCGGCCGTATGGTGGCCTTCCCAGGAGGGAATGTATTTAGGTAGGAGAGGCCTTTCTTCAGCTTCCGGATCGAATTTCCTGTGGCTGGAAGACTCGAACTCGATGAGTCCAGAAGTGGTCTGCAATCCTTTGCCGAATTCATGTTGCGATTCGGGGTGAGGTCCCCAGTCTGGCGTATCTCTTCTCCTATCCTCGGCGAACCATCTCAAGGCAGGTGTTGGTCTATAATCCGCTGGCAGAGGCACAACATAATATCCTTTTGGAAGAATTCATCCCAGGAAATGTTATTGGTCAGATCACTACTATCAAATACACGTTTGACCCAATCGAGTTCGGTCAGGCCGCCATCGGTGTACTCATTGTAAAAACCCAGCTTCTGGGCTAAGAAGGCGAAGATATCATAATCAGATTTCGATTCCCCCAGAGGCTCAATGCATTTTTTCTGCAGGCTGATAACCCTGTTGTTGACCTGGCTGGTTGTATCGGGTATGTAGCCGTGACAACCGGCGAATTCGCTAATGTCCCAGCGTTCAAAATTGGTACAGGCGGGCAGTATGATATCGGCAAAGTTCGCTTCTCCCTCAAGCCAGATGGATTGATTGACGACAAAAGGAAGCCGCTCGGTCCGGTAGGCCTTGACGAATCGATTGGTCTCGTTCATGGTGCCTATAAATGACCCGCCATAGCGGTAATACATCTGTATCTCTGGATAGCCGTCCGCAGGATATTTATACTTGTGGAACTGGGCTTCAATAGATTGGCCGCAGAATCCCTTTCCTCGCCACTCAAAGTTGCCATCGAGGATGCATTCTGGGATTTTCAGCCTGGGAATATGTTGGCCCATAGGGGCGTTAATGCTGGAGCGGGTAGGCCGTTTATGCATTCGGTAGACCCAGCGATAACCGGCTGCCGAATTATCCACATCGCCCGACATACCACCTTCCGTATAGCCTGGAAACAGAAAATCCGAATTGTGCGGTGCGCCTTGGGTCGTTCCCCAAATGTTGACGCCTGGTTTCCCCAGACCCTGCATGGCCTGAAGACTGATCATCAAGCGGGCCCATTGCGTTCCAGTTGCGGATCTGCAAGCGCCCCCCCAGCCACCCAAGCCGCCTGCAGCCAGCATGGTCTTCTTGGAGGCCCATTCTCGGGCTAAGGCTTTGATCTCTCGGGCAGGAATTGTACTTTCTCCCTCTGCCCACTTTGGCGTCTTGGGTATGCCGTCTTCTTGGCCCAGGATATAGTTTTTCCATTTGTCAAAACCGACGGATCGATTCTTAATATATTCCTGGTCGTAGAGATCTTCTGTTATCCAGACATAGGCGATTGCGCAAGCGATTGCATTGCCTGTACCCGGTCTTGGTGCGAACCACTTATCCGAATACATACCTGCAGTGTGGTTATAAAAGGGGTCGATAAAGACCATCTTGACCCCAAGATCCTTCAGCCACTGGCGGCGACAGGTACTTTCGAAGGCCGCGTAGATCCCGCTGGTGGTCTCCGGGTCGCTGGACCAGAATACAATCATTTCCGTGTGCTTAAGCGCGTCCTCGAGCAGATCGTCTTGTTCGGGGATGCGGAGCCGATGGCTAAATCCCCACTGATGCATACCTCCCCAATGCCAGCCCTCCCAACTATCAGGATTGTGATCGGCGTAGGTGTAACCGACAAGGTTCATGAACCTGAAGTAGGCGCTGTGACGGTAGCCTAAATGACCCCATAGATGGTGAGAGGAGGCAGTGGACAGGATCGCGGCCGGTCCGTAGTCTCGTTTTATCCGTTTGATTTCGCTGGTGACGATTTCCGCTGCTTCGTCCCAAGTGATGGGTTCATATTCCGATTCGCCTCTACGGGAGCAGTTCCGTTTCCCATGAGGGTCGAAATCAACCCGCTTGAGGGGATGGAGCAGCCTATTTGGTGAATAGATCATGGAGCGCCAGGCGAGTGAATAAGGGGAGATGGTGGTCTTCCGGGGTGGAGAGAAGTTCCTACCCCTTGCCTTGATGACCCACGCCGCCGGGTCATCGTCATCCAATTCCATCGGCGTAATACGAATGATCCTTCCGTCTTGGACATAGACAAAAACAGGACCACCCGTCGTCCCGTTGGTTAGCTTCTTAATTTCTCCCATAAACATCACCCCTCAAATCGAGATTAAGTGTAACAACCAGCTATTCCTCTCTCCTTTCCTGTGGCTCGGACGAAGGTGCTAGCCCGTGCTGGCTGTTCTTCGTAAGGGCCGGATACCCCCTTTCTTACGCCAATCGCGTACCAATCCCAATAGTCCTTGAGGGGCTACCAACATAATGGCGATCAGAATAAGACCCTGGATAAGCAGACTGTATCCAGGATATCGCGCCAGTTGAAACTGTAAGATGACAACGATGATCGTTCCAACGACGGGTCCCCAGACCAAGCCAATACCTCCCATGACAGTGGCTAACATGACAATCATCAGCCAGCTGATATCGAAAGCGCTGTTGGGCTCGATGTAACCCTGGTAGGTATAAAAAATGGCCCCGGAAATACCGGTCACGAAGGCAGCGATAAGGAATGAAGACAGCTTTAGCCTGAAAACATCTACTCCTAGGCTGGAAGCGCTTATATCATTATCTCGAACGGCGGCGAGCCCGAAGCCGATCTTGGTGCGCAAGATGATTCCAATGATAACAATCGAAGCAAGGCCAATCGCCAGTCCAAGCCAATAGGTGACCTCGGAGGGAATGTTGCTGACCCCTTTCACAATATAGCCCGCCCCGCCACCTTGGAGATCACCACCAACCGGTCTCCAACGTAGAAAAACAAGTCGAAGTATGGCGGGTACAACCAGGGTCCCAATGGCAAAATAGACGCCTTTCATCCTGAAGACAGAAACGGATATAAGACCGGCGAAGAGAGCCGCCGTGAAGCCACCGGCAAGGATTCCCCAATAATATGGCAGTTCCAGCCAGGATAAGATCGTAACGGTGTAGCCACCTAAACCAATGAAAGCGGCCGGACAAAGAGCCAGCAGACCACTGAAACCTGCCAGCAAGTTCCACATATTGGCCGCGGCTAGGTATACAAAGAAATAGAACAGATACAGAATCCAGGTTTCAGGAACGCCCACGAGCGGCAGCAAGGCCAGAGCGACGGTCGCAGCTCCCATAATAATCAGTGGACGATATCTTTGGCTTGACTCTATCATCTGCTTTTATCGGCCGAACAAGCCCTGTGGCCGGATCGTTAAAACGACAAGAACCATCAGAAATGGGACAATCAATTGACCTGTAGGACCGAAGAAGTGTCCACCCAACGTCTGTGATAGCCCAAAGATAATGCCTCCTATAAACGTCCCCACCATGCTTCCCAGTCCTCCCAAAATAATCACGCCAAAGGCGATAATCAGGAGGGCGTTTCCGGTTGTCGGGTTGAAAGAGAAAGTTATACCATAGAATACACCTGCTATAGCAGCGAGAGCCATGGCGATACCAAACGCAATTTGATAGACCCTGCTCGGATTGATTCCCATCAGCTCGGCCGTTTGTCTATCCTGAGAGGCGGCGGTAATCGCCTGGCCCAGATAAGTTCTCTTTAAGAATTGATAGATCACCAACATCACAGCTAGGGCCGCGGCGAAGTCGAGTACGTAGACAACGGGAATATAGATATCTCCAATCTGTATGCTTTCGAAGGAATAATCGGTGATAAGAGATCTAGACATCGGAGTCCATACAATCTGAATAGCATTTTGGACGACAAGAGCGATGCCAAAGGCAATGATCAAAGCAGCATCGGCCGACATTTTTACGGCTCGATTCAGCAGGAACTTTTCAATCAGGATGCCCAGCAAGAAGAAAACCGGAATGCCAATCAGTAGCCCGAGAATGGGATCAATCCCGAATGTTGAAAGGACTGCGAATGCGAGGTAACTGCCCAGGATGACCAGCGTGCCATGAGCAACGTTGATCACCTTCATGACGCCGAAGACCAATGACAGTCCCAGGGCGACGACGACATACAATCCCCCCAGCAAAATCCCTATAATGATGGGAGAGGCCAGTTCGCTTATTAATTCCATGGAACCAATGCGTAAACCAAGTAATCGCTACTCTGCACCGAAGTATGCATTTCTGATCTCCTCTTCTTCTACGAGTTCGGACGCAATTCCACTGAGAACGATGCGCCCAGTTTCAATAAGGTAGGCTCGATTGGCTTCGTGAAGCGTTTGCCAGACATTTTGCTCGACCAGGAGAATTGTGATTCCGCGATCTCTAATTTCGTGAAGAGCGTTGAATAAATCAGCCACAATCAAGGGGCTGAGTCCTAGTGACATCTCATCAATAATCATCATTCTTGGATTGGCCATCAGTCCTCGTCCAATGGCCACCATTTGCTGTTCTCCTCCGCTCAGCGTTTTTGCCAGTTGATTTTTCCTCTCTGCCAAGACAGGAAAGAGTTTGTAAACCCTGGCCAGGTTTTTATCTCGCAAAGCCCTGGCACTGCGACTATAGGAACCTATAACAAGATTCTGGGAAACCGTCATTTCGGGAAAAAGCTTTCTACCCTCCGGAACCTGAGAAATGCCCAGACCAACGATGTCGTAAGGGTTCAAGTTCGTGATATCCGTCCCGGCGAATTTAACGGTTCCGTTGGTAGGATGAATGACTCCCGAAATTGTCTTCAACAGGGTGGACTTGCCTGCGCCGTTGGCGCCCGCAATAGCAACAATCTCTCCTCCGATCACTTCCAGGGATACGTTCCACAACACCTGCAACGAGCCGTATTGGACGTCGATATTGTTGACTTGAAGTAACGGTTCTGACGACATATCCTAGACGTTCCGGTCGTTTTCCTCTGATGGGAGCCTCATGCGCTCAGGCGTATTCACCCAGATAACATTCAATGACTTTCCTGTCTTTCATGACCTCTTCTGGTGTGCCCGATGCAATCGTCGTGCCTTCATTGATGACAAGAATCGAATCAACTGCTTTTCTCATGACATTCATAACATGTTCTATTAATATGATGGTGATTCCCGTCTGGCGGATAGCTTCTAGAATTTCCAGCATTTGCGGGAGTTCCGTTTCATTTAAGCCGGCCGCCGCCTCATCAACAAGCAGTAAAGATGGTTGTGTGGCAAGTGCCCGGGCGACTTCAAGCCGCTTGAGCGCAATCGTTGGCATATCTTTGGCCAAGACGTCTTCCTTGTCAGAAAGATCCGTCATTTGGAGAACTTGGGAAACATCGCGCTCAGCCTCTGATTGACCGATTCCTCTACCATACATGGCTGCCACCTTGACGTTCTGGAATACGGTCAGTTCGCCAAAAGGCTGGGGAATTTGGTATGTTCTGGCGATTCCCAGGTGACAGACTTTATGGGCAGGAAGGCGTGAAATGTCTCGTCCTTGGAACGTGATCGATCCTGAATCCGGCTTATAGAAACCGCAAATCACGTTGACCAACGTCGTCTTGCCAGCGCCGTTCGGTCCCATTAATCCCATGATTACCCCGGCCGGCAGATCAAAGGTCACTTCATGAAGAGCAAGCAAACCGCCGAAGCGTTTACTGACACGATTGATCGATATGATCGGCTCTTCCAATGAGTCACCTATTGCTGTCTAAATCCGGAATCTCGAAACCTACGGCCGCGACTTGGCTCATCGCTTCTAAATACGTGACCGTTGCTCAATTCGACGATCAACGTTTCATCGCCTAATGTCTGCCCACGCACAAGACGGTGTAGGGCTTGTATCAAAACAAGCCCTACCGTCGTGTGCTTCAAGGTGTATTTATTCTGGAACCGGGAAGATGAAATCGGTCGTGGGATCCAGGTAGTCGTGCTCTGAGTGGGTGATCCCTAATTCCCAAACCCATGGCTCATCTGTCTTCTGCCACTGGCCAACGAAGAGAGGTATCCAACTAAAATGAGTATCTGGATCGAACTTGATTTGGTAGTTGACGGTATTCAGATCTGTCTCTGCCATAGCCTCGTTGATGGCTACTGGGTCGAGCGTACCGGCTCTTTCAACGGCATCAAAGAGGACCTGCATGGGGGCGTAGCCGTGTCCAACGCCGCGGTTTAATGGTTCGCCCGTTTCCTCAATCCATCTTTCTGCGAGGGACTGCGGAGTCGTATCTCCAATGCCTGGACCTTCGTAAGCGGGATCCCACCATATTTCGGTGCCGACTCCCTGAGGCAAGTCACCACCCCAGGACTCAACGTCGATGTAGAAAAGGGGCGCTCTTCCGACCATGACAATCTTGGGATTAAATCCAAGTTGCTTGCATTGTCTCCACAGGTTAGCGAACTCGGGTCCTGGTACATTACCCCATAGGATCTCAACTTCATTATCTTTCCATTCGTTGCACATAGCCGAGAAGTCAGTTGTCCCGAGCGGGTAGAAGCCTAGCTGGTCCTCGGCTCCAATAACGGTTGCCCCCCATTCTTCCAAGAGACCCGGGAACAGGCCGTACCAGCCAATTCCATCAGGCTCATCTGTTGCGAAGACACCGGCTATTTTGTTGGTCTGGTCACCGAACTCATCCAAGACCGCGAACCAAGAATCTCTGATGGTATAGCCAGGTAAACCATGCTTTGGATCTCCCTCAGGGGGAGGCGTCGCTATTCCAAAACCGGGGAACCAAGTATAGGACCACCCGGACTCGGTTTCGCTACGAGCCCCAAACCAAGGTTCAAAAGGACCGCCCCCAACGATGTGGGGGACGCCATGTTTCTCTGCAACCTCAGCGATTGGAATGTGAATTGATGGCGATGAATCGACCGAGTACAAAAGGTCGACATCGTCGCGAAGGATCAGATCCTCGGCCAGAGTTCCCGATTTGGCAGGGTCGCTCGCATTATCGACGACGATGTATTCCACCGGAATCTTGCGGTCATACTCCGCCACATAGATTCCGCCTTGGGCATTGATATCGTCAACGGCTGCTTGGGCACCGTATGTGCAGCCTTCACCAAAACCCGCAAATATGCCGGTTAACGGTGCACTGGTGCCAATCTTGATGGTCTCTGGTCCGGTGGGAACTGATTCCTCCTCGGCTTCCGTTTCCACTGCTGTTGGCTCCGCAGTGTCATCACCGCAGGCAGACAACGAAAGCAGCAAAAGCATCATAAACAGGATCAACATTGTCTTTTTCATTTCTCACTCTTCCTTCTTTCTATCCAATGAATACACACTGCTACCCGATTGGCGCTGGTCGATCTTTCTATCTTCTGCTCCTCCTTTCGCCTATTTCTGTTGTTCAGCAAAGACGCCGATGAGATAGTCGGCCAAACGTTTCCTCGATTCGGAAACGTCGCTCTCAGACCATTCCATGAATCCCCTACCGCTCTTGAATCCCAATTCACCCGCTTTGACCTTGGCCTGCAGGGTGGTAGAAGGGGTAGGATCGGCGTTGATATATTTCAGAATGTAGTTGTGGATTGCCAGGGTGAGATCGAGGCCCACCATGTCCGCAGTCTCTACGGGTCCAAGGGTTGGCAAACGCAGCCCAAATCCATGGATTACGACCTCATCCACCGTTGCCGGATCGCAAATCCCCTCATCAATGATCGCAAAGGCTTCGCGCCACAATGCGTGCTGGAGTCGGTTACCGACGAAACCTGGCACATCTTTATGCACATGAACGGGATGTTTACCAACGCGTTTCAACAGGTCGTATACGGCAGAAAGACACCAACTAGTCGATTCTTCTGCCCGAACAACCTCTACCAGCGGGATCAGATAGGGTGGATTCCAAAAGTGGGTGCCAACAATTCGCTCCCTGTTTTTCGCCTTCATCGCGATTTCAGTGATGCTAATCACTGATGTATTGCTGCATAGAATAGTTTTTGGAGGGCACAGCCTATCTAGCATTGCGAATAGATTCTGTTTCAATTCCAAATTCTCAAACACCGCTTCAAAGACAAAATCACTGCCTTTGCAGGCAGAACCCAACTCAGTCGTGATGTTGATACGGTCAAGGATCAGGTTAATGTCAGCCTCGAAGTCAACCCCCTTGGATCGCATATCCCTGAGGTTGGATCCGATCCGCTCTTTGGTCGAATAGAGCACATCAGCGTTGTCGTCGACCAGCCAAACCTTGTATCCTTTGGCCGCGAACAATTGGGCAATGCCATGACCCATCAGGCCGGCCCCTACCACTGTGATCTGCTCTGAAGTCGACATGTTGTTTCCTAGCCTGCCGTGTAGCCACCATCTACGTACATGATGGCTCCTGTCATAAAGTCGGACGCTCTTGACGACAGGTAGAGAATGGCCCCAATGAAGTCTTCTGGCTCGCCGAGGCGACCGATTGGGATACGTCTCAAAAATACCTTGTAAAATTCCTTATCGTCGAACATCCATTGAGTAAGGTCAGTACGGAAAACCGTGGGGGCGATCGCATTGACGTTGATGCCATGCTCACCCCATTCGCAGGCCAGAGAGCGAGTCAGAACATGCACGGCACCTTTCGAGGTCGCGTAACCCGTGTAGTTCTTCATACCCAGCAGGCCGCGCGTAGATGAAACGAGGATCACTTTGCCTCCCCGATTCTGCTCAATCATAACCCGGCCGACTTCCCTGGAGATCAGCCAGGTTCCTTTGACGTTGACATCCATGATCTCTTCGAATTCCTCGAGAGGGAACTCCGTGATCGGATGGATGCGGCTGAGGCCCGCCGACGTGATCAGGATGTCAATGCCGCCGAGCTGCTTCACAGTTTCCTCGACAATACGTTTCGTGTCGTCGGGATCAGCTGGGTGACCGGCGACGTAGGAGGCCGAGTATCCCGCTTCTTGAATCGCTGTTGCGACAGGTTCCAGTTTCTCCGCGGCGCGACCGGTCAGCATCACCTTGGCGCCGGCTTTTGCCAGCCCTTTTGCACTAGCCCCCCCAAACCCACCTGACGCACCGGTGATGAGAGCCACCTTGCCTGTAACGTCAAAAAGTGACTTAATATCCGGAATATCTTCCATCATGCTTCACTCCTCTTGCGGAGGGTAGGGCATCACAACTAGCATGGTAGCGACGCTATTGGTGTCGTTGCGCACTTCACGGTTTTCATCAGGGCCAATGTATATGGAGTCCATTGGGCCGAGCTTGACTTCCTGATCTTCGAACTCGATGGTGAGTTCACCTTTGAGTACGATATAAACCTTATCCAGTGGGGAGGCATCCCACTCCGCTTTAGCGCCAGGTAGATAATATGAGCAGCCGACCCAGTAAGGAGCCTCGCAGCCAAGGTTCTTGTGCTGCAAATACATAGCATGGCAATTCGCGGTGTGTTTGGGAGGGCTGTACTTAACAGCTTCTTCTAGACGTGTTACCTTCATTGAAATCCTCCTTAGAGACGGTAATCGCCAGTTGGATCGACAATTACGACCATGCGGACGATGCAGCCGTCCCCCTTGACCCAGCGCCAGGGAAAGGCCGCGATAGTTACGCGTTTCCCGGTAACTTTGTCGATGTCACCGCCTACGTTTTCAAAACCAACGATTCCATTACCCAGCAATTGCCGGTGACATGGTTCCCACAAGGCGAACTCCTCCGCAACCTTCTTGCCCGTCTCTTGCTCATACTCCTCGATTACCCAGGGTAAGATTGGCCCGCCAGGCCCGTGAGGTCCGATGGCGGTAGCCAGGGGGTGGTCTAACGCTTGATTGTCTACGCCAACACCTTTGACGCCCTTTTCTTTGAGCCATTCCCCCGCTTCGAGGTAGAGGCCAGGCGAGTAACAAAAATATTTGACACTGTCGCCATAATATTTGTGCCAACCCGTGTTGATAATCACAATGTCACCGGGTTCGATCTTGGGCTCGGCCTTTTCTAGATCCTCAGGTGTAATCTTTTCCCACTTCCCTTTAGGGATAGAGACGACCACACCAGTGCCAAAGAAGCGATCAAGTGGAACTTCGTCCATGAATGGCATTCCCTCGATGACATGCGCTGGCGCATCAGTGTGGGTAGTGCAGTGCATGAAAGTAGTAATTTGCTGAGAGAGGACGCGTGACTTGGCGTGGTAATGAAAGCGTTCGATCTTTACGTCGGGGAAATAGGGCCACAAGGGTACCTTATCTCCCCAAGGATGACTTAGATCGTAAAACTGCAGACTATCAGTGGAAGATGGCATCGTGCTCAAGCTCCTTTCGATACTTGGTCAGACAAGTCATCCGGGTAGGTCTTTTCTATTTGTTTTGAAACATTTGGCTGGTCATCATTTGATTCTTCTTGCAGTCGCACATATTCAATAAGCGTGCTGCCAACATTGTTCACATGCTTGTATATAATTGTGGCGGCATCGTCAGCATCGCCTCGCTCGCAAGCTTCGATAATTGCGCGATGCTCAGCTTGAGCCTGGGGCATCCCCCCTATATCGGATATGAAAGCGACCAGGTAGTGTTGAGTGCGATATCGCAACATACTTGTGAGTTCACACAGGTGACGTCTACCTGATGCGCCATATAGCGTAATGTGAAAAGCATGATTCAATTTTATCAGAGTGACGACCTCGCCTAGATGGCTATCCATTTGCTCATAGTATGAGAGCAATTGGGACAAGGTGGCCTCTGTCATCTGAGGGACTGCCAGACGCGTGGCCATTTCCTCAAGAGTCGCACGAATATCATAGATATCGCGCAAGTCGTCTGCGCTTAATTGGGTGACAATGGCCCCCCGGTGAGGAAAGATGGTCACCAATCCCTCGGCCTCTAAGTCACGAAGCGCTTCCCGCACCGGCGTCGTGCTTACGTCAAAGCGCGAGGCAATCTCCTCCAAACGAATATTCTGACCCGGGACGTATTCTCCCCGGAGAATATCTTCACGGAGATTGTCAGCCAGCGAGCTTTTTACAGTGCGGGTGATATTGAGGGTCATGGTTTACCCATTTATTTGATATTTTGTCAAATATCAGATATCAAAATGATAGGTTAGATCTTTTGGTGTGTCAAGAATCGATGTCACCAGATATTATTGTTCGGTGATTGTGTCACCCGCTAGGGGAAAAGTGGCTATGTCACTATCATGGAATAGGTGAAATTAATCATCATGAAACAATGGCGAACAGTGGCGCAAAATGAGGTGGTTGAATGTATGATGATAGGTAATGTTGCGAAAGATTGTCGAATCATTCGGCTGGCGCAATCCTTGAAGCTCTAAATCTATTACGAAATGGCAAATTGTTAAGCATCTGGCAAGTATCTGCGGAAATATCCAATAGGCCTTGATAGTTTCATTTGCAGAAACGGTGGAAATGAGATCTCAAGATTCTTGACATAACCGCCAATTGTTAATGGATTCTGACTCAGGTAGAAGGGCGTTAGGAACTCGATTTCCGTCTCTAGGCTTCACATCCGGAGAGGGGCTGAGAAGACTCAGCGTGGCGATTCAAATCTCATTTGAACAGTCCCCGTTTCTTGCGTCTGGCTCCCGCCACAACCAAACTTTCTTTTGGCCCTAATCAACTTATACTGAATATCTGGTTTTCTTTGATCTTCTGGCTAGATGGCTACCGTCAACTTATGTAAAAAGATATGTTGAGCATTGGATTTTATGTGGCTATCCGCCAGTCGGCGGATAGGTGCTGGGCCCGCTCCGAAAGCTACAAGTCGTCGGTAGATAGTCCAGCGCTCTCCAACAGTCGGAGCCGCTCCCATGCCGTCAGTTCGCTTCCCTTCCCAGCCTCCTTGAAGACCATGATCTGCCGCATTTCGATGATTTGGTCACGGAGCATAGCTGCTTTCTCAAATTCCAGCGCCTGAGCCGCGGATTTCATTTGCTTTTCCATCTCTTTGATTAACCGGCTGAGCTCGTCCTTAGGCAGATCGGCCGCCGTCTGGTACCCAGCTTGTTCCTCGGCTAGCTCGGCCGCCTGGCGTTTGGCTATGTCGTCTGTTATAGAACGAACCTCTTTGACAATACTCCTAGGCTCTATGCCGTGGGCTATATTGTAGGCGTGCTGTTTCTCGCGACGGGCGGTTGTCGTGTCAATCGAGCGGGTCATGGAGTTGGTCATTTTGTCCGCGTACATTATTACCTTGCCGTCGATATGCCTCGCGGCACGGCCGATTGTCTGCGTGAGCGCCGTTTCTGACCGGAGAAAGCCTTCCTTATCAGCATCCAGAATGGCAACCAAAGAGACTTCAGGTAAATCCAGACCTTCCCTTAGCAAGTTAATGCCGACCACAACGTCAAAAATCCCCATTCGAAGATCGCGCAAGATCTCTGTCCGCTCGAGGGTGTTGATCTCGGAATGCAAGTAATGAACCTTGACGCCCATCTCCAAAAGGTAATCGCTGAGATCTTCGGCCATTCGCTTGGTAAGTGTTGTAACCAGGACGCGCTGAGCGTTTTCGGTTCGCAGCCGGATCTCGCCCAGGAGGTCGTCCACCTGGCCCTTAACAGGTCGAACTTCGAGCTGGGGATCCAACACACCTGTTGGCCGAATTACCTGTTCGATAACAGCATCAGAATGCTCAAATTCGTATGGTCCAGGTGTGGCGCTGGTAAAGATAGCTTGGTTCACTCTCGCTTCAAACTCGCCAAAATTTAACGGCCGGTTGTCAAGCGCACTTGGCATCCTAAATCCAAAATTGACCAGGGTTTCTTTTCTACTTCGGTCGCCAGCCCACATTCCCCGTATCTGGGGTATTGTCATATGGCTTTCGTCGACTACTAACAAGAAGTCTCTTGGAAAGTAATCAACCATCGTCCAGGGAGGCTCTCCTTCCTGCCGCCGATCAAGATGGCGGCTGTAGTTCTCAATTCCTGAACAGTAGCCGATCTCCTTAAGCATCTCAAGATCGTACATGGTGCGTTGCTCGATACGCTGGGCTTCAAGATACATCTTCTCTTTCTTGAAGTAGGCGATGCGTTCGGTTAACTCTGTCTCGATGTCATTTATTGCCTGGGCTATCTTGTCTTCGTCGGTGATAAATTGCTTGGCAGGGAAGATTTCAATTCCTATCTGTTCAGCAAGCACTTCACCGGTCAAGGGCTCGATCTCGGTGATACGCTCAACCTCATCGCCCCAAAACTCGATCCTGTAGGCCGTCTCGGCATAGGCCGGAACTATCTCCAAGGTATCGCCACGAACGCGAAACGCGCCACGTTTGAGCATCAAATCGTTTCGCTCGTATTGAATATCAACCAGATGGCGCAGTACAGTATTCCTCCGGTACGTGTTGCCACGCTCTAACTTCACGGTCACTTTTCCGTATGCTTCTGGGTTGCCGATACCGTATATACAGGAGACCGAAGCCACGATAATCACGTCACGTCGGCTCAGAATGTTTGTGGTTGCCAGCAGGCGAAGACGATCAATCTCCTCATTGATATCGGTCTCTTTTTCGATATACAAGTCATGCCGCGGGACGTAAGCTTCTGGCTGGTAATAATCATAGTAGCTAACGAAAAAAGAAACGGCGTTGCTGGGAAAGAATTCGCGAAATTCGCTGTACAACTGGGCAGCGAGTGTCTTATTATGGGCGATAACCAAAGTCGGTCTTTGGGTGGCTTCGATAATCTGGGCCACAGTATAGGTCTTTCCTGTTCCGGTCGCTCCTCTCAATGTCTGGAGGCGATAACCATCTTCCAAACCGGAGACAAGCTGTGCGATAGCCTGGGGTTGATCGCCAGTTGGTTGGAAATCTGATACAAGTTCAAATTTGGGCATAACTCCCTCTAGCAACCTCGGTCAGTGATAGAACGTAAGTTCTCTATTCTACCACAATCACCCATATAAGGAACACAGAAAAGACAGCTGTGAGAACGTATATATGGAACCTGTGCAAAAGAAAAAGCACCCCGCGGGTGGAGTGCTTTCTGTTAGTGGAGATGGCGGGATTTGAACCCGCGTCCGAAAAATTCGACCTCCAGACCTCTACAAGCTTAGTCAACTTATTTGTATTTCACGACGGGAGCCCCGGCTGACAGGGTCTACACCATCGCTAACCGATGACCCCCGAAAGGGTCTCTTAGCCTCCTCTATCGGTGTCCCGGAGGAGCACGTTGACATTTATGTCGCCTTCTTCGTGCCCGGCCAACGAGCGGTCAAGAGAGACGCGGTTCCTGCTTTGGGAACCTCCGCTTTGCACTCGCTTATACAGCGAGAGGCATAGCGTTGTATGCAGTCGTGCGGTTGGCATTTCTGCGTGTGCTTCCAGTTTTTCGAGATGTGAAGCGTGCTCGGCTTGCAGTCCAGGACCAACCTTCTCCGTCGAAGCCTTTCATCCCCAGACAAATGAATTATAACATAGTGGAGGCATACATTCTATAGGAGATAGCTTAGTATATGCTATCTGCAACATCGAGGAGAGTCGCCCCGGTGTCAAAACGCTTGCCTGCGGTATAATCGCCGCCATGTTCAAGTTCGAACTTCAAGCAGTTGACCATGAAACGGGTGCCAGAGCCGGAATCTACCATACGCCTCACGGCACTATCCATACACCTGTATTCGCGCCAGTTGGAACATTGGCGACAGTGAAGGCGTTGCGTCCATCCGATCTCATCGAACTTGGCGTAGAACTGGTCCTGAGCAACACTTACCACCTATATCTCAGGCCAGGGGACGAGATAATCCGTGACCAGGGTGGTCTGCACCGTTTCATGAACTGGAATAAGCCGATATTGACTGATAGTGGGGGGTTCCAGGTATTCAGCTTGAACACGCGACGCCAATTGGACGAGGATGGCGTTACCTTCCAATCTCATTTGGACGGGTCTACCCACCGATTTACCCCGGAAAAATGTATGGCTATCCAGGAAAATCTGGGGGCGGACGTGGTGATGGCCTTGGATGAGTGCCCACCGCCTGATGATTACGATTATGTCAGGGAATCTCTTGCAAGAACACACCACTGGGCTGAGCGATGCCTTGCCGCACAGACTCGAAGCGATCAGGCGCTCTTTGGGATTGTTCAGGGAGGTATTTTCCCAGATCTTCGCGAGGAAAGCGCCAGGTTCCTTATTGAATTGAACTTCCCAGGTTACGCTATTGGCGGTCTGTCTGTTGGCGAAAGCAAGGAAGACATGTATGCGATTTTGGATGAACTAACTCCCATATTGCCGGCCGAAAAACCGCGCTATCTCATGGGGGTTGGCGTGGCCGATGACCTGGTGAACAGCGTGCTCCGGGGGATCGACATCTTTGATTGTGTGCTTCCAACTCGCCTGGCAAGACACGGTGCGGCCATGGTTTCCAGCGGCCGTTTCAATATGAACAACGGCCGCTTTGCCAGCGACCCTGAGCCGATTGAATCCGACTGTTCCTGTTACACTTGCGAAAACTTCAGCCGGGCTTACATTCGACACCTGGTGAGATCGAATGAAATTCTCGGTCATATTCTATTGACGATGCACAATATCCACTTTCTGCTTGCCCTTATGCGTCGACTTCGAGCGACCATAATTGAGGGTAATGTTGCTGATTTCGCCCGGTCATTTCTCCGCGATTTTGATCGGAAAGACAGGGATAAAGCTATCGCCTAGCCCGAACTTTCCAAGGACGATCATTGGTGGAAATCTTCGAAGCAATTCTTCTTGGCATAATTCAGGGCGCGACGGAATTTCTGCCGATCTCAAGCTCTGGTCACCTTATATTAATCCCAAGCCTCTTCAATTTGGATGAGCCGAACTTGAACGCCATTGCC
>PVMK01121445.1_pt1 | contig 25918 bp, 16 predicted proteins | sample 1853481 | NCBI WGS metagenome assembly PVMK01 (sample SAMN08533507, study PRJNA380276) | Marine sediment metagenome, whole genome shotgun sequencing project.
AAAAAGTGCGGTGCTAATTGCCGCAGAAATTAATAATTTATTAGTTTTATTTTCATTTATATCTCGCCCTATTTTTTATTGAAAATCTAATTATTAGAGTACTTATAAAAAAGGATCAGCCGGAAGCTGATCATTTAGAAAGTTAAAATTACGTTATAAGCCGATGACTGTCAATAAAAAACCTCAATGTATATCAGTGTTTATCGTCGAGACCCGTTCATCATCAATATCATCTTATCCCAATTGGGCAGCCGAATGGGGTGCTCAGCGATGATGCCACGAGCGTGCTTTTTAGTGTAAACAGAAAAAGTTGTCACCGTAGTGACGCTTGATTTAATCCATGGTTTGATTCAGTGCAGTTTGTCGAATTGTTTAGGAATCAGGACCAGCTACCGCACTTGTCGCGAGATCAATAATCCCCTGGTGTGCTGCGATCGACACGGCTTCCGTTCGGTTGCTTGCATCCAGCTTACTTAATATTGCATGTACGTGAAATTTGACGGTTGACTCAGAGATAAACAATTTTGCACCTATATCACGATTGGTATTGCCTTCGGCAAGCAACTCAAGTACCTGCTTTTCACGCTTGCTGAAATGCACGGCCAGTCGCTCTCTCCTGGACGAGCGCTCGTGCATGTGGTGCATCAGCTTGGATGCTACTGATGCTTCAAGTGCCGTTCCGCCAACATAGACGTTACGAATTGCGCTGACAATTTCCTTTCTCGGACAGTCCTTTAACAGGTATCCGTCCACACCGAGTTCCGCAGCCCCTATAATGTGCTGCTCATCATCATACGAGGTGTATATGATGATGTGCATACCCGGGGCTTCCTCGCGTAATAAACGTAGCGATTCGACGCCGTGCGTTTCCTCGAGTTCAAGATCAAGAAGAATAACGTCAGGTCGCAGCTCTGAAAGCACACTACCGATGTCGTCTATTTTTTCCAGTTCGCCGACGACCTCGATATCGGATTCCGTATTGAGCATGTGCCTGATGCCATAGCGGACTACAGGATGATCATCGACGATCAAAGTGCGAATTACTGAGGTTTCCGAACCCAACACTTTCAAATCCCGGTTAATCTAAAGAAACCCTCAACTTCCTGAGAATACTTTTGATGTTTTGTTTGATTGTCGAATTCAAAAATCCATAACGGCAGTGTACTTGCCTCTACGGCAACAATGAAAATCATGAAATGTTTCATTGCATCCTCCGCAATTAAGCCATTAATGGTCAGCTTCCTTGCTGGAGGTTGGTGGATCACCCTGCGAGTTCGCGTCCGTTAGCAGTGACTGAAAAACGAGTTTCTCTTGTCTTTTTGCAGTCAATACCTCTCTTCTAAAAGCATAGGAGAGAATATCTGCTTTATCAAGCGGATAAGAACTATCTTCCGATTCACGTGGACGTCTGATATCGCTACGGTATGGGAGCCAGGCTTATTTTCGGCACTCTTTTTGACAGGGCAACCTGTGCTTTGGTACAGGTCTGTACTGTACCTACATGCAGTGAAAATCCCTCCCGCTAGCCAGTAGTTCTGTGCCCCCCCGATTCGTAAACTTAATACACCAGAAACCGCGTGTCAGTGTCGCACCTGCCGAGGACCGACTGATTAATTGTGCGCCGAGACACGCGAAACACAAGGGCAAGAATACCCGGGAGACAGTAATGAAGGTTAAGGGAGTCAGTCAACAAGTAAGTTTTCGCTACATAAAACACTTCATGTTATTCACATTAATTACAGGCCTTGGCGTGTTTTTTGCAACGCCGGCGAAGGCACTGGGAGTTTGCGACCGCATGCTTGCAGCCGATGTGGTGGCATTCGATATGCCGCTTATGTTCAATCGTCTCGGCGCTCAGAACATCAACGGCATGATGTACGCATTACGGCGAGACGTGGTCGACAAGACCTCACTGCAACCGATCGGTAGCGGTGGCACTCCAGGCGATGTCACATTGCGGCCCGACAAACGGCCACGGCCACTGGTGTTGCGTATGGGTGCAGGCGACTGCATGGCCATTACGTTGACCAACCTGCTGACGGATTCGGCGAATCATTTTGAGGTTAACCCGAAAGACCCGGACAGCAATTGCAATTCAGAGAATCCCGCAACTGCCCCCGGTGAAGTCCGTAGCGGTATACGTTTCAACTGCGAGATCGATGATCAAGTCGCTGCCCGGGAAATCAGCCTGCGATTCCAGGGCACCGAACTCGTTGACAGTATCGATGATGACGGCTCCTTTGTCGGTCAGAACACCAGTAGCCTGGTAGTTCCCGGTCAAACAAAAACATATACTATTCACGCACGTAAAGACGGCGCCTTTCTCGGCGTAAGCTACGGCAGCGTGATCGGCGGCGAAGGCTTCGGTGGTCAGACTGCCAGCGGACTTTGGGCTGTACTAAACGTCAACGCGAAAGACTCGTCCTTTTATCGCAGCCTGCTGACCAACGAAGAACTGGAACTGGCGACCACAGGCACCTCTGCAACCGGTCATCCGATCATTGACTACGAGGCCAGATACCCGAATTCCGAGCCATGGATCAGCGAGGGCAAGGCCAACCTGCCGATCATCAACATGTTCGATGGCTACGAAATGGTTCATACCGCCATCGATGCCATCGTGGCCTACGGTCCGAATCTTGAAATGGTCGCTACGGAAGGCTCCCTGGGACAATTTCCACCCGGCATCTATCCGCTCGAAAGTAAAGGCTATCGCAACCCGACGGTACCGAACCGGCTCGAGCCGTTCCGCGAATTTACGGTTGCCTTCCACGACGAGGTGTCGACCAAACAGGCATTTCCGAAATGGTTCGAAGATCCTGTGCTCGGATTTACGCTACACGGCGTGAGCGATTCCTTCATGATCAATTATGGATCAGGTGGAATCGGCTCCGAGATCATCGCCAACCGGCTAAGAGTCGGCCCGATGCACGACTGTGTGAACTGTGCCTATGAGGAATTCTTCCTCACCTTTTATACCGTGGGTGAAGTCGGACAGCTAACGGATATTCCGGCTAATTTCGGTCTTGAGAATTGTGACCCGACCCTGGCGAACTGTGCTGCAATTGGCCCGAAAGCTAACTATGTGTTGTATCCGGACGACCCGTCGAACGTTCACCATAGTTACACGGGAGATGCCACGGCATTCCGCAACGTACATGCAGGGCCCGGCGAGCATCACGTCTTTCATTTGCACAATCACCAGTGGCTGTTCAATGCTGACGACGATAATTCCAATTACCTTGATGCCCAGGGCTTAGGCCCAGGCTCCGGTTATGCGTACTGGATCAATTTCGGTGGGTCCGGTAATCGCAACAAGACGTCCGGCGACGCCATCTTCCACTGCCACTTCTACCCCCACTTTGCACAAGGCATGTGGGAGATGTGGCGCAACCATGACATGTTTGAACCCGGCACCGAATTGCAGGCGACAGTCGATGGCGGTGGTGTGCATGTTTCCTTCACCAAAGGCGATGGTCTGGGACTCGGTAACGGCACGCCGGCAGCGGGCGCACGGGCACTACCCGATCCGGAAATCATCGTTGGCGCCCCCACGCCAGCAGTCCTGCCACTGCCCGGCAGGCCGATGGCACCGATGCCGTCAGCTGGTGTTACCGTGGTGGAGAATGACAGCAAGATTCTAGTATGTCTCGATATTGATGGATTCCGCGTACCCAGGGATGCCATGACCGGTGCCTGCCAGGATGGCACTACGGAAACCTTGCAGGGAGTCGGCAGCCTGACTTATGTACCTCGCGACAACGACGCGGACCTGGATGGGATCAAGGATGGTGCATATGGGCCCGATGGATTATTCGGAACTGACGACGATATCAGCCCCGGTTATCCTTTCTGGCTGGCCAGCATGGAGTACACCGTAGGTAACCGTCCAACCACACCGCCACTGGACATGATTACAAATGCACAGGCAACGGCCCTTACCAAAATTCAGGGTACGTCGCTCTGGTCGCATCCCGGCTTCACCGATGCTGACGCCATCGATGGCTGGGACGGCGGCCTGCCGCGCTTTGCGCTTGAAGGCTACGCCGCCGGCAGTACGGCAGCAATTGCCATAACGCGCCTTGATATGTCGAAGGAAATCAAGGTCGCCAAGCCGGTCTTTTTCCCTGAGGAAGGAACCGATCTTGAGCAGATTGCCATGGCCTATCACGCAGAGCGTTGCCATAACACCGCGCTTTCTGACGGCAAGGGTACGGCGGCTGAATGCATCCCCGATCCAAACCATCCAAACCCAGACAGTACCACCGGGAGTCGCCTGGTGTTGGGTGGTTACATTACCAATGGCGCCAAGCCTGTACCTGGCGCACCATTTCAGGAGCCTTGTATCGACGATCGCGGTGAATTATTGACAGGCAATGACGGCTGGTTTTTCGGTAGTAAGCTGGCACCGATGTGGGACACCACCGCCATGTCAGTACGAGGTGCCTCACCCCACAACGCCACCAACCCGCGCTACTACAAGGCGGCAAACGTGCAATTTGATGCCGTGTTCAACAAACAGGGTTATCACTTCCCACAGGAACGCATCATCACGCTGTGGCAGGACGTGGTGCCGACGATCAAGCAGGAACGACCGCCGGAACCCTTCGTGATGCGCCTGAATACATTTGATTGCACACAATACGTGCACTCGAACGTCGTACCGAAGGTCTATGAACTGGACGACTACCAGGTACGCACACCGACCGACATTATCGGCCAACACATTCATTTACCGAAATGGGACCTGGTCTCGTCCGATGGTTCAGCCAATGGCTGGAACTACGAAGACGGAACACTCTCCCCGCAGGCGGTCGTGGAAATGATCCATGCCATTAACATGTGGAATACGACGGCACCAATTGATAAGCGCGTTTTAACAAGGACAGACGGAAATCCAGTAGTGAATTCAAAAGGCTACGAGCTGTCATCCGAAAAGCCTAATTTGCAAGCATTAGATCATCCGTTCTTCGGTAAGACCGAGTTCGCGGACCAATGGAAAGGTGCACGCAGCACGATGCAGCGTTGGTTCGCCGACCCGGTGGTCAACGTACAGGGCGTCGATCGCGGCCTCGGTATTATATTTACCCATGACCACTATGGTCCGTCAACACACCAGCAAGTAGGCCTCTATGCGACCGTACTGGTTGAACCGGCCGGCGCAAAGTGGGTGCATAACGAAGCAGGTGTGCAGCTTGGACTGGACCCGGATGGTACCAGCCCGGCCGGTCGCCTGGATGGTGGTCCGACCTCCTGGCAGGCAGCGATCCTGACCGGTGATGACGGCTTCGGCAGCGACTATAGTCAGAATGTCGGTGCAGAACTGGTCGATAACTATCGCGAGTTCTACGTCGAATACACTGACTTCCAGCATGCCTATCAACCCGGCGTATTCGTGGGAATCGGTGCAGATAATCTGCCGGTCACGCCATACGACGCGTCGGATAAAACCGGCCCCGATGGACAACCCGATGGATTCATCGATAATCCAATCGTCACTGCGGATATCAACAGCTTCCGCGACGCGATCCAGCCGCCACACAAAAAACAGGCATCGTTGGTGAACCTTTTCCCGGTCGATATCTGGGAGTTTCCGCCAACCTGTCCGGGTGGCGTACCCAGGCCGTGTCCGGAGGCTATTACTGCAGATGATCCGGGGCTGTATGTGGTTAATTATCGTGCCGAATCACTGGCAGCAAGGATCTATGACCCGGATCGTAACGATTGCCCGGATGGCAAAAAGGGATGCCAGGCGAAAGGCAGAGCTGGCGATCTCGCGTTCGCCATGGACTCGAACGTTACTCGCGCAATTTCAGCACTGAATGACAAGCTGGGCCTCGCTCCACCTACCTATGTAGACGGCATTTGCACCGGTGACGTTTTCTGTCCGCCAATAAACAGTCAGCAAGCGATGTCCGGCGGCGATCCATTCACGCCACTCATGCGCACCTATGACGGCGACCGCGTACACATCAAGATACAGGCCGGTGGCCAGGAAGAAGAGCACGGGGCGATGATACATGGGCTGAAATGGCTGCAGGGCGGTTCCGGATTTGGCGAGGCCAAGAACTCAGGCTGGCGCAATGCACAGGCCGCTGGTATCTCCGAGCAGTTTGCCTTGCGCATGCCGGTATACGCCGACTACAACCAACGCGGTAATCTGGCGGACTATGCCTACAGCCTGAACCCCAGCATCGACGGTTGGGTCAACGGAACCTGGGGAATTCTGCGCAGCGTCGGCAAAAAAGAGAATGCCCTGTTCGCATTACCCGATAATGACCCCACTAAATCCTTCCGCCTCACCAACGCGAAAGACTTCAAAAAGGTTTGCCCGAAGAATGCACCGGCGCGTAACTACGACATCACCGCCGTGGCGGTTAATGCCGTGCTCGGCAAACCCGACAGCGTGATCATTCAGGACAACTTCCCGAACACGCATGCCGGCAGGGCGCCGGACAGCGACGGTGGCACGCTGGTTTACAATCCACGTACCACAACGGTTGCCGGTACGGCAATAGCACGTGGTGGCAGCGGGCCGCTGCATGACCCGACGGCGATCATCTACGTCAACACGGCTGACCTGGTTGCAGTTTATCCAGGCGGCTCAGGCAAAGGCCCGAATTTCGTACCGGATGATCCGTATTGCTGGCGCTTGGAAAAGAAAGCGAAGTACGATCCCAGCCTGCCTGCCTGCACCGTTCGACTCGCAGACGATGTACCGATCGAACCACTGGTCATCCGGGCCAACGCCGGTGACTGCCTGCAAGTTACCTTGCGCAACAAGGTACTGGCGCAGGCTTACACTGACGAAAACGAAAAAGTCCATCTGCTGTTCCAGGCCGATGGCAAGCCTGCCTTCGAAGACAAGCGTGCCAAGGGCATCAAGGTCTACATCGATGACGACTACGATGGCTACGACATCGATGACGTCGAGGCGACAACGGCTTACTTCGACCAAACCATGGATCTGGCCTCCGGCAATGCGATCACCGCCAACGTACGGCGCGATCGGGGCGTGGGCGCACAGGGCATGACCTCATTCCAGAGCAACCTGATGCAACCATCCGCTCACGTTGGACTGCACCCGCAGTTGCTCGAATATGATGTCACACGCGGCGACGGCACCAATGTCGGTCAGAACCCTGCGCAACAATCGGTAGCACCCGGCTCGCTGGCAACCTACCAGTGGTACGCAGGGCACATCGAGATGCAGACAGCAACCGGGCCAAGCTCGAAACGCAACCTGAAACTTGTTGCAACGCCAATTGAATTCGGTGGTTTCAACCTGATGCCGACCGACAAGATTGAACAGGGCCAAAAAGGCCTGGTCGGCGCCGGCGTGATCTATCCGCAAGGCTCGACCTGGACGGTGGATGACAATACCAATACGGCGGCATCCGTAGTGGCCCCGAATCTGACTTTCAGGGACTTCACCACGGTGGCCGTGAAAGGTACCAGCATGTTCTATGCCGACAGCTATCCGGTCGAGAACCTTGAGGGTGAAGGCAGCTTCGGTATTGCAGAAGACGCCCAGGATATGGGCCACATGAACATCAACTATGGCAACGAGGCAATGTGGTTCCGCTATGGCAGGAACCCGACCGCGATCGGCGGTAATGCCTTGTGTGCTGGCGAAGGAGCCGACGTGTGTCTGGGTGGCGTGCCATCGGCCGAAGCAGCCAAGGCCTTCAGTAATTCGCTGGCCGGAGTTGACGGCGACCCGGAAACCGCGGTATTTACCGTGGAGGTAGGCGACCCGTTCCGCATGCACGTGTTGATGCCGTTCGCACCGGGGCGCGGTTCGACCTACGACCTTCACGGTCACCACTTTCAGCGCGATCCCTACGTCTGCCCGGATGATTCTGATCTCGGTCTGACCGGCAAGTGTAAGACGGGTGACGGTCACGCAGGCACGGGCGTCAACCGCTCGGTCGGCTCGCAGAACCTGGGTGACAACCCGATTGGTTTCGACCTGGGTGGTATCGAAAGCTGGTTCTCCGGTCAGCACTACGAAATCGTGATCTCCAGCGCCGGTGGCAGCTTCGGGGTTACGGGAGACTACCTGTTCCGCGATCACATGGGACTCGGCAATGCCGGTGGTCTGTGGGGCATCGTGCGCGTTGAACCAGTTGAATCAAAGTAGGAGCAATTGCAGATGTTAACTTTCTCAGCACAGCTAAGGTTAAAACGGTTATGGATGGCACTTGCCATGGTAAGCATCATGCCGTTTGCAATGGCAGGCACAGAATCGACTGATCTCGCCGGTCTACCGGGTGAATTGCAGATCAATACCAGTCAGATCAATCGCAAGGGCGTAAGCGTCCAATTCTCGGCAACGCCCGCAAGGGCCGGCCAGCAGGAGATCGTCGAGGGCGAATTTGCAGACATCGAATTTCGCATCACCGGCACTGAAGATGGTGAGCCATTGCAGAGCGTATATCCCGGGGTATGGATCGACCTGACGCAAACGCCAGATGGTCAGCAGAGAGGCACTTCTCTCGATTGCAGAACCCGGGTCAGCCAGTACCTGCAGGGGCTGGTTGGCAGACGGCCGATGATCGATCTCAACAGTTACTACATCATGGTTCTGAATCGTGATGCGAGCATCTCGATCATCGACCCGGTGGTCGGTATCACGGGCATCACCAGCCTCTATGCGAATATTCCGCTAACGAGGCCGGGCGCGGACTGGACCAAGACCTCCGACGAGAAAACCATGTTCATCAGCATGCCGCGCGCCGGTCAGATCGCGGTCGTGGACCTGGATACATTCAAGGTCACAAAGAATATCGCTGCCGGTATTACACCGATGCGGACCGTGCTGCAGCCGGACGAGAAGTATCTGTGGGTGGGTAACGATGCTGACGCTGGTGACATGGGTGGTGTAACGGTCATCGAAACGGCAAGCGGCGAGATTGTCGCGACGATCAAAACCGGCAAAGGACATCACGAAATTTCGTTTTCCAATGATAGTCACACTGCGTTTATCAGCAATCGTGAATCGGGCACGGTCTCGGTGGTTGATATTGCCAGCCTGATCAAAATTGCCGATATCAATACCGGCCCACTACCGATATCACTGGCATATTCACAGCTAAGCAACGCTATCTATGTTGCCGATGGCCAGACCGGTGAGGTTGCGGTTATTTCGGCAGACAGACGCGAACTGATTACACGAATCAATACCAGTCCGGGTCTTGGGCCGATGCGATTCTCGGAAGATGGGCGCTGGGGCATTCTGCTCAATCCTGAAAAGGACCAGGTCTATGTCATCGATGCATCCACCAATGACGTCGCACATACGATAGCGATCGACAATAAACCGTTTCAGGTTGGGGTTACGCGCACTTTTGCCTATATCCGCGTACTCAATTCCGAGCGCATTTCGATGATCAACCTGCAGGAACTCAATCGTGGTGGACAGGTTATCATCAACCAGTTTGCCGCCGGTTCATTCCCTCCGGGACAGGTCAAAGACATCAGCATTGCAGAAGGCATGGTACCTGCAGCACAGGAAGCTGCGGTTCTCGTGGTCAGCCCCGCAGATGCAACGGTTTACTACTACATGGAAGGCATGAACGCACCCATGGGTGCATTTCGCAACTATGGCCACAAACCACGTGCCGTACAGATTGCCAACAGGGCGCTCAAGGAAACGAAACCCGGTCTCTACACCGCTACGGTGAAAGTACCGACAGCCGGAACTTTCGAAGTCGCATTTCTTAATGAGACACCGCAGTTTCTGCATTGCTTCACGATGGAAGTCAAAACAAACCCGGCCTTGCACTCTGAATTCAAACCGGTCGCTATCGAATACCTCAATGACAAAGTCGTGCTCAGGGCCGGAGAGACAATGAAGCTCCGCTTTCGCCTGGCGGATCCGGGCACCGGTGCAGTGCTGGCCGAAGCAAGCGGTGTAAAGGTCAAGTACTACAGGGCGCCGCGTTATGGGCTTACGGAGCTTCTTGCAACGCATGTCGGTGATGGTATTTATGAAGCAGATATATTGCTGAAGCGGGCCGGAGCTTATTATATTTACGTTGCGGCACTATCGCTTAACGCCCAATACAACGACCTTGGTTACCTGACAGTCATGGCGAGCCGGGCAGTTGCATCCAACGACGCAATGGCAGGGAAAGAATAATGATCCGGATCACAGGGACCATTTTCCTGACTGCAACGCTTGGTCTTGCAAGTGGCATACCCAACGCATGGGCAAACGACCCGGACCCCCATGCACATCACCGCAAAATGCTTGAAGAGCAGAACCAGTCAGTTGGCAATTTTGCCGATATTGCTTTGCCGGATGCGGTGCTTCTCACCCAGGACGGTGTGCAAGTCAATCTGAAGAACGACGTGGTTGGTGACAGAATCGTCGTGATAGATTTTGTGTATACGACATGTACAACGGTTTGTCCGGTGTTGTCGGCAACCTTCAGACAGGTCCAGAAAAAACTCGGCGATCGTCTTGGTCGTGAGGTCGTGATGGTCTCTATCAGCGTGGATCCCAACCGGGACACCCCCGCACGTTTGAAAAAATATGCCGAAAGGCTCGGTGCAGGAGACAGCTGGTTATGGCTGACGGGCCAACAGCAGGCCGTTACGGAGGTGTTGGAGGAGTTCGGCGCATATACGCCGAATTTTGCAGACCACCCCTCCATGGTCCTGGTTGGCGACGGGAAAAGTGGTCAATGGGCACGGTTCATCGGTTTTCCAGCAGCTGCTCAGATTATCGACAAGGTAGACGAGTTCAGTGCCGTACGCATGGCATATTTCACGCATACAGTGATGACGGAGAATTAAAATGAATATAATGATGGCAGTAGGTATGGTTTGCTGGCTGGCGCTGGCAACGGCTTCGGCTGCAGTTGCACAATCGGCTGGTTCAGCGGTTGCGGCAAGCCTGCAGCAGGAAGAAGAAAGGGCACGGAGCTATTTTACCAATCTTGAACTAATCAACCAGCACGGTGAAACCGTGCGCTTTTTTGACGACGTGCTGAAAGACAAGGTGGTGGTCATTAATTTCATCTTTACCAATTGTGAGGGGGCCTGTCCGCTGATAACGCACAAGCTCACCCTGGTCAGGGACAGGATGGAAGGTCAGATCGGTAAGCCAGTGCATTTTGTCTCGCTGAGTCTCGATCCAAAACGCGATACGCCGGCGGCTATGAAAACATTTGCGAAAAAGCATCACGCCGACCATGACGGCTGGGTTTTTCTTACCGGCAAGCCTGAGAATCTCGACTACATCATCAAACGTTTGGGGCAATTCACAGACGATGTGGAAGCACATACGACCATGATGCTGGCAGGCAACGTCAGTGCAGCCCACTGGATGAAGATCTTGCCGCATGAGCAGGCACCGGCGATCGCTGAAAAATTACAATTACTCATTGAGGACAACGAAGCTTCATAGCGGCTGTAACCAGGCAAAATATCATGAAATATTCCCCAACACATCCACACGTATCACGAGGTGCAGTTCGGCTAGGTCTGGTAGGTTTTTTACTGTCAATGCTCACTGTATTGCCAACATATGCGGGGGAATTATCCGGGCAGGAGTTGCGCGGCAAACAGATTTATCGAAAAGGCGAAGCAGTGTCCGGTGCACCAATAACGGCGCTGGTAGCGCGTGGTGCCACGCCAATCTCCGCTGCTTTTCTACCCTGCTCCGGATGTCACGGAGAAGATGGCAAAGGTCGCCCCGAAGGCGGCGTCAATCCATCGAATATTACCTGGAGCACCCTCACGGCATCTTACGGGCACGCCCACGACTACGGTCGTTCGCATCCTGCATTCGACGAAACATCTCTGGCGCGAGCGATCACGGCGGGCGTTGACCCGACCGACAACGCACTGGACCTGGCCATGCCACGGTATGCGATGTCCGCACCGGACATGGCAGACCTGATCGCGTATATAAAACGGATTGAGACCGATCTCGATCCAGGCCTGAGCGAGGATGTTATAAAAATCGGCACCCTGTTGCCCCTGGAAGGACCATTGGAAAGCATTGGCCAGTCGATGAGAAGCGTGCTGGACGGGTATTTCGCCGATATCAATACAAACGGCGGTATTCATGGCCGACGCATCGAACTTGTCATTGGTGAGTATTCTGCCGACTCCTTGCAGGGAGGATGGAATGCCCGGGATTTCCTGCAGGAAGAGCCCATATTTGCTTTGGTCAGCAGCTACCTGGCCGGAATTGAGAAGGAGGTTGCTGCACTGGCGGAAGAAAAAGCGCTGCCCCTGGTGGGACCCTATACACCCTCGCCCGACGATGGCGACGGCCTCTATCGTTACAGTTTCTACCTGTTGGGCGGACTCTCTGAGCAAGCGAGAGTACTGGCAAGGCATGCGGCAACCGATCTGGGGCCGGACAATGAACGGCTGGCAATTATCCATCCTAACGGTGTTGTTTACGAGGCAGCGGTCAAATCCGTACAGGCGCAGGGCGCGAAAAAAAACTGGGGACCCGTTTGGACGAATAGCTACCAGGCACCGTATTTTGATGCCGTGGATACCGCCCGGACCTTGCAGCAAGAGCGTATCAAGAGGGTCATTTTTTTCGGAGCAAGCAACGATTTACGGCGCCTGGCGGATGAGGCGACACGGCAAGACTGGGAACTCGACCTGATGCTGCCCGGTGTTTTCACCGGCAAAGGCATGTTTGATATTCCGGCCACCTTCAAGGGACGCGTGTTCCTCGGTTATTCATCCATACCCGCGGACCACACCGCCAAAGGCGTGCGCGAATTTGAAAAGCTGCACACAGATTACGACATCGATTATCGGCATAGCACAGCACAGATTTCCGCGTTTGTCGCGGCGAGCATCCTGGTCGAAGGGCTGAAGCGTGCCGGAAGGGATCTGAGCCGTGACCGGTTGGTGGATGAACTCGAGGGCATGTCTGACTTTCAGCCCGGTCTGATGCCGCCGATCAGCTACAACGCGACACGGAGAATCGGCGCACTAGGGGGCTATGTTGTTGCGCTCGACCTGCAACGGCAGGGATTTGGCCAGACCAGTAAATGGATTAATTTACAGCCATAACCGCCCACGAGTGGTGATGGCCTAAACAGGAGAGGACATAACATGAATACCTGGAAGCATGTGACATTGATCGGCTTGTTTTTCGCGGGCAGCGCATGGGCACAGTTATTTGGCCCCGCAGTGACGATTAATGGCGCGAACATACCCCGCGACAAATTGCAGGCACAGGTCGATCACATGATCAATCAACGCGGCCTGAATTCCGGCGGCATCACCCAACCTGCCGTGTTCAAGCAGATCCAGCAGGAAGTGGTCGACCAGTTGATCGTTCAGGAATTGCTTTGGCAAGAGGCAAAACGGCGCAATTTCGTTGTCGAGGATGAAATAATCAATGCGCGCTTGCAGCAGATGAAAAGCAAGTTCGATACCGAGCAGGCCTTTTGGTTCAAAATCCAGGCCGGAGGATTTACCGAAGAAACCTACCGCGAGGACATCCGGCAGCAGGTATCTGTGCAACGGATGATTTCTGAGGGTATAGCGCCTGGCATTTCAATCAGCGACGAGGAAGTCGAGAATTTCTACACGGTGAACATTGATCAGATGCAGCGACCGCTTGCGGTACACGCGCGGCATATCCTGATCAAACCCGGATCCGCTGATCCCGAAGCACAGCAGGCGGCGAAAGATGAGGCTGACAAAATTCTGGCCGAAATTCGTGCCGGAGAAGATTTTATAAAACTGGCAACAGATCGCTCGCAGGCCCCGAGCGCGCCGCAAGGCGGTGACCTCGGCTACTTCGGTTCAGGCCAGATGGTTGCACCCTTTGAAAAAGCAGCCTTTAGCCTGCAACAGGGCGAAATCTCAGAGCCTGTACACACACAGTTCGGCTATCACATCATCCGGCTCGAAGACCGCCGTGGCGGTGATACGGCGCCGGTTGAGGAGGTAGCCGACAAGATCAGGGCTTACCTGGGCCGGCAAAAGCTGCAGAGCGAAGTGGAAACCCTTGTGATGACGTTACGCAGCGAGGGCGAGGTGGAAACTTTTGTGAATTTGTAAGGTATTCACACCTGTCCTAATGGTCAGGGTAATTCTGTCCCATCTGTGGGCGCGAAATGAAAGGCCTTGAAGTAACCTTAATACATAGACAACCAAGGAACCACGTCGCGGTTAGTCTACTAACTCAAATACGTGGTAAATAAATCTGCGGAGGATTTAAAATGAAAGCGATTAATACATCAATGAAGATGTTTGCGGCGGCCAGTGTGCTGGCAGTGTGTGTAATAGGTCCAGTGAGTGCCGGAGACGGCCCATTTTGTGGGACTGAATTTACCAATTTACAATCGAGTATTGCTTCGGCTGATTTTTTGAACTCAAAGGATCAAACCCGTGTTAGCAACAAAGCGACTCAGGCCCAGGCAAAAGCGAATCTACACAAATGCGATGATGCTTTAAACAAGCTCGCAGAAATTGACGCGAAGGTCGATTTTATAAGCGACCCAGAGCAGACACGAAAAGTAAAACTTAGTGAGGCAGGTGCCGAGTCAATCATGTGGGAGACTGGCTTGACTGCTGCATGTGTTGGAACAATTGATGATTGTATAGTAAAAAGAGGACGTTGATCCGCTCTGAGAATCAGAGTCAATGAAGTCAGACTCAATTGATTCTCAGCAACAGATAACGGACGTCCCGTTAGAACCTCGCCCCCAATGCATCCGGTGTTTCAACTATTACAAAGGGGGCGAAAGGGTTTAGTAATGGCGCCAGCGGACCAATTGCGAGTTAGCATAAAGGCGGATTTGTGGTCGATAACCCCCAATCGATCCTCCGCAGCACCGGAGTTAACGGCTGCAAAGCTGTTCCCCAAGCAGCGAGCACTCCCGCTGGCGCCACCTTCCTTCCAACATAATCAAAGGATTATTTATTATGATCAAGAAAATAGCTTTACTAGTCTGTACTACATTATTTACGCCATTGGTTGTGATCGCGCAGGATGTCGTGGTAACACGAAATTTCACAGGTGGATGGGATCAACCCAATCACGAAAGCCAGGGATTGAGCCTACAGATCATCGAACAGGCCGCTGGTGACAAAGTTGGTATTGCTTATTGGTTTACTTATGGCGACGACAAAGAGTCAGCCTGGTTTCTGGGAATAGGGCCAGTCAGTGGTAACCGCATTGAAATGATCTTGTATGAAGGTAACGGCATAGATTTCCTGGAAGACAATAAACCCGGCAATGACCAGGTTGCAGAAGTTGGAACGATGGAGATCCAATTCTCCGGTTGTGACGACGGTGAAGTAACTTTTATCACGGAAATTAGTGGCGTTGGTTCGGGCAGCTTCCCCATTTCACGCCTGACAAACATGTATAACACGGACTGCAGCGGTGGTATATCGGACGATACACCATCCGATGTCGTGGCTTCCGAGCAGCGCATTGGCCTGTTGCCCGCCCGTGAAGGTATCAGCGGAAGTGGACATGCCGATTTCGAAGAGAGAGCCGACCGTACAGATTTCTCGGTAGAGGTTGAAGATCTGGCAGATGGTAGCTATCGCATCATGGTTGGTAGTTTGGACAGGGGCGAACTGATCGTCAACATGAGCATAGGAGAAACGGAATTTCGCAGTCCGGTCGAAGCCGGAAAAGTGCTGCTCACCTTTGACCCACGCGACCAACTGGTTGAAATCCATGATGCACAGGGTGCCGTATTGACCTCCGGTGATGCTGTTTTCGATGACGGTGACGATGACGGCGATGATGATGATGTAGACATCGATTTCGGCACAGCCGAGATTGAAGTTGAACTTACCAATACCGGCGTGTTTGTCGAAGCCTCGGGTGACGCCAGGTTGAGACCCCGTGAGGATCGTACCGATTTCAGGGTTGAGATTGAGGATGTTCCGGTAGGACCCTATTCTTTGCGTGTTGGCGGCCAAATCGTCGGCATAATTCAAGTCAAGACGCTTGAAGATGGATCAATTGAAGGCGAACTGGAGTTCAGGAACCCGGTCGAACCCGGCAAGATCTTGCTGGACTTCGATCCTCGTGGTCAGGAAATTGAAGTAATTGACGGTTCGACAGTCATACTTGAAACGCTGTTTCCCCAGTGAGCAAACGACCCAATACCTCATCGAGGTCTTCCAGGAAGATTGGCTTACACAGATAATCGTCCATACCTGCGGCAAGCGCTTTTTCCCGGCCCGGCACCATTGCGTTCGCGCTCAAGGCAATGATCGGCGTATGCTGTTTATCACCTTCCGCAAGGCGTATGATCCTGGTCGCTTCGTTGCCATCCATGCCGGGCATCTGGATATCGATGAGAATGGCAGCATAGTCTTCGCCTGCAGCCGCGGCATCGATTGCCTCCAGGCCGTTTGCAGCCAGGTCGACTTCGAACCCGAGTTCCTCAAGCATGCGTTGCGCAACCAGCAGGTTGACCTCGTTGTCATCGACGACCAGGACCTTTTTATTGAGGTTTGACCAGCGCCCCGGAATGATGGGTGGTCGACTGTAACCGGCAAAGTTTTCTTCGTTGTCCACGGAAGTCTTCATCGAGACATCGGTGATATTGGGTGTAAGAGCCCCTGTTTTCGAAAAGTCCAGTATGTTGTTGATCGCTGTCAGAAGCGATAACCCTGAGCGATGCAAGGTTTCGACATATTCCCTCTGAGCTTGCGTAAGTTCGGTGCGCAACAGCAGGTTGGCCATACCGATGACACCGTTCAATGGCGTACGAACTTCATGGCTCATGTTGGCCAGGAACTGACTTTCCCCCTTACTGGCCGCACTTGCCTGGCCCCTTACCATTGCAGGATCCCCGTTGAGTTGTTGAGCTTCGGTATTGAGAGCGATCGCTCTCGCATCCATCACACGGCGACGCCAGACAATCAGGATAGCCATGGCTGAAAACAACACTGCAAGGATGATTAAAATGCCGGCTTTGATGGCGATCATCTTACGCTGATCAGCAGCAATGAAGTCGCTTGCTCCAGCTCCGATAGCGCCGGTTTGTGCCAGGATGTCAGCAAACAAGGCATCGAAAGCCTGGTCCTCTTCACCACCGATGACGCCGGTGGATTCACGTCCGGCCCAGCGTGTGTCGACCAGCTTGTCTAAATCAGTGATGTCCTCCCGCAGCTTCAGAAGACCTTCCCGGGTGGAAGGCAGTGGATCGATACGCCCTATGGCGGTATCGTCGCCTTGCAAGCCTGAGTCGATCAGGCGTAACACTTTATCGAGGCGGGCATGGACATCAAGCTGCAGGTCAATACCCGAATCGCCACCAAGTGCTTCCTCGAACCAGAGGTGCGCCGTTGCAACTTCCTGCTGGACCATCTGGGTTAGTCGAAGCAAGGAAGTATTTTCCTCGAAGCTGCGCAACGTAAGCCATTGCGAATAGAGCACCACCCCAATAGACAGCATGCTCACTGCGGCAATTCCAGTGATTAGGTATTTTGCGGTTTTTGAGCGTACAACCACATCCATGTTTTTTTTAGCCACTTTATCCTTCCTTGCATGTGCGGCACTAACAACCGGGAGTCACCTGGTCTTGTCATTGATCACCTGTAACCAATGATGGAAACACAAGACGAAAACGCGACCCGCCAGGGGGTGGGTCGCGAAATCTCGGTTCTGACCATTGATTCTCCATGAGTAGTGACGTTCTATGTGCCTTCATTTTCAAATCCTCCGCAGATTTATTTCCACGTAATTGAGTCGGTAATGCCAACCCTGACCTGAATCCGTGGTTGTAAAAGTAAAGATACCGGAAAGCCCTTGGCGCAGCGCCCATAGAAAGGACTGAATTCCCCTGACCAATAGGACAGGGTAAATGGGTTATGAAAAACAGGTATGAACAGAATTTACCGCATGTAAGCAGTTCTCATTCTCATGAACTATACTGATAACCATGCACTACGAAAAAGTGCGCACACAAATCCAACTGTAGCCACCACAGGAGGAAATTCGTGAACCGTGTAGCAGGATATGTGCTCTTGATTGTGTGTTCTGTGCCTGCTTTTGCAGTCGCTTCAAGCAATTACAGGATTGCGGGAAAGAACGTACTTTTAAACTTTAAAGATTATGCCTTCAGTTAACTCTCAGAAGGCAGCGCCGTATTTGCAAGAAAGCAAAAAGTGGCCACAAAGTAATATGGCCCTGTTTGCACGCTCAGTGTCTGTTAAATCCCTTGTCATTGGTATTTTTGTATTTGGCTCACTATCCATTGGGATGGTGCTCTATTCGCAATGGCTCACGACGCGTAGCTTTGAGGAAAATGCATCGTTGATTCGTCTGACCCAGACGGTGCAGCAGGAGGCCGCGACGGCACACCTCTGGTTCGAGGAAGCGCTAGGTGGCGATTCAACCATCGATATCCAAGTCGATGTTCACGCCCGCCTCGGCACGGCATTGCGCCTGGTCGAGGCAGGCTTGCAAGGCGGCGAAACCGCCGTAGGGCAAATAGATCCACTGCCTTCTACCCGTGAGAAGCTTCTGAAACTACAGGAGAATATTGCAATTTTCGACAAACTGGTCGACACACGCTGGGCCGGCCGTGATTCCACCGGCGTCATCGGTGGTGAAGAGGACCAGGCTTTCGATGCCGTATTCGCTGATATCCTGCTGCAATCAAGCGCTATCGCCGATGATGTAGGCGATTTTATTGCAAGCGATCAAAGCAAGATATTCATGATCAACGCTGGCATATTAATCATCCTTACAGTGTTGTTTTCAGCAATGGTTATCCTGATTGTCTGGAGTCGTCGTGTGATGGATGCCCGGGCAACTGCTCTTGAGCGTCTTGTGCAACAACGTACTGCCAAACTCATTGCGCGCGAAGCCGAAGCTCAACAACGCAACAGGGATCTTGCAGTGGCCAGGGATCAGGCACGTGCTGCCAGTAAGGTAAAAAGCCAGTTCGTGGCCAACATGAGCCATGAAATTCGTACACCAATGAACGGTGTCATCGGCATGGCCAGCCTGCTGTTGCGCACCGATCTTACGCAAGCTCAAAAGGAATATGTCGAGACCTTGCACAGCTCGGGCTTATCGCTTCTGACCATCATCAATGACGTCCTGGATTTTTCAAAAATAGAGGCCGGCAAGATTACGCTCGATATTGCCGATTTCTCGCTGAAGACTGCAGTAGACGATGTATTTCATCTGTTCTCAACAGAAGCTGCCCGAAAAGAATTAGTTCTGACCTCGTCGATAGATTCGGGTGTACCGAACAGCCTGTGCGGTGATCACTTTCGTCTTGGTCAGATTTTTTCAAACCTTATCAGCAACGCGATCAAATTCTCCAGCAGCGGTGAAATATCCCTTACCTGTGGCTTAAATGACCAGCAACCCGTTAGCGGGGAAAAGGTGGAGTTACTGTTCGAGGTTTGCGATCCGGGTATTGGCATACCGAAAGAGTACCTGGAGCACCTGTTTGAGCACTTCTCCCAGGTCGATGAATCATCTACACGGCGGCACGGTGGCACCGGCCTCGGACTGGCTATATCCAAGGAACTAACGATTCTCATGGGAGGCAGGATCGGTGTTAAGACCCAACCAAACGAAGGCAGCACATTCTGGTTTACAGCCCAATTCGGGATGGGTGACCAGGAGATAGTAACCGAACCGGCACGGCAACAAGATGAGGACGAAGAAAGCTTTGCCAATTACAGTCAACGACCCATAATTTCAGGGCGCTGGTCAAGCCTCGACAAAAAGGTCCTTGTCGTCGATGACAACAAGGTAAACCTACTGGTTGCACAACGCATGCTTGAGGAACTCGGGTTCGAAGTTGATCTGGCTGCCAACGGTCTGGAGGCCATTGATGCTACGGCTACAGACGGCGACTATGCGGCCATTCTCATTGATAGCCAGATGCCCGGCATGGACGGCAACGAAGCGACCAGGATCATTCGCCTTGCTGAAGGTGATGAACGACATACGCCTATCATTGCATTGACCGCCAACGCAATGGTGCCGGATCGGGAAAAGGCATTTGCCGCAGGCGTGGACGATTACCTGTGCAAGCCCGTGTTTCTGGAAGACCTTGAATTAGTTCTGGGTCGTCTGCTCACCGGCGATGATGAAGCACACTTAAATGCCGCAACCGCCGACCTGCGGCCGACCAGTGCACCCACCGATTCTGTCATAAACATGCGTGTTGTCGAGGAGCTGAGTAAGATTGGAGGATCGGGAGAGGCGGGGTTGTTCAGCGAACTCGCCAACCAAATGCTGGGTCAGATGCCTGTATGGCTGCATGAAATAGAATCTGCAGCTTCGAATGGTGATGCGAAAACCGTCAAGCGTCAGGCCCACAAACTGCTTGGATTGTGTCTTCAGATTGGAGCAGAGCGTATGGCGGGTGTCTGCCATGAACTGGAATCGATGGACACGTCTTCGGAGAATTCGGACATGCTTAACGAAATTGAACTTCTGCATATAGAATTCGATTCCGTGGATCAGGAGTTACGTAAGCGGAATCTGTTGTAGAAAGCGTTTTACTTGCTTACGCAACGCTTAAGATGAATGTCGATACGGCAGATGTGTCTATCAAGCCACTGATCTATCGTATCTACCAGTTGCCTCCCGTCCTCACGATTATAGCCTTGCGTGGCGTAACGTTGCTGAAACCCTGACAGGGTCTGCAAAAACTTTTTATGCGCTGCCTTGTTTTTCTGTGCCACGGGGCACTGATGTTCTGTCATGCACTGCTCCTCGAAACTAAAGTGCCCACGACAATAGACACTGAGATTATCGAGCATCACGGAGTACACCTCACCACCCAGACCTTCGTCGAGAGTCGCGCGAAAATCTTCGGACATCTGGAAAATCATCTGGTGATCTTTGTCAATTTGCTCGACACCAGTAGCGTAATCCTCAATCCATTTCATCTCGACTCCCATAATTCTGAATGGAGACCACCCACACAGACTTCTGTCGGTGGTTCATGATTATCTGGCTCAGTATATATCCATCAATTTTATGCGACATGACTCAGGTCAGGAACTCAGTTCGGGATGAAGAAGGACAAGCTCGTGGCGGTAACTCCGGCTCTACATCCCGAGTGGACACAGACCATAATGACAATACATTCATGCTTGGTACAAGGTGTAAGCACCTATCGCGATAAACCCAATGCCGGCAACATAATGCAATAATTTTTCACTAATATATTCCGACAGTAGACTTCCGGCTAAAACTCCAATAGCAGAGGCCACAATCAGAGCGGCAGAGGCGGCCAGGAAAACAGTATATTTACTGACTTCTTTGTCGGCAGCAAACAGCATGGTGGCCAATTGAGTTTTGTCACCAAGCTCAGCAATGAATACGGCGCCAAAAATTGTAAAAAATATTTTCCATTCCATAAGTGATTTCTTCTCTGTTCCTGTAATTGTAAGTTGGATTGGGGTTGGCTATTGTAAGTCCGCTGTAGCCGTCACCGAGTCGGCAAAAGACATCCACTCAGGGGTCAGGAATGGAGTCCGGTGGCCTTGGTGGTAACATCGGTTACTTGTCTGGCCTGCTTGAGGTTTATAAGCCTGACTTTGGCGCAGCGTTCCATGATGCATGGTTTTTCAGAGTTAATCAGAGGCTCCCTGGAATATTCAAATTCGACCTCTTTTCCCCTCTTTCTGTTCGGTTTGCCGCCGGCATGCCACGGATCATCGCAATCCATTACTTTCGCCACAACTAAAAGAAGCTTTCACGCTCTAATCTATCCAGTAACAAAAACAGATTGGTAACGTTTGCGATTTTTGAGGCGTCCAATCTGGAGATAAACACAAAAATACAGGGATAGGTGGACAGGCAATGACTATTACAGAACGAGCAGTCAAGAACCCTGCAGGCATGGCAGTTGCTGTTGCCATCGTTACATTGTTTGGGTTGTTTAGTTTGAAAGGACTGCCGGTTCAGCTTTTCCCGGATATCGATCTGCCGCAGATCAGCGTCAATGCAAACTGGCGCGCGGCCTCCCCGAAAGAGGTTGAGTCAGAAATTCTTGAGCCCATGGAAGATGTGCTGCAGGGCTTGCCGGGCATGGAGGTCATGTCATCCAACGCCTTTAATGGCGGGGCCTGGATCAACATGGAATTTGCGCTGGGCACCGATATGCAGGCCACGCTGATGGAAGTGATTGGCAGGCTTAACCGTTTGCCATCGATGCCGGCTGATTCTGACCCGCCCATCGTTAACATGGGTGGCGGCGGTGGCGGTGCCAACCAGGCATTGAGTTGGTTCTTTGTACAGTTATTACCTGGCACTGAAGGCAACATCGAGCAATACAGCCAGTTCATCATGGATACGGTGAAACCCAAACTGGAATCCATCGAAGGTGTAGCAGGGGTCCAGGTCAACGCAGGTGCCCCCGAAGAATTGCAAATTACTATCGACCCGTACAGGGCTGCGGAATACGGCATTGAACTGGGATCGGTTGCAGCGCGAGCCGGTCGCTCCACGGATGTTTCGGGTGGCTTTGTAGATGTGGGCAGGCGGCAGTATACGATTCGTTTCGAAGGCCGCTACGACCCCACGCAGTTCAAGGATCTGATCCTTGAATGGCGGGAAGGGCGGCCTATCCGGCTGGGTGATATTGCAGATGTTCAGGTCGCGCGTGGCAAGAAAACCCAGATTGCGATTCAGAATGGTAATCCGGCGATGAGCCTCAGGGTCGACCGTGCCAACGGCGCCAACGTGTTGGGTACACTGACACTGGTCAAGGAGGCCGTTGCAGAATTACGCGAAGGTCCGCTGGCTGCCGCCGGTCTGGACATACAACAGTCATTTGACGCTTCGGTTTTTATCAATCGTGCTGTCAGTATGGTGACCACCAACCTGATACTGGGTGTATTGCTTGCCATAGCCGTACTGTGGCTGTTTCTTCGTGATATCCGTGCGACGATATTGATCGCAACGGCCATACCAATTTCGCTGCTATCCACTTTTATCGTTTTGCAACTGACCGGGCGCAGCCTGAATGTTATTTCGCTGGCCGGGCTGGCATTTGCTGTCGGCATGGTTTTGGATGCCGCAATCGTTGTATCAGAAAATATTGTGCGGCTGCGTGAACGCGGAGAGATACCATCGGTCGCCGCATTGGCCGGTACCAGCCAGGTCAAGGGCGCCCTGCTGGCATCCACCGCAACCACCGTGGCCATTTTTCTGCCGGTATTGTTTCTGCAGGACGTGGAAGGGCAGTTGTTTTCAGATCTTGCCCTGACGATCTCTATCGCAGTGGTGATGTCACTGGTGGTGGCATTAACCATACTTCCCACCGTTGCCGGTAGCTGGTTAAAACCCAAGAAGCTAACCAGGGACAACAAACAGGGCTGGTCACGGCTGGCCAAGTCCCTGATGAAGGTGAGCGCCACCAGGACACGACGTTTGATCCTGATTACAAGCCTGGTAACAGCACCCCTTCTGGTCACCTGGCTGATCTTCCCGCAATTGGATTACCTGCCGCCGGTCAAGCGTGATGCAGTTGATGCGTTCCTGCAATTTCCGCCCGGATCAAATGTGGAAACCAACGAAAGGGAAATCATCTCCAAGCTGGTGGAGCGCCTTCAACCTTATATGGACGGCGTTAAGGAACCGGCCCTGAAGAATTACTACATTCTGACCTGGCCGGGTGGTGGCACCATCGGTGCCCGGGCATTGGATCAGAGCAGGGTAGGGGAATTACTGGAAATCGTCAGGAATGAAGTACTGGTGGATATCCCGGATTTCCGCGGTTTTGCCATGCAGGGCAACCTGTTTGGTGGGTTTGGCGGCGGACGTGATATTTCAATGCATTTACAATCAGCGGACCAGGACGGCTTATATGCTGCGGCCGGTGAAGCCCAGGCAAAATTGATGGAAGTATTTCCGGGTGCCAATGTCCAGACGCGTCCAGGCATCGAGTTGGCCACACCCGAACTGCGGATCATTCCTGATGATGCCCGCATCAGCGAGGTTGGTATGGATCGGCGCGGCATCGCTTCGTTGGTACGGACACTGGGTAATGGCTTGTGGCTTGGCGAATACTTCAACGGTGAAAACCGCATGGATATCATCATGCGGGCCGAAGGCTGGCAAACCCCCGAGCAACTGGCGACAACACCTATCATGACACCGAGCGGTGAAGTAGTACCCCTTGGTGAGTTAGTGACCATTGAGCGTGCAACGGGACCGGGCCAGGTTCGCCGGGTTAATGGAAGACGGACAGTCAGCGTCAACCTGAGTCCGCCGGAAAACGTTTCCCTGGAAACTGCCATTGCGCTGATCAAGGCTGAAGTTGAACCCGGATTACGCGCGGTATTACCCGCTGACGGCTCAATTCAATATGGTGGCAGCGCGGACAGCCTCAAAGAGGCGATTGGGACCATGAGCCGGAATTTTATCCTGGCGCTGTTTATCCTGTTCATGTTGATGGCTGGTTTGTTCCGCTCCCTTAAAGACAGCGCACTGGTGGTGATGACGATTCCTCTCGCCGGTGTCGGTGGTGTCATCGCCATCCAGACCTTGAACCTGTTTACCTTTCAGCCGATGGACCTGTTGACCATGATCGGTTTCATCATCCTGTTGGGTTTGGTGGTCAACAACGCGATCTTGCTGGTCGACCAGACCCGCCGGGCGGAGCGTGATGGCATGGACCGGCATGAAGCGGTTGAAAACGCCCTGCGAATCCGGCTGCGTCCCATCTTCATGAGCACGCTGACCAGTATTTTTGGCATGTTGCCATTGTTGTTGCTGCCGGGTGAAGGCAGTGTTATCTATCGCGGGCTGGCTGCTTCAATAGTGGGCGGCATGGCCTGCAGCCTGATTTTCACATTATTACTTTTACCGTGCATGTTGCGTCTTGGCAAGGCGAAGCAGGTCGAAATAGCTGTGCCTCAAGCGCCAGGGGAAGCTGCCCTGGAATCTGTGGCCTGATCGAGGACTTTTAGAATGAACTACTACACACGAATTGCCCAAATCACCTGTTTGCTTGGTTGTTTGTCTCCTGTTTTGTCCCTGGCTCAGGAACCGGAACAGAAGGCTCCCGCCGCGCCGGTCATTGTCGAAACAGCACAACGTGATACCTTCTCGGCAACCCTCTGGGTGTCCGGAACGGTCATTAGTCAAAACGATGCGCGTATTGCTGCAGAAACGGATGGCCGGATTACCTGGGTGGCGGATGTCGGCTCGCGTATAGAAAAAGGTGGGACGATTGCGCGTATCGATGCTGATGGTCTGAAGCTGGACCTTGCCGATAGCAAGGCTCAGCTGGGTAGTCTGAAGTCACAACTTAAATTCCGGGATAGCAGTTTGCAGCGGTTTCAGAAGCTCGCGGCCAGCAACAATGCTGCCGCGACCCAACTGGATGAAGCGCAATCCCAACTGGATATGACACGGCAGGAGATCAAGCGAGCCGAGGTGGCCATCGCCCAGATCAAACGTCGTATCAGGCAGACGGAAGTGCTGGCCCCCTTTCCCGGTGTGGTGGCGGAAAGACTGGTCCAGACCGGAGAATTTGTAGGGCGGGGTGAAGAGGTCGCAAGACTGGTTGATACGGATAACCGGGAAATCCGGGCACAGGCACCGCTATCAATAGCGGGTTGGATTCGCGAAGGTATGCAAGTGTCGGTGGAGCATGACCAGGTAGAATCGCTGAGCCCGGTCAACTACGTCATTCCTGTAGGGGATGAACGCTCCCGAATGTTTGAAATTCGTATTGCTGCAAATAACCCTGCATGGATTATTGGCAGTCCGGTTCGGATAGCCTTGCCAAACAGCGAACCCAGGGAGTTGGTCGCCATTCCGCGCGATGGATTGGTATTACGTGGTTCCAACATCTATGTAATGCGGGTCAATGGCGACAACACCGTTGAAAAAGTATCGATTGAAACCGGTATCGGCCTGGGTGGTTTTGTAGAGGTGATTGGCGACGTAAACAAGGGTGACCTG
>PVMK01122710.1_pt1 | contig 25914 bp, 28 predicted proteins | sample 1853481 | NCBI WGS metagenome assembly PVMK01 (sample SAMN08533507, study PRJNA380276) | Marine sediment metagenome, whole genome shotgun sequencing project.
CTTGGGTTTCTGAACGCCGAGCTCCGGAATGGCACTCAGCAGGGCCTGGGTGTAGGGGTGACGCGGTGACGCGTAAAGCGCTTTGGTCGGCGCCAATTCACAGATGGTGCCCAGATACATGACCGCAACACGGGTGCTGATGTGCTTGACGACCGAAAGGTCGTGGGTGATAAACATATAGGTCAGGCCCCGCTTTTCGCGGGCCTCCATCAGCAGGTTCAAAATCTGGGCCTGAATGGAAACGTCCAATGCTGAGACCGGTTCATCCGCTACAATAAATTCCGGATCGACCATCAGGGCTCGGGCAATGCTGATCCGCTGTCTCTGTCCGCCCGAAAATTCGTGCGGATAACGCCCGGTCCAGGCGGGATCCACGCCGACCTGGCGCATCACCTCGGCCACCTTATCTTTGGCTGCCTGAGCGCTGATGGATTTGTTGTGAAAATAGACCGGTTCTTCCAGAATTTTTTTGACCGTCATGCGGGGATTCAGCGATGCATAAGGATCCTGAAATATCATTTGCATTTTTTTGCGAAAGGGTAGCATCTGCTTGGGGTTCAAGTTATCAATCCTTTGATCTTGATAGTGTATTTCACCGCTGTTGGGTGGATACAATCCCAGAACGGCTCTGGCCAGGGTCGATTTTCCGCAACCGCTTTCCCCCACCACCCCTAAGGTTTCCTGCGGCATAATCGTAAAGCTGACAGCATTAACCGCTTTTACAGTGGTTTTTTTACGGACAACTCGTCCGCTCTCCAATGCCAGCTGGTCCAGCAAACCACCGGAAATATCAAAGTGCTTGACGAGGTCTTTTACGGTTAACAGGCTGTTATTCTGTTCCATTGCTGAGATTTTCGAGCAGCCTTTCGTTAAAAATGAAATCGTTTATTTGATCACATGGCATGCGATCATGCGATCATGTTGCCCCTTACTGATCAGGGCCGGCACTTCCGCCTGGCACACGCGTATGCGCTGATGTTTACAGCGCGGATGGAAACGCGCACAACCCGGAGGGATGTCGGTCAGGGTCGGCATCATGCCGGGGATCTGGTTTAACCGCGTTCCGGGCGGAAGACTGCCGGGTAATGCTTTGATCAGCCCCTGGGTATAGGGGTGCTTGGGATCTTCGTACCACTCGCTCTGGGTGGATCGCTCTCCACGATTTTTCCCGCGTACATGACAGCATTCTTTCTCGGTAACCTGGGATACCACTGCTCAGATCATGGGTAATCAGGATCAAATCCCATTTTTTCGGACTCGCACAACTCCAGAAGCAAATCCATGATTTCCGCTTGAATGGTGACATCCAATGCGGTCGTTGTCGGTTCATCGGCAATTATCAAAGCGGTTTGTTAACAGCGCAATGGCGGCAACGATCCGCTGCCGCATTCCGCTCCGAGCACTCATGGGGGATACTGGTGAATCCTCTTTTCCGGGGACGGGTATATGAACCTTTTTTAATTTGTCCAGCGCAATGTCGAAGGCCTCTGCTTTACTCACATTTTGATGGGCCAGCACGGTTTCGACCATCTGGGTTCTGATCGTCAGAACCGGGTTGAGGGTCATCATGGGGTCCTGGAAAATCATACTGATGCGGTTGCCGCGAATTCTGCGCATCTCTTTTTCCGGCAGCCGGTTTAATTCCTGACCTTCGAAGAGAACCTGACCGGCAGAAATATAGCCGGGCTTTGCTGATCAGATTTGATTATCGCAAAACCGGTTACCGATTTTCCGGCGCCGCTTTCGCCACGATGCCCAGCCGTTCGCCTCTTGTCCAAGGTGAAGCTGATACCGTCAATGGCTGTTAATTCACCTGACCATAAAGCAAATTTAACTTCCAGATCTTTAACTTCAAGTAGATGACTCATTAAATTTGTATTTAGTATTTGGTGTATAGTGTTTAGTATTTCGTGTTTGGAATTTGATTTAGCCTTTATAGAGTTTAGGGTTGAAGACATCCCTCAGCCAGTCCCCCAGCAGCAGAATAACCAAAATAAAAATAACCAGCAGAACACCGGGGAAAAAGGTGATCCACCATGACCCGCTGAATATATATTCAAAACCGGCGCGGATGAGAGATCCCAGCGAGGGTTTGGTAATCGGCATACCCAGTCCCAAAAACGAAAGCGCCGCCTCACTTAACACCGCTTCGGCGACCTGAATCGTGGAAATAACCAGCACGGGCGTCAGGGTGTTGGGCAAGACATGACGATACATGATATGCCAGGGGCTGATGCCGATCACCCTGGCCGCTTCTACGTACTCCTTATTTTTCTCCCCCAGAACCGAAGCCCGCACCGTCCTGGCATATTTGGGCCATTCTGATATTCCGATAATGATGATCAATAATGGCACCGCCAACTCTTCATAGCGGCCAACACCAAAGGCCAGTTTGAATATGGCACTGGTGAAAATCGCAACGATCAGGTAGGGAAAAGAAAATTGAATATCAGCGATTCGCATCAAAAATGCATCTAGTTTGCCTCCCCAGGTAACCGGAAGAAAGGCCTACCAGGATTCCTATGAATGCCTGGAGCAAAACCGCACCGCATCCGATGATCAGCGATACCCTCAGACCATAAATCATGGTGCTTAAAAGATCCCTGCCCTGGATGTCGGTTCCCAGCATGAACATCTCGCTGCCACCCTCCATCCATGCAGGCGGAGTTTCCGAATCCATGATATCAATCGTTGCCATATCGTAAGTGTTGTAAGGCGCAACCACCGGCGCCAGGATGCTGATGATAACCAGAACTGAGAGGACCGAGAAACTGAAAATAGCGACGGGGTCGCGTTTAAAACTGTACAGCAGATAGGAATTTTTGAATCGATTCCAGGCTTTCATTTTGTTCCTGCAATTCGTACCATGGGGTTGACGAACCCGTAGACAATATCAACGATGGTATTGACGACCACGAAAATTACGCCCACCACGACCAGGTAAGCGACCAAAAGGGATGTATCCGATCGTTCCACGGCCTCCAGAAACATGAACCCCATTCCCTGCCATTGAAAAACGGTTTCCGTCAGAATGGTAAAGGCAAACAGAATTCCCAGTTGAACGCCAAATACGGTGATGACCGGAAGCAGGGTATTTTTGAAAGCATGAAGGTACCAAACTCGTTGGCGATGGAGTCCTTTGGCCCAGGCAAACTTGATATACTCGGTTTCCAAAACCTCCATCATCTCGGCACGGACCAGACGAATAAAAAGCGGCAGCATGATCGATGATAAAGAAATGCTTGGAAGAACCAAGTGTTTTAACCCATCCCAGGTGAAAAAACCGCTTTCCCAGCCCCAGATGTTAACCGTTTCCCCCCTCCCAAAGGAGGGCAGCCAGTTCAATTCCACCGCAAAAAGATAAATCAAGGCAATAGCCGTCAGAAAGACCGGAATGGCCACCCCGATGGTGCTGGCCGCCATGACGATGCGGGAGAACCAGTTTTTGGGATAAATGGCGCAATAAATGCCCGCCGGAATGGAGAGTACGATAATGATAAAGGCGGTCACGATGACCAGCTCAATGGTTGCGGGGGCCTTGGCTGCGATGACCTCCAGGGCCGGTTTCTTGTAGAAAAACGACAGTCCCAGGTCACCTTTGCAGGCATTTTTCACAAAGCGAGCATACTGGATATAGAAGGGATCATTCAAACCCAGCTGATCGCGGATAGCCTCGCGCTCGGCCGGCGTGACTCGTTCTCCCACCAGGTCCCTGACCGGATCACCGATCTGGTGCTGGATTGAAAACCCCACCAGGCCGATCACCAGCATGACGATGATGGCTTGAATAATACGTCTTACGATAAATGCGAACATGACAGGCCTATTAAATATGCATAATAGCTGAGAACCTGTTAATACGATCAATGCGGTCCAAGGTCAAGGGAGAAAAAGTCTTAAACTACTGGAATAAATTCATTATGATAGGGTTGCTGGAATGAATTGACCAAAAGCAAAAACGCCCACATCAGTCTCCCGGAAAAAAATTGGGGCAGGTGATATATTGGATAATAACCACCTGCCCCTTTGTTAATCGAGCCGATCGTTTTCCGAAGCCAATTATTGATTTACTCGTAAAAAGTCTGCCAAGCTGTCATTGCGAGCGCAGCGAAGCAATCTCTATCAATCCAAGTCTCTGGAATCATTGGATTGCTTCGTCACTTCGTTCCTCGCAATGACCGGCGATAGGGCTTTTTCCGAAACCATCAATTATTGAGCGACTACAAAAGGTTTTGTTGCTCTTTCAATTGAAAACGGACATCGGCTAACAGTTTTTTATTTGACCACCAGATCCCCAAAATACGGAAAGTTCATGGTGTTAATGATCGGCTTGATCATTACGTTCTTTTTACCCGCATATGAATGGTTCTGCCAGTGAAACGGTACAAAAGCGGCTTCATCATACAGAATCTTCTCGATTTGTTGCAGCATCTGAGTACGTTTTTGCAGATCGGTCTCGGTCTGGGCTGCCATGGTCAGCTCATCGATTTTAGGATTGCAGTAATTGCCGCTGTTAAACTGCCCCATACCGGTCTCCTTGTTCGGGCACATGGTTAGAAATTCTGAAAAGTTTCCGGAGTCTTCCGTATCCGAGTGCCAGCCGATCAATTGCATATCAGCCACCTGAAGGTCGAATTCATCCCAGTACTGTGCCTTGGGCATGGTCTGCAGGGCGACCTTGATATTAATTTTGGCCAGCATGGCTACGACCGCCTCGGCGATCTTTTCGTCGTTTACATAACGATTATTGGGCGCAATCATGGTCACTTCAAACCCGTTTGCCAAACCGGCTTTTTTCATCAGTTCTTTGGCTTTTTTGAGGTCATAGCGGGGCTTCAGGGCCCGATTGTGTCCCATATACCCCATGGGGCTTTGCTGGCCTGCCGTGGTGGCGGTGCCCTTCATGATCTTTTGGACGATACCTTCATTATTGATGGCGTAGACAATGGCCTGCCGGACGCGTGCGTCCTTGAATTCAGCACGGCGATTCTGGTTCATCTGAACCGTGATAATGCGGCCGCCGGAATACGTCACCAGTTTGACTTTAGCATCCTTTTGGATTCTTTTGAAATCCTGGGGCGGTACCGGTGAAATGAAGTCCACATCGCCGGAAAGCAGAGCGGCTACTCGGGTGGCATCCTCTTTAATCGGCGTTAGGATGATTTTGGATACATTGCCGGGGGAATCCTTATCCCAGTAAGCAGCGTTTCTTTCGAAAACATATTTGGCGCCCTGTTCCCATTCGACGATTTTAAAGGGCCCCGTACCGGATGAATTGTGAAGCGCGAATGAATCGCCAACCTTTACGACCGCGTCCTTGGGCTGTCCGGAGGCATCCGTGCCGGCGTAAAATTGGCTGTCCAACGGGAAGATATAGGTTGCCATGTTAATCAGCAGTGCGTAGGGTTTTTTGGTCTTGATATCAACGGTGTGATCATCGACCACGGTACAGCCTTCAAAGGGGGTGAAAAGTCCTTTAAAATCCGCGCTTTTATAAAAGCGATCAAAAGTAAATTTCACATCCTTTGCGGTAAAGGGGTTGCCGCTGTGGAATTTGACGCCCTTGCGCAAATAAAAGCGCATGGTCAGGTCATCCAGGCGCTCCCATTTTACGGCCAGACGAGGTTTGATTTCCATATTTTGAGCATAGCGTACCAGAGGATCGAAAACCCAGTGTGAGAACTGCAGCATGCCCCCGGATAATTGGACCTGGGGATCCTGGGAAACCGGGCCTGCATCCAGCCCCACTTTTAGTACTTTAGCCCCTGCTATTGTTCCCAATGAAAACAGCATCAAAATGGCTAAACTAAAGATAACGATTTTTTTCATTACGTCCTCCTTTCTTTATATTTCTGTCTTTTTGTTAATCCCCCACATTAGAAAAGATCAGTGCTTAAAATTGGGTATAAATCATTACTGCCAAAGATAGTATATATTTGAGTGGCAAGCGCAGGTCAAGTGAAGAAAATCAAAATAGATAGTTAACTATAAAAAACTGATTTCTATTTTAAGTCAATCCGAGTGAGGGCGTCACAGCCTTTTACCCAGGCCGATGACATCATCGTTCGAAAACCCCAGTCGTTCATAAAATGAGATCACCGCCTGGTTTGAAGTGCGCACCTGTAAGTTGATTTTGGGACAACCCCGTTTTTGAAGTGCGGACTCGGCTTTCGCCATCATACGGCGGCCGATTTGCTTGCGCTGATAATCCGGATCCACGGCCAGATAATAGATCCAGCCGCGGTGCCCGTCATAGCCGGCCATAACCGTTGCCACGATACGACCGCTGACGGTGCCCACAAAAAACAGGTCGGGCTGGATCTTGAGTTTCATTTCGATATCATGCTGTCGGGTCATTTTGCGGGACCACCAGGTTACAGCGATGCCATAAATCAATGACCGCTGATTCATCAGAAGCCTGATAGGATCGAATCTTAAATTCGGGGGATTTGTCTCTCATCGGATACTATTTAATTTATCTGATTATCCAGAAAGAACAAGTGGTATTGAATGTGGGAGCGGCTTCCAGCCGCGACAGTTGAATTCGCGGCTGGAAGCCGCTCCCACTGTTGACAATGAGATGTGGGATCCCGCTAAACGGGAAAATAATTGCCGTGATCCACTATTTTTGAGTTAGCTTCTATGCTTTTGACATTAGCGCCTGTGATCTATTGATAAACCCATCCAGCAAATCATAGAGTTTATCAACACTGTCGATATTGACATGTTCATCGGCCGAATGCTGGCTCATATCACCATCGGCTCCCCAGACAATGCCTTTGATGCCATGGGCGGATAAAAAACGGGCATCACTGGCACCGTGCTCAAAACCGACTTCGGAATCCTCTGCAATTTCCAGCAGCAGGTCCAGATAAGGCGAATCACCGCCTTCAAATAGCGGTTCTTTTTTCTGCACCACCAGTTCGCCTTTAATTTCATCCTGGATGTTTTGAAAGATTTTTTCCATGTCGTCATTTTCCGTATAGCGGATATCGAATAAGGCCTCGGCATAATCCGGGACCTGGTTGGAGGCCTTGCCGGCCTGAATCCAGCTGAAATTTAAGGTGCGGTGCCAGTGATCCGGAGCCGAAAGCTCAAAATTTGTCTTCAGCACCTGAAAATCATTGATCAGGTTTTCAATGGCATTCTCTCCCAGCCACGGACGGGCGCCGTGGGCGGTTTTGCCTCTGGCAATCAGTTTCAGTTTGATAATGCCTTTTTCCTTTATGACAATTTTTTGCAAACTGCCGCCGTCTAAAGCGATACAAAACTCGGCTTTGATTTTTTCCAGCGCTTTGCGGGCGCCATTGGCGCCGCCGATTTCCTCATCGGCGGTGATCAGCACCCCGAAGGGCAAATCGTTTTGGGTTTTGCCATTTTCGCTCAATTGCTTCAGATGGTTTTTTATCAGAACAAGGGATAGGGCAGCGGCATATTTGTCGTCGATACTGCCGCGGCCATAAAGGGCATTATCTTTTACCCGCGGGTTAAACAGATCATCGGGGCCGTCGACTACGTCGATATGGGACATCAGCAGGATGGGGGCGACATTATTGTGCGGTATTACGATAATCGAAGGCAGGTCGGCATGATCCAGCCGCTGATAATTGGCCCCGCAGGTCTTTAAATAATCTTCAATGAATGAGACGCAGCGCTGGATTTCGGCGGGTTGGGAATGTATGGTTTTAAAGCGAACGAGATCCTTTGTCAGCGTGATAATTTCGTCCATTTTAGAAACTTTTTACAGCAGCGATGACGGCTTCCACGGCGGATGCGATGCTCATTCTGCCCGTATTGATTGTCAGATCATAATTTTCAGGATCGGATATATCGGCATTATAGGATTTTCTGATAAAAGCGCTGCGCCTCGATTCTCTTCCGATCACGCGCTTCTTGGCTTTTTCGGCAGGCACTTTATAGGCGCGGGCCACATTTGTAATCCTTATTTCTAATGGGGCCACGACCCGCAGACTGAATCTTTCGTCGGGCGGGAGAATAAAATTTGCGCCGCGACCCACAATTACTGCTCGACCATGCTTTCCGATGGTACTGACAACCTTGAGAAGGTGCTCCATGTAGATTCCGGGATAGAGATATTGGTCTTTGTAAAGGGAGGATAAAAAATCATCAATTCCGGAGAGCCGGTCTTTTTCAAGCGTCTCGATGACCGTGGCCCGTATTTTGGCGCTTTTGGCGATGCCCTCGATAATACCCCGGTGAAAGTAATCAAAACCGAATCGGTCGGCGACCTTCTGGGCGACGAGGCTGCCGCCACTTCCCGGTTGCATGCTAACGGTGATAACCGGAATGCGGACTTCCGGTTTGCCTTCTTCCCCGGCCGGACCGCTTTCCCATCTTCTAATTTGCTGCTTTACAAACTCAGCAATTGAATTTTCTTTTGTTACCATTTTTGGATTATTCTCCGGCTGCGCTTTCCATGAAATGATCAAGCAGTTTCTGCTCGTCGACTGCAGTAATTTCTTCAGGCAACCGTTTCTCTGCCAACGCTATAGCGGATTCAACCAGCTCGGATCGAATTAAATTTCTGGCTCCCACAATCTGATTTTCGATCCTCTGCTTGGTTCCTTTCAGCAAGATCCTGCTTTCCTGCCGGGCACCTTCAATGATTTGTTGCTTTTTCTTTTCGCCGTCCTCAACGATTCTCATTTTTATTTTTTCAAAACGGGCGATGCTGTTATTAAGCATTTGGGTTGTTTCTGCAATTTTTTCTTCAGCCGCTTCTTTTTGCTGCTCATATTTTTTAATCTGGTGATCGATCTCTTGTCTGCGGTTTGCGAAAAAATCTTTGATCGGTTTCCTGCCAAACTTTACCAGGACAAACGCGATGATTGCAAAATTTAACCACCGCATCACCACGTCAAATGTGGATCGCCAATTTTTCGTGGTTTCGGCTGCCAGGGCGTCCGTGCTGCCTAAAAGCAGCACAACAAAAACGGCGATCAAATAACAGCCAAAAAATGCGATATGCTTATTTCGTCTCATGAAGGCCGACTCCGATACAGGACCGTTTCAATAATATTTTTCGCCAGGTCTTCAGATTCTTTTTGAACATATTTTCTGGCTGCTGAGATTTGGGCATCGACTTCCTTTTGAGCCTCGGCCCTTAATGTGTTAATCTCTTCCCGGGTAGATGCCAATATTTCAGCTGCCTGTTGACTGCCGGATGCCTCCAGCTGTTCCTTTTGTTCAAAGGCTTCATTTCTGACGGCTTTTTCCTGCGCCTGTACCTGATTCGTTAAATCTTCCAATTGGTTTTCGGCCGCGACGATATCCTTTTGGATATTTTCAATATAAGATTCTCTTTCATTCATTACTTTGCGCAGCGGACGGAACATAACCCGGTTGATAATGAACAGAAAAATCAGAAAAGAAATGATCTGCAAGATTAACGTTTCATTGATGCTGATGAGCGCAACGTTGCTGATAATTTGCATTGTCAGTCTTCCAATCGAGTTGCAGCGAGTCGGACAAAAAATGTTTGGCGCAACTTTTTAATCCCTTGGCCGTTCATGTTAGACAACAAATAAAAGCAACAGAGCGACAACCAGTGAGTATATCCCCGTGGACTCCGACACTGCCTGTCCGACGAGCATGGTTCGGGTCAGCAGACCGGCTTCCCTGGGGTTTTTGCCGATGGCCTCACAAGCTTTGGCCGCAACCATACCTTCACCGACACCCGGGCCGATGGCACCGAGCCCCATTGACAAACCCGCTCCGATAAATGCGGCTGCTTTTACAATTTCTGCACCTTCAATTGCCATTTTTTCCTCCCTTCTTTGAATTGACTATTGTCTATTGATTATTGACGATTTAAGGAATCCTATCAAACTTTAATTGACTATTTTCGATTGACGATTGACGATTTAAGGAATTCTATCAATTTTATATTTCAAACCATAAAAATGTTGGAGCGAAGCGACTTCCACAAATCTTCAATCTTCAATCTTCAATTTGTTTTAAATTAAAGCACAAATATTAACACCAGGCTCACAACCATTGAATAAATAGCCGTTGATTGTGAAACCGCCTGTCCGACTAACATGATTCGCATGAGTTCACCTGCATGTTCGACATTTCTGGCCACCCATCTGACCGCCCCTTCAGCGGCCATGCCATTGCCGATTCCGGGTCCGATGCCGCCAAACCCCATGCAGAGCCCGGCGCCTAAAAGCGCCATGGGGGTTGCCAGCATGCTGGACTCGGGAAATGATTTAAACATCAGAATAAAACTGATTAACAGTCCAAAAATCGACGGTGTTTGCGACACCGCCTGGCCCACCAGCATGATGGTGGTTACGCTGGCGACCGATTGCGGTGTCCTGGCGATGCCCTCGCAGCTGGCACCGGCGGCCAGTCCGCCGCCGTAGCCGGATCCGATGGCGGCAAGCCCCATACTTAAGCCGGCTCCCTACAAAAGCAGCCCAGGTGGGGGTTAAAGGCGCATTGCCAAAATCGATGAAAATTAACATCAGGGCCACGACCATCGAAAAAATCGCCGGTGTCTGACAGACGGCGGAACCGACGAGCATGTTGGTGGTTAATTGCGAAGCGGCCGCAGGTTGTTGCGAAATTCCATAACAGGCCTCACCGCCCGGATATCCGGACCCGATGCCGGACCCGATGGCCCCGAAGCCCATACTCAAACCGGCACCCAAAAACGCGGCGGCCTTTAACATACTGGGGGTACCGGTATTCATAAACAGCAGCAGGATGGCAATGACGAGGGCAAAAATCGAGGCCGACTCGGCAACGGCCTGTCCCACCAGCATGTTTTTAAAAATATCGTCTGAAATCTCGGGATTCCTTGAGACCGCAAGATTGGCCCTGGCGGCGGTATAGCCCTCTCCAATTGCGGCGCCAACGGCCCCGAGGCCCATGGCAATGCCGCCGCCGGTATAGGCGGCTATTTTAATAACGGTTTCAACTTCAATTTCCATCTGTCACTTCGCCTGAACTGAGATATAAACAACCGTGAGCATGGTAAAAACAAACGCCTGTATGGTGCCCACAAAAAAGCCAAAAAAACCATATAAAAACGGTGGCAGGACAAGATTGTATGTCAGATAAGAAACCACCAGAATAATGATCGATCCGCCCATGATGTTTCCAAATAAACGAAAGGAAATGGACACAATTTTGGCCACTTTCACCGATAACATTCAAAGGGCATCATAAAGAAAATCGGCTGGAAATATTCCTTAACGTAGGCCTTAAACCCTTTGGATTTAATTCCGGCGTAATGGGCGATAAAAAATCCCATCATCCCCAGGCCGAAGGGTGGTGTTTCAGATCCTTGGTCGGCTCTTCGAGGTGGGGGATGATGCCCAGCCAGTTGGAAAGCAGCAAGAACATGAACAGGGCGCATATAAGAGGGGGCATAGGTTTTGGCCAGTTCCTTGCCCAGCGCATCTTCGGTAAGGCCGTATAACAAGGATACAATCAATTCTCCCAGGGCCTGTATGGGCCGGGGAAGTATTTTTCTTTTATAACTGGCAAACAGGCCGAGCGTAATCAGCAGAGCAAAGACAATCCATGTCATGAGGATCACTTCAAGATTTATGGTGATGTTGTGCCCCAAAACCGGAATGATGAGTTGATGCAATCTGCCAAGTTCGCCCATAAATTTACCGTTTAAATTTGTTTTCCTCGGATGGAGGGAATCAGTGTTAATACGTGTTCGGCCAGAATGACCAGCTGAATCATAAAAATACCCAGGATTGCCGCGACTAAATTAAGCTGTTCAAATTTTATCGCAGCGATCAGCGGGATCGCCAGCAAAGAGTATCTGATAATGATGGAGCCCATGGAAATCGAAAAAGTTTTTGCCTTTGAGCGGCCAAATCTCAACGCTATGGATTTGCCCATTAAAATAAAATTGAGCACACTGAAAATTGTGCCCAGGATCAGCCCTTTGCCCACCGGTTTATAGCCCATCAGGATAAATAGAAGCCCGATAGCGATGGATAAGGTTAATGCCAGCGCGGTGTATTTTTTTTGAACCTGCTTAACGGTCTCCATTTGTTGAATCTTTTTTGTTCTCCGGCGGGGTTTTAAGGGATTTCTGAAATTTGCCGGTAAACGGTGACGGCACCGCCGACGATGCCTAAGATGATAAAAAGGGTGACAAATATTCCTTTGGTCCCCAGCCATTTGTCCAGATACAATCCAATAAAAAAGCAAAAAACGATGCAACCGGCCATTGTCAGGCCGATTTGCATGACGATTGACAGACTTTCGGCCCAGGCTCGATTTTTTTTATAATTTAAAACCATAATCCATAATGATGCATTTAATCGAGGGGTCGGGGAGTTTTTAATCACATTTAAAACGTTTTGCATTAGCATAGCAAGAAAATCTTTGCAAGCGAATTCCCGCGGCAGAGATGCTATAAGACCCACCTTGACAGCCAATGGTGTGGTCCTATAGTCTTTATACAAGTTAGGAGCTTCGCCCCAATTGGAATGTTGGAATGCTGGAATATTGGAAAAATGGGTTTTGACCTCCGGCCCGACTCCGTCCCTTAGGGGCCTACACCCCGGAGGGTAGAGTTTACGGATCGGAGAGGAATCTGGACTGTTAGGTTAATGGCACTAATCGTCTTGACGATAAATTAAAAATGGATAATATCCTTTAAAAAACCATTATTCCATTATTCCCCTATTCCATTATTCCATGATTGAGGCAAAAACTCTGGCCTCAAAAAATATCTTATATTTTCATTAAGTTATAGAAATTCCAAGCCGTTAAGGAGAGCATTTAACATGGGAAAGACCTTTAAATATTTAACTGCATTCGTTGGAATTTTCCTTCTAACCGCCAGTTTAGCCACGGCCGGTTCCCAACCGCCTGTCGTCGGCGGTGTTTTGCCGGAATTTGATCTTGCCGTACCCAAAAGCGATGAACACCAGAAATATTTAGGCGTAGCCGGCAAAACCTTCACGATCCCGGAAATAAAGGCAGAAGTGGTTATCGTCGAAATATTTAGTATGTATTGACCTTTCTGTCAGAGGGAGGCTCCCTCTATCAACGAAATGTACCGCAAAATCGAAAGCGACAAAAGGCTCAAAGACAAAGTGAAGCTGATCGGCATCGGTGTCGGGAACTCGACTTTCGAGGTCGGTTATTTCAAAAAGACCTATAATATACCGTTTCCCCTTTTTCCGGATGGTAATTTTTCAATCCACAAAAAGGTGGGTGAAGTTAGAACACCTTTTTTTATTTGTATTCAAATAAGGAATAACGGCAGCCACGAAGTTTTTTATTCTAAAGTCGGCGGCGCCAAAGATGCCGATCAACTTATGAAAAAGCTCCTTGAGAATTCAGGATTATTATGAAGAGGTGCTATCAATGAAAAAAATCTTTTTGGTAAACATCGTATCGAGCTTAATCTTTTTTTTATCCATTACGCCGGCTTTAAGTGCCTCAGAAGCATTCAAGGATAATATCTATAATCCGGGACAATTAAAACCGGTTGACAGTACCTTAAAGGTCAAAGTTGGCGACCCCGCACCGGACTTTACGTTGCCTTCTGTTTCCGGAGAAAAAATCTCTCTCAGTCAGTACCGGGGCAAAAAGCATGTGGTCCTTTCTTTTGTTCCCGCAGCCTGGACGCCGGTTTGCTCCGATCAGTGGCCGGGCTATAACATTGTAAAACAAATGTTTGACGAAAACGATGCCGTACTTCTCGGTATCACGGTAGACAATATCCCGACGCTGTATGCCTGGACCAAACAGATGGGGGAGTTGTGGTTTCCGGTACTTTCAGATTTTTGGCCCCACGGCGCGGTGGCTGAAAAATATGGCGTATTACGGTCCAGTGGTGTTACGGAACGGGCATTGATTTTTATTGATAAAAATGGACGCATTCAAGATATCCAGGTTTCGGATATCAATGTCAGACCGGATCTGGCACAGTGTGCCACTACTCTGGAAAAGATGAATAAATAGTAGTCTCTGGTTTCTGGACGCTGGTTTCTGGTTGCTGGCTATTTTCCACTGGCATCTAGTGTTGCGTCCCTTATGTAATTTGCAAAACACAGATTGGTTTTATAGGTCTTCTTTTTCAAAGATAAATTTGTTTAAATCCCAAATTTCAAGCACCAAATTACAAATAAATCTCAAATCTCAATTTTTCAATGACCAAAACATGATGGTTTCGAAAAAAGCCCTATCGGCGGTCATTGCGAGGAACGAAGTGACGAAGCAATCCCATGATTTCAGAGACATAGATTGATAGAGATTGTTTCGCTACGCTCGCAATGACAGCTTGGCAGGCTTTTTACGGGTAAATCGAAACATTGTTTGGGATTTTGAATTTCGGTTATTGTGATTTGCCCTTCGACTTGGCTCAGGGTGGTGAGCTTGTCGAACCATTTGATATTTGTGTTTTGTGATTTGGAATTTTCTTAATTCATGAACTCAACTGGGCTAAAATATACCACACGACTTTTGTAACCACTTCTAATCAAGGTAGACATTGATGATACGGTTTTGGAGCCGGTTTTTCACTTTCATAGCAGTCCTGGTCATCTTATGTTCGGTAAGTGCTACCCCTCAAGCCGAATCCGCAGTCACTATTGAAAAAATTTCAGAATCGGCGCTTGATGAATTGATCAACGCCAGGAACAATAAAATTGTGGTCACCTTCATGGCGGCCTGGTGCGGTCCCTGTATCGATGAGCTGCCGACCTTAAATAAAGTATACAAAAAGTATAGGGAACATGGGTTAAACCTGATCGGCATCAGCATCGATCTGGCAGGGCCCCGGGCCATGCAACCGATTATTGATAAACTGCAGGTCCGTTTTCCGGTTTACTGGTATGGCGAAGCCGCGGTTCAGAAATTTTCGTTATTTGCCATACCGATGATTTTTTTTGTGAAAGACGGCCAGATTGTTGCAAAAATGCCGGGCCAGCGATCCGAAAAGGTTCTAAACAAAAAGATTCGTGAATTTTTAGGTCAGTAAATGTTGCGCGTTCCGGGTTGCGAGGTACGAGTTACGCTTTGAAAAGCAAAAGAAATAATCATGTCAATTTCAAATCCAAAGATAAAAGCGCTAAATCCGCAACATGCAATGAAGGCGCCTGTTGAAACACGCAACCCGCAACTCGCAACCCGGAACACGCAACCCGGAACACGCAACATTGCCAATCATGACGAATGGGTTAATTTCGCTTAAGGGATTCCTTGCTGTTAAGCGCTCTCTCCACAGCACCCAAAATCTGATCGACCGTGTAAAAGTCGCTTTTAAAAACCGGCTTGCCGTCTGGCGAAAAAACCACCAGCAGGGGGACGGTCAGACTGCCAATCGCTTTCAGTTTGGCTTTTCCGGCGGGGTTGTTGCCGGTGATGTCGACTTTCATCGGGACGATATTTTCCTGTGCCAGAAGATTGATAATCCGTTGATCATGCAGAACACTTTCCTCGAGAACCTTGCAGTTAAGACACCATTCGGCTGTAAAATCCATTAAAACCGGTTTTCTTTGCTCGATGGCTGACTCAAAGCGTTCGGGGGTGTAATAAACCCAGTCAATCGGTCCCTCCCCGGACAGCCTCATGGCCGCCCAGATCGGCAAGGCCATCAAAATTATACCCAGACTGACAAAAACTGTTTTGATTATTTTTTTTGAGGCCAGGCGCATGCTGCGGTAGGCCAGCCAGGCGCCTCCAGCTGTAACGAAACCCATTACCGGCCACCAGAAAATTTTGCTCGGGGGATTGGGTGGCGTAATCAAGAGTGCACTGATGCCAACGCCTAAGAAATAGGCCGCCGCCGCTAACATAAAAAGGCCCATGACCTGCTTGATCAACACACTGGCGGGTCCTGCTTTAGGCATCCGATTGACCAGATTGGGAAAAGCCGAGAGAATCAGATACGGCAGGGCCATACCCCCACCGATGGCGGCAAAAGTGGTCAAGGTTGTCAGCGGCGTTTGCGTTGCTGCCCATGCAGCCGCGGCCCCCATAAAGGGGGCTGTACAGGGCGTCGACAAAACCGCTGCCAGGATGCCAAGCCCGAAAGATCCCTGAGGACTGTCTTGCTGGGGATTGATCATATAGATGAACCGGGGCAGACGCACCGAAAAAAAGCCAAACATCCCCAGTGCCATGATTCCAATGATGGCACCCACCAGGATCGTAAAAACCGGATATTGGAACAATTGATTGGTGGCGGTAAAATCACTGGCCAGAGCGATCAGGATGCCAAGGCCGGTCCAAAACGCCAGCACGCCCATGGACATCGCTAACCCTAGAAAAAAACATTTTTTTCGATCTTGGGCCACATGGGATAAACTGATGATTTTAATCGGAATCAGCGGCAGGACACAGGGGGTGAGGTTCAGCAGCAAGCCACCTAAAGCGGCTGTGAGCAGCAGTACGATCCATCCAGACCCCGATGATGTATTGATGGAAAATTGCCAGCCAAAGAGATTAAAGTTAACCACCCCGGCAGGTGCAGCCATCTCTCCGGCGAAGAGATTGGCAAACAGCCCCTCATTTATTTTTGATGTGGTTGTTCCGGATTCGACTACGGAAAGTGTTTCTTTCAATAGTTCCTTTTGTGGAAACAGGCAGTATCGGTCCGAACATGCTTGATATTCCACCCTTATTTCCAGTCCGATAGATCCCGGCTTTATCTGTTCGTCCAGTTTCATCGGCAGGTAGATAAGCGTCCGGCCTTCGAATGACATCAGCGCGCCGCTGGCATAGCTTACTTTAATCGGTTTTGCCTGCGGGAACCGAGCGGTCTCTATGGTGATACCCCCGGTAGCAGCGACAACCTGAACTTTGGTGGGATAGGGTTTGAAATCTTCAAAGGGCTGGACCTGGCTTGCATCGGCATTGATGTGATATCCGTCTTTAATATCGACCACAACGGCAAGTGCGACCGGTTCCCCCGGGTGAGCGCGGTCAACCGACCATGCCGTCTTCAAGGAAACCACATCTGAGACGGACGGACCCGTAGCTTCAAGCAGACTTGCGGTTTCTTTTTGGACCTGTGCATGGGATGCGCACGGCAGGATGGCAATCAGGATCAGGCCAAGCCCGTATTTGAGAATAAGTCGCTTCATAATTCAGAGGTTATATAACAGAAGTCAGATGTCAGACGACAGATGTCAGACGACAGAAGACAGATAGCAAAAACTAAAAGAGGTAGCATCCTATCTGAATTCTGTCTTCTGTTTTCTGTTCTCTGCCTTCTGTCTTCTGATTCGAACTATTGAAGTTCGAGCTGGATTCCGCTTTTGAAGCCCATTTCCTGGACTTTTATATCCAGATGCAATGTTGAAACGAATTCCAGGGGCGGATAAATCATACGGTCTATGTTGCGCTTATTGACGGCTTTTATATACGTTTTGCAGCGGTCACACACATCGACCCGGTAGTCTTTTTCGGTTTCACTGAAGTAGTAATGCAGGGTGCTGCTGTCTTTGTTTTCGCACAACGGGCAATATATTCTTTGGGCTGCCCACCGATGCCAGCAGAATCCGCAAAATAAAAAGCGTTGTCCTTCATCTTCAAACAGTGAAAATCCGGGAGCACTGCCGCAAATGGGACAAAATCCTTTATCCCACGGATGGTCTGAATCCAGGTAGGATGCAAGCTGCTCGGCGCAATGGACCACATGGGGCTTTATGCTGCTGTAAGCAACAAAAGCCAGGGGTTTTTTTTCGATGCCAAGATCTTTTTCGACTTTTTTAAAATAGGCATCTTCTGCTTTTAAAAGAGCTGCAAAAAGGGACTGCGGATCCAGTACTCCGGATGCCACGGCTTTTCGGATGACCCGGGCGGAATCAGCCATCTCCTGGTTGGCTGCTTCGACGATCTGGCATATGCGCTTTAAAAGAGCGATCGCTGCATTTGGTTCGACCCCAAATTCGGATATATCGATCAGCGAAAATTTTTCCTTTTTCTTTAGCGCCAGGATCTCTTCACTGATTATTAGAGGATCTATTTTTATTTGGCTTTTGGAATCTTCCTGGGCCACAAAAATTTTCTCGTAAAAGCTCAAAAGGTCTGCGTAAGCCGGCCGCAGCTTTTTCAGGGCTGCAACCGCCTGTTTAACCTGTTGTGAGGTGATGGCCAGATAAGCTGTCATGTGTTCTCCTTATCTAATAGGTTTCAGGTGTCAGTGTTCAGGTGTCAGGGAAAAAAGGACTGAGTGCTGAGGACTGGGGACTGAGCAAAAAAGTTTGTCTGACGGCCGACCGTTGCAACATTAAGTGTCGGTTTCCGTCATGAATCGTCCTCCTGGGAGCATGAGTTGTCGTTTCCCGTCATGAATTGGCATGGCCATTTTTGCCCCTTTCTATTTCGATATACCTCAGACCTCAGCACTCAGTCCTATCTTTTCAGACCTGACACCTGACACCTGAAACCATAGATATTGTGTTTAATAGAACTCAGCACTGTTGTACCCCATCTGTACGACATGACACTATAATATAACACCTAAAAGGAGCCTATCATACCTTTTGTTAATAAAAAAGGGGAGCCGGTAAAACCGTCTCCCCTCTTTATGGTGATGCTGGCTTAGGTTATTTTTAAACCAGGTGTGAGACAATATTTTTAAGCGGGCGTAACATTCTTTTTAACGCCACCTGCCTAGAAATACCAAAGTCGGTATTTGAGGCTACCGCAAACTCATGGTAAAGGCCGGGGTCATAAGCGACCATATAAATGACCCGAATGTCATCGGGATCCAGCAGCAGGGCCTTAGGGTGAGTCTTTTTGACCATCGCCATGCGTTTTTGAGCCAGGTCCAGCATTTCCTGACGCTCCCCAAAGTTCATGGCGCCGGTCGGACAGGTCTTGACACAGGCCGGTTGCATCCCGGCTTGAACCCGGTCATAGCACATATCGCACTTGGCCAGCACACCATCGGGTCCCTTGCGCGGAATGTTGTATGGACAGGACTCGATGATCTCAGCCGCATCCAGATTTTTGGTTGCGGCCGTGTAAATCACCGCCCCGGAGGGCTCATCATAGTAGATGGCAGCCGGATCGCCGGCGGTTTCCAGACAGGGCGCCTCTATGCAGTGGCGGCATTGTTCCGGGAAAAACAGCCACTTCAACTGCCCGCCGATGACCTCCTCGTGCATCCTGACCAGCTTGTAAGTATCGAAGGAGAGATCGGCCGGATTCTGGTAAGTCCCACGGTTTGTCGTTTCTTCTGCGGGAAGGTCATGCCAAGCCTTGCAGGCGACCTGACAGCCCCTGCAGGCCGTACATAATGTGGTATCGATAAAAAATGACTTACTCATGCGATCACCTCCTTCTATAGCTTCTGTATATTGACCATAAAGGCCTTGGTTTCCGGTATGCGCGTATTGGGATCACCGGTGGAAGGCGTCAGCAAATTGGCGCTTTCCTCTTTGCCGCTGGCCGGTTTTTGCCATCCAAAACACCATGGAAAACCCACCTGGTGCACAACAGTGCCAAGCCTGCCGGCGATCTTGAGCGGTTTGAACCGCTGGGTAACAATCGCGCTGCATTCCAGCTGCCCCCGAGGCGAGGTGGCCAGTACGCGTTCCCCGTTCTTAATTTGTTTGAGCTTGGCCAGCTCTTCGCTCATCTCCACAAATACCTGGGGTTGCATTTCAAGGAGCCAGGGTTGGTGACGGCTCATTACCCCGGTCTGCCAGTGTTCGGTTACCCGGTAGGTGGTGCCCACAAACGGATAGCGCGGGTCACAGGTTTTATAAATATCGGCCTTGGTCCCATAAACAACGGCGGTCGGGTTGGTATAGACCGAGCTCATGAAGTTTTTCTCCACCGGACATTCTATCGGCTCGTAGTGCTCCGGTAAAGGTCCATCGGCGCGACCCGGGCCAAATATCTGCCCATGGCCGTGTTTGCGCATGATAAAGGAGTGTTTGCTTTTGGGATTTGGATTTTCCAGGCTACCCAATGGTGGCCATCCACCATCCGGTACATCTCCGCCTGACCATTTAGATCCATCCCATTTAATTACCCACTGCTCCTTATCCCAGGGCTGCCCTTTCAGATCTACCGAGGCGCGGTTGTAAATGATTCGCCGATTAACCGGCCAGCACCAGGCAAACCCCGGATACAGACCAATATTGTTGGACGCATCCTGGGTGCTGCGCCGCGCCGCCATGTTGCCCTTTTCGGTGTAACTGTGGGAATACAGCCAGTTGGCAGAAGAGGTGGACCCGTCGGCCTGCAGAAACCCAAAGCTGGGGACCAGGGTGCCCTTTTTAAAGGCTTTGCCTTTAATGGTCACATCTTTTAAAAAGTAGCCGTTGATTTCTTTGGCCACCGCATGCGGATCATACTCACCTTTGGCCAAATAGTCCCATTTGAGGTTGCGGATGGGCTCCGGGAAAGTACCGCCATCTTTGTACTGGGCCTTAATTTTATTGCCCAGCTCCATGATGATCTGACCGTCGGAGCGGCTGTTGCCCAGGGGTTTGGGACCCTGATAGCGCCACTGGCTCCAGCGGCCGCTGTTGGTAATCGATCCTTCTTTTTCAACCGATACCGCTGCTGGCAGGAAAAACACCGCGGTTTTGATCTTGGCGGGATCCATGCCCGGTCCACGCCAGAATGATCCGGTCTCGTTGTCAAAAATGTTGACATTGACCATCCAATCCAAGTTTTTCATGCCTTCGCGGGTTTTGCCGGCATGGGCCCCGCTGCAGGCCGGGTTCTGGCCCCAGGCAAAAAAGCCCTTAAAGTTACCCTTGTACATCTCATCAAACAGATCCAGCCAGGAATAATGTATGCCGTCATCGACTTTGGGCAACCAATCATAGCCATAATCATTTTTGGGGGTACCGTTTTCGCCAAAAAATGATTTGAGCAGGCTGATTGAATACTTGGGATAATTTTGCCACCAGTTGGCGCTGAGCGGATCGGCGCTCTTGGGCGTCCATTTTTTGTTGTAGGCCGCCAGCGAAAAGTTAGATGCCCGTGGAGTCTTCAGGTAGCCGGGCCAGATGTGCCACAGCAGGCAATGGTCGGTGGAGCCCTGCACGTTGGATTCACCGCGCAACGCATTCACACCTCCGCCGGATACTCCCATATTGCCCAGCAGCAGCTGGATAATGGCCATGGCTCTGATATTTTGGGTGCCCACGGTGTGCTGGGTCCAGCCCATGGCATACATGATGGTACCGGCCTTGCCTCTGGCACCGGTGGCGGCGTAAGTTTTATAAATTTTGAGCAGATCCGCCTGCGGGGTGCCGCTGATCTTCGACACCAGCGCGGTATTGTAGCGCGAAAAGTGTTTCTTTACAATCTGAAAGACGCAACGGGGGTGCTTTAAGCTGCGGTCCATTTTAGGAACCCCGTTGGCATCCATTGCAAAAGCCCATTTGCTTTTGTCATATTTTTTGCTTTGTTTATCGTAACCGGCAAACAATCCATCATCAAAATTGTAATCCTCGCCCACGATAAACGGTGCGTTGGTGTAAGCCGCTGCATATTCTTTGTTGTAGAGATTGTTGTCAATGATGTATTTGATCATCCCGCCTAAAATGGGGATATCGGTTCCCGAGCGCATCGGGGCATAAATGTCGGCCCTTGCTGATGTGCGGGTAAATCGCGGATCAACGCTGATCAGCTTGGCCCCTTTTTGCTGGGCCTCGGTGACATACTTGAAGGAAATGGGATGGTTTTCGGCAGCATTGCTGCCCATGATCAGAATGCAATCACTGTTTTTGATATCAATCCAGTGATTGGTCATTGCGCCGCGTCCGAACGACTCTGCCAGAGCCGCAACAGTGGCGCTATGTCAGATACGGGCCTGGTGTTCGATATAAACCAGCCCGGTGGCACGCAATAGGGCCTGGTAAATCCAGCACTCCTCATTGTCGAGAGCCGCAGAGCCCACCGAGGCAATGCCCATGGTGCGGTTGACAATCTGGCCCTTGGCATTTCTGGCCTCAAAGGTGGCGTCGCGGGTGGTTTTTACTCTTTTGGCGATCTCCGTAAGGGCCCAATCCCAGGAAACCTTTTTCCATTCTTTGGCATACGGGGCTCTGTACATCGGTTGGGTGATTCGTTCGCTGTTTTCGGAGAGCTGCTGCAGGGCCGCTCCTTTGGAACATAACGTGCCGCGGTTGATCACATGACCCGGATCGCCTTCGATGTTGATGACACGCTTATCCCCCCTTTTGGCCGTATGCACAATGGCACCGCAGCCCACCGCACAGTAAGGACAGATGGTGGTGGTTTCTTTGGCATCCTTGATCCTAAGTGCTTTGGCCTGCTCTTTGGCCGGCGCAAACAGACCGCCTTTGCCGGCGCAGCTGCTTAACGCCAGACCTGCTGCCGTCGCACCCGAGATCTGGATGAACTCCCGTCGGTTTAACCTCATAAGACCCCCCTCCTTTCTTTTGGTTTTCAATTAATGTTAGTTTATATCGATTACCTGGGTAGAACCTTGCTTTGAAAACCTAAAAGAGAACAAACAACACTTTTGATTATCAGTTTTTATTTGAGTTCTAAACGCAGAAGGTAAAATTATCTCAGACGGTCTAACGGGTAAAGGTGCTTTTTGAGGTTCTTTGAATACGTCGATCAGTATAGCTGAAAGTTGTCGGCGCCAAGCAACTTGCAACTTTCCCGTTGCGGTATCGCAGCGAGAAGGAACAGTGATATGTGCGCACAAGAGTGGCGCAGTTCGAGTAGGTACAGAGGTCTTCAAATTATGCGGATAGATTGATCCCCCACAGATCCAATCTTCCGATTGAAATTAAAAGATTTTATTCCCCACAAGGTACATATCTAACGAAAAATAGCGTGTCAAGAACCAATTTAGATAAATAAGTTAATCTGGTTATCCAGAAAGAACAAGTGGTATTGAATGTGGGAGCGGCTTCCAGCCGCGACAGTTGAATTCGCGGCTGGAAGCCGCTCCCACAGAGAGTTTATCTAATGGAAACTTGGACTTTCCAGATAAGCAGGTAAGTTAATTAAATTCAACCGTTAAAATGCTTCTAAAGTTTTTATACCGCTTTTAATAATAATGTTCCGAATTACGGAATTGCGGTATAAACGGGTGCACGGTTGTACGGTTGTAGAAAAAAACGTTTGAATACTGCAGCGGTTTTTTGACAACCACAATAAATTATCCAATAGTTCAAATAAAGCGTTCAAAGCCGGAGCTTGACTTATTTTGACAGTTGATTCAAGAACCCAAAACTTCAAGCAATTTTATTTTGCTTATTTATTCGATTTCAGTTAAACTGTAAGCTTTATGTTTCGAATAAAATTTTAACCTTTTGACCGCGACAAATTTTTAAAATCCAATTAAGGAGAGCAGCATGGATAAGTATTTATTTACGTCCGAATCCGTGACCGAAGGTCATCCGGATAAAGTCGCCGATGCCATTTCAGATTCCATTCTGGATGCGATCATCGGTCAGGATAAAAACTGCCGGGTCGCCTGCGAAACCCTTGTTACGACGGGGCTGGCTTTTATATCCGGTGAAATTACAACCGAATGTTATGTCGATATCCCTCAGATCGTTCGTGATACCATCCGTGAAATCGGGTATTGCTCCTCCCAGATGGGATTTGATTGCCAGACCTGCTCGGTAATTACCAGCATCGATCACCAATCTCCGGACATTGCTCAGGGGGTCAACACCGGTGAAGGCTTATTTAAAGATCAGGGAGCCGGGGATCAGGGTCTGATGTTCGGATTCGCCACCGATGAAACTCCCGAACTGATGCCGATGCCAATTACGTATGCTCATAAACTGTGCAGCCGGCTGGCCAAGGTTCGTAAGAATGGTGCCCTGGATTTTTTAAGACCCGACGGAAAATCCCAGGTGACCATTGAATATGAAAACGGGACTCCCAAACGGGTGGATACGGTGGTGGTATCGGCCCAGCATAAACCGGATGTGACCTATGACGATTTGAAAGAGGCGATCATCGAAGAAGTGATAAAAAAAGTCATTCCACCGGAAATGACCGACGGTGATACGCGCTATTTTATTAATCCGACAGGTCGGTTTGTGATCGGAGGCCCCATGGGAGATTGCGGCCTGACCGGCCGTAAAATCATTGTGGATACCTATGGCGGCCAGGGCAGCCATGGCGGCGGCTGCTTTTCCGGCAAGGATCCATCCAAGGTGGACCGCAGCGCTTCTTATATGGGAAGGTATATTGCCAAAAATATCGTTGCAGGCGGTCTTTCAAAAAAATGTGAAATCCAGATTGCCTATGCCATCGGGGTGGCTGAACCCGTATCGGTAATGGTTGATTTGATGGGTACCGGTGTGGTTCCCAAAAAAAAGGTGGAGGAACTTGTCGCCGAAGTGTTTGATTTGAGACCGGCAGCGATTATCGAATATCTGAATTTGCTGCGTCCGATATATCGTCAGACGGCCGCCTATGGCCATTTTGGCCGCAGTGAACCGGAATTTTCATGGGAAAATTCGGATATGGCCAATGTTCTGAAAGAAAAAGCAGGTCTGTAGAATTATGATGAATTCGTAAAAAGTCGAATTCATCAATTATAAAGGAGAGATATTGCTGATGAATTATGATGTGAAGGATATCAAATATGCCAAGGACGGTGCCCTGCGGATTGAGTGGGCCAATCAGAATATGCCGGTTTTAAACCGCATCCGGAAGCGATTTGAAAAAGAAAAACCATTGAAAGGCGTGCGCCTGGGCGCATGCCTGCACGTGACCACTGAAACCGCATCCCTGATACAGACGCTCAAATCCGGTGGTGCCAGAGTCGCATTGTGTGCTTCAAATCCACTCAGCACCCAGGATGATGTGGCCGCATCCCTTGTTAAGCATGATAAAGTAACTGTTTTTGCAATCAAAGGCGAAAACAACCGGACCTATTACAAGCACATCAATGCCGTGCTGGACATCAAGCCGCAGTTTACCATGGATGATGGTGCCGATCTGGTATCCATCCTGCATTCCGAGCGCAGGGAGCTCTTATCCGGTGTTCGGGGGGGGACCGAAGAGACAACCACCGGTATCATCCGGCTCAGAAGCATGGCTGCCGATGGGGTTTTACAGTATCCAATTATTGCGGTTAATGACGCCCGCACAAAGCATTTTTTTGATAATCGTTATGGCACCGGACAGAGCACCATCGACGGCATTGTGCGGGCAACCAACCGCCTGCTGGCCGGATCAAATTTTGTGGTTTGCGGTTATGGATGGTGCGGACGCGGTGTTGCCATGAGAGCCCGCGGCATGGGGGCGAAGGTAATTGTCACCGAAGTCGATCCTCTGCCGGCACTTGAAGCGATTATGGACGGATTTGCCGTCATGCCGATCAACAAAGCCGCCCGGATCGGCGATTTTTTCTGCACGCTTACCGGCAATATTAATGTCATCCGCAAAGATCACTTTTTACTCATGAAAGATGGGGCGATTGTGGCCAACTCCGGTCATTTTAACGTTGAATTGGACCTGGCGACTCTGGAACGAATTGCAAAATCACGCCGCCTGATCCGGCCGTTTGTGGAAGAATTTACGCTGAGAAACGGGCGTCGGATCAATGTGCTGGGAGAGGGCCGCCTGATCAATCTGGTGGCTGCGGAAGGCCATCCCGCCAGCGTCATGGACATGAGCTTTGCCAACCAGGTGCTCAGCATCGAGTTTATGGTGAAAAATAAAAAACCGTTGGCCAAACAGGTTTATCCGGTGCCGGAAAAAATTGACAAGCAAATCGCCAAAGAAAAACTGGCTGCCATGGGCACCCGGATCGATCGGCTGACCCCGGAACAGAAGAAGTATCTGGCGTCCTGGGACATCGGCACCTAATTTTCTGTTCCTAAAGGGGCCCTTTTTCCGTTGGCCTGCGTTCTCCGCGGGTTTCTCGCCTGCACCGTACGACAAGTACGGCTTGGCGAAAACCCTTGTGCGGCCTTGGCCATCGAAAAA